>Ga0187864_10002824_pt1 | contig 14697 bp, 12 predicted proteins | sample June2016WEW_11_4_FD_132985 | JGI IMG/M metagenome (GOLD analysis project Ga0187864, IMG submission 132985) | Peatland microbial communities from SPRUCE experiment site at the Marcell Experimental Forest, Minnesota, USA - June2016WEW_11_40 | ecosystem: Environmental > Terrestrial > Soil >... | reverse complement strand
TTGTTCCAGGTGGGCGTCTCTATGACGATCTGCCCTGGGACTTTGACGGCAGCTGCCAGGTGCATGAGGACGGTATCCACGCTCAGGAACGCATCGCAATAGCGCAGCAATGCGGCCGCCTGGCGCAGGTTTCGGGTGGCGGGATGCCGCAAGCGCCCGCCCCCGGCCGCAGCCAGCAACCTGGCATGGCCGGCTTGCTCCTCGGGTCCGCCGAAGAGCAGGATAGCCAGGTCCGGCCAGGGGCTCTCCAGCCGCCGCAGCAATTCCAGGTAATGCTCGAGGGGCCAGCGCCGAAGCAGGAGGTTCTTGGTGCCGCCGGAACCGACGTGCAGGCCCAGAAGCCGCCGCCCGGAGAGATTCTCCGTGGCGATGAACTCCTGGGCCCAGGCCACGTCCGCCGGCGAGAGATAGAGCTCGTAATCGTGCTCGGGCAGCACCGGCCTGGCCCCCAGGCACCCCAGGCAGGCGAGGTTGTTCTCAATGCAATGCCGCTGATAATCCTGCGGCAGCAGGCGATTGACCAGCACCCGGTCCAGCACCGAGGCGTTGTCATACTGATGGCTGATGCGGACTCGGGCCTGGATGAAACGGGCGATAAACCGATAGGCGATGCGGCTTTGCGGGTAGGTGTTGATCGAGACATCGTAATGCCGGCGGCGCAACCCCCAGAGAAATTTGAGCCCTCCAACCCTGCCCTCCGTAATCAGGTTCTTCTGGCAGACGCCATCCAGGTGCGGGTTGCCCTCGAGCAGACCCTTGGCCCCCGGCCACATCACCAAAACATCGATGCGCGCCTCCGGAAAACTCGCGCGCAACTCATGGATGAGCGGCGTGGCAAACAGGGTGTCGCCATTGCCTGCCAATGAAATGACCAGTATCTTCATCTTGGAAAAGGCAGGGTTCTCGCGCCCCTTCAGGGCGCACTTGGTTCTGCACACGGTCACCCAGGGCATCGGCCTGGCGGCCTCAGCCCTGGGCTGGGTTCTACCGGCCCTTTGGGCCGAAAACGCCACCCAACCAATGAAGCGGATCGTAAATCGCTTTTTTCCGCAATCAAGCGCTAATCCTACAACCGCGCGAGCTTGTTCAGCAAGGCGGTGGTCGATTTTCCCGGCACAAAAGGGATGAGCACGATTTTGCCTCCCGCCGCCTCCACTGCCCGCCGCTCGTCCGCGTTCAGGGTTTCCAGCGTGTAGTCGCCGCCCTTAACATAGATGTCCGGCTGCGCCGCCGCCAGAAAACGCGTCGCGGCGCGCTCCGCGAAAATGCAAACGCCGCTCACGCTCTCCAAAGCGGCGAGCACGGCTGCGCGGTCGTTCTCTCCATTGACCGGGCGGTCCGGGCCTTTGAGTTGCCGGACCGAATCATCGCCATTGAGCCCCACCAACAAGGCATCCCCTTGGGCGCGGGCGCTCTCCAGGTAAACCACGTGGCCCGCGTGCAGCAGATCGAAGCAGCCGTTGGTGACGACCAACCGCTTGCCGCTGGCGCGCACGGCGGCCCGCCATTGCGGCAACTTCTCCCACCCAACCACTTTCTCTCGAAAACTCACACGCTGACTTTGCCTCAAGCCTCTGGGCTTTGGCAAGGAGAACAGGCCTCACACGACCTCGAGCGGGCACTTGGGCAGGGCCTCGACAAAGGCCTGGCCGTATTGCTTGGTGAGCAGGCGGTTATCCAGGACGACGATGATCCCGGTGTCGGTCCTGGTGCGAATGAGCCGCCCGACGCCCTGGCGGAACTTGAGAATCGCCTCGGGCAGGGAGAACTCGCGGAAGGAATCGCCGCCCCGGGCCTCGATGGCCTCGAGGCGCGCCTCGATGAGCGGATGGTCGGGCACCGCAAAGGGCAGACGGGTGATGATGACGTTGGACAACGCATCGCCGGGCACGTCCACGCCCTGCCAGAAGCTGTCGGTGCCAAAGAGCACCGAATCAATGTCCTCCTTGAATTTCTCGAGCATGACCGAGCGCGGCGTGCCGGTGCCCTGAACGAAACAGGCGATGCGCATTTCGTTGAAAAAGGGCGCCATCAACTCGCCCACCTCGAGCATGAGCCTGAAGTTGGTGAACAGCACAAAGGCCTTGCCGTGGGTCAACCGGACAAAATGCTCGATCCAGTGGATGAGGGCGTCGCGGTATCCTTCCTCGCGCGGGTCGGGCATTTTTCGCGCCACGTAGAGCTTCATCTGGCGCTCGTAATCAAAGGGCGTGCCCACTTGCAGCAACGTGGCCGCCTCCGCCCCGACGCGCCGGACGAAGTAGAGCAGGGCAGGGGTTCCGGCGGGATCTTTCTTTGCCGGGGCCGGCCTAGACCTCGGGGCGGTTTGAGCGGCGGCGCCGGCCTCGGGGCCGGACCGGGGCGGCGCCTGCTCGGCTTTGGTCGCCAGGGTGGCGCTGGTCATGATGACCGAGGTCTCGCTGCCGAAGAGCCGTCGGCGCAGAAACTCGGCCACGTCCACCGGGGCGGCGTTGAGAGTCAGGCTCTTCTGGGCGCGCCCGCTGCGCTCGACCCAATAGACGTGGTTCTCGGCGCTTTGGCTGAGAAACATGGCGACCTCCTCGCGCAGGTCGCCCAGGCGCCGGTTGCATTCCATGAGCTCGAGCCCAATCTCCTTGTCCTCGCTCATCTTGATCAGGTCGCTCACCGCCTCGCGCAGCCTCTGGATGGGCAAGGTGACGTTATCGTCGACCAACTCGGGCTTGCGAATCCGCAGCTCGGTCCAGTCCCGGCGGCGCATTTCCTTTTCTCCGCCGCCAAAACTCCGCTTCTTGGCTGACTGTTGGAGCTCCTCGCAGGCGGCCTCGACTTTGCCAAAGAACTGCTCGGCCTCGTTGAGGAGCGCCGCCACCAGTTTGACCGCGCCGCCCTGGCGCAGGGTGGCCAGCAACCCCCTTTCGGTGCGCGGGTTCCAGAGCCGCTGCAAGGCGTAGCGCACCTGGCCGCTTGAGACGCTCAGACCAATGTGCTTGGAAGCCACCCGCTCCATCTGGTGGGCCTCGTCGAAAATGACAAAATCATTGCGGAACAGGATGCCGCCTTCCGTTTGCTCCTCCAGGCCGCCCAGCATGGTAAAAAACAGCGTGTGGTTCAGCACCAACACGTCCGAACAGAGAATCCGCTGGCGTGTCCGCTGGAAGAAACAGACCTCGTGCTGCCTGGCGAACTCGGAGGGGTAACCACAGGTCTTGGGCGAGCATAACCCGCGCTCCGAGCAGACCTGGGCCCAAACCTTTGGGTCCGGCTCCACCTCAAAATCGGACAAGCTGCCGTCCGTGCTGGTCTTGGACCAATCGAAAATCCGCTGCAATTCCTGGGTTTCGGACGAAGTAAAGAGATTGCCGGACTGCTGCATGGCCTTGTGCAGACGCCGCGTGCATAGGTAATTGGCCCGCCCCTTGAGCATCGAATAGGTGAACTCCACCGGCAGGACCTTCTCGAGCAACGGCAGGTCCTTGCCGATGAGCTGTTCCTGGAGGTTGATGGTATGGGTGCAAATCACCGCCTTTTTCCTATTGGCCTTGGCGTACAAAATCGCCGGCGCCAGGTAAGCCAGGCTCTTGCCCACCCCCGTGCCCGCCTCGACCGCCAGGTGCTCCCGTTGCTCGAGCGCCCGCGCCACCGCCACCGCCATCTGCTGCTGTTGCGGACGGAACTCAAAATTCGGATACCGCGACAAGCCGCCGGACGGCGAAAAGATCACCTCGACCTGTCTTACCAGGTCGGCGCCGGCGCCGGCGGCTTGGGGGTCAATGACGCTGATCATCGGGTTCAGGGCCGGCGCGTGACGACCTCGACCGCCGCCTTGTTCTTGGCGATCATGTTGGGCGGCAGAAAACCCCGCCAATTCGTATTGGGGTAAATGAGGGCGCCCCGTCCGAGGATGCTGCCCGGGTTGAGCACGGCGTTGCAACCCACCTCGCTATGGTCGCCCAGCAACGCGCCGAACTTGCGCCGTCCCGTGTCGAAGCGCCGGCCCTCGATTTCAACGGTGACATTGCCGGGCCCGAGTTTGACATTGGAAATCTTCACCCCCGCCCCGAGGTGCGCCTTGTAACCCAGCACCGAGTCGCCGATATAATTGAAATGAGGCGCTGCGGCCTCGTTGAACAGGAGCGAATTCTTCACCTCGCACGCATTGCCGATGACGCAATTGTCGCCGATAATGACCTGCTCGCGGATGTAGGCGTTGTGCCGAATCTGGCAATTGCGGCCAATCATAGCCGGGCCCTTGATCATCACTCCATCCTCGATGAGGGTTCCCTCGCCGATGAAGACCTGTTCCCCGATATAGGCCACTCCCTCGCAGCGGTTGTGCAGCCCGGGACGCAGGCACCCCTGAAGATAACCCGTTATCTTCTCGAGCGCCTCCCACGCATACTCGCACCCCTCAAAGAGCGCCGTGTGCTCCGTCCGGCTCAAATCAAACAAATCGGCTGCCTTGAACATGGGAGCCAATTTAGCGCGGTCAGGCCGGAATGGCGACAACTTTGCGGCGCCCCTGCCCGGTGTACCCTCGACGGAAGGCCATGCAAGGGCTATGGTGCGGGCGATGAGCTTGCCAGCCACGGAAAAGGAAACAGCGCCGGATGCGCAGGGCCATTTTGGGCCCTACGGCGGACGTTATGTGCCCGAGACCCTGATGCATCCGTTGCAGGAATTGGAAGAGGAGTACTTTCGCGCCCGGAAGGACGCCTCCTTCCAGCGGGAGTTGGAGTATTATCTCAAGGAGTTTTGCGGCCGGCCCACGCCCCTTTACTTTGCCGAGCGGCTCACGCGCGAACTGGGCGGGGCCAGGATTTATCTCAAGCGCGAGGACCTGCTGCACACGGGCGCGCACAAGATTAACAACTGCATTGGCCAGGTCCTGCTGGCGCGCCGGATGGGCAAGACGCGCATCATTGCGGAGACGGGCGCCGGCCAGCACGGCGTGGCCACAGCCACCGTGGCGGCCATGTTCGGCCTCGAGTGCGTGGTCTATATGGGGGCGGTGGACTGCGAGCGCCAGGCCCTGAATGTCTTCCGGATGAAGATGCTCGGCGCGGAGGTCGTGCCGGTCAAAGCCGGCCAGCAGACCCTCAAGGAAGCCATCAACGAGGCCATGCGGGATTGGGTGACCCACGTGCGCACCACCCATTACATCCTGGGCACCGTCTATGGCGCGCATCCCTACCCGCTCATGGTGCGGAACTTCCAGCGGGTGATCGGAGACGAAGCCCGCCGGCAAATCCTCGAAAAGGAAGGGCGCCTGCCCGACGCGCTCATTGCCTGCGTGGGCGGCGGCTCCAATGCCTTGGGCCTGTTCTATCCCTTCCTCGAGGACGCGACGGTCAAGATGGTCGGGGTCGAGGCGGGAGGCGAGGGCATCGCCGCCGGCAAACACGCCGCGCGTTTTCAGGGCGGCTCGCTGGGGGTCCTGCAGGGCGCCCGCTCGTACCTCTTGCAGGATGAGTTCGGCCAGGTCCAGCTTACCCACAGCGTCTCGGCGGGCCTGGACTACGCCGCTGTCGGCCCCGAGCACGCCTGGCTGCGGGACCAGCAGCGCGTCGAGTACACCTACGCCACCGACGAGCGCGCGCTGGCCGCGTTTATCAAGTTGGCGCGCCTGGAAGGCATTATCCCGGCCCTCGAATCGGCCCATGCAGTCGCCGAAACCATCGAGCGCGCCCCTAAACTGCCCCACGACCACCTTGTCATTGTCAATCTTTCGGGCCGTGGCGACAAGGACGTGGCCCAGGTGGCCGCCAAGGTCGGGTTGCAGACGGCAGGGTAAGCTGATAGCTTCTGGCTGTATGCCGCTGGCAACAACACATCGGTTCAGCGTCGAGGCCTACTACCGGATGGCCGAGACGGGCGTCATAGGGCCTGATGCTCGGGTCGAACTCCTGGATGGAGAGATTATTGATATGTCACCCATCGGTCCGTTGCACGGAGGCGTTGTCAATCGATTGCTGCGCCTGTTCGCCCGGCTCTCGTCGGGGAGATTTCTGCTGACCGTGCAGAACCCAGTGCGTCTGGACGATTACTCTGAACCGCAGCCGGACTTGATGCTGCTTAAGCCCGTGCCGGACGACTACACCGTCCGGCACCCTGGCCCCGAGGATGTTTTCTTGTTGATCGAGGTCGCTGCCAGCTCTCTCGCCTACGACCGCGGCACGAAACTCCCCGCCTATGGACGCGCAGGCATTTTGGAAGTCTGGATTGTCAACCTCGAGGACGAAGCCATCGAGGTTTACCGCGAACCCCATTTGGCCGGCTACGCCTCGACCACGCTCCTGCGCCCCGGTGAAACGGTCCGCCCGCTTGCCTTCCCGGATGCCGCCGTGGACGTCGCGGAGTTGTTTAAGACAGGCCAGTGATCCAACGCTCCATTTTCGCCTTCACCGCGGGGTCCATTTTGATCAGGGGCGGCCAGGGCCGTTTGAAGCCTTCGCCCGGGAGTTTGCGCGTGGCATCGATGCCCATTTTGGTCCCCACGGCCAACTCGGGGGTGGCGTGATCGAGCACGTCGGAGGGGCCCCGGGTGAAAATGGAATCGCGCTGCGGATCAGTGCAGGCGCACAGACGGAAGAGCACCTCGCTTGTGTTGTGGACATCCACGTCTTCGTCCACCACCACGATATACTTGGTGAACATCATCTGGCCCATGCCCCAAAGACCGTGCATGACCTTGTAGGCCTGCATCGGAAAGGTCTTGCGGATGCTCACAAACACCAGGTTATGGAACACCCCTTCGGCCGGCAGCGCCAGGTCAACCAACTCCGGAAAGTTCAGCTTGAAGATCGGCAGGAACAGCTTCACCGAGGCCGTGCCCAGATAGAAATCTTCCATCGGCGGCATCCCAACAATGGTCGTGGGATAGATGGCCCCCTTCCGGTGAGTGATGGCCGTGAGATGAAACACCGGGTAAGGCTCCGGCAGCGAATAATAACCGGTGTGATCGCCGAACGGCCCCTCCTCGCGCAACGGCTCCAGGGTATCCACGCAGCCTTCGAGGACAAAATCGGCGTTGGCGGGCACCTCCAGGTCGTTGGTCTCGCATTTCACCAGTTCGACCGATTTCCTGCGAAGGTAGCCCGCCAGCACAAATTCATCGAGTCCGTCGGGCAATGGGGCCGTGGCGCAAAACGTCAAGACCGGGTCGCCGCCCAGGAACACAGCTACAGGCATTCGCCCGCCACCCTCATAATAACGCCGCCCATGGCGCGCCCCGACCTTCTGCAACTGCCAGTGCATCCCCGTAGTCCGCTCGTCATAAACCTGCATTCGATACATGCCGACGTTGCGCGCCCCGGTGTCCGGGTCACGCGTGACCACACAGGGCAATGTGATGAAACGGCCTGCGTCCATGGGCCAGCATTTAAGAACCGGAAGATCGAGGAGTGTGGGAATGGTTGAAACCCTGGGCGCCCGGAGCGTCTCCCAATCCGGCGCGGGCGGCCAGGGTTCGACGCGAGCAGACTGGGGGTCAAACTTGTGGACTACATCTTTGCACGGACCCCGTTTCATAAGCTTGGGTTTTGCGTGGCGCAAATCTAGTGCTGTGCCCAGTAGTCGAATGGCCTCTCCGAAGGTGGCCGGGGGTTGGGCCTTCATAAGTGAGCCGAGTTCCGCGGCAACCGCCTCGACCGATTCAGCGCCGAGGCTCAGTGCCATCCGTCGATGCGAACCAAAGGTGTTGATGGCAAGGGGAAAAGGCGAGACTTGGCCGTTGACCAGAGGTTTCTCGATGAGCAGCCCTCTGCCGCCACCCGGCTTTTTCATCTCCCGATCCGCCAACTCGGTGATTTCTAACTCCGTGGCCACCGGCCTGGAGATGCGGATAAGTTCCCCGGTCTTTTCAAGCTTGCCTGCAAACTCGGCAAAGGAATCGAAAGCCATGACGCGCAAGTGCCACAGGCATCCTGCCTGTCCATCCATTGTCAGCCCAGCCGCATGGGCATCACGACATAGAGGAATGGGCCGTTGATTTTCAGGACGCCAGGGCTTAACTCGTCAATCAACTCTATGAAAACTTCGTCGTTGCTCAATGCCACCAGCGGGTCAATAACATACCTCGGATTGAACGCAATGGCCAGGTTCACCCCTTTATAATTGATTGTCAGCGTTTCCTTGGCCTCACCGATGTCCGGCGAGTTGGCGGTGATTTCGAGTTTGTTCTTCTCAAAGGTCAGGCGCACGGAGTTGGACTTCTCGCTCGTCATGATCTCAGCGCGGCGCAGGGCATGCAAAAATTCCTCGCGCGCCAGACTGATCCGTTCCTTGGCCTCGCCAGGGATGACCTGGCGGTAGTTGGGATAATTACCCTCAATCAGCTTCGTGATGATGAGGACGGTGCCGCCCTTTTCGTCCTTGAGAGAAAATGAGGCCTGGTTTTCCGCATACCGCATCTCAACTTGGCCTTTATCCTGGAGCAGCCGGTTAAGTTCGTTGACCGTCTTGGCCGGGACGATGAACTCACCCTGGCTGGTCTCGGGAATGTCGAGTTCCTCATCTACGAGCGCCAGGCGCCGACCGTCCGTGGCGACCATGGTCATCTTATGGTCTTTGAGGCTGATAAAGATGCCGTTGAGCACGTAGCGCGATTCATCGGTCGACATGGCAAAAGAAGTTTTCTTCATCATGCCTTTGAGGGTTTCCTGTGGCAGCACAACCTTCTTGTCGTCCTTGAACTGGGGCAGCGGCGGAAATTCTTCCGCGCTCAAACCGTTGATTTTGTAAAACGACGCGCCGGAAAAAATGCTGCAGGTGTTTTTCTCATCCACATCCAGGTCCAGCTCCAGATTGCTCAATTCACGGGTAATCCCAAAGAGCTTCTTGACCGGGACCGTCGAGGCGCCCGGTCTCTTAACCTTGGCCTCGACGGCGCATGAGATGGTGACATCCAGGTCCGTGGCGGTGAACTCCAAGCGATCATTCTCAGCCCGCAGCAACACATTCGAGAGAATCGGAAGGGTGGTACGGGTGCTGACCACGTTCTGGACTGCCTGCAGCCCATTGATAATTTGCTCCTTCGAGATGGTCAGATTCATGGGTGCTTAATATATCTCTGTTTCAGTTTAATACTCTATCCGTATTAATGGCTGTGAATAAGGCAAACAACTTAGCCTGTCAAGGTTTCATGGGCGTTTTATGCAAAAAGAAATTCGGGCTACCTTGGAGAAAGCCGGTGAAAAACCAGCGACAACCCCGAGTTATTCACACTTTTGACAACTCATTCACCGGAAATACTCAAGCTATCGGCTGAAAACCGGCAACGATGCTCGCTGACCGCTGCCCTGCGCGCGAGAGATAATCTGGGGCAGCACGCCTTCCACCTGCTCGACCTCCGCGGCCGTTGTCTCCCGGCCAAGAGAAAAACGGACCAAGGAATACGCGAGGCGTTCCTCGAGCCCAAGGGCGCGGACAACGTGAGAAGGCTCCGGCGAGCCGGCTGAGCAAGCCGAACCGCCTGAGGCACAGATTCCTTCCAAATCTAGGCCCGCCAGCAAGGCGGCATTATCGGCACCTTCAACGACAAAGGAAACCGTGTTTGCAAGGCGTTGCTGACGCGGGCTGATCGTCTGCACACCCTCCAAGCGGTCCAGAAGGCCCGCCAGGCGGCCCGTTAAGGCCAGGAGCCGGGACTTGGGGAATACTGGCTCGGAGACAAACCGTTCAAGGGCCTCTACCAAGCCAATAATGCCAGCTAGATTCTCCGTTCCGGCGCGTCGCTCATTCTCATGAGTGCCTCCAAATAAAAGGGGGTCTGGCTGTAGAGGCGACTTGACAAAAACGGCCCCCACGCCCTTTGGACCATGCATCTTGTGGGCGCAAATGGACACGAGATCCGCATTAAACTGGTGGACGCCCGTGAAGGGTTCTTTGCCCAGCCATTGAACTGTGTCAGTGTGAAACTTGACCCCGTGATCACGGCAGATCGCGCCCAACTCGCCTACCGGCTGGACCGTGCCAATCTCGTTGTTTGCAGCCATAATGGAGACCAGAATAGTATCCGCGCGCAAGGCCCTTTTGAGCATATCAGGCGAGACCAATCCCTGCCTGTCGACGGGTAATCGGGTCAGCTCAAAACCCTCCTTCCTGGCGAGGTAATCGAACGAGCGGAGCACAGCATGGTGCTCAATGGCTGAGGTAACAATATGCCGGCCCTTGGGGCGGAGTAAACGGGCGGTGCCGAATATGGCAAGGTTAATGCTCTCAGTACCGCCGCCCGTAAAGACCACCTCGCTGGCTTTGCAGTCCAGGATTCGCGCCGCCCGCTCGCGCGCGTCGTCCAGAAGCGAGCGGGCCCGGCGGCCAACATGATGGACGCTTGACGGATTGCCCCACACCTCGCCCAAAAAAGGCAGCATGGCCTCTCGAACTTCAGCGTCGAGCGGCGTGGTGGCGTTGTAGTCGAAATAGATCGTTTGCATCATCTGGTTGAACTACGCTAGCGCGGATTGCCAAAAAAACAACTGCTCGGCGATGATTATGAAATTACTGCTTTCCTTTTGAGTTTTTCTGCATAAAGTTTGCTCCGTCCATGAATGATATTGACATTGAGATTTTAAAGGGCATCGCCAATCAGTTACGGATTGATTCGATCGCGGCGACAACTGCGGCGGGCAGCGGGCATCCGACCTCGTGCTGCTCGGCGGCGGACCTGATAGCGGCGCTGTTCTTCGGGCACATGCGCTACTACCCCAAAGACCCGCATTACTATAACAACGACCGTTTCATCCTCTCGAAAGGCCACGCCGCGCCCCTGCTTTACGCGGCTTGGGCCGAGACCGGTCTTTTCCCTGTGGAAGACCTCCTTAAGCTCCGCCAGCTTGGGTCGGACCTCGAGGGCCATCCTACGCCCCGGCTGGCCTTTGCGGACGTGGCGACCGGGTCCCTCGGCCAGGGGCTGAGCGTTGGAGTCGGCATGGCCCTGTGCGCCCGGTTGGACCGCCTGGACTACCGCACCTACGTCCTGCTCGGCGATGGCGAATGCGCCGAAGGGTCGGTCTGGGAGGCCGCTTCGCTGGCCGGCCATCGTGAACTGAACAACCTGATAGCCCTCGTGGACGTCAACCGTCTGGGCCAGAGCGAGGCCACCGCCCTGGGCCACGACCTCCGCACCTACAAGAAACGGTTCGAGGCCTTCGGCTGGCGCACCGAGGAAATCGATGGCCACGATATCGAGGAGATCCTCGAAGTGCTTGCCGCCGTTGGCTTAGGCTCCCAACCGCTGGTCATCCTGGCCAAGACCCTCAAAGGGGCCGGCGTCTCATTCCTCCAAGACAAAGAAGGCTGGCACGGCAAAGCGCTCTCCCAGGAAGAGGCCGCGCGCGCCTTCGCCGAGCTGCGGCCCACCGCCAAGTCTGGCCTCGGCCACCCAATCCCCGCCCCCACCCCGCTGCCCGCTCCCAGGAACGACCCGCCCGGCGGCTATCCCGCCCCGGCCTACAAGCTCGGGGACAAAGTTGCCTCGCGGGAAGCCTTCGGCAACGCCCTGGTCCGCATGGGCGAGCTGGACCCGCGCATCATTTCCCTGGACGGCGACACCAAGAACTCGACCTACTCGGACAAGTTTTGCAAGAAATTCCCCAACCGTTTCATTGAGTGCTTCATTGCGGAACAGAACATGGTCGGAGTGGCCACCGGCTTGAGCACGCGCGGCAAAGTGCCCTTTGCCTCCACCTTTGCCGCTTTCTTCACCCGCGCCTTTGACCAAATCCGCATCGCCGGTATTTCCAGCGCGAACATCAAGCTGGCCGGCTCTCATGTCGGCGTGAGCATCGGCGAGGACGGCCCCTCCCAAATGGGCCTGGAAGACCTGGCCATGATGCGGGCGGTTGCCGGCAGCGTCGTCCTTTACCCGAGCGACGCGGTCGCTGCCGAGAGATTGACCGAACAGATGGCCATGCACAAAGGCATTTGCTTCCTCCGCACTTCCCGGCCCAAGACCCCCGTCATCTACAACAACGACGAGGCCTTCCCGATTGGCGGCGCCAAGGTGCTCCGCCAGGCCCCCGGCGACCGTGTCACCGTGGTCGCCGCCGGCGTCACTCTGTTTGAAGCCCTCAAGGCGGCCGAGCTCCTCAAAAACGAGGGCATCGCCATCACAGTCATCGATGCCTACAGCATCAAACCGCTGGCCCGGGACGTCATTAAGGGCGCCGCCCAGAAGACCAATAACCTGGTTCTCACCGTCGAGGACCATTATCCCGAGGGCGGTCTGGGCGACGCCGTGGCCGGTGAACTCAGCCTCGAGGGCGTCAAGGTCCATAAGCTCGCCGTCTTCGAGTTGCCGCATTCCGGCAAGCCCGAGGAACTCCTCGCCAAATACGGCATCGATGCCAACGCCATCCTGGCCAAGGTCAAAGCCATGGCCGCGCCTCATTAACACCCTGCTTCAGCGACGTGTTGCTTGCCGAACGGGCGAATGTCAACCGTTTTAATCCCGATTCGGCATCGGGACCGCCGTATCTGCCGCCCTCGACAAGGCCGGGATGTGCCCAGGCTGCAAGCCCCCTCCTCCCATTGATTGACACGCGGCCCCGGCAGTTTAACTTGGCAGTGTATGGCAACCAATGTGATTCAGGTAACATTGCCGGGTGAGTTGAGCGGTTATGTCGAGCGAACGATCCAGGGCGGGCGGTACCAGGACGCGAGTGAGGTCGTTCGCGAGGCCCTCCGCCGCATGGAAGCCGCCGAACTGGCGGAAGAGACCGGACAATTCGACCGGGCCTTTGCCGGTGGCCACGACGGGTCGGAGACAGAGGAGGACATCCAACGCGTTGAGGCCGCTGTGCGAGCTGGACGCAAAAAGTGATCGGCGTCGTATTTGACACGGGCGTCCTGATTAGCGCCATTGGCTGGCGCGGGCCGGCGCGCCGCTGCCTGGCGCTGGTGGCGCGGCGGCGCTGCAGGCTGGTGGTTTCGACAGACATCATGGCGGAGTACGAGTCGCGTGTTCCCGCGGTCCTTGCCGAGGAGTCTCCGCAGGCAAACACGCTTGGTGCGCTGGCCTGGGTTCGAGCCAAGGCGCTCTGGGTAGAACCCGCGCCGCTGGGCAAGCAGCGCTCCCGCGACGTCAAAGACGAAAGGTTCATCGCTGCAGGACTGGCCGCCAGTTCCAGGGCGATTGTGAGCTATGATCGGGATTTGTTGGCCCTCGAAAAACCTTTCGGCATTCTGATCATGCGGCCCGCGGCTTTTTTGCTGTGGATGGAGAACCGCTACTGATTGCGCGTGGCGCTTGCTGGGTCCACGCTGCGTGGCCCTCGGGGACACCTTGCTCGAATGGCCCGGGACCCAAATTGACCCCAAGGTCCGTAGAAAACTAACCGAACAAGGACTCTTCCTTGACGCGCCGTGAGAGAAATTATCCTTTGGTCAGCAAGCTCGCAGGCAATCCGGTGAAACCGAGGGGAGTCAAAAGGGAATTGCTGAAAGTTGCTCACAGGTTGTCGAGGGTCGAGGGTCGAGTGTCGAGGGAACGAAGTGCCGCCCCTCGCCCCTTGCCCTTTGCCCTTTGCCCCTCGCATTTGGCAATTCCGCCGGCGTGGGCTATTGTTTGGCAATGAAGTCGAATCTGACCGAATGCGTTGCGGCGGCGGTCGTGCTGGCCGCGTTCCTGTTGGGCAGTGGCTTTGAGGTCCGGGCCCAAGTCGGCGTGGGGCTGCCGGAGGCCCTATCGCCTCCAGCCACCAATGCCGTCGTGAAGAAGTTCCAAAAGCCATCCGAGAGCGAACTCAGGCGGAAGCTGACGCCGGTGCAGTTCGAGGTGACGCAGCACGCGGCTACCGAGCAGCCGTTCGAGAACGCCTATTTTGACAACCATGAGCCCGGGCTCTATGTGGACGTCGTCTCGGGCAAACCGCTCTTCAGCTCGCTGGACAAATTCGACTCCGGCTGCGGCTGGCCAAGCTTCACGCGCGCGCTGGACAAACGGGAGGTCCTCCAGCACGAGGACTTCTCCTACGGGATGGCTCGCACCGAGGTGAGATCCAAGACGGCTGATTCCCACCTGGGCCATGTTTTCAACGATGGCCCCGCCCCGACCGGTCTGCGCTTTTGCATCAACTCGGCGTCCCTGCGGTTTATCCCCGTCGCGCAAATGGAAAAGGCCGGCTACGGCGCCTACCTCGAGCCTTTCATCAAGGCCGGCCTTTACAAAGCCCCGGCAAGCCCTGCCGCGGCCGCGGGGCAGAAGTAGCGTGTCGAGCGTCGAGCGTGGCGCGGGCATCCTGCCTGCGAAAAGCGGGATAAAGCTCAATTTCGGGTTTGCTCCTCCCAACGGATTGGCCCATGCTCGGCGGCATGAGTTTCCTGAAGGCTGCTGCGCGCGCCGGTCTGGCGGTGCTGGCCGCGCTGATGGCCTCCCGTTGCGCCGATGGCGCCGAGCCATCATCCCTTGGCTCGGTCTCCTCCGCCGATTTTGTCCGGGTGAGCCCTCGAGACCCGCGCTATTTCGAGCTTTCGGACGGAAGGCCCTACGTCCCGATTGGCTTGAACATGATCGCGCCGCCCGGCGACGAGGGGCTGCCGGGCCTCGAGGCCTGGATGGACCGGCTCCAGGCCAACGGCGGCAACTACATCCGCGTCTGGCTGAGCAACCCCTTCTTCGATGTCGAGCATGAGCGTTGCGGTGACTACGACGAGGCCAAGGCCAAACGCATCGAAGCCATGCTGGCCATCGCCGCCCGGCACGGCATTCGCGTCAAG
>Ga0187864_10002820_pt1 | contig 14702 bp, 12 predicted proteins | sample June2016WEW_11_4_FD_132985 | JGI IMG/M metagenome (GOLD analysis project Ga0187864, IMG submission 132985) | Peatland microbial communities from SPRUCE experiment site at the Marcell Experimental Forest, Minnesota, USA - June2016WEW_11_40 | ecosystem: Environmental > Terrestrial > Soil >... | reverse complement strand
GAGTTTCCCGCAAGGCACACGCGTCCGACTGAACTGACGTTGAGCGGGCTCGACCCGACAGTCAGTTTCGCGCCTACCCAGCCCGAGTAGTCGTTGCGTACAGCCCGTCCCGCAGTTACGAACCCGGTCACAAACGCGGTCGTCGAGCCTCCTCCTCCGCCTCCGCCGCCTGCGCCCGCGGCTGTGATGGCAAAGGTCAGGGAATTGGATGTTCCGCCGCCAGGCGACGGATTGAATACGGTAACGCTGGCGCTACCCGTGGTAGCAATATCGGAGGCCGCGATGCTGGCAGTAAGCGACGTGCTGTTGATGAATGTCGTGGGCCGGTTGGATCCATTCCACTGCACTATTGACCCGCTCACGAAATTGCTGCCGCTGACGGCGAGTGTGAGTCCGCTTACACCGGAGGTTATCGAAGATGGATTGAGACCGGTAATGGCCGGGAGTGGGTTATTGCTCCCCGAAGAACCGGAGGAATACCCGACGTTGATCTCGGCGGCGGAGGCATACCCACCCACTGCGGCAACGGCCTCGAGCTGAACATAAGATGCGCTCACAGGCGCAAAGCTCGCGCTTTTTTCGGTGGAATCGGAGGTCCAGCCACCGGTGGCTACGTTCGTGAAATTGACCCCGTCCGTGCTCGTATAGACGTTGTAGCTTGTAATGGTGCCATTCGCGTTTCCGTCTTGCCGCGGGAGATAGTAGAGGGTGTTCACATTGTAAGTTCCGCCCAGATTCAGGGTGATGGATTGAGGCAGTGGCACCGCCGGCATACAACCTGCAACACAATTAGACGCGCTGATCCAGAACGTTCCGGTGTTGTTGTCGATCGCTTTGGAAGCTTCGTTACCGACCATCTCACTGGTGGCGGTCGCCGTCATCTGATACTGCGGAACCGTCTGAATGCCGCCGGGAAGTAAAGTCACCTGGAAGTTATCGAACTGGGCATTCGTCCAGCCCTGAACACCCACTCCGGCCATTCCGTTGGCAAAGCTCCCGTCGGTCACAGTGGTGACCAGAGCGCCATCGATCAGACCCTGGATCTGAGTGCCATTGAAAATCAGACTCAGAGTGTGCCATGTGTTTGGCGAGATTGACATCGTGCCCGCAGAAAGAAAGTCGGTGTCTCGATGACGCAGGCTCCAACCGCTTGTGCCGACATAGAACTGGTAGGCTGACACGTTTCCGGTGTTAATATCAAAGCCGGTAAAGCGGCCCATCAATTTAGCGCTCCCGGTCTGCTCCAAAAACACGTCCGCGCTTACTTCGTAGTTAGTCCACCCAGTCGCGCCGAGAATACTCGCCGGTTCCACCGGGCCAACCAGGCTCCAGGGGATAGGCGCGGCGTTGACAGCCTGGCGGAGGCAGAGACCGTTGCGTCCTCCCCCGCAGGCGGCGATTTCAAACGAGCCATTGAGCGCGGAGAAGTATTGCGCCTCCTGGCCGGGCGCGTAGCTCTCGAACGTATCGTAGTAGGGCAAGGGGAAGGGCGACGCTGCCGGCGGCATCGCGCTCCCTTTCCCTTGCCCCGTGGTGGTTGTAAGCGAGTAAATTGCGCCTGGCTCCAGTGCGATTGTGAAGGAGCCGTTCGCCGGAGTAATATCGCTCTGCTGCTGAAACTGGGTGACCGAATCGGTCTTCCATACATGCACGGTTCCAGTCGAAAGCCCCCCGGTAATGTTGAAGGTCAGGTTCTGGCTGCTACCCGCTTTTGTCGTTTCGATCACAACACTGTAGTCGCTTCCGCTCTTGAGGGTAACGAGGCTGCCCCCCGGCAACAAGCCTGACGCGCTATCCAGGTACTGCCAGCCAGGTTGAGCGAATTGAGTAGTGTGCGCGGTTGCCCAGATCGCCGGCTGTACGTTGTAATTTCCGGACCAGGGCGTGTTCGCGTACATCATGCCGGACCCGGGGATGGGTAAGACATCGTAATAGGAAGTTACCGGGCTCCAGACCTCGGTCAGGGTGATCCTGGGGTTGATGTAATTGAGGTTGAAGGCCCGGGCCAGATACATCGCCCCTGTCCAGTCGCCGCGCCACGGACCTTCTTCGGTGTCCCAGATAGGTTGGCCTTTATAGGGCTCGCCATTCCCGTCCGGATAGTGGATGCCAATGATATCCACAGCCGCGGCAAACCCGCTGATATTGACCATATCGCTGAAGATGGTCGTGTTGCTGGAACCCTGGTCCGCCGCCACAATCCTGGTGGAAAGGCCTGCTTGTTGCAGGGCAGTCTTCAAACTAATGATCCAGTAGGGATCAAAATCAGTCTCATTCCAGATGCCCACCTCATCGATGGTTAGTCCGTAGGTGCTCTGAGCGCCCCGGATGAAATTCAGGATGTAGTTGATGTTGTCCTGGGAGAAGAAGTTGCCGTTGCCGATCCAGCCGGGAGCGCCCCACGCAAGCGCCTCGATGGTAATGTTGGGGTTGCGCAGTTTCGCCTGCTGGATCAACCACCATTCGTAACCACGGGTGTAGTTCTGATCGGTGGCATTGTGCATATGGCTCGGTTCGGCACCATCCGTCGAGTTGACATCGCCGCCAATCTCGACCTTTAGATGATGTAGGCTCGCGCCGTAGTTGGGCTTGAAAAGATAATCGAGAATCTGGCCGCGGTAAGGCTCGGGATAGTCAATTAACAAACGCGAAGAAGCGCCGGCGCTTACTCCGCCCAGACCTTCGAAGATCCTGCCGGTGCCGGAACCGTCCAGCGTGATCGTAAGCTGAGCGTTCGAGAAAACCGGGACGCAGAGCAGGGAAAAAGCAAGGATGCATCCGCAGCGCCAGGCTGCCAGTCGGGCGGCTGATAAGGATCTCAGCAACCGGTTATAGTACACCCAGTACACCTCAAAGAAAGCTGCCCTCTGAAACGGGAGAACTTTTAAACTTTACCAGCAACTTCAAGCGAGGGAGTGACGAGGAAAGCAAAATGTGACTACCGGTACCGGCGTGATACAGATGCCGTAGCGCCGGGTTCATTTCAAAGCCCACTACCGCACTTCTTCTTCAGCTGGGAAATACCCGGGTTGCAAAACAAAATAGGTTGGTTCAGGTTCTGGTCAGGAACTCAGGCGATTAATTCCTTAATCAATCACATTAGCTTCCACTGCGAAAGACCCGGACGGGGGCGCGGGGCACGGTCCACGGGGGACCGCGCCCCCCACGCCAGTTGTCAAAGACTACAGGGAGACGGGAGACTAGTTGCCGGCGGTGCCCGCCGCCAACGCCGCCTTCATCTTGTCCGCATCGGCTTTCGTAATCCAGCCCTCTTTGACGGACTTGTCCAAAGATGCCGAAGCCTTGCCGACATAGGTCTTGTAGTCTCCGTGAATGGCCTCAAGCTTCTGCCAACTGAGCGGCACCGAATGACCCAGTTCGACGCACGGACCCGGGCCCGTGCTGTTCTGCGTGAACTTCACCGTGGGATCGTCTACCCAGAAAGTCCTGATACCACCCACGGCGTTGCCGTACTGATCCGTAACGACCGAGGCTCTTGGAGTATCCGCATCCTTCAACTGAATGCGGTCCGCGTGCGGCGGCGCTACACCTTTCCGCGCCCAGTTGTCCAGATGGTTCAGCACCGCATGATAAACAAATGGCATCACCGGATAATCGATCAGTTGAATTTCCGGAGTGCAGCGGCCCGCGAAGGGAAATTCGGGGGTGCCCTGGAGATTCCCCGCCTTTGCCGCGTCCCCCATCGAAACAAACGGATCGTAGGCAAATTTATCGAGGTGGCTTCCGCCGGCGACCTCATAAAGCCGGAACTTATCGTTCGGCTCGTCGCTATCCGGCCGCTGGGCCGCGAGCGTTGGAATCATTTCCCCCTGCGCGATTACGGCAATCACCGGAACACCCGTGTTCCGGATCTGGTTCCGCGAATCGCCCTTGGGCAGGGCCGCGCCGCACTGATTCAGACGACCGACGCCGCCCGGCTGCTTGGAAAGGTAACCGTCGTAGGCGAACTTTCCACCCGCCAGTTTTGCCTGGGGATGAAACACATTCATGTAAGTGACTACATCACCGCCCTGCGTGGTCAGGTAGGCGGCCTGTACTCTGAAGCCGGCAAAGGGCTCACCGGCGCCGCCATGTTTGATCAGCGCGGCAACCTGCGAATACATGTCCCAGCGCAATCCTTCTTCCTGGTCGCCGGCGGTCGGGCAGGCGCCGGGATTCGGATTAGCGAAAGAGATGTCCTTGTAACGAACAGGGTCGAATGTCTTCAGGCCCGGTGTCGCGGGAGGAGGCGTGATCGCGACCCAGCCGTCGCCGCGCCGGATGATTTCATCGGCCAGATAACCGTACATCATGTCCCAATCGAAGCGGCGGGCCCCATTGGGAATTTCCACAACCACGGCGCCGCTGAACTTCGCGGGATCCTTCGGACGCCTTATCCGGATGCGCGACTCATACGGCGCGTTGGGGGTCTTGATCGTCAGTTTCCCGTCGCCGCCCCAGTCGTATACATTGGCTGTTCCGGAGATCAGATACTCTTCTTCGACATAGCCCATTTGTGAGAGATACTCGGGTCTCAGAGTCCGATCCGCGGACCCCAGCTCGACCGAGTCCCGGGAAATGGTGGTCAGGTCCGGCGACGTGTAGCGCCACGGCTGTACCGGTACCAGGGTGGCTTTCGGAAGCGGAATGGCGTTTTGTGCCATCGCGACGGAAATCCCGCATAAAAGGCTTCCGCTCAAAACCGCATTTCCGAGCCAATAGATTATCGACTTGCTATATTTCATTTCTCTTGTCATCGCTGCCAACCAGTCGCGGTAGAGCATATCACAATTTCAGGGCAATCTGGATGGTTGGTGCTGTGGCGAGTGGGTTGAGATCCGGGCCTGCTCCCCGTTTTTGGCGTAGAGCCCCGTTTTTGGAGTTTTGGTGGACCTGAAGGGATTCGAACCCTTGACCTCTTCCATGCCATGGAAGCGCGCTCCCAACTGCGCCACAGGCCCACGCGGGAAACAACTCTCTCATCATATCGCAGCCGGACTGATCGCAACCAATCGCAACCAAATGAGAGCCGCTCTGAATCCAGGCCCGGAGCCTCGCATCCTACAATGAAGCGATGCCCATAACGCGCCGGCTTGTCCCGGTGGCTCTTGCCATTATTCTGGGCCTCACGTCAAGTTCTTGTCTTTTTACCAGGCGCGTCATTCTTCGGGGTGGCAGGAAAGTGACGCCGGGCTCCGCCCCCACGCTCCTCGGTGCCACGAGGGATGAGCTGAACCTGCGCATCGCGGTTCTTTATAATGCCATTAACTCATTCCAGGCAACGGTCGATCTGACGCCGTCCGTGGGAAGCGTTTACACGGGTCAGATAACTGAAATTAAAGATGTTCACGCCTTCGTCTTGTTTCGTAAGCCAGCCGATATCCGGATTCTCGGCGAACTACCTGTCGTCCGCACGCGGGCCTTCGATATGGTCTCCGATGGCAATAACTTCAAACTTTTCCTCGTTTCGAAAAATTTGTTCATCGAGGGGTCCAGTGACGCGCCTCCCACGTCGAAGAACAAGCTGGAAAATCTGCGGCCCGACGCCTTCCTGTCCTCCATGCTCATCCGTCCAGCCGATCCCGGGACCGAAATTCCCGTTCTCGAGGATGCCACGGACGAAGACAACGCCCTCTACATCCTCCACTTCTTCAAACAAACTCCGGACGGCAAATGGATGATCGCCAGAAACGTCTGGTTTGACCGGCTGGATCTGAGCATCGTACGCCAGAAAGTGCTCGATCCAACGGGCACGGGCGCAATCGCCGGTGACACCAGATATTCGAAATGGCAGATTTACAAGGGCGTGATGTTCCCCGCCCATATCGACATCAACCGCCCGGTAGAGGGGTACGGACTGGTGATGGACATCACCGATATGAAAATGAATGTCCCGCTGACCGACGACAAGTTCGGTCTGAATCAGCCCGAAGGATCCCAACTCCAGATGATCGGAGCGCCGAAATAGCGTGCGACTCAAACTGGTCTGGGAGAACATCCGGTTCCGTCCCATTCGCACGGCCCTCAGCATCCTGCTCATCGCTATCCCGGTAACTCTGATCCTGATGCTGATCGGATTAAGCCACGGCATGCTTGACGATTCCGCGCGCCGGGCACAGGGCATTGGCGCGGACATCGTGTTCCGCGCTCCCAGCAGTTCTGTTATCTCGTTCAGCGGGGGCACGCTTCCCGCAAACCTGATCGCGTTTCTCGCGCAGCAGCCGCATGTCGTTCACGCGACCGGGGTTTTGAATCAACCGGTCGAAGGAGGCATCGATTCGGTTGCAGGCATCGACCCGGCGGCGTTTGATCGCATGAGCGGCGGCTTCACCTTTGTCGAGGGGCACACTTTTCAGAAGCCCACCGACATTCTGCTCGATCAGTATTACGCCACGCAAAGACACGTTCGCGCCGGCGGCACGATCAATATTCTCCATCGCGACTGGAACGTTGCCGGAATCGTCGAACCGGGCAAGCTTTCGCATATGTTTCTGGAACTGCCCGTCCTGCAGGACATGATCGGCGCGACGGGCAAAGTCAGCCAGATCTATTTGAAGCTCGACAGCCCGGACAACATCCCAGCGGTGCTCGAAAGCCTGAAGGCGAAGTTCAACGGCTATCCCATCTATTCCATGAAAGAACTCATGTCGCTGATCTCGGTGAACAACATCCCGGTGTTGCGAACTTTTATCGACGTCATTGTCGGAATTGGCGTAGTGATCGGGTTCGCGGTAGTCTCTCTTTCCATGTATATGGCCGTCCTGCAGCGCACGCGCGAGATCGGCATCCTGAAATCGCTCGGCGCTTCGAAAGGTTTCGTGATGGGCCTGATTCTGTGCGAGGCGTTTGCGCTCGGGCTCGGTGGAACCATTGTCGGCATCCTGTTCAGCTTCGGGACCAAATGGATCATGAGCGTATTCGTTCCCGCGTCACTGCCGCAAGCCATAGTTCCCTCGTGGTGGCCCGTCGCCGGCCTTGTTGCCATGGGCGCGGCGCTCCTCGGTGCGCTCTATCCCGGTATGCTGGCCGTCCGGCAGGATCCGATCGAGGCCCTGGCGTATGAATAGCGCCGCGGCCGACCCGATCATACGCGTCACGGGTCTTCGCAAGATCTATCAGACGGGCAAGGTACAGGTGGAAGCCCTGCGCGGAGTCGATCTGATCGTACCCGCGGGCGAGTTTCTGGCCATCGTCGGTCCTTCCGGCTCCGGAAAGTCGACGCTGTTTCACATTATCGGCGGACTAACCCCTCCCTCGGCGGGCAAAGTGATCGTGGCGGGGAGGGATGTATCGGCGGTCGGCGATGCGGGCCGCACGGAACTCCGCCGGAAGTACGTGAGCTTTGTGTTTCAGAAATTCAATCTGCTGCCCAACTTGACCGCGCTCGATAATATCCGGACCGCGCTATTCATCTCCGGTCTCCCCACGAAGCCGTTCGATCCCGCGTTTGAAAGCATTCTCGATTTGCTGGGGATCGCCAACCGGCTCAATCATAAGCCAGGCGAACTGTCGGGCGGAGAGCAGCAGCGGGTCGCGATCGCCCGGGCGCTCGCCACCAGGCCGACCATTCTGCTGGCCGACGAGCCAACAGGGAACCTGGATTCACGTAACTCATTGGCAGTCCTCAACATCCTGCGCGACCTGAACGCGCGCCTGAAGCAAACGATCCTCATGATCACGCATAATGCGGATGCAGCCGCATTTGGACATCGGATCATGCACATGAGCGACGGCCGGATTCTCGAAACGCCGCAATCGGATTGAGAAACGCTTAAGCGGACTTTCTGTGAGCTTCTCGCCCAGGGAATTTCCGATTGCTCCGGTTGTTATTGATTCTAAAGGGGAAGATCGAAATGGTACTAGGACCGGCATTACCTTCGTAGGCTAAGAAACCTGCTGATTTCTTGATTGCAATGCATTAAAGTTAAAGTTCAAGCAGGAATGGTTCGGATGAGAACCACGGAGGAGGCTTTATGAGGAATTTTCTTGGATTGGCAATTCTTGGCGGCGCAATGCTCGCGGCGGTACCTGCAAGCGCTTCGACTACTACATTTAACTTCACCACCGCGACGAACAGCACCGGTAACTCGTATGGCGACAGTCTCAGTCTGACCGTCGGAGGAGTAACTGTTACCGAAACGGCCTGGTACGTGCCAAACACCACTGGCACCACAAAGTTTCAGGCGGCGGCGGTTGACGATTACAACGGTACCAATCTCGGTCTTGGGGTTTGCAGCCCGGGCGATCCCTCGGGAGCGGCCTGCTCCAGTCCATACCATCAGGTCGACAACGCGACCGGCGACGAATTCATATTGTTCACGTTCAGTGGCGGCACCGTTAGTTTGGGAACGGGCGCCAGCGTGACTGTCACAAACTATGCCTCAATCAACGGATCGACCGCCGTCGATCTGACGTACTACTCGGCGGCGACTGCCATCACGACGAACACTGCCCTCAGCACTGAGGGGACTGGGACGACAGTGAATGGCAATGCTGGTTCCGGTACTCCGGTGACTGATGCGTTGGCTGGCGGCGACGTTACTTATCTGTTGATCGGCGCATCGGTGCCGGATGCCGGTACGACAACTGATTCGTTCAAACTGAACACCTTGACAGTCAACAACGTTGTAACCGCGACGCCTGAGCCGGCGACCTTCGGTCTGCTCGGTCTGGCCTTGACCGGCCTGGGAGTTTACGGGCGCAAACGCAAGCCCGGTAGAAGTTAAGAACATCTCCTCCTTGAAGCCTCCCGGATGCGGGCCGCAGCGAAAGCTGCGGCCCGTTTTTCGTTTATAGAAGGCGCAATTCGACAGTGTCACCGGGCTGAATGCCTATCTCGACCGCTGCATTCGCCTGGTTCATCGAAACCTCCAGAAATCCCGCGCTTCCGGCGATCGCGAACAACTCCCCGGCATTCCTCTCCGCGTAGTTCGACGCCAGCACAGAAGCGCAATGTGCCCCGATCCTCATCTCGAACGGCTGCCGCGCGAGCCGCTTCCATGCTTCCGACTCAAAATTGGTAATCACGTTCCCGAACCGGTCGATCTTCAGCACCACGCCGCTCCATTGCTTCGGCCCTGTGCGGGTGGGCCTGGCAAAAGCGAGACGCGCGTAGTCTTCAATTCGCTTCCCCAATCGGGCCGGGGCCAGGCCGGTGGCCAGGTGTGCAGCCACCGGAGCGAAGATATCTCTCCCGTGAAAACTCCGGCTCACAGGCTCCCGGAAAAAGCGGGAAGCCGTGATCTCCCTGACCTTATGACCGGTTACCGAATCGAACAACATCGTTAACACGCCATTATCCGGGGCTACAAAACGGTGCCCGGCAGCTTCCGCAAGGATGGGCCGCCGCGAACTTCCCACGCCCGGATCCACCACGATCACGTGAACCGTTCCTTTCGGAAAACATCGCCACGCCTGCGCCAGCGTGAATGCGGCTTCCGTGATCGCGTAAGGCGTGATTTCATGGGAAATATCCACCAGTTGCGCGTTCGGACAGATGCCCAGTATCACGCCCCTTATTGCGCCGGTATAGTGGTCCACCGAGCCGAAATCGGTGAGCAGAGTGATAACAGGCCGTTTCATCGGTAAGCGTTCATCGGTACACTGGAGTTAAATGCAGTACATTTATTTCGATCACAACGCGACAACGCCGGTCGCGCCGGAGGTGCTGCGCGATCTCACGGAAACTTTGGTCGAAGTTTGCGGCAACGCGTCCAGTATCCATCATTTCGGCCAGGCTGCCAAACAGCGACTCGAAGCCTCGCGGCGGGAGATAGCCGCGCGTATCGGCTCCGATCCGCGCGAAATTGTGTTTACCAGCGGGGGAACGGAATCCGATAACCTGGCGATCTTCGGCATCGCCCGGAAGGATCTGGCAAAAGGCAGCGCTCCGGGGAGTGGCCTCCGGCAGCGGAATCACGTCATCACCAGCGTGATCGAGCATCCGGCCGTTCTGAACGCCTGCGCGCAACTGGAGCGTGAGGGCGCCGAGGTGACTTATCTGCCGGTTGGCGCCGAGGGAATCGTCCGGCTGGACGATGTCAAACGGGCGCTTCGTTCCACCACCGGGTTGATTACCGTCATGCACGCGAATAACGAAACCGGAGCGCTCCAGCCGGTTCGGGAGATCGGCGTGCTGGCGCGCGCTTCCGGCGCCGTGTTCCACTCGGATGGAGTCCAGATGGCGGGTCGTGTCCAGGTGAACGTACGCGAAATCGGTGTCGATCTCTATTCCATCAGCGGCCATAAATTCGGCGCCCCAAAGGGCATTGGTGCTCTTTACGTGCGCAAGGGGACAGCGCTCGATCCCATGCTGTTCGGCGGCCACCACGAGCGGGACCGGCGGGCGGGAACGGAAAATGTTCCCGGGGCTTCGGCTTTGGGGCGAGCCGCCGGACTGGCTGTGAACTGGGCGGAAATCGGTGTCTTGCGCGATAGGCTGGAGCGCGGCATCCTCACTCGGGTGCGGGGAGCGCAGGTAAATGGCCCCAGCTCCAATGACCAGCGCATACCCAATACCACCAATATCCGTTTCGATGGCATCGAGGGCGAGGCGATCGTGATTGCGCTCGACCTGCGCGGCTATGCCGTTTCGAGCGGTTCGGCTTGTTCCAGTGGCGCTGTAGAGCCGTCGCATGTTCTCCTGGCCATGGGGCTGAGCCCTGAGGAAGCGCGCTCCAGCGTGAGATTTTCTTTGGGACCCGAGAATACGGAAAAAGAAGTCGATGGCTTGATCGAGGCGGTGGAGGCAAGCGTCGCTCATCTGCGGCGCATCTCGCCAATTGGGGAAAAGCCTACCGAAAAGCCTGAGGCAAAGCCGGTGGCGGGAAAGCGTGCCTGAATTGATTGCGGTCGCAATGTCGGGTGGGGTGGATAGTTCCACCGTCGCCGCCCTGCTCAAGCGCGATGGCTACAACGTCGCAGGCTTGACCATGCAGCTCTGGAACCAGCGGCGCCTACCCGAAGTTGCCACGGAAGCCGCCACCGGCCGCTGCTGTTCGCTCGATGACGTCTATGATGCGCGCCGCGTGGCCGAACACGTCGGCATGCCTTACTATGTGGTCAATCTCGAGCGCCAGTTCGAAAAGAGCGTGGTTGAGCCGTTTGTCGGCGAATATCTCGCCGGGCGGACGCCGGTGCCGTGCACGCTGTGCAACACCTTCATCAAGTTCGACCGGTTTCTGGACCTGGCGGATTCAGTCGGCGCCGGAGCCGTTGCCACGGGTCACTATGCGCGGATCACACGGCATCCGGAGACCGGCCGCTATGAAATGCGCACGGCTGTGGATAGTTCGAAGGATCAGACTTATTTCCTTTGGGGTCTGACGCAGGATCAGCTTGCCCGCACGATGTTTCCTCTCGGCGGAATGACCAAGGCCGAGGTACGCGCCCTTGCCGTGGATTTCAATCTCCCCGTAGCCGGGAAGCACGAGAGCTATGAAATCTGCTTCGTGCCGAACGGAGACTACGCGGCGTTCATGGATGCGTATCTGCGCGAAAAGGGCATCGCGCCCGACGCGACCGAAGGCACCATCCTCGATGCGGAGGGTCGCGAACTTGGGCGCCACGCCGGTGCGCACCACTTTACGGTGGGCCAGCGCAAGGGATTGGGCATCGCAGCCAAAGAGCCGCTCTACGTGATCGCTACCAATGCTCAATCGCAGACCGTGACGGTAGGGTCGAATGACGATCTGCTGCGTCCCGGCCTGGTCGCCCGCGATATCCGCTGGTTATCCTGGACCGGGCTCGCCGCGCCCGCGCGCGTACGGGTCCGCATTCGCAATCGCCACATCCCTGCCGAGGCAACGCTGTACCCGCTTTCCGAAACTCGTGCTGAAGTGCGTTTCGATGAGCCGCAAAGAGCCGTAACGCCAGGGCAGGCCGCCGTGTTCTATTCAGGTGACCTCGTCGCCGGCGGTGGTTGGATCGAATAGATTGGAGAAGCGGTCCGGGTTCCGTAATGCTCTCGAAGCGGGAGTCGCCCACATTCTTGTTTTCTGCCTGGAATATGCGCCACGGCCCGTTGCGGACTGGCTGGGGCACGCCTGCGCGAAAGTGCTCGATCTTGCGATTCCGCGCTTGCGTCGCATTGCGGGCCGGAACCTTGCACTCGCCTACCCGGATCGCGATGCTGCCTGGCGCCGGCGGACGGCCGATGGCGTGTTCGAATCCATCGGAAGATTGTTGGTGGCATTCGCCCGTTTTCCGGAAATCACGAAAGCAAACGTGGCGGAATGGATCCGATATGAGGGCTTGGAGCATTACCTCGCCGCGAAGAACCGCGGAAAGGGCGTATTGTTCGCGACTGCCCATCTCGGCAACTGGGAGTTGAGCGCCTACGCGCACGCGCTCCTGACTGAGCCGATGAACGTGGTTGTGCGGCCGCTGGACAATCCGCTGATTGATGGGATCGTGGAACGGCGGCGCGCGTTATCGGGAAATAAGCTGCTTTCGAAACGAGACTTCGCCCGCTCCATTTTCCAGGCACTACGCGCGAACGAACCGGTGGGTATTCTCGTGGATCAGAACAGCTCCGCTGAGAACGGCGCGTTCGTGCCGTTCTTCGGCGTACCGGCCTGCGCGAACCTCACGTTCGCCAAACTCGCGGCACGCAGTGGCGCGGCGGTAATTCCCGGCTTCGCGGTGTGGAACGAGCGGGAGCGGCGGTACGTTCTGCGCTTCTACCCGGAGGTCGAAATCACGGGCAACGCCGTCGAAGATACGCGCAGGATTCAGGTCGCGGTTGAGGCTGCCATTCGTGAGGTGCCGGACCAGTGGCTGTGGATCCATCGCCGCTGGAAGACGCGTCCGGAGGGCGAGAGCAGCTTATACGATTGATCGGCCAATCAACGGAAGAGCCGCTTCCAGAGACAGAACCGGCACTCGCGAACCGCGAAATCCTTTCGGATCCCGAGTGACAATCAAATCGCAACCGGCTGAGTGGGCCGCAGCCGCGGAGACTGCATCTTCGAAGTCGGTGCACGGCAAATCGAGCGCTTCCTGGATGACAATCCGGTCGATTGCTGCGACGCTGAACACGCTCAAGAGCGATGCAATGGTCCGTTTTGCAGCCGCGGTGCTGCGCTCCCTGCCGGCCAGATAATGAATCGTCGTAAGGGCGTGAGCGGAAAGCACTCCTTCGGCCTGACCGCTTTCAATGGCTGCCCACAACGCCGTGCTGGCTTTTACGTGAGGCTGCCGGTCGAGAAAAACGTCAAGAATGACGTTGATGTCGACCAGGACCTTCTTCACAGATACTTCTTCACCAGATGTGTCCGATAGTCTTTCGGATCGGCCTTCTTGAGACTTCCCAACAGCGAGCGCAGAACGGGGGGATGATCCTGCCCCGGGTCGACCGATTGGGTGACAGACGACAGGTACACTTCCACCATCTGCGAGACCGAAATGCCTTGCTGCTTCGCATAACGTTTCGCGCGTGAAACCACGGAAGGAGTAACGCTCAGCGTGAGCTTCGTCTGCATAATACGTATTGTACCAGAGATGTGATACGTATCATTTAACTGCCATCGCTCCCCGCAGTTCCATCAGCAGCCCGTCGAGCGCAATCGTCTTCTGAATATTCCGCCGCAGCAGCGCCGCGATTTCATCCACGCTCTTCACCGCGTGAATAATCCAGCGACGCGAAACTTTTTGGGCCAGCGTCCCAAGCTCGTTGCGGAGATCGAAGTTCCGAATTGCCGTGCCGCCTTCGCGCAGCACTGTGAGATCGCGGAGCAGATCGTAAAGCAGTTTGAGATACAACTCCAGCTTTTCGCTCTTGCTTCGGCCCAGCGTCTCGGAAATTGGCAGCCATGCCGCATACGGCGATGCTCCCGCGCCTGTCTTCAACAACGCGAGCATCGCGGCGCGGCGCTTCTGATAGAGCTCGATATCGAGCGACGCCGCCACGCCTGGACTTCCCCCCGAAAGCGCAATGCGCCGCTCGGCATTGTCGAGTTTGCGCGCGCGGGCGAATTCTTCCATCTCGTCGTTCGGCAGCGGCGAGAAGTTGAGCACCACCGAACGCGAACGAATCGTCGGCAGAAGGTCGTACACATTCTCCGCCGTGAGGATCAGAATCAAATGATCGGGCGGCTCTTCGAGCGTCTTCAGCAGCGAGTTGGCAGCCTGCTCTCCCGCGCGGTCGGCCTGATCGATCAGGAATATGCGGCGGTCCCCATGCAGAGGTTTATATTGCGCACGCTCCTTGAGCAGGCGCATTTGCGGGATGCCGATTTGACGCAGCGGCCCGTCCGGCGCGAACGTCAGGAAATCCGGGTGCGTACCGAAGAAGAGCGGATCGTCATTCCGTTTATCCGCGGGTAGTTTCTCCCGCCCCAGAATCAGGTTTACGTTCTCCGGCAGGCTGAGGTCGTCATGCTCGATCTTCTCCGGAGACCCGAGCAACCGCGCCGCGAACCGTCGGGCGAGAGTAGCTTTACCCAATCCGGCGAGCCCCGCGAAAAGCATGGTCTGCGGAATCCGTTCGTGCCCGATCATGCCCTCGAGCGTGGTCTGCACATGCAGATTGCCCCAAAAATTCTCAAACATGTTCCTGCAATGCCCCCAGAGCCGCCTCTCGAATCAGCGCCCCGACTTCGCCGATCGCTCCCCGCCCGTCGATCACAACGAAGCGGTCCGGTTCACTTTCGGCGAGTGCAAGATAGCCCTGACGCACGCGCTCGTGAAAAGCCACGCTCTCT
>Ga0187864_10002817_pt1 | contig 14721 bp, 10 predicted proteins | sample June2016WEW_11_4_FD_132985 | JGI IMG/M metagenome (GOLD analysis project Ga0187864, IMG submission 132985) | Peatland microbial communities from SPRUCE experiment site at the Marcell Experimental Forest, Minnesota, USA - June2016WEW_11_40 | ecosystem: Environmental > Terrestrial > Soil >... | reverse complement strand
CCGCGGAGACGCCAGCTCATTCAACTTTTAAGACGAGCGGCAAATGATCCGAGATCTCATTCGTGGGGACTGAGAACTCTCTGACGTTGACCTCCGGACTCACAAAGACAAAGTCAGAGAAATATTGCTTGTTCTCCGGGTACAGCTCCCAAATAAGCCGGTTGCGTGTTGTTCGGATTCTGAAATCTTTGATAAGACTTCGATAGCCGTTTTCCTCGAACATCTGCGCACTCTTTGTTTCAGGCCGGAGGTTGAAATCGCCGCCAATAATCTTCATGCCTTTCTTTTCCGCGAAGAAATCTAAGAGCTCCTGCGATTGATTGATCCGCTGCGGGGTGTCCAGTTTATCGCCCGGTCGCGCTGTGCCGTGGAGGTTGCAGAGATGAATCGTAGTATTCTGCGTGTTGATCTGGGTATAAACGGCAAGGCCAGCGCCCGGCTGGTTTTCGAGCACAAACTCGGAGGACAGCAACTCAAGATCGCTGCGCACATAAGTTGCCTGGGGGAAATCATTGTCTTCTGCAACCTTTTTGTAGCCACTGATCATGCGATAGTTCCGAAGCAATTCTCCCGAAAGAGTTTGCATTTCCTGATAGACTTCCTGAAAACAAAAAACGTCCGTATCCGGAGCCTGCTGTTTGATGAATGCGGCGATGCCCTCTCGAATTTTGCCGTTGCAGGTGTTTAGGAATATCACTTTCATGGGAAAGATTATTATAGCAGGCAACTTCGTCCGACCGGCTGCTGGGGCGTGAAATGGGGCGGATCCGCAAAGCGCGATTACGGTGAATTCGTGGATCGGAAGACCGATTTCGGGACCGGTCGCGAAGCCGACAGTAGGTATTGTTGAGACAATCGCATCTGGATTAGGGATAAAGCAAGATGCGAGCGCACTGCGAGTTGGGCCGGGAACAAGTACAGAGATCACTGAGCTTCTCTCCTGGCCAGACTTCGCTGCACGACCGGTCACGAAGGGCCCAGCAGCAGTCTCGTGACTTCACCTTAGTACCATTCGCCTTGGTGCGGGAAGGCGAGCGCGTGTAATTCCTCAACTTGTAATCTCTAGCGGAATCCATATACAATTGCGGGCGAAGAGATAGCGAATGGTCGGGAGGCGCGAAGATGCAGGTCGCACTGGTGACCGGAGCCAGCCGCGGAGTGGGTAGAGGGGTCGCGACAAGCCTGCACGATGCCGGATTCAAAGTGTTTGCAACAGGCCGCAACATCGGTGCCGCACACCTGCACGACGCGATTGTTCGGATTGCCTGTGATCATTTGCGAGATGAGCAAACGGCTTCTGTGTTTGCGCAGATCGCAAGCGAGACCGGTCGCCTGGATGTACTCGTAAACTCTGCGTGGGGCGGTTACGAGAGGATGGTTGAAAACGGCGCTTTCACTTGGCAGCTTCCGTTTTGGGAGCAGCCTGCTCACCGGTGGACCAGCATGATGGAGGCTGGCGTGCGTGCTGCGCTCATTACCTCTTCACTGGCCGTGAAGATGATGTTGCCTGCTGGCAAAGGCCTCATCGTGAATATCAGCTACTGGGCCGCTCGAAAGCACATCGGGAATGTAATGTACGGTGTTGCCAAAGCCGCAACTGACAAGATGACAGCCGATATGGCGTACGAACTTCGGTCACACGGGATTGCGGTACTTTCGCTGTACCCCGGCTTGGTCCGGACGGAGGCCGTGATGGAGGCAGCTAAGTGCGGAAGGCTCGACGTGTCGAACAGTGAAAGCCCGGAATTTGTCGGGCGGGTGATTGCTGCACTCGCTCACGAGACAACGGTGTTGGAACGGACCGGCAGAGTGTTAGTCGCAGCCACAGTTGCTTCCGAATATCGTATAGAGGACATCGATGGCAAGCAGCCGATCCCGCTGACGCTCGAGAATGCGTGATTGCTTGTTCAATACTTTGCGGTGATAAAAGGGAGGCTTCTATGACACTCAACTGCTGGAAATCGAAAGGCTGGGAAATGAGAGGATGGACTATTGGCGCCATCGCCCTGGTTTCCTTTGCTGCTGGATCGCTCATTACCGCCCGCCTGGCGCAAGTGAATCAAGTGAGGGCCGATAGCAACCGCGTCTTTGAGCTTCGCGTCTATCATGCTGTGCCGGGCAAAATGCCGGCGCTGGAGTCGCGGTTTCGCGACACGACTTCAAAGCTACTCGCCAAACACGGTCTGAATGTTGTGGGTTACTGGATATCCGACGGCGCTGCCGCTTGGGACAACACATTCATTTGGGTCGTGGCTCATCCCAGCCGAGAGGAAGCGAAAAAGAACTGGGACGCGTTCGGGGCCGACCCGGGATTTCAAGAGGTGGTCAAAGCAGAGCAGGCCGACAGGCTGGTGGAAAAAGTAGACTCGACGTACATGCATCCGACGGATTTTTCACCGATGAAGTAGTGCCACGCGAGTGGTTTTATCGGCCGGAGGGTGCGCTCGAAAGATCAGTTCCCGATCGAAGTCATAGCCAGCCGGTTCATTCCACCGAAAACCTCAAGGTCATTCCTCTCCCGACAGGCTGCATTCCGACGTATGCAGCAGATGGGCTCCCGCTCCGGACGCCTCGTGCATGAAGTCCCGGATATACTTCGCATTCTCCGTGGGACTCGCACCCACGGGAAACTGGCATCCGGAACCTCCGCTTTGGTTCAAGAATCACACCGATTATATACGCCCCGCCGCGGCGTCTCAGCAAGTTTGCCGATTCTGATTTCCGAAGGCATGAGGCGTAGTGGCGATTCGGGCCGCCGGTCGGGCGGCGCAGGCTGCTGCGGCTCCGCCGCCCCGCGCTAACCCTTCCCCTCAGTGGTAGCCCACCAAATAGCGTGTCCTATTGCGTTGACTTGGCTGCACTTGCACTCTACAATAGCTTCCATCGGGACGAGATTGCCAATCGTACATAGCCATTGACCGATGATCGGCCAAACCGTTTCCCACTACCGCATCGTTGAAAAGCTCGGTGGCGGCGGCATGGGCGTGGTGTACAAGGCCGAGGACACCAAGCTGGGTCGCTTCGCCGCACTCAAGTTCCTGCCCGAGGAGCTTTCCAAAGACCGGCAGGCGCTGGAGCGCTTTCAGCGCGAAGCCCGGGCTGCCTCCGCGCTGAATCATCGCAATATATGCACCATTTACGAGATTGATGAGTATGAAGGTCAGCCCTTCATAGCCATGGAATTGCTGAAGGGCGAGACCCTCAAGCACCGGATTGCGGGCAAGCCCTTGAAGACGGATGAGCTAGCGGAGGTCGCGATTCAAATTGCCGATGGGCTCGACGCCGCCCACGCCGAGGGGATCGTTCACCGGGACATCAAGCCGGCGAATATCTTTCTGACTGGCCGTGGGCAGGCAAAGATCCTCGACTTCGGCTTGGCGAAAGTGGCGGCGTCCCCGAGAGTGGTGGGGGAGGGAGTTGGAGCTTCATCCCTGGCGACGGCAACAGGCGGGGAACAGCTCCTGACCAGCCCGGGCACGGCGCTAGGGACAGTGGCCTACATGTCGCCGGAGCAAGCGCTGGGCCTGGACCTCGATGCGCGGACGGATCTGTTCAGCTTCGGTGTGGTGCTGTATGAAATGGCTACGGGGCGCCAGGCTTTCTCGGGCACCACTTCGGCAGCCGTCTTTGATGGCATTTTGCATCATGCGCCGACCTCGCCGGTACGATTGAATCCGGAGTGCCCTGCCGAGTTAGAACGGATCCTCAACAAGGCGCTAGAGAAGGACCGTGAGGTGCGCTATCAGAGCGCGGCAGACCTGCGCGGCGACCTCAAGCGGCTGAAGCGCGACACAGACTCCGGCCGGGCAGGGGTGGGGCTTGCCCCGCCCCCGTCGGGCGCGCAGCCAGCAGCGCCCCTACGAGACGTCCGGCGCGCGCCGGTGGCCGCTGTGTTGCTGGCTCTGCTGGTGATTGCCTTCGCCGGCGCCGGCTATCTCCTTTACCGCTCCGCACGGCACAAGCTGGGGACGGAGACGCGTTTCGAGAACATGCAGATCAGCCAGCTCACCATCACCGGCGACGTCACGCTGGCGGCCATCTCCCCGGACGGCAAGTATCTGGCTTACGCCCGCGACCAGGGAGGTAAGGCGAGCCTTTGGCTGAGGCAGGTGGCGAGCGAGAGCGGCGTTCAAGTGGTTCCACCGGCCGAGGTCAGTTATTGGGGCCTCACTTTCACTCCCGATGGGGACCGTTTGTACTTTGTTTCCGTCGGGAAGGGCCAGCACGAAGGGGTTCTATACGACATAGCGACGCTGGGCGGCGAGCCGAAACAGGTGCTTCAGCACCTCGCCGGTCCGGTGGGTTTTTCTCCTGATGGTAAGCGGCTGGCCTTTGTCGGGTATGACCACGAGCGAGGCGAGACCTCGTTGGTGATCGCCAATGAGGATGGGAGTGGACAGCGGACGGCTGCGGCCGTCAACATGCCCGACTCGTTCCAGACATGGACGGGGGCTGCCTGGACGCCTGACGGAACGACGGTCGTCACTGGCTACCTCCACAATAGGGACACGCACCAGGAGCGGAGTCTAATCGCGGTCAGCTTGAAGGATGGCAGGAGGACATGGATTGGTCCGCCGGACCTGCAGCCGAACCATGTCGCGTGGCTCCCCGATGGCCGCAGTCTCATCATGGAAGGCTTTAGCTTCTCGCTCGGCCAAACCGGGCTTTGGGCAGTATCTTACCCTGACGGACGAGTGCGAAGGATCACCAACGACTTGAACACCTACTTTGGGCTCAGCGTGGCCGGCCAGGGCACTGCCTTGACAACTGTGCGGGAAGACTCCCGTGCTGATCTCTGGCTTGCCCCCAAGGGAGACTGGAAAAGCGCCACCCGGCTCACCGCATCTCCTGCGGCCTTCAACGGAGCCTGGGGTCTATCCTCGGGGCCGGACGGCCAGATGCTCTACTTGGCGATGGACTCCGCCGGCAATGGCAGTATCTGGCGGCTGGAACAGCAACACGCGCGCCCGCGGCAGATCACGTCTGGACCAGTCGACCGAGAACCGTCCGTTTGCCCGGACGGCACCGCGGTATTCTACGCCTTTGATCCCCGGACCATGAGCGGGGGGCTCCGGAAGGTTAGCCCTGCCGGCCAAAACCTCAGGCAGTTGACCCAAGATGTCAACGACGAGTATCCGTCGTGTTCGCCCGACGGGAAGTGGGTAGTCTACGACTCTCTTGACAAGGGCAAGTGGATTCTTCAGAGACTCGCGCTGGATGGCGGCCAGCCGAGCCCCGTAATCGAGGGAGTCTCATACTTCAGCGCCTATGATCCCGCCATCTCGCCGGACGGCAAGTGGATCGCCTGCCGGTACGCCTCGGCCCAGGACAAGCCAACTCAGTTGGCGGTGATCCCCTTCGCGGGGGGGGCCCCCTCCATGATCTTTGATATGCCCGCTTCAACTTATGACTATTGGTTGGTGAACGGGGGCTACGCTTACCCGCCGGTCCGCTGGTCGCGGGATGGTCAGGCATTGACTTACATCGTCACCCAGGGAGGCGTCTCCAACATTTGGTCTCAGCCGATCAAGGGCGGGCCGCCCAGGCAATTAACCCGTTTTCAGGACCAGCAGATCTTCTCTTTCGACTGGTCGCCGGCGGGTGACCTGGTGCTCTCGCGCGGCAGCAAAACCAGCGACGCGGTGTTGATCAAGAACTTCCAGTAGGACACCGCGCAGGATGTCTACGCCCTCGATGTGGACTTCCCGTAGCCGAGATCCGATCCCTGCTTGCAAGCCCTCCGGCGCCGCATGAACTACCCGTCGTAGATGCCCAAACCATGACTTTAGCCGGATTGTGCCTGTGAAACGCCCTTCCCTCCCGAAATCCGAACCGGCCCGAGGTGGGCGAGTTGACGGGTGGGCGACCACCCCCGAGATCCCCTCACCGAGTCCCGAGTTTGAGGTAGAAGAGGCTTACTAAGCCGGAGCGTCGTGTCTGGTGCGCCGCGGCGGAGGCGCGCACCGCGTGTCAGCTGTGTGAAAGTGTGTTCCAATTACGTCCGAGTTGGCCGAGGCTGGCGCAGAGCGAAGCTCTGCGTTCTTCTGTAACTCAGGCTCCGCCCATCGCACGGCTACGCGCTAATCGGCACTTAAGCGGCCCCCGTTACCGCCTTTTCCAGTATTCTGTGGATGAGGGTTTGATAGGGCATCGAGCGCTGGGCGGCGCGACGGCGGATATCGGCGAGTAAGCGCGGCGAAATGCGGATGGCGATGAGTTGCTTTGCCTGTCCCGTGCTCGGCCTGCCGACGCGGCGGGCGCGTTTGAGTTCGGCGTCCGTCGATTCCGGGATGTCGGAAAAGTCGATTCGGTTATCCGGCATAGGCTTTTCGCTCTTTTTGGCTCGCCTGCCGCGCGCTGATGATACGGATTGCCTCGATGCCATTTCTTAACCTGTATATACGCTAATTGCCCGTGGATCGTCAACTGTAGAGATCCTTCGCGGTGCTCTCTCGAAAGTCTGTCATTCTGAGCGAAGCGAAGAATCTGAATTTTCTTGACTTCACGATGCTCGGCGAACTGCAGATCCTTCGCTGTCGCTCAGGATGACAGGTTGGGCGGTTGGCCCTGCCTTTGAGTGCCTCGTAAAACTGAAAAAGTCACACGCTCCCAGGCTTACACACCGCGACATTGCTCGGACCATCACACGGTCGGTACACATGCCCCACCCGCTCGGGGCGGATTATGCTTGTGCAACTGTAGGGGCGGTTCGCGAACCGACCCTACTTCAATTATCATCCTGCCCCAGCCCGCCAAACGACATTTGGTCACAGACACTAACGCCGTTCGCATTTTTCACTTGACAAATCCGGGGGCACATGGTAGCCTATAAATGTGGTCCTTTTGTGGACACATTGTCGTGGGCAGGCTTCGGACCGCGAGGAAAAGCGCCATAGTCCCGGCACGGGGGAAAACCGGGGTCCGGAAAAAACAAAAAATGATACGATCGAAGCCAGTATGTTATTGAAAACAAAGAAAGCCATGTCGGAAACGAACTAAAACGAACTCAAAACGAACCCCAATTGAGTGCTCAAATGCATGAAATAGATCCAAAATTCGAGCTTTTTGACATCGCACAGGTTCGGGCGGGGAACTGGATCGCGGGGGATGGGGCAGGGACCGGAATTGCTCGACTGGGGAAAACCCGGGGACCGCGAGGTAATTCAAAAATAGCGGGAACAAAGCCAGAATGTTGATGAAAACAAAGCACATCACTTTTTTGAAGGGTGCAAATCAGGGGCCTTGGGCGCGCCAATCCGCACAAATCAGGCCTTGAAGGGAGCAAGAGACGATTTGGGAAAACGAGGTCAGGCTTGACCGCCGCAAGGGGAGGCAGAACAGGGACAAATTGTCGGCTACACAGGAACCACGTTGACGTGGTCTTGGCACAGCCTCCAGGGGTTACGTTTCCAGGCCGTAGGTTTTTGGAGAGCATGCCGATTTAACCCTTGTGGGCTCTCGTGCCGCATCGGTAAAGCCCTCACCCCCATCCCCTCTCCCGCCGGGCGGGAGAGGGGTGTCCGCCAACCGACGGACGGGCTGAGGGCTGTCCAACCCAGGGCTCGCTACCTGGGCTAGTCTATGCCGCCCCGGACGGGGCTCCGAACATGTGGGCCGGGACACCGGGCTTGACTTGCCAGCGGACTTCGTACGAGCATGAAGAATGTAACGGGATAGTGGGCGAGAATCTCAATCAAGCTCCGGAGGGCTCCATGCGTCGGCCGTACGTGATCGCAACTCTATTGTCTTGCGTCGCCGTGTTCTGCTGGCTGAGCTCGTCGGTCTCTACTCGAAGCCAATCGAATTCTGCGAGCGGAGCGAAGAGATCGTTGTGTCCGGACGACGACACAGGCTTAACGCTGCCCGCCGGGTTTTGCGCGACGGTTTTTGCTGACGCTATCGGACATGCGCGCCACATGGTGGTGGGACCGACCGGAGTCGTTTACGTCAACACCTGGTCGGGTAGGTACTATGGAGGCCATGGCACTCACCCAGGAGGATTTCTGGTGGCCCTCCAGGACACAGCCGGTGCCGGAAAGGCCAATGTCATCGAACGCTTCGGCGCAACCCTCCAGACGGGCGGCGCGGGTGGCACCGGCATCGGGATGTACAAGGGCGCGATCTACGCAGAGCTTAACGATCGAATCGTGCGCTATGCGCTCCCTGCCGGCTTGCTTGTGCCTCAGGGCGCTCCCGAGACGATCGTCTCCGGTCTGCCCCTGGGTGGCGATCATCCCATGCATCCGTTCATTATCGACGCTGAGGGAATGATGTACGTCGATGTCGCGACTGCCACCAACTCCTGCCAGCCGCGCAACCGCCAACCCCGCGTGCCAGGCGCCGACCCATGTACCGAACTCACCACCCGCGGCGGCATTTGGCGTTTCGACGCGAACAAGACCGGCCAGAGGTTTTCACCGGCAGCGCGTTACGCAACGGGGATCCGCAATGCCGAAGGCTTTGCATTCGATTCCTCGGGCCGGTTATTCGTGACCCAGCACGGGCGGGATCAACTGCATGTGAACTGGCCGCAACTCTATAAGCCCGTCGAGGAAGCGACCTTGCCTGCCGAGGAGTTGTTGCTCCTGAAACCGGGAGGCGACTACGGCTGGCCCGAATGTTATTACGACGGAGTTGCGGGAAAGCTGGTGCTGGCGCCCGAGTATGGCGGTGACGGCGGCAAACGCGTGGGCGTTTGCGCCGACAAGATTCCTCCCGTCGCCTCGCTTCCCGCCCACTGGGCGCCGAACGGCATGGCGCACTACGATCAGACGCAATTCCCAGCCCGCTATCGCGACGGAGTCTTCATCGCCTTCCACGGTTCATGGGATCGCGCCCCCTACCCGCAAGGCGGCTATAACGTAGTCTTTCAGCCGCTCCTCGGCGACCAGTCCGCAGGAAACTGTGAGATTTTCGCCGATGGTTTTGTCGGCGCGGTGAAGACTCCGGAAGGTGCCACGCATCGCCCTTCCGGCGTGGCGGTGGGGCCGGACGGGTCGCTCTTCGTGTCCGACGATGTGCGGGGCCGAATCTATCGAATTGTGTATAAGGGCGGTGGCGGCGAGGCGGCGATTACTCCCTGCCCAAGTCCTTCGGCGCCGGCCGGTGAGGTGGAAGCGTCCTTCGCCAAGCCGCCGGAGGGGACGCACGCAAACGCCGGCGCGGCGGCATCGGGGAATCTTCCCGTTCCGCAGGGCGCGACGCGAGCCATGGTCGCCCTGGGCGACCGCATTTACCACGGCCAAGTCGGCGGGGCCACTTGTGTGGGTTGCCATGGCGAGCGCGGTACGGGTTCGCCCTTGGGCCCGGACCTTACTGCGAAGAAGTGGCTGTGGAGCGACGGCAGCTATGCCGGAATCTCGAAAACGATCCGGGAAGGCGTGATGCACCCCAAAGAATATCGCAGCGCAATGCCGCCCATGGGCGGGGCGCAACTCACTCCTGACCAACTCTCGGCGCTCGCCGCGTACGTCTGGTCGTTGAGCCATTAAGCCGACATACGGCAAGTGATCATCGTGTTCGGCGCGGTCCAGAATCCGGCGCTTCCACGGAGAGGCGGTCTGAGCGGGGCGGGGTTGTGCCCGTCTCAACACTCCCGCCGCGGACGCCTGCGTAAAGTGTCACTCGCTTCGTTGCGCAGCCCGCAATGGCGTCTTCTCGCAGGCTCGAAAAACCAGGGTGGCGCATACGTCCCGCCGTACTTTGGCGGGATGTATGCGCCTTTTTGACAGGGGCGCAGACATGCCAAACTACGGCACGTCAGCGCCACCCGCGACCGTTTTTCATGGGGTTTCGCGGGCCGAAGGCCCATGGGGACAGACAATGTAGATGCTTGATTCCGCCAGCGCCGTTACTGCCTCTCAAACCTGTAGACGTGTTGTCCCTGATCCAGGACGAGGGCCTGGGCGTCGTCCGCCACTTGCAGGCGGAGGGCGTGGATCAAACCGGGACCGACCAGCGCCACCAGCGGGCGTCCGGTGGGTTGCTCCTCAATGCCCAGCGGGCTGGCCCAGCTCTCGAACTCGCCCCAATATGCCCCTTCTTTCCGACGCACGACCAGTGGTCCGAGCTCGCGGCTTCGGTACTCGCCCGCAATCCCTTCCAGCCACGCCACGGCCTCGGCGCCCAACTTCACGCGAGCGCGCGTGCCCGCCACCGCCTCCTTGTCAGCCAATGAGGCGGCCTCGATCATCTGCCGGGCTTTCGCCGGCGCGCCAAACAGCAGCTCGAATACCTTCTGCCGCGCCGCCGCGAGGAGGCTGGCCGCGTATAGATTAGTAAGCAAGACCACCCCGACGTCGTTTTGGGGCAGAAAATACATATCGGACGTAAAGCCAAGCGTCATGCCGCCGTGGCTGATCACATCCAGCCCGTCTTCTTCGCTTCGGAGCAGTCCCAGCCCATAACTCATCTTGTCGGTGATTTTGGTTAGGCGCTTCCATCGTTCCACGAGCGCATTTTCCGGGAGCAACTGCTCTCCGCTGGGCAGCCTTCCTCGGTTCAATTCGAGCAGGAGATATCTCGCCATATCCCTGGCCGACGACCAGGCCCCTCCCCCCGCTGGTGCAATGGCTGCCGCGAACCGCTCCATCGCCGGGTCCAGCAATTCGCAGCCCCCCTCGAAGCCGATGGCGTGCGGCGATGCCGAATCGCCACGCCCTTCGTCGAAACCGGTCCGCTCCATACCGAGTGGCTCGAATACCAATTCCTGCATGGCCTGTTCGTAGGTTTCTTTCAGCGAGTTTTCTTGCCGGAAGCTTCGAGCCGCTGCATACCCTCCGAGGGCCACCATGTAATTGGAGTATTGAAATGTTTCGCCGAAGCCCGTAGTGGGCTTCATCTGCTTCATCTCGGCCAGCCGCTGCTCGGGCGTGACCCCTTTGAACTTGAAGATCAGGTCCATGTCTCGTGGCGGCATCCCCGTGGAGGCGGCGACTGTATGCCGCATCTCCAACTTGCGGGTCAGTTCGGGATCGGCGAGCGCGAAATCGGGCAGCAGTTTCGTCACCGGCGTAGACCAATCGAAATTCCCCCGCGTCACAAGCCGAGCCATCATCAGCGTGGTTAGCGGCTTGGTGTTCGAGCCGATCATGAAGCGCGTGTCCGACCGCACCGGCTCGCTCGACCCAATCCTGGGCGTGCCGAAGCCCTCGGCGAAAACGATGCGTCCCGCTTGCACGACGGCCATGGCGACTCCCGGAATGTGCAATTCCGCCATGCCGACGCGAAGAAATTCGCTCATTTGAGCGCTCTCGTTTTCGCCCCACTCTTTCCGCTCAGCACCGGCAAGGTTTGGCGCGCTCAGCCCCTCCGGTTTCCAGCTCTCCAGGACCTCCCAGAGTTGAGCCATTCGGCGGTTCAGGGAAGCCTTTGTCCCAAGCACCAACGCGCAATAGGCGTTATCTCCCCACGTGCGCAGAACGGCTACGGCGCTACGCGACTGTGCAGCCGGAACGCTGTGGACGATCTGAAAGACCGCTTCCCACCCGCCGCTCCCAGGCATCTGAATTTTCTGCCGCACCGGGAAATCGAAGCCGGGGTCGAAAACTCGCCAGGCGCGGCGCGCGATTTCTTCCGGTGTGCCGTCGAGCGCACAGATAAGGAACCCAACCCGTAAGTCCCCCTCGGGGCCGATGAGCGTCACCGCACCGCTTGGCTCGGAGGCCCGCGACCATCCCGCGGGCAGGCTAATAGGAGCAAGGGAACCCGGCAGAGCCACGCGGATTTCCTCTGAAGGTGTGCTTCCCATGCGCTTTGCCCCTTTCGCTATCCTCTTTTGTGACCCACCGTCCGAGAGGCTAATCCTCCTGCCGAATTTCCCTGAAAAGCGCCTTGAAGCATTCCGCAACCTTGACTGCGTCGGCGCTGGTGGAGGCTTGCCCGTAGTACGCCTTCACAAAGTCGCCCAGGTCGATCCAGGTGGTTTGCAGCATCCCCAGGGTGCGCGACTTGAGCGGATCCGTCGCCTCGGCGCGCACTTGGCGGACTATCTCCAATTCGTTCAGGGCGACGTCAGTCATCTGCCACGGCGCCGACACCACGCGGAAGCCCTGAATGGCGAAGTAGGCCGCCGTGGGAACTGCTGTGTCGTAATGCCAGTCGCAAATCACGATATCCTTCGGAACCAGGTTGATGGCGGGCGCTGTCCCGTTCTGGCTTGCTTCCCACTTCCCCAGGCCGGTCAGGTCGCCGTCCAGAAAGCGGTCTCCCCACATCCACATCTCGCGATGGGTCGCGGCCAGATGATCGTGTAAGGTGCGCACTTCCTGCGCGAACAGCTCGGACTTGTTCTTGCCCCGGCAGCGCGGGCAGTCGTCCTCGCCCAGCAGAAAGACCTCGTCCATACCGACATGAACGGCATCGGCCTGGCAGGCGCCGGCAAGCTCATCCATCAGGTCGAAGACGACGTTGTGCAGCCCTGGCGCCAAGGGGCAGTAGCTTCGGCAATAGATGCCTTGGTTGCCGGGGTATTTCCCAGGCGTTTCATCGAACTCGGGGTGGGCCCTCAGGAGCCCGAACGTCTGCCCCGCCCACGACTGGTGGCCCAGCGAATTGATCAGTGGAATCAGGCGAACCCCGGCGTCGTGGCAAGCCGCCACAATCTGCTTGACCTGGTCCTCGGAAAGCGCATCCGCATCGATCACCTCCGGGTGCGATTTGTACTGGTAGCGATAGTCGAACTCCATCACCAGTACGTTTACGCCTGCTTTCGGCAGGACCTCGCGTATGAATTTCACCGCCAAGGGCAGTTCATCGGGCTTCGGGGCGCCCAGGTTGAGTCCTCGCACGGGAATTGGGGATGCCCCGGCAAAAAGCAGTGTGCAGGGCAGGAATGCAATTGCGGCGATTGCAATTAGACCAAAGTTGATCGACCGCCGGCTCTTGAAACAAGTTGATCGATCGTTCACAGCGTTGCTCCTTGTGGTTGGCATCTTTGAAGCGACCCGAGTATATGCCCTCAGACGCCAGAGGCACAAGCGCGCCGAGGCGGGTCCAAGCCTTTCCGTCGGGGTGGGGAAGACTGGGTGATGACGACTTGGGGAGGCGGGGAGAGCAATCTGTGAAAAGTTAGTCTGGCCGCCATGGAGTGGCGGCCAGACTGTCGAATGGGTCTAGCGTCTCTTGGCATCTGACCGTCGATCAGTTCGCCCGGAGTTCCTGTTCCGCTTGCAGCCAATCGTCGACGTCGTTGCCTGGTGAACCGCCTCGTTGGACGTAGAGTTCATAGGCTCGATGTCTCACGTCGTCTTCCGAAACAGTCCGTCGCTGCGGCTCATCTTGAGTCAGAGTGTGAGAAGACGATGGTAGAGGGATGGCCGGTCGCCTTGGTTCGACCTTTGGGGTTGCGGCGAAGGAAGTCCGTTCTGATTTTCTTTCAAAGCGTCCCATAGGGGCACCTCCTTTCTGAATTTCAGGTTTACACTACTAACGTAGCGCGATCCGGGACAAAGTGTCAATGTCCAGCAACCAGATTTGACGCTGAAGCCTTAGTAATGCCGTAAGGGGCGATGTGCCTTTCTTGACACGGCCAACCACTTATGTCAAATTTGAGACTGGGATAGGGCTAATTGTAAGGTGTGTGAAATCAATATCTGAGGTTTCGCCTGCGCCAAGGAGAGAGACCCGTGGAATCTACCAATAAGTTAGGCTCACCCCTCAGCAGCTTCGACGAGTGGGAAGACTTTCTCAAGCAGCGCTACCCCGAAGCGCCTTCGGGCGCCGAGGCCGTGGCGACAGCCTCGGGAAGCACGGACAAAAAGCCAGAGGAGTTCCGCGACCACACCGACGAAACCCGGCCCTCCGTGAAGGAGTTCTATCGCCTTAATCACACCTACCAGACACGCGCGTTCGTCAAGGCCAAGCAGCGCGAATACGGCGATCGCGGACGCACTCGCATGGGCATCTGGGAGGCGATGGAGTACCTGAACACCCTGGTTGACGACAGCGACCCGGACACCGACCTGCCGCAGATCGAGCACCTGCTCCAGACCGCCGAGGCTTGCCGCCGCGACGGACGTCCGCGCTGGTTCATTCTCACTGGGCTGGTTCACGACCTCGGCAAGATTCTCTGCCTTTGGGGCGAGCCGCAGTGGGCGGTGGTGGGCGACACGTTCCCCGTAGGCTGCGCTTATTCTCCCAAGATTGTCTTCCACGAATTCTTCTCTGCGAACCCGGACGTGGCCGTGCCTCAATATCAAACCAAGCTGGGCGTCTACGAGCAGGGTTGCGAACTCGACAACGTTGACATGTCCTGGGGCCACGACGAGTACATGTATCGGGTCTCCAAGGATTACCTGCCCCTGGAGGCTCGCTACATGATCCGCTATCACTCCTTCTACCCTGCCCACCAGGAGGGCGAGTACACCTACCTGATGAACGACCGCGACAAGGAAATGTTCAAGTGGGTCCGCGAGTTCCAGAATTACGATCTGTACTCGAAGAGCGCCGTGCGTCCGGACGTTCAGGAAGTGCGCCCTTATTACGAACAACTGATCGCAGAATATTTCCCGCCCCAGATTGCGTGGTAATGCAACTCCACGTGGCCGCGTTGTAGGGGCGGCCCTTGTGGCCGCCCCTGGACTTTCCAGACCTATCTAGCCTGAATTCCTCGGTTGCGAGGCTCGATGGGAAGAAACCCCTCACCTGGCTCGCTACTCTCGCCACCCTCTCCCCAAGGGAGAGGGCCGTCAACGGCGATTGTTTCGAGCCCTCTCCCTTGGG
>Ga0187864_10002816_pt1 | contig 14728 bp, 13 predicted proteins | sample June2016WEW_11_4_FD_132985 | JGI IMG/M metagenome (GOLD analysis project Ga0187864, IMG submission 132985) | Peatland microbial communities from SPRUCE experiment site at the Marcell Experimental Forest, Minnesota, USA - June2016WEW_11_40 | ecosystem: Environmental > Terrestrial > Soil >... | reverse complement strand
TGAGTGTCCATTCCCAGACGTTACCGCTTACGTCGAAGGTTCCGCAATACGCCGCCCCCGCCGGATACATCCCCACCGCCGTTGTGCGATTCAAGCCGCTCTCAAACGTATTCGCGTGGCAGCCGAGCCAGTGGTTGCCCCAGGGGTATGTCCTAGCCGAAGTACCAGCCGTAGCGAGCTGCCATTCAGCTTCAGTCGGCAGGCGCACCGCCCAGGTGAAGGGGTCGGACGGGTCAAATCTCTCTGCTTTCCCCGCCTTAGAACGGGCCCTCCGCAAAAGATCAAACTTCGGGTCCTGCGGCCACCACTCATGGATTAGGTGGGGATCATTCTCAAACCGCCAGGAGAGCCACCGGCAGAACGCCATGGCCTGGTACCAGTTCACTGTTTCGCGCGGGTGGTTGGGGAGTTTGAAGCGCTGTTCCCCTAGGCGCATGTCGTTTTCATCTGCCGCCAGCCCCTCGAACCAGTCCTTCGCGCGGTCATGATAGCCATCCGGTGCCTCAATGAACGCTTGGAACTGGCCGTAAGTCACGGGGTAACGGGCGATGTAGAAGGGCAGATCCACAGGCACGGCGCCAATTTTTTCAATCCAAACCTCGGCAGATGACCTCGCCCCGCGCTCGACTTCCCACCAGGCGATATCCGGCATGCCGTTAACCCGCAGCCCGACGCCAGGGCGCGGATCGCCGATCGCGCATAGACGTTCCCCTATCGAGCTCCGTCGGAAGTGCGGTGTGTCCGGGTCCTCAATCTCCTCCAGCAACCGGTCCGATTCGCGGCGGATGAATTCGTACTCCAGCTTGGTAAAGTCGCGCGATTTGTCTAACTCCAAGCGCCGAATCATGCCGTAGACCGATTTCAGACGCTCGTCCGGCCAAAGGAAAGCGTCTTGGCGCGCGTTTTGGTCCCATTCCTCGGCAGCCAGCCTAACCTGACGCAGGAGGCGTAGGTCGTCATTGGTCTGGTCGATCCAGTTAGCCAGGCGTTCCCACTTCGTTAGCAATGCTTCGTGGGCCACCTCAACCGTGGTAGTCCCTTTCGGCTGGTCAGTCACCAGCAGGCGGGCTTGCGTGAAAGCCGTGAGCAGCTCTCCCGCCGCCTCAGGTGCCGAAAGCTCGATCTCTTCACGCCGGGCTCTCTGCCGGGTAGCCGCCCCACGCTCATCCACTTCCACCAGGCGAAGGAACACTCGCGGCAAAGCAGCCTGCGCGGCAGGCGACAGACTGCGGAAAACCTGTTCGGCACGCTGGCCGATGGTTCCCGCCACACCTCCCAAATCACTGTACGCCTGCGAACTCAAGCACCCGTCGGCGGTGCGCCGGTTGTAAAGCTCGTCCAGCAGGTACGCCATCAGCGCCAGCGCGCCGGGCTCGTCACCTGTCTCCTGCACAATCCTGTGGTCAAGACCGCGCTCAAACCGCAAGCCGGCCTGTTCCGCCGGACGCACGATCATCTCGTACAGGGACACCGCATCGGGTGCCCCCAGGAGATAGCAACCAGTTTGCAGCAGTTGCACCATGTCGGCGCTGACCGGAATCACTTCGTGATAGAAGTCGGCGCGCAAGGTCGCCACCGCCCGAAATCGGCCTCCCGCCACAGCCTTGCAGAGCATCTTCACAAATGGAGCGCGATGTGTAGGACTAACCAAGGTGACCAACTCCTCAAGCTGGTCAATGAACAACAACAGTTCTGCCCAGTCAGGCCTGCCGGTCAGGATCTGCGGAATCAGTTGACTGAGCCCCGCAGCATCAGCGGCGAGCATTGCGGCGATATCTCGCGCGCCGCGAGCCGGCAAGTGTGGCTGCAGTTGGCCTGCCAGCGCCATGAAAGGATCCGCAAGGGGCTTCGACCCCGTCGCGGCTTCTCTCACTCCGCCTGGAGACAGGCGTAGCCACAGCCAGTCTTTGCTGCCGCTGTGCTCGCTGCTAATGGCGTTCGCCTCTAGACGCGGAATTAACCCCGCCCATACCAGCGACGACTTGCCCGAGCCCGACGCGCCCACGACGGTCACGAACCGACTGCGGTTGATTCGATCCACCAAATCGTCCGTCTCGCGGCCGCGACCGAAAAAGATCGGTGCGTCCTTGTCGGTGAAAGCACGCAATCCTGGAAAGGGAGAACCTGACCAAGCTGGACCGTTTGGGGGCATTGGGCCCCTCACGTTTATCACGACTAGCTTACCGATGCGCTCGCGCAGATGATTGGTCAGGTCTTTCCGGAAATCCTCTGGCTTTTCGTAACGGTTAACCCCACGCAAGATCGCGCCGGTCGTGACGTCAACGAACTGCTCGAAAAACTTCTTGACCAGTCTCTTCTGTGCCAGTTTTTGGTCGTAATCTGCGGCCTCATCGTCAAGAAAGACTTTTTCCGTACGACGGAAAACCAGCACGTCCGGGATTCCGTGAAGATGGTGACCTTCGATTGCATTCTCATATTCCCACTCAGCGCCGGAATCATACGGCTCGCCGTTCTTCTTTTTGTACTCCGGGTATGGTAAAGGCGTACCGAAGCGCGTCCAGAAGATCACAACTACGATGTCGCAGTCGCCGGGCATCGGCAGCCCTGCATCAATTGCGGCTTGCGGGCTCATGGTGGCAAGCATTGGCGTTGCCGCACCGGGCTCATCCCAAGCGACGGGTTCCAGATACACCTTATCTCTGAACTGCGGTTCGTACTGAAGTTGCTTAATCACTTCCCGCGCGATTTGCCGCTCTTCGGGCACGTCCGACGGTGAAGAAACAAAAATCCGGAGGTGGTGAACTAAGTGTGTCACAGATCCCTGGTCCGAGTCCGCGCGCTGATGCCGGGTCGATACGGCGCACATATTGGGTGAGATTATATCGCATTCAGACCCTGAGGCAAGTCGGTGCGAAGCCGGGTAGTGGGTGGAAAGCGTGTTGCCAAAAAACAAACCCCAATTCTCACCAGTTTATGCCAGAGCAGCAAGACGTTGCGTTGCTGGCGGCTTTTTGGGTATTTCTATTGCTGCTAGGTTGCACTGTTGTATGCTGGCGGGCCTTCTCTACGAAAGGACAATTCAGAAAGGCCCAACAAGTCGCTAGTAAAAGGGAACCAGCAGTTATAGCAGAACTTGGTGTACCTTCTCTTTCCGAATGCGTCCAAATAATCCACTACCCCATAAACGTAAAAGTAGCCTTCGTTGGTTTTGAAAAAGTCGAGAGCCGTGCCTTCAGCATGAAATCTTTCAGTAATCTTTCCGTTTGGCGACAGAAACAGATTGTCCATATGTTTCAGGGTGTCACCATAATCAGGAGCCTTGCCCAACACGGCATCCTCAGAGAGACTTTGTTGTCTAACTTGGAATCCTGTAAGCCTTGCTGGAGTTTTGCCGCAATTGGTAATCACGCACTCCAAATCCACGACTGGTCCACCTCCAAAAGCGCTCACCGTTTTGCTTCTTTCGGTGTCCTGTTTTACCTCAACGGCAACCCAGGCCCTTTCGGCTCGGCGGGCGGTACAAACCTGAAAGAATACAGCCATGCAAGTGAGGACAGCAAAAATAGCAATAATTGCCGTGGAAAACGCATTAAGCCACTTCAACCAATCGTCAGGGTAAGCATTGGCTTGGTTGCTCTTGTCCTGATTATTGGCTTTGCTTGGTTGGCCGCTTGGACTCTCCTGTGGTACGAGGACTGGCGAGGTTGGCTTTGTTTCGCGGGATTCGCCCTGTTGGGGATGGGTGCTGTCATTGTTCTTTTTATGATGATCGCTGGCAGTTGGAGATTGAGTGAACCATGTAAAGATGAGCAAAGCTGGAATGAGGTACTTCATGCACACCCTCACGGGATTCGGCTATGTGGGGTGTCATCGTACCACGTTCAGAAGGTCTTTGACCTCCCAAATATGGTCATTCAAACCGGCTTGGATCGCGAGGTTTACCTCGCCGGGCACCTAACCAAAAGCTAAAAAGGAGTAACCAAAATGACGCAACGCGAAGAAATGTGGGAGTCTATCAAGAAATCTCTTGACAATCTCTTACTGTACGAACTATCATGCGAGACTGGTGAGAGATTTGCAAGAACAGAGACGAACATGCCATTACTGAACGAGTTAGAAAAGCGGATTAAAGAACTCAACGATGAGATCACCGAACTGGACCGGAGAAAGCGCATTCTCGCCGGACAGGTGAATGTGCTGCAAAGAGCCGCAGATGTCGTAGTAAAAGGCGAACTGGCCGCGTTGGACGAGGAACCCGTAACAAGCAAAGCCGAAATCGTCCGGTCACTTATCCGCCAAGCGGGTCCGAACGGAATCTCCCGCGATGACATCCGCGAGGAGTTAGAGCGCCAGGGGCAATCGCTGGCAAAGAACTACGTCTATTCGACGCTGGCACGTTTACGCGAGGATGGCGAAATCAGCCAAATGGAAGATAGGTACTTCTGGAGTAAGAAGAACTGAAAAAGCAAAGGGCCTGTCGCTGCTGATAACAGCGGCAAGCCCCAAATCTGAGTGACGCCCTTGCAAAGCAATCACCCGTTCTGTTTATACGCCCGTCCGCCTCCATGCGTCAAGCCCCATTTCGGGGCTGCCCACCAATTACCCCACGCATGGAGGCGAATATGACCTGTCTAAGATGCCAGCACACGTCAGTTAAGAGGTTTGGAACCTATGGGAAGCGGAGAATTCAGCGTTACCGCTGCCACAGGTGCAGCGCCACGTTTTCAGCACCGCAATCGCACCCGCTCGGGACGCACACGATCAGCTTGGACAAAGCAGAACAGATCGTGTCGCTTTTGGTGGAGGGGATGAGCGTCCGGGCCGCGTCGAGAATCAGCGGGACCGACAAGGGCACAATCTTGTCCTTGCTGCTCACCGTAGGCGATCAATGCCGCCGCGTCTTTGACGCCCAGGTGCGCAACGTGCGACCGCGCTACGTGCAACTGGACGAACTCTGGAGCTTCGTCCATACGAAGGAAAAGCGGGTGCGTGACGGAGATCCCGAGGAGTGGGGAGACGCCTATACGTGGACCGCTTTAGACTCTGAGAGCAAATTGATGATTTCGTACCTCGTGGCTAAGCGCGACGGGCCGAGCGCCCTTGATTTTGTAACCGACCTGAGCCACCGCGTAGTAGGTAGGCTCCAGATCACGTCTGACGCCTTCCGGCCCTACGTCGGCGCCATCGAAGAATGCTTCGGGGCAGACGTGGATTTCGCGCAGCTTATCAAGGTCTACGGCAAACCGGACAACGCCGGGCCGGACTGGTACGGGCCGGCGAAGGTTATTGAAGTGGTCCCAAACCCAGTCAGTGGCAACCCCGACTTAGCACACATTTCGACAAGCCACGTAGAGCGGTCAAACCTCACCGTGAGGATGCACTTGCGCCGCTTTACGCGGTTAACGAACGGATTCAGCAAGAAACTGTCACACCTGAAAGCCGCCGTTAACCTGTTCATGGCGTGGTACAATCTGTGCCGCGTTCACAAAACTTTGAAAGTCACGCCCGCAATGGAAGCAGGAATTACAGACCACATCTGGAATCTTCAGGAGTTGCTAACATGGCACAGTTAACCTTTGATGACGGAAGCCCACGCCACCCCCTCAGCGACCATGACATTGCACTTGTCATGGCTGTCCTTCGACTTGCGGGGAAGCCGAACGATTTTCCTCAAACGATTGAGCATGAATATTCTCGTTGCGTGGAGACTCTGAAGTTGATCCACCAAGAATCTCGCAGCTAACGTGCTTTACCATGGGCCGAGGATAGGCTGACTTGTCGGACAGTTCTAACCACTTTTCGGCCCGTCGCAATAAATCACGCTTTTGGTAGAGTGGCATCTTAATACTCGCCACGTGCCGAAGGAGTTCCTCAAGTATTGGGTCGTCAACAGATTGAACGCACAATGAAATTGACATGGCAACGCAAATCCTTTAGCATAGATTTGCGCGACAGATTGTTCAGGCCCGCCCGCCAGCGGGACGTCGTTGTACTTGCGCTTCTTGTGTCATCTACCCTTGAAAAAACCGCGCTCGCGGGCTAATCGCAAATGCGGTCATACTCCGCTGTCGTTCGTGGCGGGTCCTGGATGTCTTTGCCCTGATATGAGGCCACTAGGAGGGCCAAAGTCGGGTTCATGACCCATTCCTTTAGCAATTGTTCACGTTGAAGTCTGTAGGTCCACTGTGCGCCTCCTTGCCCTTCCAGTGCGTATTGAAAATCCCTGCGCGGCATTTTTCCGTTTACAGCCCTGCATTCGAGCGATCTTACTTGCTCTCGGATTCCCCTGACCTTCAATATTAGGTCCCCCCTGTCCGCTTCGAAATGCAAAAATCTCTCCCGCTGTTCTGGTACGAGCATTTGAAGCAATCGTTCGTTTTCAAGGTCTTGGTCCATCATAGCTAGGTTTTCATCCATTAGCGCCATGTTCGCTTCGAGGTAGGTCCCGATTTGTCTCTGCCGGTCCTTTCCCTCAAGTACGACCCTTTGGTGGTGCGCCTCCCACGCTTTCACAAGGACTACCACCAATGCACCGACGCCGGCGCCCAATTCCCTTCCTGCCTCGTAAGCTTGGTATTGCTGAAAAGACTGGTCTATAGCAGACGGCGACGCGAGTGAAAGCAACGTACCACGCGAAAAGCATTGAACCTGATCCGGAAGTCCGGTTGGTGTGTTCGGCAGCCGGGAGTGATAACAGGTCTCGCTCCCAGAAAAACTCCAGGTCTGGCCTTGCGAACAGACGGGAGCGAGAAACGCGAATCCTGCCAATGTGAATATATCCGCCAGGATCACGGCGCGATATTTGGCTTCCACTGCTTTTTAACAGGAGCCATGATTGGCAACCCATCACTCCTCAGATGAAGGCGCGAAGAATCCTGCTTCTCCACCATTGTGCTCGGTGGTAATAAGTTCTGGAAAGAGCAAAGGGCGAAGCGCCTCTTTGGCTGCTTCCGTCAGTGAGATCGACTTGCTCTTGTAATTGAGGTGGGTAACATTATCAGGGCTGACATCAATGGGGAAGTCAACATCTACACTGGACCCTCTTACGGTGATTTTCTCAGCCTCTTTATCGAGGGCGATCTTCAAGTATCTGCCCGACAAGTTAACGACTCTCGTGGATGGAGATCCGTTCGTTTCCAGTTGAAAGCCTTTCGTCTTCGCTTCCCCGATGCACACCAGCAGCTCTTTCCACAAACCATTGAAAATCCCTTCGGCGTTTTCGGCAATCAGCTTTTTTCGCTCGCGCCTTTTCCGCGACTCTTCAATCCCATCATCAATCCAACTCATGGGAAACCCCTTGCAGGAACTCAACTTCTCACGGGATGAGCCTAGACCCGAGGAACCACGTTGTCAAGGCTCAATCGGGGCCGAGATAATCAAACACCCGTTTAAGCAGGGCAGATGATATTTGGTACTCATCTTCAAATGGATCTTCACCCTTGAAGAACTGCACTTTTCCAGACTCCCCCACCGCGATCTGAATTAGCGATATTTCTTCTTTACGTGCATCGGCTTGCGACTTCTTGAATGAGTATTGACATTGAAGAAGGGTCCCAACTAGTGACACTTCCAAGCTGACCGCTGGGAACGTGCGCTTAAAAACCTTAAACTTGGTCGCCCACACGTTCGAGGACTCAAGATCATAGCAGCCTGCCAAATCCCGATATTCCCCGACATCTTTGCAAACTTGAATTCCCACCAACTTAAAAAGCACGGGTGCTTCAACCCGCAGTATTTGAAGGTTGGTAAGTTTCGCAACGCTATTCTGTTTCTTCTCTTCGACGTAATCAGCGACCCAGTTTCTCGCCATTGATACCATTCCCTTAAAATAAAAAATCCCACATCCCCGCCAAGAGCGGATATGTGGGCATCCAAGTCAGCCTCATCAGGAACTCAGATCAGGCCACCGAACCGATTATATAATTTATCGTCTGGCAATACTAGCGCCAAATTCTGAGGGAAAAATTTTCAGCAACACGCCTTCCACCCACTACCCGAAGCCGCCGTCAGCCAGATCTGTGGATGCTCCGGACCTTTTGTCTCTACGCTGGCTGGCGCAGAGCAAAACTCTGCGGCCTTGATGCATCGCAACCATTGAAACGTGGCGCTTCGCCCTGCGCGGGCCTCACGCTTCGTCATAGTTGGTTGCAGCTCTGCCGTACTGAGCTACGTGTATTGTCGATGACCTCGCAGAGGTTTTCGCCTGTTAGCTGCGCGCGGCAAATTCCTCCCGGGTCAGCGCGAGGGCTCTAGCTGGCGGCTCCAAGCATCCGATCCTGCGTCAGAAGAGGTGCCATCGGGGTGGTTAACTCCGTTGGTACTTGACAACAGTGGTATTATAGGCTACAATTGGGCGGTAAGATCGGACAAGGCGCTCAGGGCCTGCCGGGTACGCTATGCCAGAAAGTCCTCCTTTGCCTTCATCCGTAGTTCCTGCCCCTGGTTTCTGCCTCCAAGTACAGTCGAGAAGTCGAGGAGTGCAAGAGCAAGGGCAGGTAGGCAGATGGGCAGGTGGGCAGATCGTTGTCGAGGAATTGGACACCAATTGCCGACCGCAAGCGACGGACCGCGGGCCGGAAGGTGGCGGAGGGCTCCCCAACGTCTCGACTCCTCCACTTGTCGAGTGCAAAATCGGGGGAACAAAGCGAGAATGTCTATGAAAACAAAGGAAGAGGTCAAAAAGTCGAGCGGTCAAGCGCAGTCTCTAGCATTGACCCACCCCTCACCCGGCTCGCTACTCTCGCCACCCTCCCCGATTTCTGGGGTCCGATGGTCCGATCCGAATCGGACCGGAAATCGGACTCCCCAAAGGAGAGGGCCGTTGCTGCGTTTGTCTTGGGTGTACGAGAATCGGGGGAACAAACCCAGAATGTCTATGAAAACAAAGAACAAGGTCAAGAAGTCAGAGAGTCAAGGAGTTGAGGAGTTAAGAAGTTGAGAAGTTGCCAAGTGCAAAGCCAGAGTTCGCCGCATGCGCCGGCCTTGGCCGGGAAGTCTGTTGCGAACTCCTCGATTGCTCGACTCCTCAACTTCTCGAAAGCAAAATCGTGGGAACAAAGCCAGAATGTATATGAAAACAAAGGACAAGGTCAGAATGTCCATGAGTCAAGAGTGGGGGGGCCAAGGGCCAACCACATGCCTCAGGTCGCCAGCCTGAACGTGTCGGATTGCTCCTCGACTTCTCAACTCCTCAACTTCTCGACTGCAAAATCGCGGGAACAAAGCCAGAATGTATATGAAAACAAAGGACAATGACGAAATGTCCATGACGAGAGGTCACGACTTTGTGCGCTCAGCCAGGAGTCCAAGTTTCGCGAGTACAGGCGCCGGGCACCCTTGCCAGTCTGATTGGGGCTCGTTTCCGAGGTAGGGCAGGTCTTTTATCCCTGTCGCGCTGGTGAAGAATCCGCTCACCACCAGGTCCCGGAAATGGTTGAAGAAGGCAACAACACTCGTATCCTCTGGTGCTGCATTTTTCGGATAAGCAATGCGGTCGAGGATTTGTTCTTGCTGGCCGGCCGTGGAAGCGATGAAATCAGTCCCGAACAAGCGGTTGCACTCGATGTCCAGCCATGCAAGGCCTCCGCGGATTGTGGCGAGCAGATCGCCCCGCTGGAGGTCCAACCAGTCGTCGATAAATTCCGGAACCCCTGCGGCTGTAGCGCTCTCCGAGCGCTCGTCGGCGGGAATGATCAGGCCGCTAAGCGTATGAACCGTCTTCCACTCGTGGGGATTGAAGATCTTCGGTTGATAAGACGCCGCGACTTCCGGAGAAATGAGTTCGGCGGCCAATTCCTTCGGTGTGGCAGTCGTACTCCGGGCCGCAGAAAACAGCGCGCCTGCGGGTATTGCTGTCATCAGCCTGAGGATCTCGCGCCGCGGCAGGTGCGCGCCACGGCTTAAGAGCTTCTTCGGTTCCACAGTGCCTCCACTCGGCGATACCTGCTGATCATCAAATGTTTTGCTTGCGAACCTTGTCCGCAATATATTCCGAAGTGCGCCAGGCGAGGGCCAGGATGGTGAGGGTGGGATTCTTGTCTGCGTTGCTCACAAAAGGCGCGCCGTCGGCGACGAAGAGATTCTTGCAGTCCCACGCTTGGCAATAGGGATTCAGTGCCGAAGTTCTTCGATCATTCCCCATGCGAACTCCGCCGACCTCATGGATGCACTCACCGCCTCTTGAGATTCCCCACCGCTCTTCCGGCCCGGCGGATTGGACCACTTCGCCACCCGCAGCCCTCACAATTTCCTGAAACGTTTCTTGCATGTGGCGAGCCATGCGGATTTCATCCTCGCCCCATTTGAAGTGAAACTTCAAAACCGGAATGCCCCACTGATCCACGACACCGCTATCTATCTCGCAGTAGCTCTCATCATTCGGAATCATTTCACCGCGCCCGTGAAAGTCTAAGAACGAGCCGTACAATTTCCGGCAGCCCTGTTTGAGTCCCAGCCCATACCCCCCACCCAGAAAGCGCTGTGACCCGCTAAGGAGTCCAGGTTCAGGCACGCCCCGCCGTCCTCCGCCAAACTCGATGTGATAGCCACGCGAAAAAGGCAATTCGTGGCGCGATTGTTTCTCGTAATTCCACCAGGGCATATAAAGATGCATCCCTCCCACACCGTCTTCGTTGTGGGGAGGCAAGTCCATGAGACTGGGAAGAAGCCCCTTAACGTCGGACATCACCGTGTCCATGACGTACTTGCCGACCATGCCGCTGGAGTTGGCGAGCCCCTTTGGGAATTGACGACTGCGAGAGTTCAGCAACAGGCGAGCGGTTTCGCAGGCACTGGCCGCCAGCACGATGACTTTTCCGTGTACTTGAACTTCTTGCCGCGTTTTCTTGTCGATGTAAGAAACCCCACTGGCCCGGCCATCCGGGCCCACAAGGACCTCACGCACCATCGCATCACACCGGATCTCCAGATTGCCAGTGGCCTGGGCCGGAACGAGCAGCACAGCAGGCGAGGAGAAGTTAGAGGAGAGCCGGCAACATCGGCTACATTGGGCGACGTAGTGGCATGGCGGCCGCCCGTTCAGAGGGCGCGTCAGGATGGCAAGACGAGACGGGACGCACGGTATGCCAAGCTTTCCGCAGGCCTTTTGGATGAGTAACTCGTAACAACGTGGACCGGGCGGCGGCAGGAATTTCCCGTCTGGGCAGTTCTCCAGGCCTTCGTGTGAGCCGAACACCCCGATTAGTTCTTCGACCTTGTCGTAATAGGGCGCCAAATCATCGTAACTGATCGGCCAATCAAAGCCCTTGCCGTCGCGGCTATAGGGCTTGAAATCATAGGGGCCGTTGCGCAGCGAGATTCGTCCCCAGGCATTGGTGCGGCCTCCCAGCATGCGTGACCGAAACCACATCCAGTCGTTGCCGGAAGCGGAGGTATAAGGTTCGCCTTCAATCTCCCAACCGCCAACGGTGGCGCTGAAGTAGCCAAGGGGGTGCTCGGGAGTGGGGGCGCCCCGATGAGGCGCGCCGTAGCCCCACTCCAGCCACTTTGAATCGCGGGCCGCGTCGAACCAACTCCCTGCCTCCAACATGAGACACTTTGCCCCAGCATTGGCCAGGACATAAGCGGCCATTCCCCCGCCGGCTCCTGAACCGACGATGATCACATCATAAGCATCAGGACTAACTATCAGTTGCGGCACGGGCTCCACTCCTGCGCCGCGCGAGCGGCGCCACTCATCGGCCCGGGATGAACGTTGGCACAATGTTCTATCTTCATAAGGTTTTTAGAAACTCAATCAGATCGTTTAGCTGCAACTTGTCCATGTCCGAAGTGATACCGTGCTTGTCTTCGGGATTGAACTCGGTCCAGATTTCCTCGAGCGTCTGGGCCTCACCGTTGTGGAGGTATGGAGCTCTCATGTAGACGCTTTCGAGTTGCGGAATGTCAAACTCTTTGATCGTGTCGTACGTCGTCGCTGTGCCGACGTTGATCTGCACCCTCGACGTGTAATGCGTCGACGGGGGATGACAGAAATAGCACCGGTTTTCGGGGGGAATGAGAGAGCCATTATTGGTCTTTGTTCGAAAGAAGATCTCCCGTCCCCGTTCCTGCGCCTCGGTCAGTTCGCGGTCGGAACCGAGGTGCGGATTTCGGGGCAGTCTAAGCGACTGGATAAAACTCTGGACATCCTGTGCCTCGCGAGAACTGAAACCTTGCGACCGAAAAATGAACGTGGCGGCGCGCGGACCGGCCTGCGTGGCGAGGTCACGATTCTTGCCGTTCCATTTGAAAGGGGAGGTGTCAGCAATCCCGAGCAGCGTCCTGTTTTCTACCACATCCCGGCCGAGCTTGGGAGTTTCGAGCATCCACGTCAGTCCATCGGAAAGCCCTTCATGGGGATGACAAGTCGCACACGCCAATTGCCCCTGAAAACAGAAGCTGGCGTCATAAAACAAACGTTCGCCACGGCGCACGGCAGTGATCTCTTTTGGCCCGCCCAAGTCAATCGTGGAAGAAACCGTCAACTTCGCCAAATCCACTACACTCACCGTGTCGTCCAGGCGGTTAGCGATGTAGGCGAAACGGCCGTCTGGAGCGACAGCGATGCCGGTGGGCTCACGTCCGGTAGGAATACGGCGGACTACAAACTGGCGGGCGGAATCGAGCCGGTTCGCCAACGCTTCAGGTCTATCCGGCGGCATGCGGCGCTGCAATTGATTCAGCTTTGCGTTATCAACGACGGAGACGACATTGGCGCCGGCAGCCGTTACCAACGTCCGCTTGCCGTCCGGTGTGCAGGCCGCACCGAACCCATCGGCATAATAATAGTCAATATCGTCCAACAACACCTCGCTGACCCGTGATTTCGCGACGAGCCCAGCACGGGAAGAGAAGGGTCGAATCATCGCCATTCCATGCGTCAAGCACCAGCCCTGCTCGATTTGAACCAACGGATTGAGGTTCTTGGGCCGCATGAAGGGGACGAGCATGTAACTTCCCGACCTCGTCGGCACTTCCGCAATGTGGCGGAGTTGGATGACCCCCGGCACGAGTATCCTTTCCGAGACAACTTGCTTTCGTGTGTCGATCGCAGTGAGCTCGGAAGCCGGCGGTCGGTCCGAAGGTCCCGGGCGGGCCAGCAAGTTCGAGATGTAGACTTGGCTTCCGTCACGCGAAAGAGCCACATACTCAGGAAATGTACTGGCGGCTAAGCGCTTAATCTCCTTCCCCGTCGAGAGGTCGAAGAGGGAAACGTCGTTCCCCAAGGTATTTGCCACATACAGGACTTCTCCCGTTCGGTCGGTTGTTATCCCAACAGGGCCCCAACCGGCCTGAAGCGTCCGGCGAGTCTCGAAGGAATCCGCGTCAATCTCGCTGATTGTGTTCTCCCACTCATTAGAGACGTAAAGCGTCTTGCCGTTGGGAGAGAGGGCGATTCCTTTCGGCTTATGACCGACCTTGACGCGCCCTGTAACTTGCCCGTTATGAGTGACCACCACCAGCAGGAGATCACTGTCTTCGCAGACGACGTAAAGCTGTTGGCCATCAGGCGAGAGCTTGAGGTCGATAGGGCTTAGGTAGCGCGGGCCGGTAACCTCAGACCAGTCAGAACTTTGGACAGCTTGGCCTAAAGCCGCCCCCGTGAAGCCGCCCAAACCGAGGCCAGCCAAGAACACAAGCACGGAGACTACGGCGCCTGAAAGTATGTTGCTCCTGTAGGTGGCCTTTGCTGCCGCCCTTTCGTGTTTCGCGCCCAGCATGACCGGCAACTCCTTCACGACGAACTCAGCATGTTGGGAAGCCTGAATACATTGGTCTTGACGGCCGTGAAGAGAGGAGAACTCCTTACCTAACTCAGCCAGTGCCGCTTTTGACCATTGGTTAGCCTAGACAAGGAGAGAGTTACCTTCAGTGATGGAAGACCGGAGACATTGTGACGCTCGTCACAAGGTTGATGGTTGATCGTCGGACAGATTGACCGACACTGCTTCCGCCTGGTGAATCGCCATTGCGCACAGTTCAGTAAATTACGTCCAACGAAACGTCATAGAATCGGTGCTGAAAGCCCGTGAATTGGCCGAAATATGCGGAAGTGACGTTGTTGTGAACGTCGCGGAAATTTCCATGGTCGGTGAGATTGAAGATCCGTATCGCTCCGCGGAACTTATGATTCTTGGCCCAGGGAATCCAGCGCATGCGAAAGTCCTTGGAGAGTTGCAGGTCGAGCGAGAAATAAGTTGGGAAACGAAGGTTGTTGGGCGTTCCAACGTAGTTCTGGAGCACGTCAACGGCGGAGTAAGGGAAGCCTGTGTGAAGGTCGAGCACGGGGCCGGCGGTAATGTCCCAGGGGATCTTGAGTCGGCCCCAGGTCACTAACCGGTTGGGAACGTTGCTCGGCAAAGTGGAAAAGAAATTCGGCCGGATAACCGGTTGTTCGAAGGGCACGAAGACGGAGGAGAGCGTGTTCAGGTCTCCGCGGGCAACGCTGCTAACATACGACACGTTGATGTCGGCATTCTCACGGACCTTGAAGCGCAAGGTGGTTTCCAGTTCGTGATAATGCGACGAGCCGGTGTTGCTGAGGAGCATAAGGGGGCCGCTGGGAGCATTGTAGAGCGGGTTGATGATGAATTCGTCGTAGGAGCGGCTGCTGAGATAATTCACTCGCGCAATCAGGTTAGGCCGAATCTCCTGGTCCAATTCGACGTTCCAGGTGAGGTTGAAAGGCGTGCTGTCGAGCCGGTTGTTCGAGGGCACAATCGTGCCGTTGTCGTCCTTTTTCTGGTAAAAGTTCTGGAACACGGTC
>Ga0187864_10002815_pt1 | contig 14729 bp, 13 predicted proteins | sample June2016WEW_11_4_FD_132985 | JGI IMG/M metagenome (GOLD analysis project Ga0187864, IMG submission 132985) | Peatland microbial communities from SPRUCE experiment site at the Marcell Experimental Forest, Minnesota, USA - June2016WEW_11_40 | ecosystem: Environmental > Terrestrial > Soil >... | reverse complement strand
GGACGAGTTGGCGTACGAGTTTCTCAGAGTCCTCGGTTCCGTGTATCTCTGGGGGCGTGTCATCGAGTGCGAGACTGGCTATCGCGCCCAATGCGCCTATCCGAGGATGTTGATCGTATCGAGGGATACCGATCCCATCGACGTGATGCAACTCGAGCAGAACTACGGCGTAGAAGTTCAATTCCCGAAAGATGAAACCGAGCAGCGGATATTCCCGTTGCGAGGCGCGGCGATTTTACCGGTCTCCCAACATCCGGGCCTCATCCGAACGGGATATTCACCGTTCCGCTCTCAAACGTAAATCATTCCGCCCGTCACAACTCACTGGGTCGAAGCGTCCGAAGGATCTCTCTTTCCCTTCCTACGCCCACTTATCGATCGAGATACTCACGCTGTAGCTGAGGCTTCCGCCCTGAAAGAACGCGTTCGTCTGCCCGCCGGCCACCACCACATTGATATCGTTGAGATGCGGCCACCGCGGGATCACCGCATCGTCGGGCATTTTGTACCACGTCGCATAGGGCTCGAGCCCCTTCAGCGCGCGCGGGTAGTCGAACCCGTAGGCAAAATCGCGGCTCTTGTAATCCTTCACGGTCTGCGTCGTGTTCTTGTAGAGCCAGTCGATCAGTTTTTCTTTTGTGTCATAGCCGCGCTCTTTCAGGCTCTGCGCGATCAGCGGATCGGCCACCACCAGCCCGCCGAAAAATCCGGTGAACACACTGAAGAGGTCGCTGAACTGTTCTTCGTATTTCGGCGTGTCGGTGCTCGTGCCTCTCGCGCCCTGTCCGGGCACGATGCCGAGTCCGCGGAACATACTCACTACGTTTTCTCCGGCCTGGAAGCCTTTCTGCACGTGGAACGGCGCCCACGGACTCGCCGCTTCGTTCTCCGCGATCACCAGGTTGTTGTAATTCAGATTGTTCCCCTGCGAGCCCATGTACGTGTCGCCGGGGATTCCGCCGTTCCCGAGATTCTTCGAGAGCAGCGTCCACGCGCGCCCGATCACGGCGTTCGGCTGCGCGAACGGACCCAGCGCGCCGATGCTGTAGTTCATGTTCAGCTTGTCGCGGATCGGCCCGTTGATAACGACCGCGTATGCGAACGAGTTCGTCGAGCTGAATAGCGAAGGGGTCCCGGACGATGCGATCGCGAGCACGATCGGGAAGTACTCCGGTTTGCATCCCGCCATCACGGCGCTTACGGCCACTTTCCTCACCGTGTACGACCACGGCGGGTACGCCCCCGCGGCCATCTGGCCGCACACCTCATCGGGATCGTGGCTCGTGCCCTTCAGCATCGCCTCGACTTTCTCCTCGGTCGGCAGAATGATCGGAAGGTAGTCCGTCATTCCGTTGTCGAGGTAATAGTCCTGGAGGTTGTCGGCGGTGTCGCTGAAGCTCGGCGGCCCCACGGATGGCGCAATCGTTCCGGTCTTGCTCTCTTCGGCTGTCAGCGGCTGCGTCAGCGCGTCGACGATCTCCTTCATCATCGGCTTCCCGGTGACCGGGTCCGGTCCCTCGACGTACGCGCGGAGCTGTTCGGGCGTCTTGCCCGCGACGGGATGAGGCGTGAACGTGATTCGCTCGTGCGGCATGCCTCGCTTTGCCACGTTCAAAATCGCGAGGTCCTTGAAAGCCCTGGTTACGAGGGGAGTGGTCGGGATTCCCAGCTTTTCAACGCTTATGCAGTGACCGACGGTCGCTGGCGTGCACGTGCTTCAATGGCCGATGGCCATGATCGCCGCGTTGCCCTTTTCCTTGATCTCCTTCCACAACGCAGGATCATCTTCCGCGTACGGCCCCGCTTTTCTCCGGAACACCACGGTCACGCTCGGCATGTTTCGGTTGAACCAAAGTTGTATCTCGTTCAGCAGCATGCCGCCGCCTTCAAAACCGGTGTCCACGAGATAGACGGTTTTTCCGTCGAGGCTGCTCGGCCGTGGCGCCATGGGAATCAGTTGCACCGATGGCGGCGTCCCTTTCGGATTGAGCGTGGTGAGCTTGTTCGTCCTGCCCGCCGCGCTTGGCCCGTTCGACGGTTTCGCAGGCGCTTTCTTTTGCTGACCCCCGGCGCTCGCGCCGGCCAGGAGCGCCGGAGACATCCCCAGCATCGACAATATTCTTCGCCGGTTGATTTTCATGGCTGCACCTCGATTCCTGGTCGCGTGATCTCCGTAAACTATCGACTCTCAGCTCGCTTTACTTCTGCTGGTTCTGCTGCGTGGGTGCCTGTGGAGCAGGCGCTGCTCCGCTTGGCGGCGGAGGGCCGAATGGTGAATCTGAAACTCCGGAAGGCCGCGGGGGGATTGGCACGTTGCCATCGAGCGCGAACGCGTAGATGCGCGCCTTGCCGCCGCGCCCCGAAAGGACCGCAACGTACTGCTTTCCATCCACCATGTACGTTGCCGGATTCGCGAAGCCAGCCATCAACTTCTGCGACCAGAGCTTTTCGCCCTTGTCCGCGCTGAGCGCCACGAGTTCGCCGTCGTTCGATCCCGCGAACACGAGGTTGCCCGCCGTGGTCAGCGTGCCGCCGCCGTTCATCAGATCGGCTCGCCACACCTCTTTCTCGGTGACCGGGTCCCAGGCCGTCAGAAACCCGTGATTCAGCGGCGGAGGCGGCGCCGGTTGGCCGGGAGCTGGCGGAGCCGGGGGACGAAAGATGATTCCCCAGTTGTAGACGCCCATTTCAGGTTTGAATTCCTTTTCGGCGATATAGCGGAACGAGCTGTCGAGCGCCGGAATGTACACAAGTCCTGTGTTCGGATTGAACGACATCGCTGGCCACGCATGTCCGCCCGCCGGGCCCGGCTCCACCTCTGCCGGTTTCTCTTCGTATCTCATTCCGGGCGCCTCGTGCGGACGTCCGGTTTTCGGATCAAGCCCCGTGGACCAAGTCACCTTCACATAGGGCGCACCCGAGATGAACTTTCCCGTCTTGCGATCCAGCACGTAGAAGTAGCCGTTCTTCGGCGCCTGCATGATGACCTTGCGCACCTTGCCGTTGATCTTCAGGTCCGCAAGAGTCATCCCCTGAGTGGCGTCGTAGTCCCACTCGTCGGCCGGCGTGGTCTGGAAGTGCCACACATACTGTCCCGTGTCCGCCTTGAGCGCGACGATCGAGCAAAGGTAGAGATTGTCCTTCGTCATGGGATCGCGAAAACCTTGCACCCACGGACCGCCCTGGCCGACTCCGATGTAGACCATATTCAGCTCGGGATCGTAGGCGATTCCGTCCCAGACGTTTCCGCCGCCGCCCAGCTTCCACCATTCTCCGGCCCACGTCTTTGCGGCGGCTGCCATGGCCTTGTTCTCGAAAGGCTTCGACGGATCGCCCGGCACCGTGTAGAAGCGCCAGACCTGCTTGCCCGTTTCGGCATCGTACGCGGTCACAAAGCCGCGAACGCCATATTCGCCGCCGGCGTTGCCGATAATTACCTTGCCGGCCGCGATTCGCGGCGCGCCCGTAATGCTGTAGTCGGCGTTCTTGTCGACGGTCTGGACGTCCCACACGACCTTGCCTGTTTCCTGATCCAGCGCCACGAGCCGCGAGTCCAGCGTGCCGACGTAAACCTTGCCGTTGTAGAGAGCGACGCCGCGATTGGCGGGACCGCAGCAGACGCTCGGGCCCGTGCGAACCTTATTCGGATTTCCCACCGATCCCGGCGGAAAGTTCATGTGGACGATTTGCGGGTCCCAGCGCCATTTTTCTTTTCCCGTGCGCGCATCCAGGGCGACTACCACGCTCCAGGGCAGCGTCGCGTACATCACGCCGTTCGAGATGATCGGAGTCGTCTCCACCGTTCCGCGATCCGAGCCCGTGTCGTAATACCACGCCAGCCCCAGCCGGCTCGCGTTGGACGCATCAATCTGATTGAGCGGGCTGTAGCGCTCCTCCGAATAGTCGTGCCCGTGCGTGAGCCAGTCCTCGCCGTTCATCGCGGCGTTCTTCAGGGCGTTATCGTCCACGGGCCGCGATTGCTGAGCTACCCCCACCGAAGCCGACAGAATCAACGTCAAACAAACGAGCCACTTCACCCCACCCGGGTTTTGCATTAAAGGTCCCTTTCTTGAGTATTGAGGCGGGCTGCTCCCCCAGCAAAGCCCAGCGTATCTTTGCTCATCAACGGTTTGGATTGCAAGAGTCCGAAATGACGATTGTGCGCCTACGCCCACTTATCGATCGAGACGCTGAGCCTGTAGCTCATGTTCCCCAGCTGGTGATACGGGTTCGTTTGTCCGCCGCAGACGACGAAGTTGTAAGCGTCCGCCCGCGGCCACTTCGGTATCACCGAGTCGTCCGTCAGGTTCGCTGCTTCGGGGCCTCTCGGGAGGCCGCTGAAGAGCATCGTTTTGACATCCTTGACGGTTACCGTCGTGTTCTTTACCAGCCAGTCGGCGATCTGGTCCTTGGTCTTGAAACCCAAGTCACCCAGCCCGTTGGCCACCAGCGGGTCCAGGATGAACAGCGCGCCGAATAGCGAAGCGAACGGCGCGACGTTGGCGGACATCGCCTCGTGGAAGTGCGGTATGGGTTTCATCCCTAGCCCTTTGCCGCCCTGTCCCTGCGTCATATCGAATCCGAAGAAGAAGCTGATCACGCTCTCCTCCGGCTTAAAGCCTTTCTGCACGTGGAAGGGAGGCCACGGGCTGTCCTTCTCATTTTCCGGGATGATCAGGTTGTTGTAGTTGATGATGTTTCCCTGCGAACCCATGTACGTCTCGCCCGCCACGCCGCCGCCATCGAGATTTTTCGACATCAGCGTCCACGCTCGCCCGATCACGGCGTTCGCCTGATTGAACGGCCCCATCGCGCCGATTCCGTAGTTCATTTGCAGCTTGTCGCGCACCGGCCCGTTGATGACCGCCGCCGAGACGAGCGAATTCGTCGAGCTGAACAGAGCCGAGATTCCCGTCGACGCGATCGCGAGCAGCGTTGGGAAATAGTCCGGGATCGCTCCCGCCATCACCGCGTTCACCGCCACCTGCTGCACCGTGTAGGACCATGCCGGGAACGCGCCCTGCGCCGGAGTCATTTTGCCGACCACTTCGTCCGGCTTGTGGCTCGTCGCCTTCAGCATCGCGTCCACTTTTTCCTGCGTGGGCAGGATGATCGGCATGAAGTCGGTCATCCCGTTGTCGAGAAAATACTGCTGCAAGTTGTCCGAGGTATCCGTAAAAGTCGGCGCTCCCACGGGAGGCGTTACCTGCCCCGATTTTTTTTCGTCATCGGTAAGAGGCTTGGTGAGCCCGTCGATCACTTCCGGCATCAACGGTTTGCCGCTCACAGGATCGTTGCCTTCCAGGTAGGCGTACATCTGCTCCGGCGTCTTGCCCCACACCGGATGCGGTGTGAAGACGATTCGCTGGAGCGGCATGCCTTTCTTAGCGGCGTTGGATTTCGCGAGATCTTTGAAAGCGATGGTAACCATGGGAACCGCTGGGATTCCCATTTGTTCGAACTTTATGCAGTGACCGACGGTCGCTGGGGTGCACGTGCTTCAATGGCCTATGGCCATGATGACGCCCTGGCCCTTCGCCTTGATCTCCGCGTTCAATTTCGGATCGTCGTCCGCGAATCCGCCCGCCTTCAACCGGTACACGGTGGTTACGCTCGGCATGTTCTTCTTGAACCAGGTCGCAACCTGGTCCAGGAAGATATCCGCGCTCGGGAAACCGTCGGATACGAGGTAGATGGTCTTTCCGTCCAGCGTGGTCAGCCGCGGCGCCATCGGTACCAGCGTGATCGGAGGCGGTATGCCTCGCGGGTTCAGCACCGTCAGTTGGGGCTCGACCGCCGCGCCCTTCGCGCCTTTTGTCTTGTCCTTCTTGCTCTTATCCTGCTTTGCCTCGGCGGTCGCTCCGGCCAAAAGCGCGGGAGACATTCCCATCAATGACAATATGTTTCGCCTGTTGATCTTCATGGACGATCTGTCTCCTTCTCAATGATTTCGCGGCACTTCTCTGTAATAACGACGTACCTCGCCGCCCTATGGTTACGCTACACGACGATCAAACCTTATAGCCATAGGGGCGGATTTGCAAGCATGCCCGCCAGACATGCGCGCTCGGAATTAACCACCACAACCCCCTTGCAACTTGCCCTCTTCGTGCTAGCTTAAAACCCGCATTTGCTCCTGGAGTTGCCATGACGGAGCGCGAAAAACTCGAAGCGGACGTCCTCATCATAGGCGCGGGGCCGGCGGGTCTTTCCTGCGCCCTGCATCTCGCCAACCTGATCGAGCAGCACACGCAGGCGAAAAAATCGCCCGCGCTTTCGGCCGAAAACATCTACGTCCTCGAAAAGGCTCGTGAGATCGGCGCGCACCAGCTTTCCGGCGCCATCATGGACCCGCGCGCGCTCCGCGAACTCGTTCCCGACTTCGAGAAGACGGCGCCGCTCGACTCGCCCGTCACGGGCGACGCCGCGTATTACTTCACAGAGAAGAGCTCGTTCAAGCTGCCCATCACGCCGCCGCCCTTGCAGAACCAAGGCAACTACGTCATCTGGCTCAACAAGCTTGTGAAATGGCTCGGCGGCCTGGTCGAAAAGAAGGGCGTCAATCTCTTCACGCAATTTGCCGGGAAAGAGCTTCTTTACGAAAAGAACGGCATCGCCGGCGTCCTCACCGAAGACAAGGGCGTCGATAAGAACGGCAAGCCGAAGGACAATTTCACTCCCGGGTACGAGTTGCGCGCGAAAGTCACCGTGCTCGCCGAAGGCCCCCGCGGCTCGCTCACGAAAGAACTGGTCAATCGCCTCAAGCTCGATGGGTTGAATCCGCAAGTCTACGGCATCGGCATCAAGGAATTGTGGGACGTGCAGCCCGGACGGATCGCCACGGGTTACGTGGCGCACACGCTCGGCTGGCCGCTCACCTCGGACCTCTACGGCGGGGGATGGATTTACGGCCTGCGCGACAACCGCGTTTCGCTCGGGATGGTGGTCAGCCTTGAATACCACGATCCGCTTTTCGATCCGCACGCCGCGTTTCAGAAGTTCAAGACGCATCCATTCGTGAAGAAAATTCTCGAGGCAAGCTCGTCCGCTACGGCGCGAAGACCCTTCCCTACGGCGGCTGGTATTCGATGCCGCGCAATTACGTGGACGGCGGATTGATCGTCGGCGATTCCGCGAGCCTCCTGAATTCGCAGCGCCTGAAGGGAATCCACACCGCGATCAAGAGCGGCATGCTCGCCGCGGAAACGATCTACGAGGCTCTCTGCGCGGACGACACATCCGCGAACGCGCTGAAAAAGTATCCCGAAAAGATCAAACGGAGCTGGTTGAAGGAAGAACTATGGGCCGTGCGGAATTTCCATCAGGCGTTTCACGGCGGCTTGTGGAAGGGGCTTTTCCACGCGGGCTTTCAATTCGTTACCGGCGGGCGCGGCTTGATCGACCCGATGCGTACCAAGGCAGGCTATCAGGAGTACGCGAAGCTCAATCGTGACGGCACGCTCGTCGATCAATCGTCGCGCTTCAAAGGCGACGGCAGTCTCACGTTCGACCGCCTCACCGACGTCTATCACTCCGGCACGCGCCACGAAGAAGACCAGCCGTGCCACCTCGTCGTGCTCGAGCCGGACATTTGCGGCAGCCGCTGCGTCCGCGAATTCGGCAACCCCTGCCAGTATTTTTGCCCCGCGGCCGTCTACGAAATGGTCAACGACAAAGGCGCGGCGAAACTCAAGATCAATGCCGCGAACTGCGTCCACTGCAAGACGTGCGACATCGCCGACCCCTACCAGATCATCAACTGGGTTCCCCCCGAAGGCGGCGGCGGCCCGAACTACGAAGGAATGTGACGATGCGACCAGCATTGTCATCCCGAGCCGAGCAACGCGAGCGAGGGATCTCTCTTAGTCGGAAATTCGTTTCTGGTTTTTTGCCGGTCGAAGGATCTCTCTTCCGCGTATTGCGCCGGCTACTGCTCCTTGCCCCCGCCGAAAAGGCCTTTCAACGCAGCCCAGAAGCCGCCCTTCTTCTTTTTCTCGCTCGGCGCATTCTTCGCGGTCTGTTGCTTCACCGGCTCGACTCCTAGCGCGTGCTGCACCGCCGCCACGAATTCCGGCGGCTCAACGTGGCCCGAGAATCCCCATTCCGGGGCGACCTGCGCATAGCGAATCAGCAGCGTCATATCGGGCGTCGGATCATCCGGCGGCACGGGTGCCGTAGCCGAAAAGGTCAGCGCTGGCAGAACGGCCGTGTACGTCGGCGTCGAAACCGCCGGGGCGGCGCCCTCCGAAGTTTCCTTTGCAGGCGGAACAACGGGATGAGCCTCAGTCACGCTCGCCGGAACGCTGTACTCGATGCGCGGCGGCGGAATATTCGCTTCGGCGCTTGGCTCGGCCAGCGGCGCCGCTGGCGTCTGTTCGATCGTGGGGGGCTGAGCGAAAAGCGGTGCCACATTCGGCCTCACCGGCTGCGCGGGAGTAGCTTCTGCATACTCTGGTATGGGCGGGAGTGGCGGAGGAAGCGGCTGAGGTTGCGCGGCCACGCACTGGCAGCTTCCGGGCGTGCCCGCCACAGGCACCAGTTTTCCCGAACTCAGGAAGAATTCTCCCGCTTGCGGCACGATCAATCGTTCGCCCGTGAACTGGTGCTCGAGCTGGATCGCGCCGCTGCCCGCCACGACGCAAAGCGAATCGTCGAGGCTCAGCCCCATCGTCACGTCGCGCGCCCCGCCGCTGATGTCGAGCGGCGTGCCGATGATCGTCGGCGTGAAAACCCGCAGCGAAGTCTTCGCCGGCAGTTGCACGCGCATGCGCCCGAAATTGAGCGCCAGCGTAATGGCTTCGCCGGACTTCAGCACCGTGATCTTGGCCGGGCCGCAGATGTCCACTTCGCCCCCGGCAAAGAGCGTCATCCGCGCCTGGCCCGAATGTACGGTCACCACGCTCCCGTTCGACACGTAGATGCCTGGCGCGGAGGTCGATGTCTCGGTCGCCGCTGCGGTTCCGCCTTCGACGGAAACGTTGTTGCCCTCGACCTGCCCGATCGCGCCGGGCGGCGCTTGCTGCGCGCCTGCGAGCGCCGGCCACAGCGCAAGCATCCCGAGCAGAAGCGGGAGGACATGTTTTGCGCAAAGAGTCTGACTTTTAGGGGGTCGGAGCTTTAGCTCCGACATAAACGCCCGTTCTTCAATGCGCTTGAGCGCCTGAGGACATTCTTCATTCTTGTTTCCCGCAAGCCGGGCAGCATGGCGCGCGAGCGCAAAAAGGGCGATTGCGCCGCGAGCGGATTGGAATCGGGGATGCATCGAGATCGCCCTATACTATACAGCAGTGGAGAACGCCTCGAAATCCGGCACGCCGCAGCAAAAGGGCGCGAATGCGAGCGCGCAGCGCGGCGTTCCTGCGATCGGCGCGCCCGCCATTCCGCTGCCGCACCTTTCACGCTGGCGCAGGATGCAGATTCCCGTCATCGCCTGGGCGGTCTACTGGTTCATCCGGCTGATCGGTCCAACGTTGCGCTTCGAGCTGGTCGGCGTGCACAACGCCGTACAGATTCGCGACGCAGGAGAGCCGGGAATCGGAGCTTTCTGGCACCGGTGCATCCTTCCCGCGGTGTGGTTTTGGCGGGATCGCGGCATCGTCGTGCTGAACACGGTCAACTTCGACGGCCAGTGGACCCGCCGCGTCATCGAGCGCCTCGGGTTCGGCACGGCGCAGGGGAGCTCGTCGCGCGGCGCGGTCGAGGGTCTCGCGGCGATGGCCCGGCATCTCGATGCGGGCCATCACGTTGCGTTCACGATCGATGGCCCGCGCGGACCGCGCTACGTCGCCAAGCCCGGTGCCGTGATTCTCGCGCGCCGCACCGGCAAACCGATCTCCGTTTTTCACATCGGGCTGAGTCATGCGCATACGTTCGGAAAATCCTGGGACTTGTTTCGGTTGCCTTATCCGTTTTCTCGCGCCGTGATGTTTGTGGCGCCGCCGATTCGCGTTCCGATGGATGGGGACAGCGAGACGATGAAAGAAAAGCAGGCTGAGGTGCAAGCCGCTCTCGAGCGCGTTCGCGACCTGGCTGAATCGTGGTTTGACTTGAGCGATGCCGAGCGCGACCGCCTGCGCGAACAGTGGCGCGATCCTGAGGCGCGGCACTTTTCGCGTTGAGACTTTCTGGCGCGGCGTTGCCATCCGCCGGGTTATGTAGCGGCCGCCTTTTTACGCTGAGCGGAGCGAAGGGTAGGCGGGCCGCCCGGCCTTCAGGTCCTCGCTTGGGCGCCATAACGCAGCGCGCGGTGTTTGCGTCTGCGCAGTTTGCAGTCCGGATGACCCTGCGGACCCGGATGCCGCCGCGGGAAGGGATCTGCTTTTGCGCCTGTCTTGGCGCCCCGCTAGGCTTCGCCGAGCTTCACGGTGACGTTCATCTTCTTGCCGTCGCGCACAATCGTCAGCGTGACCGTGTCCCCCGGCTGCGCGCGATTCAGCAGCAGATTCAGGTCCATCTGGCTCGTGACGGGTTTTCCGTCGATGGCGATCAGCACGTCGCCGCCGATGTGCAACTCCTGCAAGCCTGCGAGGACAACCTTGTTCCCCCCGCGAATGCCGGCTCCGGCGGCGGGGCCTCCGGGAGTCACGCGCTCGATCAAAATGCCTTCCTGTACTCCGAGATCGAGCGCTTCCGCGAGCCCAGGCCAGATCGCGCGGCCTTCGGCGCCGAGCGTGGCGCGGCGAACGCGCCCTTTCGTGATCAGGTCCTCGGCCACACGGCGCGCCGTATTGACTGGAATCGCAAAGCCGATTCCGGCGGTCGTCCCCGTCGGCGCGTAGATCGCGCTGTTGATACCGATCACTTCTCCGTGCGAATTGAGCAGCGGCCCGCCCGAATTGCCGCGATTGATGGCAGCATCAGTTTGGATCGCTTCATCGATAAAAGTGTTTTCGCTCGTCTGCACCGTGCGCCCCAGCGAACTTACGACTCCCGTCGTGAGTGTGCTCTGAAATCCGAAGGGATTGCCGATCGCCAGCACGCGCTGGCCGACGAGCAGGTTGCGCGAATCGCCGAGCGGCAGCGTCGCGAGCTTGCGGCCGCGCGGGTCGATTTGGATGAGCGCGATGTCGTTGCGCGTGTCCGCGCCGATGTACTTGGCCTTGTAACGCGTCTGGTCGCCCAGTGTGACTTCGATCGTCTGCGCGCCCTCCACCACGTGGTAGTTCGTCAGGATGTGCCCGTCCGTGTCGATCACGAAGCCCGAGCCTGCGCCCTCGACCGGCACGGGATTGAAGAAAAAGTCGTATTGCACCGTGCGCGTGACGATGTTGGCCACGGCCGGCGCCGCCTGCTTGTAGATGCGGACGTTTTCTTCCTCGGTGGGATCGAGGCCGCCTTCCGACGCCGGTGCGCGCAGCGCCTCGACCGATACGGGCGCCTGGTGCCCATAGCGCGAGCCCGCCCAGTACGCTCCCAATCCGATGATCAGGCCCACGGCCAGCAGCCGCCACGCGTTCCAATGATTCCGACCCTTCGTCATTATCAGCCTCTTTGATTTTTCAGGGGCACAGCCGCCGCCTGTTTCAACTTCGTGAGAAGCAGCTCCACCTGCTGCTCGGTTTCTTTCAGCGAGCGCGAGCAATCGATCACTTCATCCGCCAGCCGGCGCTTTTCGTCGATTGGCATCTGCGACGCGATACGGTGTTGTGCATCCTCCTGCGAAAAACCGCGCTTCTTCAGGCGCTTGAGCTGCTGCTCGGGGCGGCACCAGCAGACGACCACCCGGTCAAAATACTTGCTCAAACTCGCTTCGAGAATCAAGGCAGCGTCTTCGAAGGCGATCTCCGGGCCGCCGGGACGCTCGAGCGCCGCGAACCATTTTGTGCTGACCTCGCGAATGCGGGGATGAATGATTTGGTTCAGGCGCGCGCGCTTTTCCGCATCGGCGAAGACGATGGCCCCGAGTTTTCCCCGGTCCACTGCGCCGCCCGCTTTGAGAATCCCTTCGCCGAACTCCCGCACGATCTCATCATACGCGGGCTGGCCCGGCTCGAGGAATTCGTGGGCCAGGACATCGGCGTCGAGCACCTGATAGTCGCGGTTGCGCAGCATCGCCGCCACCGTCGACTTCCCCGAGGCGATCCCGCCGGTGAGTCCCACGCGCAGCATCAGGTGCGGGACGAAGTGGCAGCGGGCGCGCGGGCGCCGCGCCGCATCCGGGCGGCCTTCACGGTGTTGCTCATGAGCATGGCGATGGTGAGCGGACCCACGCCGCCGGGCACCGGCGTGTAGGCGCCCGCGACCTCGACGACGTCCGGGTGAACGTCACCGACGAGAATGGAGCCCTTCGCGCGAAACGATTCAAGCTTGGCGGGGAACTTCGCGAAGATCCGCTCCGCCTCAGCGGCGTCCTTCACGACGATCTGTCCGACGTCGATCACGGTCGCGCCCGGCTTCACGTAGTCCGGCGTGACCATCGCGGCCTTGCCGATCGCCGCCACGATGATGTCCGCGCGTCGCGCGATCCCTGGCAAATCCTTGCTCTTCGAATGGCAGATCGTCACGGTTGCGTTCGCGTGCAGCAGGAGCAGGGCCATTGGCTTGCCCACGATGTCGCTGCGGCCGATTACCACGGCGTTCGCGCCCTCGATCGGAATATTGCTGCGCCTCAGAATCTCCATCACTCCTGCGGGCGTGCAGGCCACCAGCCCCGGCCGCCCCGCGACGAGACGGCCCACGCTCACCGGGTGAAAGCCGTCCACGTCCTTCTCCGGAATCACCGCGTCGAGAATCTTCTTCGAGTCCACCTGTTTCGGCAGCGGCATCTGCACCAGAATTCCGTCCACGTCGTCCCTGCGGTTCAGCTCATCGACCACGGCGAGCAATTCTTCGGTGGTAATCGAAGCCGGTGGCGTCAGATAGAAACTCGCGAGGCCCAGCTTCTCGCACGCCGCGACCTTGCTGTTCACGTAGAGCTTCGACGCGGGATCGTCGCCGACGCGCACGGCCGCGAGGCCGGGCCGGATTCCCGCTGCCGCGAGCGCGGCGATTTCCGTCTGCAACTCGGCGTAGATTTGGTCTCGAATGGCGTTGCCGTTGAGGATTCGCGCTGACAACGTGCACTCCTGCTGTGGTTTTGTGCTCCGTCCGAATCCGCAATCATAACACACGCAATTCGGAGACCAGCAAAGTGCTGCAACGTCTCCTCGCACGTCATACTGCCTCAGCGCTGTCATCCCGAACCCAGCCGCGTTTTTTGCGGATGGGGGTGAGGGATCTGCTTTTTCCCTAGCTCATTCTCAACTGTCCTTGAAGCGATGACCGTGGCGCCATGGCCTAAGACAGCCGTTGTACAATGTTGTCCGCCATCGATGACCTTGCAGGGGAACCCAGGATGATCTTCGGCGAAGTCTCCGAACGCAAGCAGCTCGAGCGCGCCATGCGCGACGCCGGGCGGCTGCCGCCCGGACAATCCGCCACGCTCAAGTGGCCGGTCCTGCATGAAGGAACCATCCCTGCCTTCGACCCACGCACCTGGGATTTTCAGATCACCGGTCTCGTCGAGAAGCCGCTGCGGCTGAAGTGGGACGAGTTCGCGCGCCTGCCGATGATGGAAGTCACCGCGGACATGCACTGCGTCACGCGCTGGAGCCGCTTCGACGTGCGCTGGGAAGGCGTGCCGTTCACCGAAGTCGCGAAGCTGGTCGCGCTGAAGCCCGAAGCGAAATACGTGATGGTCCTGGCCGAGCAGGGCTACACATCAAACGTCCCGCTCGACGATGTGATGCGCCCCACGACGCTTTTCGCGCTGAAGCACAATGGCGAGCCGCTTCCCGCCGATCACGGCTATCCCGTGCGCCTCGTCGTCCCGCACCTCTACGCATGGAAAAGCGTAAAGTGGGTGCGCGGCATCCAGTTCATGGCCCAGGATGCCCCCGGCTTCTGGGAAGAGAACGGCTACCACATGTACGGCGACCCGTTCCGGGAGCAACGTTTCTCGGGAGCTTGAAAGCCGAGCGGTTGTCACTGCCGAATCAAGCTGTTACGCTGCTGCACTCAAGGAGACCAGGATGAAGGTCGCAAAGGACATTACCGAGCTGATCGGCAAAACACCGCTGGTGCAGTTGAACAAAGTCGCTCGAGGCAGCAAGGCAACTGTGTTGGCAAAGCTTGAGAGTTTCAATCCGAATGCCAGCGTGAAGGACCGCATCGGGGTAAGCATGATCGCCGAGGCCGAAAAGGCGGGGAAAATTCATCCCGGCAAGACCGTGCTGATCGAACCGACCAGCGGCAACACGGGAATCGCGCTCGCGTTTGTGGCGGCGGTGAAGGGTTACAAGCTGATTTTGACGATGCCGGACACGATGAGCCTGGAGCGCCGCGTTCTGCTGCGAGCCTTCGGAGCGGAAATCGTCCTGACGCCGGGCCCCAAGGGCATGAAGGGCGCGATCAGCAAGGCCGACGAGTTGCTTGCCTCCACGCCGAATGGCTTCATCCTCCAGCAATTCGATAATCCCGCGAATCCCAAGATTCACTTCGAGACGACCGGTCCGGAAATCTGGAACGATACGGATGGAAAGGCCGACATTCTGATCTCCGGAATCGGGACGGGCGGGACGTTGACCGGCGTGTGCCAGTACATCAAGCCGAAGAAGCCTTCCTTCAAGGCCATTGCCGTCGAGCCGACGGAAAGCGCGGTGCTCTCGGGCGGGCAGCCGTCGCCGCACAAGATTCAGGGAATCGGGGCGGGATTCGTGCCGAGCATTCTGCGGAAGGACTACATCGACGAG
>Ga0187864_10002812_pt1 | contig 14742 bp, 9 predicted proteins | sample June2016WEW_11_4_FD_132985 | JGI IMG/M metagenome (GOLD analysis project Ga0187864, IMG submission 132985) | Peatland microbial communities from SPRUCE experiment site at the Marcell Experimental Forest, Minnesota, USA - June2016WEW_11_40 | ecosystem: Environmental > Terrestrial > Soil >... | reverse complement strand
GCTACTGCCGCCGCCGCCGCCCGGGCCGCCGTTGCCGCCGCCGCTTCCTCCCAGGTCGCCCCCGCCACCGCCGTTGCCGTAGCCGCCGGAGGAACCTACGCTGTCGCCACCCACTCCCCCTGCCCCGCCAAAGGCAACAGCGCCGCTGACGACCACGCTGCCGCCCGAGCCGCCCAGGGCTTGGTTGGAAGACAGACTCACACTCGTCAACGACAGATTTCCCGCGTTCACGAAGATCGCACCGCCGAAGCCGCCGCCGCCCCCTCCTCCCGCGGCAGTCGCGTTCTCGCCGTCCCCGCCCTTCGCCAACCCGTTTTGCAACGTCAGGTTCTCCAGCAGGAGATTGCCGCCACTCACAAAAAAGATGCGCGAGGAGCTGTCCGCATCCACCGTTACCCCGGTCCCGCCGTTGATGGTGAGATTCTGGGTGAGCTGGATATCCTGCTCTTGCGACACCACCACCCGGGCGAGGCCGCTCGCAAACGTAATCGTCCCGCCCGTGCCGCAAGTCGCCACCTGCGAACGCAGCGACCCCGCCGAGTTATCGTCCAGGGCAGTGGTAACCTGGCATGCGCCTGAAAAAGCATTCGGGTTGACATTCGACAGCGAAAACTCGGCAAAATCGCCGCTGGCGAGCGACGCCGTGACGGTGTAGCTGCCGGCCGTTGCGGTGGCCGTCGCGGTAACCGAAGCGCGGCCGGTCGTGTCGGTGGTGGCCACGCCCGCATTGGAGAACGAGACCATCCCCGCAGGTCCCGCGAACGTCACCTGTGCCCCGCTGACGTACGCTCCCGTGTTGTCGATTACCGTAACCTGCAGCGGGAAGGAGAATGCCGAACCCGCGGGCGTGCTTTGCGGGTTGCCGGCGGTGGCCAAGATGCCGTGGGTCAACACCCACGTGTCGGACAGAATGTTGCCGTTAGCTCCTCCGAACAAGACCACCTGGCCGTGCCCCGCATCGTACGCCATGGCGTGGCCGTCGCGCGCGGACGGGCTCGTCGCGGGCGATTCCTGGGTCCAGTTGGTCCCATCCCACACCCACGTGTCGGACAGAATGCTGCCGTTCCCATATCCTCCGAACAAGACCACCTGGCCGTGCGCCGCATCGTAGGCCATGGCGTGGAAGTAACGCGCGGGCGGGCTGCTGGCAGGCGACTCCTGGGTCCAGTCGGTCCCATCCCACACCCACGTGTCGGACAGAGGAATGCTGCCGTGGTCAGTTCCTCCGAACAAGACCACCTGGCCGTGCGCCGCATCGTAGGCCATGGCGTGGTAGACGCGCGCGGACGGGCTGTTGGCCGGAGATTCCTGGGTCCAGTCGGTTCCATCCCATACCCACGTGTCGGACAGAACGCTGGGGTAGTTTTCAGTTCCTCCGAACAAGACCACCTGGCCGTGCCCCGCATCGTAGGCCATGGCGTGTCCTAAACGCGCGGGCGGGCTGTTGGCAGGGGATTTCTGGGTCCAGTTGGTCCCATCCCACACCCACGTGTCGGACAGATAGCCACTGTAACCATATCCTCCGAACAAGACCACCTGGCCGTGCCCCGCATCGTAGGCTATGGCGTGGTTGCAACGAGCGGGCGGGTTGTTGGCCGGAGATTTCTGGGTCCAGTTGGTCCCATCCCACACCCACGTGTCGGACAGATAGCCACCGTTACCTAACCCTCCGAAAAAGACCACCTGGCCGTGCGCCGCATCGTAGGCCATGGCGTGGTAGACACGCACCGACGGGCTCGTCGCCGGCGATTCCTGAATCCAATACGGCTGCGCCTGCGCCGGTACCGCGCCCGCGCAAATCACCCCAGCCAGCAAATACCAGCATTTCCGCATGAACCCTCCCGGCCTCCAAGGAAAATGATCTCAGCCTATCACAACGGATTCGCCCACAAAAGCCCAGAGACACTTCGGCCCCCGACTTCTCGAACACTACCCCGAATGGCCCGCCATAGCAATAGAGCGTTTTGCAAGAATGTAATGACCCAACGGGCTATTGAGACTCGCCTGGTGAAGTCGACGGCAGGCGGCGCCTGTGGGGCAGGTGCTACGCTGCCGCCGATTGTCAATCGGCGTCCCGCGAGCCGCTGAGAAACCCCATAGCCCAGCCAGCGAATGCGACCGTGGCGGAACTTCTGAGCCTGCAATCGCTACCGATATTTACGGTTAACGCCGCTCTTTCCGAGTGCGCCGTGATCCAATCCAAAGGGGCAGTCACCACGTTGGTGACATCCCAGCATTTCCCCGCCGCGCATCTGGCCCCATGCCCACCATAGTGCAATCGACGGCCAAGCCGGGTCAGATCCGGGTGGCCACGACTTCGCCCAGGCTCCGGTCAGGCAGCGTCACAATCACCACCAAGGCATAAGCCGATGGGCGCCCCGGAATCTTGAAGAGTCCGATGTTCTGGTAGGGCATAATCTTAGATGGTGCCGAGAATAAGCCAGTAGATGGCAGCGTTGACCTTGCCGGTGGCTACGGGTTTGTTCGGCCCGGTTCGGCTGGTGGCGCAGTGAATGGGGTACTACAGGGCTTCGAAGGAATTTTATGGTCAAAATATTTAGGAGACTATGGATCGTTCCGCTGCTGGCCGCCGCGTTGCCGCCCCAACGGCCCTGGCAAGAAGTTACGGTGCCGTCGCTGCGCGAAGCCGCTGCGAACTTCAAAGCGCCGCCGCGCGAGTACGGCGCCATCCAGCCGTTTGCCAGTTGGAACGGCACCGACCCAAAGGAAGTCAGGGAGAGGATCGTTCGCGATTTCGATCGGCTCGCGGCCAATGGCATCTTCGTGGTGAACCTTTCGCCGGGACGCGGCGAACCGAAATACCTTTCGCCGGAGCACATGAGCCAGGTGAAGTTCACAGTCCAGGAAGCGGCGAAGCGCGGGATGCGGCTGTGGATACAGGACGAATCCGACTACCCCAGCGGTTTTGCCGGCGGCAAGATCAGCAAGCTCTATCCGCAACTCGGGATGCAGGGCATCGTCGCCGATATCCGGGTCCACGTCGTGCCCGGCCAGACGCTCACCATGCCGGTGCCGCCGGACACTCTGGCAATCATGGCACTGAAGACATCGCCCGACCAAACGCTGCAAGGGGTGATTCCGCTTGCGATTCCCTCGAACCTCCAGCTCAAGTGGATCGTGCCGGCCGAGGGTTCGACCCCGAACGAGCCCCGCTACAATTGGGAAGTTGTTTTCGTGCGGCACATTTACGTCAGTTCGCCGACGCGGAACTTCAATCGTGAGGACGGGACCCGGGCCAAGGATGCTCTCTATTCCCTCATCGACTACCTGGATCCTGAAGCCACCGGCGCCTTCCTCAAGATCACGCACGAAACCTACCGGCAGGCGGTCGGCGATGAGTTCGGCAAAATCGTTCTGGGTTTCTTCGGCGACGAGCCGGACTACAGCAGCTCCATTCCATGGACTCCCAAACTGCTGGAGGAATTTGAGAAGCGGAAAGGTTACGACCTGAAGCCCTACATCCCCTCGTTCTTCCTCGGCAGGGGAACGGAAACGGAAGAGACGCGGCGGGCCAGAGCCGACTACTACGACGTTTGGAGCAGCATCTTCCAAAACAGCTTCTTCGGACAGCAGGCCGAGTGGTGCAAGAAGTACAACGTGGAGTACCTGGTGCACCTGAACCATGAAGAGACCATGATCGCCCTGGAGCGCAGTGAAGGCGACTACTTCCGTGACAATCGGTATGTGGAGGTGCCCGGAATCGATAACCTGAACCAACTGGTGCCGGACGCGGTACACCGGCCGGACGGGACCTGGAATATCAACAATAACTTCCCCAAGCTGGCCTCATCGGCTGCGCATCTGTTCGGCAAGCCGAAGGTCTGGGCGGAAGAAGGCGGCGGAGTGGGGGTCGACGGCAAGTACCAGTTGGATTTTCAACTAGTGAGAGGAGTCACCTTGCTGCAACTCCGCGTTCCGGTGTTGCGCGGTGGCCCCGGCGAAGCAACATCCGCCCAGCCGCCCGCGGTGCCGCCGCAGGCCGCGATGGTGGCATGGTATGCCAATCGGGGCGGCTATTTGATGGCCATCGGCCGTCCGGCGGCGCAGGTGGGTCTGTACCATCCCGGCAATAGCATATGGATGGGCGATCAGGAGGCGGACCGCAGTACTACCAAGCTTGGGTGGCAGTTGTTCGAGCATCAGGTGGATTGGGATTACTTCGATGAGCAGTCGCTCAGCTCGGTAGCCACAATCGAGGATGGCGGCTTCAAGAACCTCAGCGGCCAAGTTTACAAGGCTATCATATTCCCATCCATGACAGTGATCACGCGTAGCGGCCTGGAGCGCTTGCAGTCCTTCGTCAAAGCGGGCGGCAAAGCGATCTTCGTAGGCAAGACTCCCAGCTTGATCGTCGACAAGACGTTTTTGAATGCCAAGGACGTACCCGACCTGAGTTTCGCCACCCTCATCGAGCCTTCGGGCGACATCACCGCGTGCGTGCTTGCGGCGCTGCCGAAGCCGGACGTTGCGCTGGACGCCGAGTTCCCCCGATTGACGTACACGCACCGGAGCTGGCGGGACGCCGACATGTACTTCTTCTTCAATGAGAGCGACAAGAGGGAATCGCGCACGGCAACCATCGCCGGCCACGGCCAGGCGCAGGACTGGGATTTGGGTACAGGCGAGATTCATACCATCTCCGGCGCGACGGCCGAAGGTGACTCGGTGCGCTTTCCGCTGGTGCTGGGACCTTACGAAGCGAAAGTCGTCGTGGTGGGTCCGCATCCCGGCGGAGTCGCCGCTGCGGAGCCGTCTTGGGCGTCCGGCGATGCGGTCGCGGAGCTAGGCGGAGACTGGACCTTGGACCTGAACGGCAAGCAGTTGACCACGGCGCTGAAATCGTGGGAGGAACTGGGCACGCCATCGTTCGCCGGCCCGGCTACGTATCGCAAACAATTCACTGTCGCGGCCGTGCCGGCCGGTAAGCGGCTGTTTCTGGAAATCGGCAATGTGAACGACTACGCGCGCGTGAAGGTGAACGGGAGAGAATTGGAGGCCCATGCCTGGCAGCCCTATCGCTGGGAGGTAACCAATGTGGTGAAGCCGGGCTCCAACGAGTTGGAAGTGGAAGTGCGCGCAACACCGGCCGGCCGGGGAGGGTTTGGGGGTCCGCCTCCGGCTCCCGCACCGAGCGCGGGTGGCAGAGCCGGTGGCACGACGCAAGGTGGAACAGCCGGTTCCGGCGGACGGGGCCGCGGTAATGCGCCGCCGGCGGCTACAGGCTTGCTCGGGCCGGTTGGGCTGGTGGCGCGCTGAACGGGGTTCGCCCAAGTAGTGGAACAAATTGGGACTCGCGCGAAGGGAAAGTGAATAAGTCCATCCTCATCATTGCGGCACTCCTGCCGGCCTTTTCCGTCACGGCGCAGACGGGCGCTAAGGCAACGAAGCGTTTCGTCATCTCCGAATTCGGCGCGGTGGCGGACGGCAAGACCGTGAATACGAAAGCGATCCAGGCAACTATCGACAAGTGCGCGGCTTCGGGCGGTGGCGCGGCTGTCGTCCCGCAGGGAACGTTCCTCAGTGGGGCTATCTTCCTGAAGCAGGGAGTGAATCTCTATGTTGAGAAGGACGGCGTTCTCAAGGGAACCACGAACATCGACGATTACCCTACGATCCATACGCGGTGGGAAGGAACGGAAGAGCCGTGGACTTCCGCGTTCGTAAATGCCGATGGGGTGACGGACCTGGAGATCTCGGGCGGGGGAACCATTGACGGGTCCGGGGAAGAGTGGGTGCGGAACAATCCCTACCGGCGCGGCCCTCGCGGCGCAGGAGACGCCCCAGGGGCGGAGCCGGACACGGTGCCGCCGCGTCCAATGCAGAGGCACGGGCGGCCGCGTCTGATCGGCATCCAGAACTCCAAACGGGTGCGGGTTACCGGCCTGAATCTGCACAATCCCGCGGTCTGGTGCCTCTTCTTCTTATATAGCGAAGATGTCCTGGCGGAGAATTTGAAGATTACCGCCGAGCACAATATACCCAGCTCGGACGGCATCGATATCGATTCCTGCAAGCGGGTGCACGTCAACAAAGTGTATATCGACGACAACGACGATTGCATCTCGATTAAATCGGGAAAGGACGCGGACGGCCTGCGGGTCAACCGGCCGGCCGAGGACATCCTGATCGAGAACTCGCATTTCGCCTACGGACAGGGCGGCGTGGCGATGGGCAGCGAGACGTCCGGCGGCATCCGCAATGTCAAGGTCAGGAACTGCGTGTTCGACTCCGGCAATTGGGCACCGATCCGGTTCAAGTCGCAGCCGAGCCGTGGCGGAGTGGTCGAAAATATCACGTATCGGGACCTGAAGCTGCACGGGACCAAGCAGGCGTTCGAGTTCAATCTCGAATGGCGGATGGTCCCCCCTATCGCACCGCCGGCGAACGTCCTGCCAATCGTCCGCAATGTGAAAATCATCAACGTAACGGGCGACGTGCACTCGGTGGGCGTCATTCATGGATTGGCGGACAGCCCGATTCGCGACATCCAATTTGAAAACTGCCAAATCACGGCGAAAAAAAAGGTTTCAAGCTGGAACATGCGCGAAACGTCGATCTAGCCGGCCTGAACTGGAGGTGAAAGATGGCGATGCGATCACGAAAACAGATGTGCAATAAAATGCGCTGTTGGAGGTCGCGCCGTCCGGCGAGACTCGTCACCCGTTGCGCGCTGGCCTTAGCGGCAGCATCCTGGCTCAACGCCGCCGTATTCGACGTGACGGCGTACGGCGCGAAGGGCGATGCCAAGACGGAGAACCGGCAAGCCATCAACAAAGCCATCGAAGCGGCGGCGGCAGCGGGAGGGGGAACGGTCGAATTCCCCGCGGGGACGTGGATTTCGGGATCGATACGCTTGCGCCGCAATATCACGCTTCGGCTGGAACGCGGGGCGGTCATCGAGGCGAGCTCCGCGGCTTCCGAGTACGATCCGGCGGAGCCGAACCAATGGGACAAGTTTCAGGATTTCGGGCATAGCCACTTTCATAACAGCCTGATCTGGGGCGAGGGGCTCGAAAACATTGCGATCGTCGGCGGCGGGCGCATTTCGGCAAAGGCGTTGGCCCGTGGCGAGCGCGGCGGGGGAGCCGACAAGGCTATCGCATTAAAGCTCTGTCACAACGTGACCCTGCGCGACATCTCCATTGCCAACGGCGGGCACTTCGGAATCCTGGTAACTGGCGTGGACAATCTGACCATCGACAATGTGACGATCGACACGAACCGCGATGGCATCGACCTCGATTCCTGCCGCAACGTGCGTATCTCGAATTCCAGCATCAACTCCCCGAACGACGACGCCATCACGTTGAAGGGCACGCATGCTCTTGGGGCTGCGCGGGCCAGCGAGAATATCACGATCACGAATTGCATGGTCAGCGGATTCGAGATCGGGTCATTGCTGGACGGTACTTACAAGCGGACGGTGCAACGCGCGCCGGACCGCGACGGTCCCACGGGGCGGATCAAGATTGGCACCGAGTCGGAAGGCGACTTCCGCAATATTACAATCTCCAACGTGGTGTTCGATACCTCGCGCGGCCTGGCGCTGGAAAGTGTGGATGGGGCGCACATCGAGGATGTGGCGGTTTCGAATATCACCATGCGCGATGTTTCGAGCTCGCCGATTTTCATTCGTTTGGGTAGCCGCATGCGCGCGCCGGAAGGAACGCCGGTAGGTTCCGTGAAGCGGATCCACATTACCAACCTGGTGGCTTACAACGCCGATCCGCGGTACGGGTCGATCGTCAGCGGAATTCCGGGACACGACGTGGAGGATGTGACACTGAGCCACATTCGGATCGTGTGCCGCGGCGGAATGACGCTGGACCAGATCGCGAAACAGCCCGCCGACATGGTGAATCCCTTCTTCTTTCGCGCTTCCGGCGGCGTACCGCCACGCGAGCCATACGATACTCCGGAGCGCGAAAAGGAGTATCCGGAGTCCTCCATGTTCGGGATGCTGCCCGCGTACGGATTCTTCGTCCGGCATGCGAAGGGAATCGAACTGAACGATGTGGACGTGGCATATATAAAGGAAGACCGGCGTCCGGCTTTTGTGCTGGACAGCGTCGAGGGCATTGAATTGGAGCATTGCAAAGGCGCGAGAGCTAACGGGGTTGCCGGGTTGGTGATGATGAAGGCGAAGGGGGTAAGCGCGCACGACTGCGCGGGTCTTGCGGATTTTCACGCTGCCAGCGTCGCCCGTAAAGAAATGTAGGGCGCTTTAGTTGTCCGGCAAGGCGAAGGAAAGAATGTTAGCGCCGGAAGCGATAGCGACATACTGTCGGCCCTCCACCGTATAAGTCATCGGAGATCCTTTCCAGGTACTACCGGCCTCGAAGTGCCACAGCGTGACGCCCGTTCTTGCATCGACCGCTGCGAAGCCGCCACTCGATTCGCCGTAGAAGACAAGTCCGCCGGCCGTGGCGAGAACGCCCGAGTAGTTCCGCTCCGCCGGACCGATCTGCGGGATCTCCCAGGCTACGGCGCCGGTTTCGATATTCAGAGCGCGCAGGTATTTCATGGCAGGGTCTTTAGGATTGTTCAGAAATCCGAAGCCGCCCTGCCTCGCCTGGCGATACAAGCCACAGTCCTCCACCACCATGACGTAATAGAGTCCTGTGACGGGACTGAATGCCGGAGAATACCAGTTCGTCGCGCCGCGAACGGCGGGACAGGTCCTCACGTCGCCCGGCTTGGTTTCATTGTTGGGCGAGAGGATGGGGCGCCCGTTGGCGTCCAGGCCGGTGGACCAGGTCAGCTTCTTGACGAAAGGTTTGCCGAGAAGGAATTTGCCGTCGGTCCGGTCCAGGACGTAGAAGTAGCCGTTCCGATTGGCATGCAACAGAAGCTTGTGGGCGCTGCCGTGAAACTTCGCATCGACCAGGACGGGCGGTTGCACCGCGTCCCAATCATGCAGGTCGTGCGGCGTGAATTGGAAGTACCAGTGCAGTTTTCCGGTTTTCGGGTCGAGCGCGAGGTCGCAATTGGTGTAAAGATTGTCGCCTCCGCGCTCGGTGCCGTCGGTATCGGGAAACGGGTTACCGGTTGGCCAGTAGAGCAGGCCGGTCGAAGGATCGTAAGTTCCGGTTAACCAGGTAGCGCCACCGCGGCCATCCACGGCGCTACCCTTCCACGTTTCGGAACCAGGCTCGCCGGGTTTGGGAACCGTCCAGAACCGCCATGCGAGTTCGCCTGTTGCCGCTTTCCATGCGCCGATAAAACCGCGAATGCCATCATCGCCGCCTGCAACCCCGGAAATAACGAGGCTTCCTATTACCAGCGGCGCCGACGTAGCCCCGTAGTGCTGCGCAGTTTCCGGCATGAAGACGTCCCACAGAAGCACCCCGGTGAGCCGGTTGAGGCAGAGCATGTGCGCGTTATCCGTGGTGAAGAAAACGCGGTCGCCCAGCAGCGCGACGCCGCGGTTCGCGCCGATAGCCGCATCTCCGGCGATGGTTCCGGCGGGCGTGCGAGGGCGCACGTAGCGCCAGATCTCGCGGCCGGACCGCGCATCGAGCGCAAAGACCTGGTTGGGGCCGGTAACATACATGATGCCGTCAGACACTAATGGGGTCGTCTCCAGTGGCTGATACTGAATCGGGTAAATCCACCGAAGCTGCAAGCGGCTCGCATTGCCCGCGTTGATCTGGTCGAGCGTGCTGTAACGGTTGCCACTTAGATTCCCGTAGTAAGTGGGCCAATCGCCCGGCCTCGGATACAGGACAGCGACGAATTCGGCCGGAGAAGGAGTTACCACTGGGCCAGTGATCGGACCGGAGGGCGAGCCTCCCAGGCGGCTCAAATACGCCAGCAGGTCGCGCTCTTCGTCAGGGGCCGCGTGCAGCGGCGGCATGAGCGAAGCTTCTTCCGTTTCGATCCGTTTATAATCGGCGTCGGTCAGCAGACGCATATCACCGTTCAACGTTTCGAGTTGCAGGTCGTGGCTTCCGCGGCCGCGCGCAAAACCGCGCAGCTTCCGGCCATCGTTTAGCGTAACATCGACCACGCCGTATCCCGGCGCGATGCGGGCGCTGGGATCGGTGAGAGACTGCTCCAGCTCCGGCAGCGTCAACTGGCGGGCAATGTTAGAAAGATCGGGACCATCGGAATGCCCGTAGCCGGCGACGGTGTGGCAGGAACTGCAATTGCCGTTGCCGAAGAAAAAGCGTTCGCCGGCGGCGGGGTCGCCCTCAAGTTTGGTCTCGAATGCGTTGGCATTCAGCGAGCGGACATAGGCGGCGAGAGCGCTCACCTGGTCCTCTGGAAGCGCGAATCCAGGCATGCCGCCCGGAGTTCCATTCCGAATGATATTAGCGATATCGCTGGAACTGCGCATTCTCAAGCGCCGGTTGCCCGCCAGCGCCGGCCCCCGATCGGTGCCGCCCGCATCCGCTCCGTGACAGACGGCGCAACGCTGCACAAAGAGTTGCTTGCTGGCGTTCTGTTGCGCGGAAAGCGAAACCGCCATCCAAAATGCGAAGCAGGGAACCAGTTTCAACATTGGTTATCTTTAGTGCCGCGTCAGAACGTCGCCAGAGGATTGAAGGGTCCTCCGGTTGCGCCCGGGACTCTCAACGGTGCGACGGTCATACAAAACGTCGATCGCCGCAGCGCCGCCGCCCGCTCGCTCGCCGCCTCCAGATCGCAATTGTCGAACAGCGGCGTTCCCACCGCGACCAGAAAAAGCTGGTGAATCGGTTGATTGACGCCCTCGACGCGGGAGGGCCGGACATCCTGAACTACGTCACTGCCGAGCAACGCTATGTTACGTTCCTTCAGCCATTTCGCGCAGGAGGCGTAGAGTCCTGGGGCCTTGACGTTGAGATCGAGCGGGCCTTTTTCGGCTACCCGCTTCCAGCGGCCGGTCCGCAGTAGCACGCAATCGCCGCTCGCGATCTTCACTCCGGACTTCTTCTCCCATGCGTCGAGATCTTCGGCGTAAATCGCCTCGTCATCGCCCATGTAGGGGACGTTTTTGAATCGCGGCCAATCGATCAACACGCCTCGCGTGAAGAAGCCGTCTTTAAATGGCATGACGTCGTTCTTCTCAGCCCCCCACTCGGTGATGCTGCTCGCGGGAAATCCATTGTAAGTGTGCCCGTTGAAGATGAAGTGCGAGAGAGCGTCCAAGTGCGTCGTGTTGTTGCCGTGGAAGGTGGACGCGATGGAATCGACCGCGTAGCCGCTGGGCCCCCTCATGTTCAAGCCGGTGGAGCGCATCGTATGCTGCCAAGTGTAGCGCGGGAAGCGCCCTCGTCCGCCCGGCTCCGCGGAAGGCGCCGGCTCGGGAGGCGCGCCCTTCGGCGCGATATCGGCATCCAGCGCCATGGAAATCGAGACGCCTTCCTTCACCAGCGCCGCAGCCTGCTTGCGCTTCGCCGGTGTAATCAGGTTGACCGTTCCCGCCTGGTCGTCCTTGCCCCACCGGCCCCAGTTGGAAAGCTCCGTCATCCAGCGGTCGATATCCTCTTTGGTGAGATCGCGGGGATACTTTTCGGTGCCCGCGGCTTGCATCGCCGGAGTCATGCCGGACAGCGCAATCGCGCCGAGCATGCGCAAGCGTTCACGCGCGGTGAATCTATCCTTATCCGATGTCATACGTCAATTCGCTTTGTCATCTTATCCAGCACGTCGCGATCGAACGGATATCCAAGGCCCGGAGCAGTTGGCGCAGTGACATAGCCATCCTTATCTATGCGGAATTTGTCTTTATGATACGGGCGGTCGGCATACTCGGCCGGATGCGGCATCTCGAACCAATAGGCGTTGGGAAGTGCCAGTTCTAAATGGAAATGTAACGCTAAATCGAGCACGTTGCCCCAGTTGTGCGGCGTGCATTCCAGCCCGAATGCGTCCGCCAGCAACCCGACCCGCATGGACCCGCTGATGCCCCCCACGTTGTCCGCAATCAGCCGCACCACGTCCACCGCCCCGCGCCGGATGTACTCGGCGAAATCGGAAATCGATGCCAGAAATTCGCCCACGTGCAATGGTACGTCGAGAGCGTTGGCGAGCTCCACCAGACCATCCAGATCCGTCGTGCGAATCGGATCTTCGAACCACAAGTAATCCAGTTCGTCGAGCAGTCGCCCCACCTTGAGCGCTTCAAAGCGGTTATACGCCTGCACGGGGTCGTGAGCCAGAACATATTCATCGCCCAGCGCCGTGCGCAGCAGTTTGATCTCTTCCATGTGGCCCACATAACTGGGAATCGGCGGGCCGTCTTTGTGCTGGCCGGAGCCGGGATGAATTTTGTAACCTCTGTATCCCTGCTCCTTGGCTTTCATGGCGTCGGGCACATAGTCTTCGATGGAGGGTAGGTGCTGCGAGCTCGCATAGGCCATCATGCGGTCTTTCTTTCCGCCGAGAAGTTGGTAGATGGGGCGATCGACCGCTTTGCCCAGAATGTCCCAAAGGCAAATGTCGGCCGCCGCCGCTTTGTAGTCTGGCCACGAGCCTCCGCTGCGGCTGGGAATGGACACGAAATTTCCCGTCGAGGGCCGCGCGCCTGCGTTCGCGGGACGCTGCCCAGGGCCGCCGCCAGTACGCGCGCGAGCATTCAGGCCGCCGGCGCTCTTCATTCCCGAAGTGGCATTCAGCGCCGGCAGCAGGTCGACGACGTTGTGCCCCACCAGCGTTGCCTTGGCCCATTCCAGCCAGCCGGTGGTGCGCTCGCGATTGCCCAGCGTGTAGCTGCCCTCAATTCCGCTTTCGGTAATCACCGCCACGATTTCGCCGGTTTCGCTGCCGTTGAGCCGGTGAATATTTGTCACGTCGGTGACGTAGACCTTAACCTGTTTCACCGTGAGATTGGGCAGGTCGCTCTTCTTGACCCCCGCGGATTGCGCCGCCGCCGCCCCCGGATCGGCCAGTGCCGCGAAGCCTACGGCGGTTCCCGCGGCTGATGCGGTTAGGAAATTCCTGCGCGTCACCGGATCTTTCATCATTCGTTGCTGTTTCTCGTTCCGCATGGCTAACCTCGCAGATAGGGCTTCAGATACGTGCTCAGGGCGTCGCGAATTTCTTTCTTGCCCGCTTCGTCGAGCAGCGCGCCGCGTCGACCGGAGCTGCCCCCGGGACCGCCCGCTGCGCCGCTTCCACCGCCGCCGGGCATCGTCATGGCCCGCGTGATGGTGTCCTCCTTGAATACGCCCCGGGCGACCAGCACGTAAGAACCGGCGTTGGGGATGCTCTCGAAGGCAAGCACGCGACCAAACATGTCGAAACCTTCCCGTTTTTTGCCCGCGTGCCAGAGATCGAAAGCCTGGGCGTAAATATCCGCCAGGCCCGTGGTGGGGCAATGCCCGGAAAAGCCCCGCTCCATTTCGGTGATCATGGTGCGGACGCCGTTTCCGGAAAAGATGTTGAGTTTGCCGCCGGTTCTCTCGCGAATCTCCGCCACCCGCTGCAGTGGGTTTCCCGCTTCGTCCTTGACCACTCGCATCGTGGGGATCTCGTTGAACATCCGCACGATCAGATCCACGCTCATATTGCCCGTGCTCTGCACGAAAAGCGGAAGATCCGTGGCCTTTCCGATGGCCTTGTAATACTCGCGCATGGCTGCCTCGTCGGCCTTTTCCGGAGGCAGCGAAACAATCGCGTCGGCTCCGTGCCGGGCCGCGTGTTTGGCATATTCCAGCGGGCCATTGATATCGCCGCCCGCGGTCTGGACTCCGATCACCAGAGCGGTCTTGCCTCCCTTACCCGCGGCCAGGATGGTCTCCGCGCCATCCATGCGTTCTTTCTGCGTGAGCCCGGCCCATCCACTGGCGATCTGCGGCCACACGAAGCCATGAACGCCGCCGCGGTCGCAGAATCTGACTTCAGCCGCCAGGCAATCGAAGTCCAGTTTGTTGTCGGGCGTGCAGGGTGTTTGGCCGATGGGAAACAGGCCCCGCAAGAGTTTGCCTTCCGCGGCGAAGCTGCTGTTGGCGAAGGCCAGCGATACCGCGCCTATACCAATTTGACGGAGGAAATCTCGCCGTGCGCTCATCGGGAAATGATCGTTCGCTACGTGGCTCGGCATTCTTGGCCTCCTGAGGGTTTCTGAATTTACTAACGTGCAGCATATAACCGGACCAATGCCAGGGTCAAGCGAAAAGCGGAATGCTAAGTCGGAAAATGAAATGCCGCCCGGCCCAGAGTGCAATGTCGCGATATTCTCATGAAGTGAGTACATCCGCCGCCCTCCGGAACCGTCTCTTGGCCGCCGCCGGCTTGATCGTTGGTGCCCTTTCGAGTGGATCCTGGGCACAAACCGCGCCCTACGCGCCGCCGCTATCGCCCCGCGCCAAGGTGAATTTCGACCGGAACTGGAAGTTTATTCGCGAAGACGTCCCCGGCGCCGAGGCGCCCGCTTTCGACGACTCGGCCTGGACCACCGTCAGCACCCCGCACACCTTCAATGATGTCGACTCTTTCCGGCAGATCATTTCCCATAGCGGCGGCGATCGCGGCACCTACAAAGGACTCGCCTGGTACCGCAAACATTTCAAGCTTCCCCCGGCGTTCGCCGGCCATCAAATCTTCCTCGAATTCGAGGGCATGCGGCAGGCCGGCGACATTTTCCTGAATGGCAAGGAAGTCGGACTATACGAAAACGGGCTCTGCGCAGGAATCCGACAACCTGCCCGAAAGGCCAGCTTTCTCAGAGGGGTGGCCGTTGGCTAGCCTGAGAGGGTGAGGGAACACGACTGGACAAGGGTTCTAGGATGGCCG
>Ga0187864_10002811_pt1 | contig 14744 bp, 15 predicted proteins | sample June2016WEW_11_4_FD_132985 | JGI IMG/M metagenome (GOLD analysis project Ga0187864, IMG submission 132985) | Peatland microbial communities from SPRUCE experiment site at the Marcell Experimental Forest, Minnesota, USA - June2016WEW_11_40 | ecosystem: Environmental > Terrestrial > Soil >... | reverse complement strand
CGAGCTGGCCGAGCGTTTGCGCCAGCCAGCGCCCGAGCGTGAGGTCGTCCCAGTCCTGAAACGCCCGGCCGTATCCCTTCCACAACGAGTCGAGCGGTGAATCCGATTCAAATGCCATCGCCGGCAGGATGACGCGCGAGGGGAATTTTGTCGAGCGGCGTTGCGAAAATGGAGCCAATGGCCGGGATGGAGCGTCCCGCTGGTTGAGCGTAGCGCGTGGCACAGTTTGGTCGCGTGGGTGTCTGTTACTAAATTCCAATAATTTTGGTTTGCATCAAAACGCACTACACTCAACAGTAGGGTCACTATGGAAACCACGGGCCAAATCATCGGTTTTGCTGCTTCGATTTTTTTATTCCTTTTGGCTTACAAGTTCTTTGCAAAGGAGAAACATCCAACTTCCGCATTGCTCGCTTTGATGGGGGTTATCGTTTTGTTTTGTTCGTTCCCGTGGTTTCAGGGATTCCTCAAAACGTGGGTTAATTCAAACATAAATTCCAAACTAGTAGCCCTTGGTAAACAAGTTAACGACGTTCAGACCGCTACAACAGAAATGCACGGCCAGTTGGCAAATCATCAAACCCAAATTGATAAACACCAGAAAGAATTAGACGACGTGCAGGTTAAGGTTCGGAACGCTCAATCGGATGTTTTAAATCAACAGACGAATATTGCGCAACAGTACCAACAGATTTCGAATGTGCAGAGCGACCTAGCTACCGCTCAAACCAACATTGAGAAGCAGGAAAAGAAAATTGAGGATGTAGAATTTCTAGTAGATAACCTTTTTGCAAAAACGGTAGAGGACAAGTTTTCAGGCACCGACACCAATCGTGTTACATACATGAAGATGGAGAATGACATATACAACGTTGCGATTAAGCTTCAGTTTGCTCCGATAAAAGGAAGTATCCAAGTGATTGTCGGCGGTGGAATTCCGCAGACCAGCTACTACGATGCTTTAATCTATAAAAATGTCATTTTTTACAGCCTACACGGATACGATATAAAAAATATAAGTTTTAGCATCCATTATGTGAGGGATACACGTGAAACTAATCTGGTAAATAATGTGGAGATTCTAGATGCACACAATGTCTCTTGCGATGGTGTGTTGGTCCATATCGGTATTTTCTGAATTTTCTTTTTCTGCAATTGTTTGAGTTTGGTTGACTAATATCCACAAGGTGCGGACTTTGGCAGTGGCACGATCACGGAGCCCGTTTCCACTCGCTTTTCATATTCCTCCAACGGCGGCAGAATAACCTGTTGGAAAATCTCCACTTAAAAATGGAGCCAATGGCCGGGATTGGACTGAGCTCAACGATTCAGTGCCAGCAAAATAGCAGGTTTCATTGGAAATTCAAGAAGAATTCGTCCTAACTCGCCACTATTTTTTCTAACTCTGTCAGTGCTTTCACTGACAGTTGCGCCCTGTCAGCGTTCACGCGCTGGCAGGGCATTGTTTTTATTTATTCGCCAGTCTTTTTCCCATTTTATGAAGTTTTTCAGTTAAATCTTTTACAACGCCAAACATCAATTTTTTACCAACTATTTGCTTCTCAAGGACACCCCTGGTGTGAAGGTCGAGCAGGTCAGTCCTAGCAGTTTGATAAACGACATTATGACTGTTTCTGTGGCTTTCTACGGTGTAGTGGCTGTAGGGATGTTTCAACGCATGGCGAATCAAATCCACTTGCCGGTGGTTAAAAAAGTCCAGAGCTTGAATTTGTGATTCCAATTGTTTCAGTTCTAGCGATTTTCGGTCAATGTAAGCGTGCAATTCAGCAATGGCTTTTTGCATAACTTTAGTTTGTTCAACAATAAAATATGTCACGTCATTTTCGTCGGTTTCGGTGTGAAGAAATGACTGGCCGTATCTGACGGGAGCTTTTCGGAGAATGGTTGAAATCGAAATGAACTCAAACAACCAATATCCATTGTGCAGCATAGCCCAATAAAAAAGAGCGCGGGCAGTTCTTCCATTTCCATCAACAAAGGGGTGGTCATATGCCAGCCAGAAATGCAGGATTATAGCCCGAATGACAGGATGAATGAAATAATCTGGCGTCTTTGCATTTGCAAAATCGCACATTGCTTTAAGCCTTTGCTCTAATTCTCGCGCTGGTGGTGGTTCGTGAAAGACTGCGCCAAAATCATCACCAACGAAGCGTTTTTCGTCATCTCTCCGAAAGCGTCCGCCAGCGTCTTTACAGTTCTCTGGTAGAGTTTTTTCGGTCACTAATTTGTGAATGTCAAAAACAGTCTCGGGTGACAATGGGTTATCTTTCAACTTACTAATCCGTTGCATCGTCACATAATTGTTAAAAATCATTTGTTCGTCTTTATCACGTGGGGCGCGGCCCGTTCGGATCATTTCTTTGGCGACATCACGAGTTGTTGCCGCCCCTTCCAACTGACTTGATGTAATCGCCTCTTCCATCAGCGAACGAATCAGGTATTTATCTTTTGTTTGTGGATTTGTAATTGGTTCTGGAGTGCCCACTGCTGCGCCTCCGCCTACGTCAATCCGATGCAGGTTTTCCTGCACAAGTTCAGGAACACAAAATTGAAATGGCCTTCCTGATTTATCCAGCAATGGAATTGCTTTCAAAGTTCCGAGGCGTTGGAGTTTTGCAGCCATCCACAAATCTTCCGAAGTATATCCTTCAATTTTATGATGTCTTAGCTTGTCCCAATGGAGATAATGGCGAGACACCAATGGGTTTTTGGCCAGCTCAATAAACTTTTTGACCTTGTTAAGGTCTTTCAATACGCCGAAATCAAATTTTGGCGGACACTGTGGAATCTTCATAATTTTCTCAGTTACTAATTTGCTACTAACTTACAAACAATTAGTAGTTGGTCAAGTACTAATTTAACTTTTATTAGTAGTTGAAAGTAAGGCAAATAAGGCCCAACTGATTGTGGCCTTGAAAATCGACCGCAATTAGCAGGTGTCAGTCACGCAGGGAATTGACGGTCAGAACTGAATGCGAAAGGCCGACGAAGTCGTTCCGGCCTCCGCTACCAATCAGAAACCGAAGGCGTCTTGCGATGATAGCGGCGTTGCCGGGCGGAGACAGTACAGTCAGCTTTTCGCGAATGCCACGGCCATGAGGCACAGGCCGGATGCTGCAAGAGCGAAGCTCAGCAGAAAGTCGTCTTGTGTAATGGGCGCGCTTGAACTGCACATCGCGACTGCTTTACCAACACCAGCGGAGAGCAAAATCCCACCAATCGAGTTTATGAGGACATATTTCTTTCGTGAACCTGGATGCTGTTCTCTGTACGCCATTTCGACATGCTCAGCCGAAACCGATTCGCTGAAGTGATTCTTGGCGATTCTATGTGCCGTAGCCCTGATATCCTTTTCAGCCTCAGTAACTCTTTCACGTGTCGCCTGTTCTGCCCGCTTTGTAAACGGCAGAGCTGGTGATTTTAGATGCCTTTCGCCTTCCACCGGCACCGTTATTGTTTGCGCCATCGCTTTCATTGTATTTCAGCCGTAAAGTAAACGGTTGGCCGCCTCCCCGATCCCTTTTGGAGAATTCCAATTTCACCGAGTTTGTGTAGGCGCCAGAGTGGGTGACTGACATCTCGTTCCGTTACTGAGCAGAAGCCGGCGTTGTTAATCGCTTCGACCAGCGTTCTCGCGGTAAAAAATCCTCTGTGGAGCTTCAGTGTCCCCCGAACAGCTTCCATTTTTCTTTTCTCCCGACGATCCTTTTCCAAAATTTTTGTGAGCACACCTCGAAACGCAACAGCTTGGGTGTCTCCGTTTGGCTCAGTTTGCGATGAGCTGCCCGGCTCGGTTAGGATCAAACAAACGCCGCCCGAAACACTAACGTGCCCGACGATCCATGAAATTGCTGTATTCATTTTTTCTTCAATCACTACAATTTTTAACATGACTGACAACGCATACAACGGGGAAATTCCTGGCAGCAGCCAGGAAACCCTCGCCAATGAGAAATGACCGCGTGGTGGTCCTCAATCCTCAAGCATTTCGGTAACATTCCGTGACGAAAGCGGCGTTGCCGGGTGGAGAATTAGCCGGAGGCGGTTCGGAGAACGGTTACGCTGCTTTGGTCGCGCCAATATCGGGCTGGTGCAAAGTCTTTTGTGATGGGAACAAAGCGGACAGCGCAAAAGTTTTTGCATCAGGGGAAAATCTCCACTTAAAAATGGAGCCAATGGCCGGGATTGCACAACTCCGCAGCCCACAAGCTCCTCAGAATCAAATGCCTATGGCATCGCTGATGCCTTGACTATAAAGCTGTTACGCTTTATGTCAAGCTTAACTCCGTCCGGCTTTTTTTTACTCAATTTAACCCTCACCAAATGAGGTTTGCTGGCACTTTTGCTGGCACTTATAAGTTGCCGATCATCGTATGGATTTTATGGTGTATTTGCCACCACGCGCCCTCATACACCAGACACGAAAGTTCAAAGAGGAATCATTGCCATTCCCCGGTAAGTGTAAAAGCTGCCCAAAAGTAGGGATTTGAGAAATCCTTCGAGTGCAGCAAGGACAACTGCGCTTCCCGCCACGCTGCCGCGCGAGATTCGCCCGCTTGCCAGCGGCGCATAAATTCTGTCATCAACTGATTTGTTGCCTTGTCGCTGATATTCCAATGACTCGCCAGCACAGTCTGCGCGCCGGCAATGAGGAAGGCGCGGCGCAACGACATCATACCCTCGCCGATTTTTACCTCACCCGTGCCGGAGTCGCACGCGCTCAAAATGACCAGTTCCGTCCCTTGTAAATCAAGAAGCGATGCTTCCAAGCCGGTAAGCAAACCATCCTCGGCCAGCGCGTTTGTGATTTGCATGGCATGGTTCGCACCGGCCAGCGCAATTCCGCAGCGCACCATCGGATTTTCCCAATTGTTGCCCGCCTTGGTATAGGGCGGTCGTGTCGTCTGGTTGAGCTTGGCGGCTGGATACGATGGGTTGAATTCTTGGTCGGGAAAATAAAAGCCATGCGTTGCCAGATGCAACACGCGCGGCGATTGCACGGCCTTCAATTCCGCTTCGCGCGCATCCGCGCCCAAATACAGGATGGCGTCATCGCCAAGCAGCTTTGCCACGCTCCGCGCCTCGGCTCCCGCGCCGGGCAACGGCTGGAATTTTAGTCCGTCATAATCACGGGTCAACGAACGCAACACCGACGGCCCGCCGGCAAGTTGAACGGCTGGATTCAATGGACGCGGGGCTGCAAGGTCAAAATCAAAATCAGGATTGCCCATGACAATTGACTTTGAGTTGCGAACATTGGCGGCAGAACTCGCAAACCGCACAACTTCGCGCCCGCTGGTCACATAGCTGATGGTTTTTTCTTCCACCAAGAATTTGTTGCCAACCGGCAGCATTTCAAACGGCACCCGGCTCAATTGACCGTCGGGACAAATGATCAGGTGCGAAACATTCGTCAGATGCCGGGCGAGCGGGGCATAAACCAATCCGCTCAATTGCTCCAACGCGCCGGCTAAATCTTTGGCCTCAAATTGTCCGGCGGACATCCGCTTACAAACCAGGGCAACGGATTCGTTGATGGGCGCGGCTTCACCCAAATCCACGCGCTCGACCAGCACGTTGGTTGAGCCGTTCATCAATGGAAAAGTCAAGTATGCGGCGTAGCGTTGTTCCCTCCATTGATTCGTCTTGGCGGTAAAATCGTAGCGGCGATATTGAATGAAATCCACCAGCACGGATTGTGACGGTAGGGTGCGAGCGATGTCGTTCAACGTCAGAGTCCGCTCACGAATGGCTTGTGCTACCAATCCGACGCGCTCTGCCAATTTTGCCTCGATTTGGCTTATCTCTTCCTGATATTCACGGCGTTTAGTTTCCAGTTGCGCTTTGGGGAGTCCGCTCTGGCCAAGATGTTCCAACTCAAATTGCGTGGAGCGGTATTGTTCACGGAGTTCTTTGGTCGCTGTTCGAGGATCAGCTTCAAATGCAGCTTGGGCAGCGCGGACCTCCTCCAGGAGTGCTTTGTTCAATGCCAACTCGGTAGCTCCAGCGACCGGCGCGTTGTGCAAGTCATTTGACGAGGTTTCGGCACAGACTGAATGAAAGATTTCCACAGATTCAAATGAATCCTGAATGGAACGCAACGCTTCGGGGTCGGGTAAGGCGAGAATTTGCCCAACGAAATAATGGCGCTGCCGCTTAAATAATTCGATAAACGTGGCGAGACTTCGTTCAGGGTCATTCTGTTTTTCAAACAAGACAGCCTCTGCGCCCAGCACTTCAAGCGTGTCTGGATGCTCCCGCCCAGAAAATTTCTCATCAATGGCCAGCAAGCGGCGGAACGTCACCAACGCATCAGAATAATTGCCGAGATCCAACTGGATTTGTCCGAGAAGAAAGAGACTGGCCGTTACCAAAGGCTGGTCATGGCCCAACCGTTTTTCACAAATGTCTATGCTCTGTTGACACAGTGGCAACGCCTTCTGGTCATCTCCCAAACCTCGGTAAATACCAGCCAGCGAAACCAGACTGTCGCTGACATCAGGATGGTCTTTGCCCAATACTTTTTCTCTGATTTCCAAAGCGCGTTGGCACAACGGCAGTGCCTGCGCGTAATCTCCCTCCAGTCTGTAAACGTCAGCTATGTTGTTCATCGTTGTGGCCACGTCGAAATTTTCTTGGCCAACCAGATTTTCTGTGATGGCCAAACTCTGCTGGAAAAGCGGCAGCGCCCGTTCGTAGTCCCCCATTTCCCGATATTCCCACGCGAGGTCGTCCAATATATCCGCGACTCGCATATTTTGCGTTCCGAGCAATTTTTCTCGAATTGCCAGACAGCGTTCGCAAAGCGACGCGGCCTGCGCATAATCGCCCAAGTCATCATAGAAGCCAGCGAGATCACTGATCAAATCGGCAACGTTGGTATTGCTGGCGCCGGATATTGTTTCTGCCGCCTCCAGGCGCTGCTGAACTTGCTGAATCGAATTCGTTATCTCCGCATAGGTTTCGGTATCGTAGTCAAACGTTGGACTATTGGAATTGGTCTCCGCGGATTGGGCATCTAAACCGTGGCAAGAAAACACCCCGACCAAAACTGTCACCAGCATCACGCGAATGTTTTGGACGCAGCGCATAATTCAAATCTTGCCAGACTGCAAAAAGATGGTCGAGCCGGTAGTTTTATCGCGTGCAGCGCGAGTGACGGAATTTCAAATCAGCCCGGCTGAATGCCACCGTAGGATGAACAAAGCCACTCAATTTTTGTCGGCGGCGGCGGAGTGCCGCCCCGTCGCCAAGCCCGGAAGCCGTTGCCGTCACCAATCCATTCATCACTGGAATTCTTGGTTGGCTGCGCGGAACTGGTCGCGCCAGTTCGACCATTCACCCAGTAACCCACCCACCAGGTTGTCCGCCCATCATAATTGCCCCAAGCTGCTTGCGGACTTTTGGGTTCAGGCATGATGTATGTCCAGCCGGCGTGTTTGAGTTCAACCGCCGTTTGGATCGTTGAATTGCCGCACGAAAAATTCCCTGACCGCAATTCGGCTGGAATCGAATTTGTCGAGCCATCTGCCGGCGTGCATGAAACTGCACCAAGCATCAGCGCAAGCAGGGCGAATAGATTTTTGAAGGAATTCATAGCGTTCAAATAGATTGGGGTTGCTTACCAACCGGTCGAGTAGCGCGGCACGCGGATCGTTCCGAACCCGCGATAGCTCAAATTGTCGGTCAGAGTGTTGTTGGGAGGCGTGCGATAATAGGGGAGAACCGTCACGCCGTCTGCCCGCGTGTATCCGCTCACATGGACGGAGGGATACGCGGCGTAGGGATTGCGATAAACATAATTGCGGCTGGAGGCGGAATAGCCGGAATAGCCGACGAGCGAGCCATAATCCGCACGGTAATACGGGGCAACGAAGGTGCCGTTGTTACGATAATAGCCGCTCACCCAACCGGCTTGTGCGGCAAACGACGTGATGACGATTGCGGCAGCGATGATGAGTTTTGTTATGATTTTCATATTCGTGATGAGTTTTAGGTTAATTTTTAAGCGGAAATTGAATCCGAATTTACAAGGCTCGTTTTACCATTCAGAAAGGTCGGTAAACGTGGTGTCTCCAATCGTTATTGAATCGCCGGAAATGGTGTCGCCATCCGAGGTGAAATAGTCGTGGAAAGTGAAATCACCAATCGCGGTGCTGGTGCCGGAAATGTCCAAAGAATCGGAGCCATAGCCGCCGGAGGCGCTGAAATCGGAAAATGCCGTGTCACCGATAACGGTGGTGGTGCCGGAAACATACCCACCATCGGAAGTGGAATAATTGTGGAATGTGAAATCGCCGATAGTGGTGCTGGTGCCGTAAATATCCACTTGGGCTTGCACGGCAGCGGCGGTTGTGAACATCGCAGCGGCGAGAACGAGTTTGATCAGAGTTTTCATATTTTCGATATTGTTGTTTTTGTTGTTTTGGCGTCCGGTCATCGAACAGCCTTCACCGAGTTCATCGCAATCGGTTTCAGATTTCTTACAACTTTTTCAGATGCTTTGACTGAAGGGGTAATTTTTGTCAGCTTGACGCGGTGAATCCGCCTGATCTGCACGCCCTGCAACGGGGTGACGAAGCCGCATGGGATGCGGCGTTTGGCTGGTTGTGGCCGACGGTGTTTGCGGTGGCGCAATTGAAACTCCAGCCATTTCTGCCGGATGAGGTCGAGGACATGGCGATTGAAGCATTGGAACAATTGGTGGACAAGGTGCGTTCGGTCAAATCGGTGGAAGAATTGAAGCCGTTGGCAGCGAGCATTTCGCATCACCGGGCGGTAAACCTATTACGGGAGCGCTTCGCCAAAAAACGCGGCGCTGGCAAAACAGAATCACTTGATGCGCCGATGGATGAAGCTGGCCACACAAACGACCCGGTGTCAGAAACCTCGCCATTTGCCGAATTGGAACAAAAAGAACTGGCCGAGCGGTTGCGCCGGTCCCTCGCCGAACTCAAGCCGCCACAGGGCGAAATTCTTTCAGATTTTTTCCTGCACGGGTTGCGTTATGAGGAAATTGCACAAAAACGGGGAGTGGCCACCGGCTCGGTGGGCGTTTATTTGAAGCGTGGACTGGAAACCTTGCGAAAAATTTGGGGACGGAACAAAAATAATTGAAAGAAACCGACGACCATTTGCGATGAACCCAATGATGAATGACGAACGCTTCTTCGACCTAGCGATGAAAGCCATCGCCCAGCAGGCCACAGACGTGGAGCGAGCGGAATTGGACGCGCTGCTGGCGCGCGAGCCGGCGATGCGTGCGGAATTTGCGCGACTACAAGCGGACGCACGTCTGGCTAAAGATGCTTTGTCCCTAGTGGATGCGACAAAAGCGGCAGGCGACAAGTTGCCTGCCTATGCGCGCGGGCGACTGCAAACGAAAGTCCGGCAGACACTCGGTCATCCGGCAGCAAAGCAGAAACCGGATCAAAGTCTGGCGTGGGGATGGCGGTGGATTCTGGGCCTAGCGGCGGCAACGGCGGTGATTGTGCTGGTGGCGTTGCCGACATTCCGCACACCAAGTGGACCAGTTGTTCAAGTTGCCATGCTGGATACTGTGGGAGCCGTTCGCGGCACTGGAACCAATGAAACGGAAATTCTCAAGCAACAATGGAAAAATTCGACCGTCCAAACTTTCGATCAAACAGGCCCGCTGGAAAACTGGGAGACGAACTGGCCGACAGGCGGCAAAATGACGGCGAAAGTGATTTACGACCGCGCTGCTGGCGAAGTGCGAGTGGTGCTGCATAAAGGCGACAAATCGCAGCAAAAAATCTTCGTGATTGAGCATGATTTGGCCACAACGATGCAGGAAGCAGGTAATTTCATCCGAGAACAAACGAAACGCTAAAATTTGTCATGGAAGATTCTTTGTTCAAGGAATGTCCGTTTTGCAAAGAGAAGATACGCAAAGAAGCAGTCAAGTGCCGTTTCTGCGGCGAATGGCTTGAGCAACAAGCATCGCCGCCGCCAGCGAAGCCAGTGACCGAGGATGTTCAGACTGCCGCACGGGTTATACAGCCGACACGCCCGAACAGCAAAACCTTGCCAGTTCACGAAGCATCTGAAGACCTCGCAGCCCAAATGGTTGACAAGACAAACGACCAGTTGGTAGAAATGCTTAAGCAACCGGATGATTGGCTTCCCGAAGCACTTGATGTTGCAAGAGCTGAACTTCAGCGACGGGGCATTGATACGAGCACCATAAATGTAGGGCCGCCACCGATGCCAGCGGTTCAGCCTCCCATCCCAGCCTGGCAACCTTCCGCCAGGTTGGTTTTCCGATTGCGCATGGTCTCGGCATTGCTTCTAACCGTTTCCGTTTTCATTTTTGTTTTTGTCTTAAGAGGCACGAATGGCGATGTTCAGAAGATAAGTGTCTTGATAACTGACTGGGTCTTAAAGTCGGCCATGATTGCTTGGGCGTTATGGTTCGTCTTCGGTAAGAAAAAGGGCTTTTGCCTACTCCTGTTCGCCATTTCTTGTGCTTCCTTGGCGATTTTTGTGGGCTGGCATGTTGCCAAAACGAAGAAGGAGAATGCATCGTTTGAGAAGCTCGCTGCTAACATGGTCGCCTTAGTCGAGAATATGACAAACTCGGCCGACTTTACACCGCAAACGACAGGTAATAAAGATATGGATCAAGTTATGAGTTTCATGGCAAATTACGCCACCCGCTTAAAGCAACTCTTCACTGACATGAATTCAGAGCTTCAGGATGCAGGAGAGCAGGATATTTATTCAGAGGTAATATTGAACGATAAAGATACTATCCGCGCATCCATCAGCATACAGTCAAAGCGTCTAAAGATCATTGAAACATTTCTCGCCAAAGGACATGACGAATTTGAACGGACTGCTTTGGGACTTTCAAAAGTAACTTTTCAGGATTCTGCTGCAAAGGGAATGGTCGAAGGATTTAACGGCAGCCTCGAAAAGAATAGGCTGCAAATGGATGAACTACTTACACTTCGTTCGAACATGGAGTCTGCTAAAGCGAATTTCCTGCAATTCATGCTCAAAAGTTTTGGAGACTACAAATTAGGCGGAGGTGCGATTACATTCAGCAAAAATGAAGATTTAGAGCAATATAAAGCATTAACAAAAGTGGTTGAAGATGACACTAAAGCAGTTGATGATTGGACTGCCAAACAGGTCGAGTCTGCCAGCTCGGGCAAGGAGGAGCTCAAGAAAATGGCGCAATGACTGGCGGTAGGCATGGAGCAAGGAAGATTTATGAATGCGCGTAGGATGGAAGAAGGAAATCCAAGCCAGCAATACGTTTTGCCAGTTCGAGATTTCTTAACAGATGAGGAACAGGTAAAGACTGTTGTGCTGCGTTACCTCACTTTGGAAAAGTTTATTTCGTTGTTGGAACTAGAGGCCATGTGGTTTTCGCGACTCGGAGCCTTGCAGGACAAGTTTGAAGGCACCGTCCCAAATGGGGCGCGCGCACGAATATTGGAACTGGAGAAAGATCGAGAGCGCTCTGAAAAGATGCTTGGTTCCGGGTTGCTGAGATATTTGTCGAACACGGTGAATGCAGGAAGGAATGATCCCGCACGCGTAGGAGTTGCCGTCAACTGTTGGTTCTCTGGGCAAGATGAATCAGAAAAGATGTGGCGTGAATATGGCCAAGGTGGTAAAGGCGTTGCCATCCGCTCTACTGTGAAACGGCTTTCCACATCATTTCATATTACAGGAGACTATGTTAAGATAAGTGCAGTCGGTCGAGTTCAGTATGTGGATTTCGAATCACATGAAATGACAGCACGAGACGCCAACGACGTCAATCGTGTCGCGTTCATTAAAGGGAAAAAGGATTTTGAGTCGGAGCAGGAAGTTCGGATAATAACTATGAATTGCCTGCACTCCGGTTGCTTGGCTCCCGATGGTAATCCCGTAAGCAGCTACCAATTAACTGGACCTGGTCTTTTCGATCCGAATCGGAAGGGCTTTTACGTCAAATGCAAAATTCAGGAATTGATTCAAGCAGTTATCGTCGGCCCCAGTGCTCAACCAAACTTCATTACCTTAATCAAGCGGCTGGTTAGAAGATACGGGTTACTTGTGCAGGTTGAATCGTCACGGCTTTTGCCTAAACAGTGAGATGCACCAGTCGGATGAAATTTTCAGTCTGGCTGTTTTAGTATCGCCTCCGCCGATTTCCTGACGGCTTCAACCAATTCACGCGGCTTCAAAACTTTCGCGTCGCGGTTCATTTCAGAAAATTATCCAACGCTTTCTCCAGCTTTTGGAATGTTTCCTCCAAGCGCAGCACCAGCGGCGACATTTTCTGCCAGTCCAGGTCAAAGGAATAAGCGTTGCGGAACACATGACGGAAACGCAGGTATTCATTCAACGTGTCGTGAAGTTCTTCCGACAGCAACGCCGGGCGGTGCGCGGTCGGCGATTTCATCCGCAGCAAAAGTTCACGATGCCAGGAATCGCCGCGCACCGGCTTGCCGTCCAACTCCACCGCCACGCGCTTGAAAATATTTTCCACGCCGGTGTAGAATGAATGGAGCAAGGCTGCCAGTGCGGACAGTTCGATTTCCGTCGGAGCCGTGGTGCGGCATTTGGCGAGAAGTCCGTGAATTCCAGACAACAGACGCTGCAATTGTTCGCGTTCCGTGGCCTGTTGTTTGCGGAATTTATCCCACTCGGACGAGTTCATTCTCCGTGCGAAGGTAGCGGGTGAACGGCGTGTTGCTGTCTAGGTCAATCAAATCCACCGAACGGCCTATCAAATCACTGACGCGCGCGCCCATGCGATAGAAAACCGACGGCGGCAGGCCGGAAACCGCCAGGTCGAGATCGGAAGCGGCATCACCCGTCCCATGTGCAGCAGAGCCAAAGACGTAAATTTCCCGTGCGCCGGCGGTTTTGAGTTCGGCAGCGGCGCGTTTGATTAAAATGTCTGTCTCGGTGCTCACGGTTACAGTTCATTTTGCGTCTTTTGAGTTTGAAAGTCAAAGTTTTAAGAAATGCGCCTTCATTTCAAAATAATTGGATTGGCGTGAAAATCCTCTCGTGCGCGAAATCCTAAAGGCAAAACTCCCGGAGCCGGGCGGCGAGTGCAATGTGGAGCGCAGCCGGATGAGGCGAGCAATACATTGACGCGACGACCGGCGACATATAATGGAATCTGGATTCGCGCGCGTCATTGTCAGCGCGACTGCGCCATGAGTAAAAGCTCAGCGAATCCAGTAATGCCCGATGCAAATTCCATAGCCGAGAGCCAGCAAAAACCAAGCGACCGACCGCAGCATCACCCGCCACGCGAACCGGTCCTGCAAGTCATTGGAGACCTGCTCCAACCGTTCGCATTGAGCCGCCGTGCTGGCCTTGATGCTCGTCCATTCAGACGCCGCACTTTCCATCAAAGATTTGACCCGCTTTGCGACTGCCTCCGCGTCGGCAAGCTGCGCCTGGATTTGCTCCGCCGCCTGCCGTGTTGCCTGAATGTGAATTTCGACAGCTTTTTTCAACTCCTTGTTCTGGCCGTCCATTGTGTCGGCAAAATCATCTGCCATCGCCTGACTCTGCCGCCGGTATTCCGCCAGATGTAGTTCGATCAATTTGCGGGCATCATTCATCAAGCGCGGCAGATTGGCCGCGATGCGCCATTGCGCCTTGGTCAGCAACGCTAGTTGCACCGGAAAACTGCTGTCCGGCCCGACATTCCATTCGTGCAACAGCCGGTGAACCCGGTCCACTTCATCCGTCGTCAGCCCGGCGCACAGCGCCGCCAAGTCATCTTTGTCCAGGTCCATACTCATTCGCCCAGGTTGAGCATCGGATGTTTGGGTCGGGCGGGTTTCGCCGCCGGCTCAAGCGGCAATGTGACTTTCGGCACCTGTTGCTCTGGCACGAGCAAATCGGCGATGGCGTCGTATTGCCGGAACATCTGCTGCATCGCCCATTGCATTTCCCCGGCCAGCATCAACTCCAAATGCGAGGCTCCGGGCGTCGCGACCTCAGCAAAACTCAACTTTCGGCCAGCCTTGGCCTCGGCGCGTTTGATGGCCAGCAACGTGATGGATGTCACCACCGGTAGTGTCAGTTCCTTCGCTCCGAACTTTTTCAACTCGACTTCGATGTTGGATTTCTTAAACAGGTTCGTCCGCACTTTTGCCGGGTTGTGGACAATCACATAATCCACGCGGTCGCCCGCGAAATAAAACAGGTCGAGCAGATTGTTCATGCTCTCGGTGTCCTCGCTGGGAAACAGGAAAAAGGTGAACCGGATGCCCTGTGCGGCGAGTGATTCGAGCAGTTGCAACGACTCCAGTGCCTGCACGATGAGGCCGTCGGCCTGCGCCCGGCAATCAATAACGTGAACCCGCGCATCACTGCGCGACACGTTGCGAAACAATCCGAGTAGGGTGGATTTGCTGTCGTCGTCATTGCCCAAAACATAGGACTGCACCTGTTCGGGATGGCGGTCTGCAAACGAATGGTGCCGGTCATCGAGGTCAGAGCCGTTCCACTGTATGCCGTGATAATCGAGCCAGGCGGTGCGGAACTCGGCCTCGAAGCTTTTGCCGAGGCTGCCCTTGGATTGGGGATTGATGTGGATGCGTTTTGTAATGTTAGTGTTCATGTGAAGTTTTCTGTGTCTTTGGTTGAGAGGTTTGGTTGTTTGAAAACGGGTTTCGGTGGCAACGGCGATTGGCGTGATTGCGGCCGGCTGGCCGCTGCATTGGGGCGGGCGGGTT
>Ga0187864_10002809_pt1 | contig 14754 bp, 22 predicted proteins | sample June2016WEW_11_4_FD_132985 | JGI IMG/M metagenome (GOLD analysis project Ga0187864, IMG submission 132985) | Peatland microbial communities from SPRUCE experiment site at the Marcell Experimental Forest, Minnesota, USA - June2016WEW_11_40 | ecosystem: Environmental > Terrestrial > Soil >... | reverse complement strand
GAAATGAATGGCGAGAGCTATCGCCTGAAGCAGAGCAAGCGCAAGCGCGCAAACTCCTGACCATCCGCCAGGGTACTCGGTGAAAACGCCTCGGGGAGGATGGCGTCTTCCGCTCCGGCCTAACGCGCCGCCCTTCAGGCGGCGCAGGCCTCCGCTACAGCCGCCATCCTCCCCGCCAATCCCCGACATCCCTGGTCTACTTTTGCTCCGCCCCAGTGGTCTGCTATTAATCTGCCCTTGACACCCCCACAGTATTGGGGTGTGTACTTCTTGGCCATCTGAATAGCCAAGACAGCTAATGCCGCTCCCTCTTTCACGTCCATATCGGGCCAATAAAGTGTGTCAAGAAGAAATTGGACTAATGAAGTCTCACCGATTCCCACAACCTCTGCCGGACCAGCCGATCTCACAATTAAACCATCACTCTTGAATACTTTGTCTCCAAGGTGAGGCTCAGATACCGCTACCAACAAACTCAAGCTAGGAATCTCATTATTCAATTTTGCCGAAAGTGCGTTGAGTTCTTCTTCAAGATAATCACTTACCAGCAAATGTGAGAACTTGGCCGACGTTTCTTCTCTTTTGAATCTCGTTAGCAGATTACCCGACACGGAATACAATGCGTCTTTCATACCTGAACCAACAATAAGTGCGGCAAAATGCTCACCATCGGCACCAAATATCTTTTTGGCATAACTTCCGAAAGCCCCGAGAGAGGACTGATCCTCCGCGTGCGTAAAAAGCCGATCTGCCGCAACAACGAGTCCGAAATTGCATTTGAGGGAAACCGCAATTGTCATGCTCTTGGCCTTTCGTGTGTTCGGGTAAATATAAGTCTTTTCATCAATTTGAGAAAGTACAGTGTTTATTTGCCCTCCGGTGTACGTGATCCGCTCAAGTAATAATACTTTTCCGGCCAAAACTTATTTTCCACAGCCTGATTTTTTACTATTTCAAATTCAGCCACTACCCATGGTCCAGCAAATGTGCAGGAGGGGCAAACAGGGTGTACAATCTTCGCCGTATTCGAGGTCAAGAAAGAAACCTCGCTTTGTTTCAGGGTACCCTCACCAACTCGCATTCCGAACCGGACGGAATCATTGTGAAGGGACCATCGTGGCAGAAGAGCAAATTCAGAAAGATGCGGAAGACGAGCGCCGCGAGTGCGAGGGTCCGGAGCTTTTCAGTTCATCTGTTCTAGGAAGCACCCGTCCCTTCGTTTATATGTGCGTAGTTTCAATCGTCCTGGTGCTCCTGCTCGTCGCTGCCGGTATCTTTCACTGGCTTCAAAAACCTTCAGTCTCTACGCAACAATCGCACAACGTAGTGAATTCACCCGGAACAGATGCTCTCAGCCAGAATAAACAAAGTGAGATTCAGGGGCAACATAATGACCTCCGAATCGAGACCGCAGAGCCGCTACTGACGGAGCAAGCTGCTGTTCACCCGGAAACAGTACAGTTGCTGGCCGTTAACTTTCAACGGGACGACAAGTGTCTGTTGGTTTCTCTCCAATTATCTGGCGTCAGCACCTACGAAGTACATCGTCTCCAGCAGCCGGACCGTATTTACATCGATTTTTATCGCACACAGTTAGCACCGGGCTGGGACCAAGCGTCAACTCTACCAACTGACTTGGTCAGGAAGGTGCGCTCCTCCTTCATTCGGGATCAGCGCGCCAGGGTGGTTTTTGACTTGGTCCGTCCAGTCGAGTTCCTCGTGGTAGGTCCCAACGTTCGCCATCGTATTACCCTCTGCCTTTATTGACTCGCTGAAGGCTTATGAACGCAAGGATAGTCGGCAACTGAAAGCGGTATACATCAATCGGCTTTTCGATCACGGACGCAGATTTGACCTTGCAAAACCGTCCACCAGCAGTACAATTCGGGGATTCAGAGCCGAAACAGAAAATTGTTGGCGAGAATCAGATTGTGGGACTTAAACAAGCGGGCTTTTTGAAAGCTCATTGGGAGGAATGTAATGCAAAACAATGATTGGAGCCGTCGGGAGTTCCTGGCGTCAGTCCCCGCTTTGGTCGCGGGCGTGAGCGCATTGGCTCATGGCGCAACCGTAACCAGTGCACAGGGAGTGGCGGTGAAGTGGTCTAAAGGAACGGAACTGCCTCAGTTGAAGGTGCCACCGAATTCAACCGACTGCCATCATCATATCTATGACCCCGCGCGTTTCCCATACGATCCGAAGGCGATGCTGAAACCGGGTACTGCCACCGTAGCCGATTACCGGATGCTTCAGAAGCGTCTTGGCACGACACGCAATGTCATCGTACAGCCGTCAACCTACGCCGTGGACAACCGCTGCCTGGTCGATTCGCTTAAGCAGTTCGGCAAATCGGCACGAGGTGTGGCCGTAATCAACACCAGCGTAACCGACGACGAGCTGAAAGAATTGAACGCAGCCGGAGTCCGTGGCATCCGCATCAACCTGGCGCAAGGAGGCGGCACAACTTGGGAGATGATCGACCCACTGGCAAAGCGCATCATGCCGATGGGATGGCATATTCAGATTCAAGCCGACGGCCGCGAAATTTTTGCCCATAAAGAAATACTGAACCGCGTGCCCTGCCAGGTCGTATTCGACCATCTTGGTCACGTTCCGGAACCCGACGGCGTCAAGTCCCCGGTATTTGGCATGATTTCCGACATGCTGCACAAAGGTAAGGGATGGGTAAAGATCTCTGGATTCGACGACGACACCAAGATCGGTCCGCCTACCTATGCTGACAGCGTTGCGGTAGCAGCGGCGTATGTGAAGGAAGCGCCGGAGCGCTTGGTCTGGGGTAGTAATTGGCCGCACCCGACACAAAAGGACGACAACAAGCCGGATGACGCACTGCTGCTGGATTTGCTCGCCAAGGTGGCACCCAGTCCGGCCACGCGCAATCTTATCCTGGTCACCAACCCCGCCAAGCTCTACGGATTTTAGCGATCAAAGCGAGTACGACTCCGCTGGCCCTGTTCAGTCATAGAAGCCGGGCCAGCGGAGTTGGATTAACTGGTGGTTATTGGCTGTTGTGTGCCTGCGTCCGGCGGTTCGGCTGCCTTGGTCGTTTCCGGTGCCTTTACTTCCTTCCCGGCTTTCTCTGCCTTTGCCTTGCTGATTTTCCCTGCCTTTGCTTTTGCCGGTTTGGATTGTGCTTTATCCTTGCTGGCCTTTTTGCCAACCACACCGTCCTTGGTTCGTTCCCTCCGTTTGAACCGAACCAGCTTGCCATCAATCGTGACTCCTTTGTTCATGGCAACACTGATTTTTGCCCGGGTTGTTTTCGTTGCGTCGGGTTTGTTGGGATCAAAATGCGGGTCAGTAGCTTTTGCCATTTCGAGATACGACTTCCCGGCATCCCAGAGTTGTTTCAATTTGGCCCACGGAATTGCCACCCGGGTTTTCGGTTCGGCTTTCTTTGTTTTGGCAACCTTCGGCTTTTTTGCGGTTTTCCCCATCATCGTTCCTTTCTGAGCTTAACGGTGAAGCGCCCGGACTGTATCGTCCTTTCCACCTTCCGCCAAGCTGCAATTATTAGTGCGTCGAAAAACCGTTGCCGTCTCGCACGTGCTGCCCGAGACGATTTACCAACACAAACGCATTGATGAACTGTGGATTGTGGGTTACAGTGCCTGCATCCGGCTACTCAGGAAGCAACATGAAATACGTCATCAGATGTCGGGTAAGTGGTGGGGTTACTGGTACACGTGAATCTACTGTGAAATTGAATGGTGAGGTTCGCACGTTTGACACCAAGGAGCAGGCTGAAACGGAAGCGGCTCGGTTGAACAAGGAGATGAACAGAAATTCCGCCGGTTACTTCCAATACTGGGTTGAGGAGAAAGTGTGACCTATTCAATCACCATTCGTTTTGACGATGGTTCTACCGAGATCACAGAGCACGTTCAGCTAACGGACGGAAGAGTAATTCAGGGAACAAAAGCACTTACGCACAGTACAATTAGGGACATTCAGAGCAGAAAAGGAGATTTTCGTCGATGCCCGTTAACTTTCCTCAGCACATAGGCGGTATTCTGGTTTTTCCGACCAAGGAAGAATACGAGCAATTCGTAAATAGGGTAATTACCGCGATTGAAGTGCGCCGTAGAGAGTACGAAAAGAATAAGCTACCTTGGGCTTTCCGCGGGCACGTAAGAATTGAAGTGCTGGATGAGGCAGGGACAAAGCAATTTGCGGCTGATACGGAAAGCGGACCTCGCCCCGGATATGCAGCATACCTTAACCCAGATGCGATGCGATTGTGCAGCGAAACTGGGATTGACTGCCGAGTATCCGAACAGCCCAATAAAGCTAAACCCGACTATGTCAGAGTATCGATTGACCACGATTGTTGGTTTCGCGACCCTAGCACATAGCAATGGTAGCTCCCCAATACCCGGATAACGGCAATCCGTGATGGCACCGGAACCCTTCCGGGCAAACATGCAAGCAGTTTGGCGAGTTTTCTCCCCTTGACCCACCCCGTAGCCCTACCCGAAGCCCCAGAAGCCCCAGAATCGTTGCCACCCTCAGTATCACTTGATTCAGCCCCATCGAAGTACCGCCCCCCCCCACCCCAGACAAGCCTTCCGAATTTCACTTTTTTCGGATTTCCCAATCCAGATTTACAACCAAAATCAACATACGCCTTCATCGCAATTAGGTAATGGCTGTGAAGCCCGTATTGACAACCGCAAGCTATGATGGACATTGGACTTATCAACGGAACTGGGCTTTCCATAGCAGCGCACCCTTAAGACGGGTATTCCAAATGGCTCAGGAATTCAAAACCCGCTCCATCTTCCTGAGCCATTTCCCGACAAACAAGTGAGAAGGCGATTTATGAACAGTTACGGCCCCAAGTCGGTCGTTCCGTTCGCTTGGATGGGCAGTTCCTTGCACAGAAAGAAACTACCGCACACGAGCGAAGGAAGGAAGCTCGTAGGGCACCCGGCGATTTTCTTCATCGGGCGTTGCAAGTCCGGTTCAGCTTGCAATACTGCGATGGTGAGCTTACTTTTGGGCGGCCGCGCTTCCCGGACGTTCGCCGAACGCGGCCAGAGCAGTTGCCACAGCGATCTCATTGCCTGCGGCGTCCACGTAATGGATGTCGTTCGGGCCATCAATGGTCCGATAAAGAGTGCAGCTATCCTTGCACGTCAGCTGATGTACGTGGCGAGCCGGCATGTAGATGTAGGTCCCGGCGCTCAAGGTTTGTGGCTGCTCACCCTGCATTTCGATCTGTCCCGTGCCGCTGGTGAATGTTATCTGCTCATTGGCGGAGTGCCAGTGACGAGGCACAATGCATCCGCTGCTCATTTTGATCAGCATTACTGACCCGGAGCCCTTTGGATCACCACGCTCAAGCGCATAGGTGAAACAGTCAGGTAGAGCAGGCGCAGTAACCAAGTTCGCCCCTTCCGGGTTCGTGACCATCGGCTGCTGCATACCTGTTGACTGCATAGACTGTTGTGTTTGCTGCATAGATTGTTGTGCTAGCGCGAAGCCAGCAATAAATATTACGAACGTCAGCAGTGCCACTCTGATTTGCATGGCGAGAGCCCTCCTCGGCTGCAGCCATTGATTCCGGAGACATATCGCAGGTTGTCTGCCAAAGAACCTTGAGATGAGCACCCGGAATTCAGCCGATGGGAAATGGACGGTGTAGCCGGACCGCAACTACCCGGAACACGAGTACGGGTGCGCCGAATGTGGGAAAGAGTCCTGTCATTGTCGATAACAGGTCAGCATGACCGGAATCCGGTCACAAGGAAGCATGAAAAACGCCAACAACCGATCCCTGTATTTTCAAGGAGTTCTGGCTTTTTTCAAGGGAGGCATTAGCACAACTTACGCCCAAAACGGGAACGATTGCTTCAGAACCGTCGAAAGTTGGAAGGCCGCAAAATACAGGCAGCGGCATTGAAACCGCTGCCCTTTGTTTCTTTTAGTTCCTTGGTTTTCGAACTGACCTTGCCATCAGCAGTCCAGGCAGGGGCTTGTCACAGACCCTCCTGCCACTGAGTCCAAAAGTGCCATTCTGGTTGTAGTTGCCAAGCGGTTGACCAGTCGGCCCATATACTGCCGTTGTGCCCCCGCCCTTCTTCGTGGTAGACCCGATCTTTTTGCCTGATGGTGCCCAGAAACTTTCGCTCATGAAAACCTCCTGCTAACAGGTGCGTCAACGGCTGGAAAGGGTCTCGGTGGTCGGTTGACAGGCTAAAAAATCATTCGAACCGATTGGACTCCTCCTTCAACAGCCCGAGTTCACGTTTTTTCCTGTCCCGAAACGGTTTGCGGATTCCGGTCGATGTGGTCCAGTGATTCCACGGGAAGCGGTCCAAGATTCCGTTTGATGTGGTCCAGGATTCCGTTGGGAAGCGGTCCAGCTTTTCGGTGCTAACGGAATCGTGGACCACTTGCCGGAATCGTGGACCACTTGCAACGGAATTGGGGGCGGTGTAGGAGAATGCGGCACTGGTAATCCTTGGGCGCATGTTTTCCTGAAAGTGAAGGAGAACATGTTGCCGGAGAAACGATTACCGATGAGACAAATAAGAGAACTCCTACGACTCCACTTTGAATCTAAACTCCGCCCACGACAAATTGCTGCCATCTGCAAGGTGGGCAAAGGCACAGTCCAGCGCTATCTGCGACGGCTGGAAGCGGCGGGACTGAGCTGGCCTCTGCCTGCCGAACTGGATGACGTTGCGCTGGAGCGGCGCTTATTCCCTCCGCCTCCGATCGCGCCTCCGCAAGAACGTCCCTTGCCGGACTGCGCGGCCATTCACCAGGAACTGAAGAGCCGGAAGAACGTAACCCTGCAACTGTTGTGGGAAGAATATAAACAGGCTTACCCGCTGGGCTACAACTACAGCTGGTATTGCGAACTGTACCGTCAATGGCAGCACCAAATGGACGTGGTGCTGCGGCAAGAACACCGCGCCGGGGAAAAGATGTTCGTGGATCATGCCGGCCAGACGGTGCCGGTGACGGATCCCAAGACCGGCGTGGTGCGCGAAGCCTACGTGTTCGTTGCGGTGCTGGGCGCCAGCAGCTACACCTATGCCGAAGCCACATGGACGCGTAACCTCTGGGACTGGATTCACTCTCATATCCGGGCCTTTGAGTTCTTTCAAGGCACGAGCTGCCTGGTCATCCCCGATAACTGGAAATCCGGGGTGAATACCCCCTGCTATTACGAGCCGGAACTGAATCGCACCTATGGCGATCTGGCGATTCATTATGGCATCGGAATAATGCCAGCGCGCCCGTACCGTCCACGGGATAAGGCCAAGGCGGAGGTAGGGGTCCAAGTCGTGCAGCGCTGGGTGTTGGCCGCGCTACGCAAGCGCCAGTTCTTCGATCTGGCCGCGTTGAATGAAGCGATTCTGGAGTTGATTCACAAGCTGAACCAGCGCCCTTTTCGCAAGCTGCCGGGCTCGCGGGCAGAACTCTATCAGAATCTCGAACGTCCGGCGCTGCAGCCGCTGCCGCTGCAGCCGTTCGTGTTTGCGGAGTGGAAGAAAACAAGAGTGAACCTGGATTATCACGTCGAAGTTGACAAGCATTACTACAGTACGCCGTATCAACTGGTGGGCAAGGAAGTGGAAGTGCGAAGCACGCGGGGAACGGTAGAGATTATTTATCAAGGGAAGCGGATTGCCAGTCATATACGTAGCAGCCAACCCCATGTTCCCAGCACCCTTCCCGAACACCGCCCGAAATCGCACCAGCAATATCTGCAGTGGACACCCTCGCGCATTATCGATTGGGCCGGCAGCGTGGGGCCCTTTGCCGCGCGTCTGGTGGAGTTCATCATTGCCGACAAGCCGCATCCGGAGATGGGATATCGTTCGGCTCTGGGCGTGATCCGGTTAAGCCGGAAGTATGGCGCCGAGCGGCTGGAAGCAGCCTGCACGCGGGCCGTGCGTTTTAAGTTGTATCGCTATCAAAGCGTGAAGTCGATGCTGGAATGCGGCTTGGACCGCCAACCCTTGCCCGAGTTGGTGTCGCCGCCTTCCATCGTGGCGCATGAGAACCTGCGCGGCCCCGATTATTACGCCGCGCAAAAGAAGCGGGAGGAGGTGGGCCAATGCTGAACCAAGTCACTCTCGACAAGCTGTACGCTTTACGGTTAACGGGTATGGCGGAGGCCTACCAGAAGCAACTGGAGGAGCCCCAGGCCTGCGGACTCAGCTTCGAAGAACGTTTCGGGTTGCTGGTTGACTGTCATTGGACCTGGCGGGAAAACCAGGCCCTAACCCGCCGCTTGAAGAAATCGAGGCTGGACTCCGAACCCTGCGTGGAAGACATCAACTACCGCTATCCCCGGCAGATGGACCCGGCCACCGTGCGCGGCCTGACCAGTTCGCAATGGGTGGTCCGACATCTCAGCGTGTTATTTACGGGGCCGACCGGAATCGGAAAGACGTGGTTGGCTCAAGCCCTGGCTCAGAAAGCTTGTCGCGATGGGTACAGCGTGCTCTACAAGCCCGCCGCCAAGTTGTTTCGCGATCTGGCCCAAGCACGGGCCGACGGTAGTCTGGGCAGGTTGCTGGAGTCCATTGCCCGCACCGACGTGTTGCTGGTGGATGACTTCGCCATGGCCCCGTTGAGCGACGGCGAGCGACGTAACTTCCTGGAGATCTGCGACGACCGCTATGGCCGCCGTTCCACGATTCTGACCAGTCAGCTTCCCGTCGAGAGTTGGCATGCGCAGATCGGAGATCCAACCATCGCCGATAGCATTCTGGATCGACTGGTCCACAACGCCTACCGCATCGAGATGAATGGCGAGTCGATACGGAAGAAGAACAAACCCAAGGATGCGGCTTGGGGATCAAGCGGAGGCCGCTCATGAACGCCACCCGATTGATCCTCAAAGAGCCCGCGGGTTGGTTCGCAGCCGGCCGGGAGTTCGCCCAGGCGCTAACGCTACTCTCCGACGGCGCCTTCAAACTTTACGTCTATACCTGCTTGCGCGCCAATCGCCATACTGGTTGCTTGGGCGCAACGTTGAACGAGCTGGCACGGGCTTTGGAAAAAGCCCCGGAAGTGATCGCCACGGATCTGGCGGAACTGGAGGACAGGGCCGTCTGCTGCGTGACCAGAGACGAAAACTCAAATCCCGTGCTCGGAATCTGCGACCGCTTCTGGCCATATCAAAAACAGCCACCAACACCCGACCGCACGCCAGAGGCGGAGTTTGTCCAGAAAGTTCGCAGCTTGTTTCTGGCCCCAGCTTGTGTCCAGGCCAGCTTTGCTGCGGCCGATGAGAAGATCGCGACCGACCTCCATCGCCGTGGTGTCTCTCTGGAGCAGGTAAGGCGGGCCATCCTGCTGGGATGTGCTCGTAAATATGTAGCGATGATCAACGCTGGGGTTCGGGCCCCGATCACCAGTCTGCAATACTTCTCCGCGATCATCGAAGAAGTGGCCGACTCCTCTATTCCGGAAAGCTACTGGGAACCGCTTCGCCACAAGGTGGCGCGGATGGAACAACAGTGGCAGCAAGCTGCTACAGCAAGACCATAAAGCCGTGCCCCGTGGGGCAGTCTTCGATTGCCCCACATCACCGGAATCACCGGACCACTTCCACCGGAATCCTGGACCACTTACCGGAATGCACCTTCGCGTGACTCCGGCGACCAAGAAACGAAATGATGATGATTGCATTCCACCTGACCCGATTCTTGACTCAAGTGGTCCACCTCGCTAATGTAAGAACAACCCAGCGTCGCTTCGCTCCGATGCTGCCCCACATCACCGGAATCACCGGACCACTTCACCGGAATACGCAACGGTTTCCAGTACCACGCGAACCGGACATACAGGAACCACAAAATCAAGCCGATTCCACACATGCCAAATTCCGGACCTGCAAAGCTGCAAATCACCGTTACCACGAACGTTAACCCGGCCAGGACGAAGGTGAGCAGGTGGTACAGGGGTGCCCAGAAGCAGTACCAGAGCAAGCGGTTCATGAAGACCTCCCACCCAGATATGCGTCATTCAGGGCTTCCAATCTCGGGTGGCTTTGAGACGGCTTGCAATGGAGGACGCACCAATGGGCTGGAGGGCAAAAATGGAACTGCTAAAAAGGATTCAGGAATTGCTACGTCAACGCGATGTAACGTCAGTCACCATTGACGATGATGGCCTGATTTTTCAAGCCAAATGCGACCCCACCAGCATTCGCATCCGTATTTCCGTTAGCGATGCCGCACTGGTCGTTCGGGGATTCATTCCGTTTTTTGTCCCAGCAAATCGTCGTCAAGCCATCTGTGAAGCGCTCAGCTTGGCAAACTGGCAGCTTCGATACGTTCGGTTTGAAATGGATTCAGACGATGGAGAGCTTCGATGCCGTGGAGATATGCCGCTTTTTGACGCGGTTCCAACGGACAAGCAGATGACAAACCTTATTTATGCGGTCTGGTCGAATACGGAACGATATGCACCGGCTTTCTTGCAAGTGATGGTGGCAGGGGCAGACCCAGCTTTGGCAATCGGTTTGGCGGAGGAAAACGAGGGGGAACGGCAACAGCAAACGAGAAATACGGATTTGATGGTCAATTGAGGTTCACGGTGACTGGCATCGTTCCAGCCAAGTGTCTCAGTTCTCTTCTGTGGCAGGAGGATCATCGACAACGTCCTTGAAGGCAAGTGCTCCACGAGGGTTTTCGGCGCATACAATGATGATGCCGCGTGGAAAAAACTCTTCCTCCCTTCGGCTACTCAGGAGGGAGTATATTGCGCTCTTCCCAGCTCCCTTTGACCCATAAACGATATCAACTTCGCCGTTGCGTATCTGCTGCCATTGATAAGTTTCCACAAAGTAGGAGGCAAGTTCATCAATCTCGTCTTCCGCTACTCTTTCACCGAAGCTAGCGTTCTCGACTACTTCCCGCTTGTTCATAAGACCACATTATAGGCTGATGTACTCGGCCTCGCGCAGCGGACGATTGCAACTTCAGTATGCGGAACCACGCAACTCATGCGCCAAGGGCGAACCGACGAAGACGAAAATGTCTCCACCAGATCACAAGAGTTCACATCCGAGGTTTCGTGAGAACGTATCCCGTACCGTTCACTTGACGTCGCCCAACCGGAAACTATGCCAGCACTTGGTGACGTCTGCATTTGGCGGGTTAGTTGATGGGTACTGGGATCGGCTCCGCTGTTCGTTTCTTCCCCCGACTCCGGCTTTTGGGCCAGCGCAGGGGTCACCCATAACAGGGCAGGGTCTCCCTTATGGGTGACCTTTTGGGTGACCCCAGACAGCAAAAGCTCCCGGGTGGGAGCTTGTAAATCATTGATTATATAGTAGTTAAGTTGGTCGAGGAGAGAGGATTTGAACCTCCGACCCCCTGGTCCCGAATTTGCGGTTCAGTAGTCCTGCCCGTGCATTTTCAACAATATAAGTTCATCTGAGTTCATCTCATTTCTACTCGACGATGCCATTCTGTGGCTTATGGGTGACCCTGAATGGGTGACCCCAAGCGTTCCCGCACGGGTGGCGCTTCGTCGTGCGAAGGGTATAGTCGATGTGTTGGCTTGGCGCGGATCGAGCGATTGTCCGTCCTGGACCGGGCAGCAGAATGGAGAGCGTCTCCAATGTGGAAATTAGGCAAAGATGATGAAAAACCGTTAGTCCCCTCGTTTCCTCAGCCGCCTGTAGCCCCGGCCTGGAAGGCGCGTTCCGTACAGCCGTCAAAAGCGGAAGAATCGCGCGTCGAATCCACGCGCATACCCAAGGCCGATGCGGCGCGGATTGGCCGCTCAGTCACCATAAAAGGTGAGCTTACGGGGGCTGAGGACCTCTTCGTGGACGGACAAGTCGAGGGCAGCATTGAACTCCGCAGTCACGGCCTGACCGTCGGTCCCAATGGCCGGGTCCACGCCAACATCGTGGCCCAGGATGTGGTCATTTTCGGCAAGGTCGAAGGCAATGTGCGCGCCAGTGAACGCGTGGAACTGAAAAGGTCCGCGGTGTTGCACGGGGACATCTTCGCGCAGCGCATCGTCATCGAAGACGGGGCTTTCCTGAAGGGCGGCATCGATATTCAAAAGGCCGAGCCCAAAGCCGAGGTCCGTCGCGAGACACCGGCGGCAGCGCCCGCAAGCAGTCCTGCGCCAGTGCCGGTTGTTTCGCAGACCTCTTTGCTGGATGGCAAGTAGGCGAGTTCGCCTTCCCCGGAGAGAGTCCGGTTGGCGCTTGCGTAATCCTGATTTGAACAGCGAACTCAGTAGGTAAACGAGGTGGGTTGCCCATGGCGTCGTCGGCTGCCGGAAATGACAGTTTGCCCACTCTTAGAGTATGCTGCCGTCCGAGGTGTTTCATGAGAGTCTTGCAAATCAGCGTCGCGGTTGTAGTTTTCGCTGCCCTGGTTGGCTCGGTGCAAGCGCAACAGGCTGCTCAGGCCACATTACCTGTGCCTTCCGTCAAAGTCGGAGAGATGGCTCCGGATTTCACTCTGCTAGATCAGAATCGAAAGCAGGTTTCCCTCAAGGATTTCAGGGGGAAGCAGAACGTGGCTTTGGCGTTTTATGTCTTTGCGTTTTCGCCTGGTTGAAGCCAGGAAGCGAAGAGCTTCCAGCAGAATCTGCAGAAGCTGGAAGCGTCCAACACCCAGGTCCTGGGTGTCACCATGGATGGGTTTTTTGCGAATAAAGCCTGGACGGATCAACTGGGCACCAACTTCCCAATGCTGAGCGACCTGGGCGGCGAAACCACCCGGCGCTATGGCATCTTCAACCCGCAAACCAGAATGGTGCGGCGGGCAACATTCCTCATCGACAAAACCGGAAAGATTCTCGAGATTCAGCTCGACAAAGAAGCGCTGGATCCGACCAATACAGTTGACGCCTGCGAACGGCACAAGTTGAAAGGATAAGAGACACCTCACAAGAGGATGGGCCGCCCGGCGGCCCTTTTTAGTGCGCTTCCCGCGCTGGCCGCCGCTCGATGCATTAGCTCGCGAGATGCGGAACTGACCGCTTTTTCATGCTTACGTGATTCGTCATGGATTCCCAAAAGCAGACCGGGGCACTGCTGATTGCTGCCTGTATCGTGGCTGCCATTCGGCTTCGGGGTGAACCGATTGCGCGATCCCCAAACTTTCGGCAACTGTCGCAGATTCGGTGCAGTTAGCAAGGCTGGTGGAGGGATTCAGCGTTGATTCACCGTATTCTCTTGCCGGAACTCACATCAGAGTGGCAGAATTTCAATATCTGCTGGATCGAAAGGTTTCGCATTGGACAGGCAATTCAATCCGCGTCCTCGGCTTCCTGTCTTTGTTCGTAGAGTCATTATCAACGGTCTGACCGTGTCTACCTGTTTGATCTGCCAGAACGTATATGCCAGCCCCACGCCTTCGGGTTTGAAGATGGTGGAAGCATTGCATAAGTGCAGGGGATAGGGCATGGCTGCTGACCAAATTCTATTTGAACGGAAATTGCTTGAGCTGGCTGACGGGACGTCGATTGAATCTCGCTGTAAGCACTGCGGACAAATCCTACTGGGCAAGGCTATTTTCGGAGACCTGTTGGAGCAAGAGCAGCAACACATGGATCAGTGCGGTCGAGCGTAACTAGCCATCACCAAAATTCACGGCTATTGTTGCGGATTCGGTACCCCCGATGGAGTGAACCCTTCCGCTCATTCCTGCCAGATCATGCCATTTTGCGGCTTATGCGTGACCCTGAATGGGTGACCCAGGAGCGGGCATCCCTCAGCACTTCGAGAACTCACAATTCAGTAGCTCCGTTTATGGGAGAGCTAGCTTTCAGGCTGTCTTTCGGAATCAACTTTGGCTGAGTCGCCAGTCTCGCCCGTTGGGGTGTTATCCCCCGCCTGCAAGGCCACCTCTGGCGCATCGCCGCTGCCTGGATGCCCAGCCAGGAAGTCATCTATTAATCGGTGCACACACTTCTGTCCGCAAAGGTGCTTCATGGTCGGGCGCATGCTATTCGACTTGCCCCAGAAAATTATTTTGAGAGTCCCTTTGTGTTCGAATGCCTTGAACCAATGGTTTGCTTCAAACTTATGCACGCCGCAGACATCGCAAGTAACGGTTTGCCGAATCATTGTTGCAACCTCCCGCAGCAACCGATAAAAACCTGCCTTCTGATCTTAGCGGCAGTCGAGCCCACCGGTGAGACCCAAAAGGGAGGGGGAAAATGAGCCTTTGGTCGTTCGCCTAAAGTCATGTCGTGTCTACGGCACGGCACAAGCTCGGTCATATAGCCAAAGCGAAGTGAAGGAGGCCGGTCAGAATCCTCTGACCGTCTAACCATTCTGCAAGAACAGCAAGACCCCAACCCGAAAGCTGGGGTCCGTAGGGTGAGTTAAGCCCGATGGCAGTTGGAAACTTTGGAGTCAAATCACAGAGCAAATGAGCCCGACAACAAACACACTCTGCTCCAGTAGTCTTCGGTTGCGCAAGTTACATAGGCATTAATGACGTAAGTAATGCTGGGCCCCTCACCAAATTCCACTGTGTACGCAGCAGATTCCCGAGGAGACTTTCCACGACGAGGGCACTGCTTGTATCGTGGCTGCCATTCGGCTTCGCGGTGAACCGATTACGCGATCCCCAAAGTCATGGCGACGATTTCGGATTCGGTTCGGTTGGCAAAGTATACCTGTCGACACGCTGACACCCTTCGGAAGCCTTGGAATTAATCCTGGAAATGCCCTTCGACTGGTACGGAACATTAAAGTTGATCAGCAGTTTCAGTATTAAAATCTAT
>Ga0187864_10002806_pt1 | contig 14767 bp, 10 predicted proteins | sample June2016WEW_11_4_FD_132985 | JGI IMG/M metagenome (GOLD analysis project Ga0187864, IMG submission 132985) | Peatland microbial communities from SPRUCE experiment site at the Marcell Experimental Forest, Minnesota, USA - June2016WEW_11_40 | ecosystem: Environmental > Terrestrial > Soil >... | reverse complement strand
GTCCATCGCAACGTTTCCACCGCCTATCACCGCGACGCGATCGCCCAGGAGGACCTTTTTGCCCAGATTTATGTCTCTTAGGTATTGAACACCCGGGACCACCCCTTCGAACTCTTCGCCCGGAATACCGAGCGCCTTGCATTCCTGGGCGCCTATGCCCATAAAGAAGGCCTTGTATCCCTGGGCTCTGAGTTGAGAGATGGTGAAGTCTTTGCCGATTTCGACGCCCGTTTTGAACTCTACGCCCATATCCCGCATGACCTGGATTTCAGCTTCGATTATGTTTTTGGGGAGCCTGTAGGAAGGAATACCAACGGTCAGCATGCCGCCGGGCACCGGCAGCTTTTCAAAAACTGTTACCCGGTAACCTTCGATTGCCAGGTAATAGGCGCACGACAGGCCTGCCGGACCCGAACCGATGATTGCGACCTTCTCGTTGCGTTTCTCCTTTATCTGCGGGACGAATCTGGTTTCAGAACTCAAATCCAGATCGGCCAGAAAGCGCTTGATCGAATCGATCGCCACCGGCTCGTCGAGCTTGCCCCGCATGCAGTCGGTCTCGCAGGGATGGTCGCAGACACGGCCGCAGATGGCAGGCAGGGGGTTTTCTTCCTTGATAAGCTTTAGGGCCTCCTGATATTTGCCCTGAGCAGTCAAAGCCACATACCCCTGGACCGAAATGTGCGCCGGGCAGGTCGCCTTGCACGGGGAAGTACCGCGCTTTTCGATCGAAAAGGCACCCGGTACGGCTTGAGCGTACTTTCGGAATGCCGCCCGGCGCTCGCTCATCTCCATGTCGTACTCGTTCTTGCGTACGATTGGGCACACACGAGCGCATTCGCCGCAGCCGGTGCACTTTGAAATGTCGATGTAGCGGGGTTTTTGAAGGATCTCTACCGTGAAATTTCCCGGCTCACCGCTAACCTGCTGAACTTCGGCCAGGGTCAGAAGCTCGATGTTGAGGTGCCGGCCGACCTCGACCAGCTTGGGAGAAATAATTCACATAGCACATTCGTTCGTAGGGAAAGTCTTGTCCAGTTGGGCCATCACGCCGCCGATCGAAGGCTCTTTTTCGACAAGATAGACGTAATAGCCGCAATCAGCAAGATCGAGCGCCGACTGCATTCCTGCAATCCCGCCTCCGATTACCATTACGGCGCCGATTACTTTCTTTGACAGATCGTTGTCGGTCACGAATGCTCGCTCCTTATTTATTGCTTGTAAACGCCACTGCATATGATCACGTCATCCACCTTCTCAAAATACACGGCTTTTGGCAGCGTCTCTTTGATTTCCGGATCGTACCATGAGTATTCTACCCAACCATTTCCTTTCTGGTGGGCGGCATCGAGGATCTCTTTGACAAATGGCTTTCCGTCGGGATCTTTGACCTCAATCCATTGCGTCCCAACAAAACTTCTATTGGCTCCATGCGCCACCATGGTCCCTTTCGTATCCAGTGCAAAGATATACATTTCGCCATCAACAAACTCTCCCTTTGGATTTGTGAACTCGGCCAAAGAGATCCCTTTGCCTGCAGCATTGTAAAAATCTACCGCCCGGCTCACCCAGTTCATCGCGTCTCTTCGTGTTCGCTTGCTCTGTCTCGGGTAGACGCCGCTACAAATGATCACGTCATCCACCTTCTCAAAATACACGGCTTTTGGCAGCGTATCCCTGACTTCCAGGTCGTACCACTTGTATTCCACCCAACCGCTGCCTTTCAGCTCCGCGATCTCGAGGATCTCTTTAACAAAGGGCTTTCCTCCGCTGTCTTTGACGTCTATCCATTCCTGCCCCACGAACCTTTCATTGGCTCCATGGGCCAGCATGGTTCCTTTCATGTTCAATGCGTAGACATACATGTCGCCGTCAACAAACCGTCCTTCCGGATTTGTGAACTCGGCGAAAGCGACCTCCTTGCCCGCGGCTTTATAAAAGTCAACCGCCATGTCTACATAGTTTATCGCGTCTCTTCGTGTTTTTATGCTCTGTTTTCTGGGGCTCATTTGGTCCTCCTGAAGATTGCGGCTGGAACTGGAATGCAGTTGAAAAAGCTCTGTTCCCGAGCGCTGATTTCCCCGGGTCCATGCCATCAAACGAAAGCCGCTCAACAACCGAGCGGCCTTCTCATAACCAGTCAGCAAATCTTCGTGCGCCGGCTCAAAATGTTGTGCGAACTTTGTGCCACCCATCTATGCCTTATGCGCGTTCGAGTTCGAGTTGAAGTTGTAGATACCGCTGCAAATGATTACGTCCTCGATCTTCTCGAAGTAGACGTTTTTGGGCAGCATCTTTCTTGTCGATGGCTCGAACCACTTGTAATCCACCCAGCCGTTGCCTTTGGAATTTGCGGTTTCAACAATTTCCTTGATAAAAAACTTGCCTTCTGCATCCTTGAGGTCCATGAAATCCTCGCCGACCCACTTTTCGTTTACACCATGAGCGAGCATCGTCCCCTTGCCGCTCAGAACGAAGACATACATCTGGTCCTCTACAAAGGGCCCGCGGGGATTCGTGAACTCCGCAAAGGAGATCCTTTTGCCGCTGGACTTATAAAAGTTTCTCGCTTTCTCGACCCAACGCAATGCATCACTTTTGCATCTCATACATCACCTCCAAGTTTGTATGCTTCAATCATTGCAACAAAAACAGACCCGTAACCGGGAAACGCTTCCCGGTTGTCTAAACTGCTCCTAACGGCATCCCAGCAGCCTGATGACATGGTGGGAGCAAGCCGGGGGCAAATTTGATGCCTCCGACCCCCAAAGCGCCCTCGTCAAGCCCCAAAGCCAATCCGATGAGTTGGACATACGCAAGAGAAGGTATATTGAAGTCGCTCACGGACTCGAAGCTAAGGGCCATTCTGGTCCTTTCGAACTTGAAGCGCGGCAAAACAACCCGGTGTGCGCTTTCATACTCGAAGGTCAAGCTCTCCCTGGTCCTTTCGAACTGGAGGTAACAACAGGGGCATGCTGTGCAGATGAGGTCGGCATTGGCCTGCCTGGCGCTCACGAGCTTTTTTTTCGCTAACAGCAGGGAGGTAGTATCGTTAATGCCTATCAAAGGTGCGCCGCAGCACTCGAGCTTTTCTGACCAGGAAACAGTTACCGCCCCGGTTGCCTCTATGAGCTGATCAAATTTGCTGGGAGAAAAAGGGCTGTCAAATCCGACAACGTCGTTTGGCCGCAGGAGCTTGCAGCCATAATGTGTGGCTACCCTCAGGCCGCGCTGGCTCCCGTCGAGCCTGGCCTTTAGGTTTGGAATTCCTGGATTGTCCAGCAGGACTTCAACCAGGTGCTTGACCGTACTTTTTCCCTTATAGGCCAATCCCTCCCTTTTTAGAGCGTTGTTGACATAATCGCTCAGCGAAACGTCATGTTTGAGAATGCTTTCGACTTGCTTGGTTGTGCCATAGCAGCATCCGCAAGTTGTAACCAGATCGGAGCCGTTTTTTTCGGCCAGCGCCAGATTTCTTCCCGACAGGAGGATGAAAGCCTTGAAGTCGATCCCCTTGTATGGGTATCCGCAGCAGTTGAACTCGGTGCCATCCTCGATTTCCACTCCCAGTTTGTCGACAACCAGTCTGGCCGCAATCTGGGCGTGGTCCACGAAAGCGGAGGCTACACAACAGGGGAAGAAGACTAAGCTCATAGGGTCTCCAGTGTTTTCTGAAAGATGTTTCTGGATGTGCGCGAAATGGCCACATTTCTGAGCGCAAAGATCATATCGGTGGCGGGCACGCCCATTGGGCAGTATTCCTGGCATTTGTAACACCCGAGGCATTCCCAGAGCATTTTGGAACTGAATACAAGGTCCCACAATCTCAGCTTCACAGCCTGCATCAACTGATGGGGCAGGAGGTCGAGTTCGGCACCCGGTTGTTCGTGGGTCCTGACTATCGGACAAGCGTTGGTGCAGGTCATGCACCTGAAACAGTCGGCGCAGGCATCCTGTCCGAGGTGTATTCCCGGCGTATCCAGCACCTTTTCTTCTTCCGGCGCGTAAACTGTCTTAGGCAGACGGCTGCTGTCAAACTCATCGGCTATTGCCTTGCGTGCCTGACTTATCGGTCTGCTGTAACAGGTGATTTCAATATCGTCCTTTCTCATTCCCCGGTATATTGAGAGCGGAGAAAGCACCAGTAAATTCGGAACATCCCTGCCAACGAGCGTTTCCCGCACGCTGAACCACAGGTCTTGCAAGTTGATTCCCACCGGGCATACCAGAGTACATTGTTTGCAATTGGTGCAAAGATTCAATCCGTCCTGGATGACCAGGGAGTCTCGAACACTCAGCTCCTGCCCGCTGGCAAGCAGCTTTAATGAGGCGAGCCTCTCGGAAGGAAGAATGTTCGCGTTTGGTATTATCCTATGAATAAACGCCATTGAGCAGTTACGTGAACACGTACCGCAGTGCGTGCAGGCATCGAGTTCGAGGATCTGTTTTGTCATCAGGTTTGCGGGGTTCGAGCGGGCCCTGTCCATCACGGCGTTCGCCAGTAAGCAGATCGGGCTCGTAAACAGATGGAACACCTTGCTGAAAGGAATGTAGGCAAGGCCAAACAGGCAAATGAAGAAATGAACGTAGTACAACGTAGACCTAACGGCATCGCCATCGAAGTAAACCGCCACCGGAGTTATCAATCTTGAGACGGAATAATCCATGAAAGCCCATCGAGCAGGCGAATGGCACTGTGCGCAGTTAACCGAATGAACAACTTTGCCTTCCGCAAGGCTTTCAGGGCTAAAAGGCCTGGCAAGCCCTGGAGAAACGACCCCGTAGTTTTCTACCCAGTAAGCTTCCAGTGATTTTAATGAAGCGTCGTCCTGACCTGTCGCATATTCCTCGGCCATCTCTCGAAAGACGGAAACGGACGTGATTTTCACACTTTCCAAAACCATGCCCGAAACCATAATCGCGGCGAAGATCGCGAGAGTATAGACGTCCATGAAACTTGTGGGGGGGCGGGCCGGGTCACGGCGGATGAAACGGTTGAAGACCGCTATCCCCAATCCGATGAATACCAGCGCTCCGAAAAAGTTCCTCAAGAAGAGAAATGGGTTGAGGGTGCTATAGTAATTTGAAAAGATCAGGGGGTTCAGATAGTAGCCGAGGGCGTGCATAAGCAGGAGCATGGTGAACCCGCCAAGGATCAAAAAGTGGGTCGCCCACTTAAGAGGAGCCACGCGCAGCAGCCTTGCCTGAAAGAGTACGTTAAGAAAAAAGGTCTTAAGAATCGTCAGAAACTGCCGGCTCCACAAGGTTTGCCACATACCTCTCGCCGCTGCAAAGACCCTGGATAGAACGGTGAACTTGGCTGAGCCAAGTGAGTAGCGGAACCAGGTCGAGACCTTGTAAGCGATACCAGCGGAGCAGATTAAAAGTGAGATGTAGACCAGGGCGGCTTTAGGCATTAGATCTCCTGCTTTTCAAGAAAACAGCTCAGTGTTCACTCCTAGTCCGGTGGCAAGTCGTGGCAGTAACTTGTTGCACAATATGGAGCAAACTTTGTGCCTGAACGCACTAATTAGGCTAATTTGGAAAAATACCCAATTATTTCAAACTATTATTAGAAAAAGAGAAAAGGCGGCGCAGTGGTTAAGGTGACGATTTACAACGCAGGCGTATGTGTCTTCATACGATGAAATAGCGGGACGAAGACCACGAGCACAGGAAGGGAAAGGAACTACACTCCGTATAATCATTCATACGATAAAACCCCAATCTCATACGATCACGTGAGGTTGGCCTGTATGTGGGGCAGGGCGGTCTGAACTTCGAGATATCTTATACTGTTTCATCAGGGCTGAGAAATTTGGTCTTTTCATCCCTACCTTGCGGGCTGCCAAAGTAATGTTCCAGTCACACTGATCGAGGGCTCTTATGAGAAAGAGTTTTTCAAACTGGCCAAATGTCTGCTCCAGAATACGTTTCTTCACCTCCAAGAGTTCCTGTCTTGTATTTGGAACGGTATCTTCTCTCCAAAAACCTTTTATATTTAAATTCTCTAAAAGATCCAACACATCGAGTGTGTCCCGATCAGCCATTATGACAAGATGCTCGACAAAATTTCTTAGCTGCCGGACATTACCGGGCCATTCATAGCTAACCAGCGCTTCCATGGCTTCCTTTGTAAATCCTTCGATTCGTTTGCCTGTTTTATCGCAGAACTGCGTCAGATAGTGATTGGCCAACAGGGGAATATCATCTTTTCTTTCTCGCAGGGGGGGCAGGAAGATTGGGAAGACGCTGAGGCGGTAATAAAGGTCCTGGCGAAAGCTACCCTTTTCCACCATCTCCTGGAGGTCGCAGTTTGTTGCTGAAATGAGCCTTGCATCGACCTTTTTGAAGGAAGTGCCGCCAACCGGTTTGAATTCCCGCGTTTCGAGGACGCGCAAGAGTTTTCCCTGTATGTCCTGGCTCAAATTGGCTATGTCGTCCAGAAAAAGAGTGCCGTCACCGGCCAATTCGAAAATCCCCGGCTTGTCCCGCGAAGCACCTGTGAAAGCCCCCTTGACATGGCCGAACAATTCGCTTTCGAGCAGGCTGGGGGAAAGGGTGCTGCAGTCGATCCCCACAAACTTGCCGCCTCTTTGTTGGCTGGCTACATGAATTGCCCTGGCGACGAGTTCCTTTCCGGTTCCGTTCTCTCCGTTGATCAACACAGAGCAGTCAGTTGGAGCGACTTTTCTGATCTTCTCGAGCAAATCCATCATCCTGCGATTTTTTCCGATTATATTCGAGAACCCGAATGTGTCGGAGAGCTGCCTTCGCAACGACAGATTTTGCTCGACAAGATGCTTCTTCTCTATTGCCCGTTCTACACTCAAAACCAGTTCATCATCGGAAAACGGCTTGGCGAGATAATCGAAGGCGCCCAGTTTCATGGCCTGTATAGCGTTTTGAACTGTAGAGTATCCGGTGATGATGATTACGCTGGTTTGGGGTTTTTCCCTCATGATGGTCCCGAGGATTTCCATTCCATCGATGTCGGGAAGCTTCAGGTCAAGGATTACTATGTCGTATTGGTCTTTCAGGGCCGCAATGAGCCCTTCTCTACCGGTCTCACATATATGCACCTCATGCCCTTCTTTCATCAGCACCATGCGACATCCGGCCCCTACAACAGGTTCATCGTCGATAACAAGAACATTCTTCGAATTCATTGATTTGACCTCTCGAAGCTTAGAGACCGTTAGTGTGATAGATCGGGAGCTCTACGATGAACCGCGTCCCCTCGCCATGGCTGCTGAACGCTTTCAGCTCTCCGCCGTGGCTTTTGATTATTCCGTAGGTCATTGCCAGACCGAGACCATTGCCCATTGGCTTTGTGGAGAAGAATGGATCGAAAATCCTGGGCAGAATTTCACGGGGTATTCCGCACCCCGTATCCTCGACCTCAGCAACTATGCAGTTAAAATCAGGATTAAAACGGGTGCGGACGGTAATCACTCCACTTTGTCCGATCGCCTCGACTGCATTCAGCAGAAGATTTAGAAAGATCTGTTGAATCTGGTTCCCGTCCACATAGCAATCCGGCAGTTCGGGCTGCAAGTTTCTGCGCAATTTGATGCCATTGACCAGAAATACGTTTTCCAAAAGACCCAGTGTCTTTTCAAGGACGGAGTTTATATTGGTCGGAGCTCTTTGGGGCTGCTTTTCGCGTGCAAACTCCAGAAGGTTTTGAATAATCTCTCGACACCGGATAGTCTCCCGGATGACAATGTCGAGACATTGCTTCACAGGCCCATCCTCCTTGATCTCTTTCCTCACACTGGTGGTGAAAAGCAGAATTCCGCCCAGAGGGTTATTTATCTCATGGGCGATCCCTGCTGCCATTCTGCCCAGGGCCGAAAGCCTTTCCGTCTGCACGATGAGTTGTTCATACCGGATCTGCTGCTCCTCGAACAGCCGTGCCCTCTCAAGAGCGCACGCGCACTGACGGGCTATGGCGTTAAGGAAGTCCAGGTCTGCCGGAGAGAACTTTCTTTCGTCTGAGAAGAAGACACGAATGATTCCGATTAGATGTTTCTGCAGGGTGATGGGGAGGTCCAGTATCGTGGTGATACCTTCATCCCATGCCTCCTGCGGGTACTGAACGCGCGGGTCATTCCAGATATCGTGGACGATGGAGACCCGGTTTTTTTCATAGAGTTCCATGATCGTTTTCGAGCTCGACACCGGGCCCTTGATGAGATACTGCTCGCTTAAACCATAAGCGGCCCCAAGCTCCAGTTCGTTTTTCTCCAGGTTCAAAATTCGTAGAACAGTCCCCTTGGCTTGCAGGATTTCGCTCACTTTCCATACGATAATATCCAAAACTTCCCGCACATTGGTGCTGGAATGCACCACAGCGACAATCTGTTCAAACACCTCGTAATATGCTTCTGCTCTAACTATATTCTGCATGGCAAACTTTCGAACTGAAGTGCCTTTTGCGCATACAGGAGGATAATTCGCAAGATGGGGAAGCCGGCCCGCATTCGCCGAAGACGACTTGGCACAAGAGATTAATTATAGCTCTTAGTGCGAGGCCCTTGCAAAAGATTTCGACTCACGTAATTTTCAAAAGGCTCATACTATTGCTCTTTATAACAATTCGCTGACTGTCGGGCTACACTTTAATTATCCAGGTGACTCAAATGGGAAGCGGACTTCCGGGGAGCGATCAGCATTAGATCCCGGGCTGACTCGGCTTTTGAAATGTTCAAGCCGGCTCTCCGATACCTCGATCTGAGGGGTGCCTCTCAAGCTGTTTTGTTTGTGGATAAGGATGTAAACACCATTGAAGAGATCCATAACGGAGACCTGCACCACGTTCATGGTATGTGCCGGCCCCTGAAGGCTCTATGCGAGCGCCAGGTTGACGCGATTGCGGTTGGAGGCCTCGGGGATGGGGGCTTTGATGAAACTGCAGTCCCTGGGTGTCAGAGCATTCCGTGTGACACTGGGTACTGCAGGACAAATTATTCAGGACAAAATATAATTAAAGGCGCCGCGCAATCCGTCCGATTCCTAACTCAAGACATTGAAGGCGCGGGATATTTCTCTCAACTCATTGCAGATGCTCTCAGTATCCAAATCAACCTCGAACGGTCAATCAGAGTGGCGCAAGCTTTTGAGAAAGGTGTTATTTACCGAAACCTTAAAGGTTGATTGAGGGAGAATCGAAATGCAGCGAATTAAGCTTTCGACGAAGATGGTGTCCTTGGGGTTGTTGTGCATTATCTGCGTTGCAGTGGTTCTGATCTGGGTTTACTTTAGAACCGAAACGATGGTATACCGCTATAAGCAGGCCGACCTAAAAAATGTTACCGAGGTTGCATTCAGTCTGCTGGGCGATTATGAGAAGCGGGTTAAATCAGGAGAGCTTACTCCTGAAGATGCTAAAAAAGGGGCGGCCCTTCGAATCAAGGACCTTCGTTACAGCGGTCAGGAATACTTCTGGATCAACGATTTCGGTCCCACCATGATCATGCATCCATTTAAGCCGGAACTGGATGGAAAAGATCTGCGTGACTTCGCGGACCCCAACGGAAAACACCTCTTTGTCGAGTTTGCAAAGGTCTGCAAAGAAAAGAAAGAAGGTTTTGTAGATTACATGTGGCCCAAACCGGGTGAAAGCAAACCTGTGGCCAAAATATCCTATGTCAAGATGTACGAGCCCTGGGGTTGGATTATTGGCTCGGGGGTCTACATAGATGATGTTCAAAAGGAGTTGTCGGCAATACGAAACCTATTCCTGGGTGTGGTGATTCTTTTTGCACTTATCGGAGCACCACTGTCCTGGTGGATAGCAAGAAGTACAACTCGTCCCATCAATCTTGCTATCGAAGGGCTTACATCAAACGCAGACATCGTTAGTCTGGCCGCCGATCAATTGTCGTCTTCCAGCCAGAAACTGGCGGAGGGCGCCTCAGAGCAAGCATCGGCCATTGAAGAGACGACCGCCTCTCTTGACGAGATGTCCACAATGACCAAGAGGAATGCAGAAGGGGCCAACCATGCCGATCGACTGATGCAGGAAGCCACAGGTATCATCGTACGCGCTAATGCTACAATGAAGGATCTGACGGTCTCCATGGATGAGATATCCCAGGCCAGCGAGGACACCCAGAAAATCATAAAAACAATTGACGAGATAGCCTTCCAGACCAACCTTCTGGCGCTGAATGCAGCGGTTGAAGCTGCCAGGGCGGGAGAGGTCGGAGCAGGATTTGCCGTAGTCGCCGATGAAGTGAGAAATCTGGCAATGAGAGCGGCCGAAGCTGCAAAAAGCACAACCACTCTCATTGAGGGTACCGTTAAAAAGATAAATAACGGCTCGAGCGTAGCTCAGAAGACCAACTCCGAATTCACGGAAGTCGCTGCTATAGTCACAAAAGCGAGCGAACTGGCCGGTGAAATAGCCGCTTCTTCCCGGGAACAGGCACAGGGGATAGAGCATCTCAATCGGGCGGTTCAGGAAATGGACAACGTGGTCCAACAGAATGCGGCCAGTGCAGAGGAAAATGCTTCAATGTCCCAAGAGATAGGTGCTCAGATCGATCCGATGAAAAAGATGATTTCCGAATTGGAGGGTTTGGTCGGTTCGAAAAAAGACAAAGCAGGTCTTCTCCGGAACAAAGAAAGCGAAAAGACCGGCTCCAGCGCAGCACCTGAACCGCCTTATCCGGACGCATGGCAACAAAAGGAAAAAACAGCGCCTGTTAGCTCAAACAGATATTTTGCAGCACGAGCGGGAAAACCGGAAACTGCGCGGATGATTGCGAGATAAGACCCTCGCAGCAATATCCATCACAGTTGCGCAACTCCGTATAGATAATTCAGCCCGCGATCCCTACGCTCCGCGAGGCGCCACCCTGGGTGTGGGGTTCCATAAATTTTTTCTCCGTACCCTGAAGAGGTTACATAAAACCCGAATGCAAAATGCAACTGCGAACACGGGACAATTTCTATGTAGCCCTTTCAGGGCAATATATTTGGGGCGCCAAAACCCAGGGTGGCCCCTCGCGGAGCGTAGGGATCGTGGGCCAAATTATGCAGCCCCGTTGGTGCATTGAAATTACAGGCAATGTTCATGCGCTGCTTATTTGAGCGCTCATGGCCCGGCGCCACCGACTCGGGACTTTGTCTACCCTTTCAGGACAACATAGCGGCTGCCGTGCGCGTTCTTCACCAGAAGGAGCAAAGCATTGCCGTGGTTGGCTGTGGCGATCTTCTCTTTTAGATCGTTCACTGATTTCACCGTCTGGCGGTTTACTTCCAGGATCACATCGCCCGGTTGGATGAATGCTCGATTGGCTGGGCTTCCAGGCTGCACACCTGCTACCACGACGCCACGATCATCTTCGAGGCCAAGTTGCCGCGCTGTCTCAGGATTTAAGTTCTGAAGTTGAAGACCCCATTTCCCCTGAGCAGGCAGTCCGCTATCCGCGAGTCTGGTGTCGCCGGACTCAAGCTTTGCAATGACGGCGGCGATCTCGATCTCTTTGCCGTTCCGGACAAGGGTGATGGGGACCTTTCTGCCTATCGTTGTCGCAGCGACCATGGCGGGCAAATCATGGCTGTCATGCACAGGTTTGCCATCGAAGGAGACGATTACGTCACCGGCCTTGATTCCTGCCTTATCAGCCGGTCCGCCCGGCACAACCTCGGCAACCAGGGCCCCCTTGCTCTGTTCCATTTTCAGGGCTTTGGACAGATCGGGGTCAATGGACTGGATGTTTGCCCCCAGATAGCCGCGGGTAACCTCCCCATTTGCCTCCAACTGAGGAATAAGGGGTTTTGCCGTGTTGACAGGTATGGCGAACCCTATTCCCTGACCGTCAGAGATGATGGCGGTGTTGATCCCGATTACTTCTCCTTTCATGTTGAAAAGAGGGCCACCCGAGTTGCCGGGATTGATGGAAGCATCGGTCTGAATAAAATCATCATAAGGGCCGGCGCCGATCACACGCCCTTTGGCGCTGACAATCCCTGAGGTGACGGTGTGGCTTAGTCCGAAAGGATTTCCAATGGCGAGCACCCAGTCGCCGACCTTCATTTGATCGGAGTCGCCGATGCTTGCCGCCGGCAGATTTTCCCCTGCGTCAATCTTAACTATCGCGAGGTCTGTCTTAGGGTCTCTTCCGACGACCTGCGCCTTGAATTCTCCCTTGTCAGCCAGCGTGACTGTCAGTTCTTTGGCTCCTTCCACTACATGGTTGTTAGTAAGTATGTAGCCGTCCTTAGAAATGATTACGCCCGATCCTGCCCCCTGAACGGTTCGATCTTGCGGAAGCTGCCGAGACCAGGGTTGATTGAAGAAATCCCGAAACGGGGCTGGTATCTGCATATCCCCAAAGCCGGCTTTCTCAACTTTGGTTACTTTGACATTGACAACCGTGGGGGTGCACTTCTGAGCCAGAGCGGTAAAAGGGCTGCTAATCACCGGCTGCTCTGAGCCGCTCTGGGATTGAATGGCCGCCGGCTCGGCTGAAGCCCGGCCAATTCTGCCGAACATTCCGGATGCGGAAAGGCCGGCCAAAGCACATGCCAGGACCACTGCCATGATTGTCTTTGTCCCAAAGCGTTTGTTAAACAAGTTACTGATTCTCTCAAACATTTCTGTTCCTCCTTAATGCTGCACAAAGGCTGTTGTATGACTCGCTCCGGCAGGAGAATGCCTTCTCCTGCAAACTGGCTATGAATATAAACAGGGAATGTTAAGGGAAGATTAAAGGTAAATTAGAAGATTCTAATGGGAGGTTGTATATGAGGACCCACTTCGATTGGTGGAACGAAGCGCAATTCATCAGCAGACTTTAAGAGGCTCGTATTCGGTCAGCGCGAAGGCGCGGGTTTCTTTTCTGCCATCGGATGAACATAGGGAATACGGTCGAGAGCAACAACGGCAAAACATAGTGCGACAAAAGGTGAATGGTTTCATCACCTTGCCGAAAATGTGGCGACGAGTTTTGCGCCGGGATGGCAGCATGAAAACATCGATACTCATGAAGGCGGGGGAATGCTTATCACATGATCCTATTCCTGTAACGGTCAGGCTCTCTATGCAGGTTGGCTACTGCGGTAATCAAGATTTGATCTGATTCTGCGACATAGTGAAGAGCGTAAGGGAAACCTTTTATGAGACACCGCCTTGTTTGCTCACCAATCTTTGCCCATGCTTCAGGCATAAACTTTATTCTGTCGATTGCCGCTTCCACTTCTTGGAAAAAGCGGAAGCCCAGGCCAGGCAGTTGGTGATTGTAATACCGGATAGCCTCATCGAACTCAATATCGGCTGGAGATAGAAATCGAACCTTCAACGTTCATACCTTTTCCTGATCTCTTCCCAATCTATGGCGTCGAGTTCTCCGCGTTTGTGAGCCTGATACCGAGCTTCGGATTCGGCGGCCCAACTCTGTTCGATGTCATGATCAGGCTTGTCAAGGCTATGCAGTATTGCCTCGACCAACCGGATCCGCTCAACAGGTTCGAGTTCGATAGCTTTCTTAGCAAGCTGGCTTACTGATTCCATATTATTCTCCAACTCCAACTTTTTCAGAAACGCCCGATCCGGAGGCATAGCATTCACATGTCAATTGTCGCATATTATTGCTCCCAAGAGCAAGGTGCGATTAACCGAATGGCTCTCAGGCATTAAAAGATAACACCCGGGGCGAGGGATAAGGGGGAGTGCTGAAAGTAAAAGTAAAAAGGCAAAAGAGACAGTGCGGATATCTGAAAGCAGTTAGAAAAAATCAGGCCGAATGGTCTCATGATCTTGCTGACTTCACGATCTTGCCGAATGTGTGGCGATCCACTCTGTAGAATTGCGCTTCTTCCCCTGAGAGCGGACGCAATAGTCCAGCGTTCTCGCCAGGGCAAGAAAAGAAGCCGGAAGCGGCGCAGGGCAATCTTAACAGCTCGCCGATTTCGAAAGAGTCCGGTTTCGGGTGATTCGGTAAAGAAATGATTCGAAAACCGGGAATATTTTGGCGCCCCATTTCTCAAGGCCGAGGAGAGATTCATTGACCTAATATAGGAAAGTTTTTTGACCCTCGTAAACCACAGAATTATCCCGCCCGCACCTTTTTTAGCTCCTCAAATAAAGTGGACGGCTCAGTCGAATTTGACCTTCAAATCGAGCCTCCGGAAAACGGCGTTATCCAGAAGATCCATGAAGTTTGTGCAACAAAACTGCCGTTTTCCCGGAGGACAGTTGCCTGGGCTTGGCTAATATGTCCGGCGGCACAGCCGCCCCGACGAAAATATAACACTGATTCGATAACGCATCTGAAAAAGTGAAAGCAGGCTATTCTGAACCATTAGGATGCAGCGTTTCATTGAATGCTTTAACGGCTGCCCCTAATTCGATTGAAATAGTTTTGGTACTCGATCCCCCAGGGCCGGTGACAGTCAATTTAACAGTGTATGTGCCAGCTTTTTTATATGTGTGTGTTGGGTTTTCAGAGGAACTCCGGCTCGTGCCGTCCCCAAAATTCCATGAATACGACGAGATTTGACCGGTTGACGAAGCGCCTGAAAAGTTAACCGTAAGAGAAGAAGCCCCTTTACCGGGAGTTGCCGTAAAATTTGCGGACGGAGGCGGACTAGCCGCTTTAATTGCGATTGTTTTAGTGCTCGATCCTCCGGGGCCTGTTGCCGTAACCGCAGCGGTATATGTTCCAACGGAAGTATATGTATGACTGGGATTCTGCGTGGCGCTGGTTGCACCGTCCCCAAAAGTCCATGCCCAGGAAGTTACCTGTCCTCCGGT
>Ga0187864_10002795_pt1 | contig 14808 bp, 9 predicted proteins | sample June2016WEW_11_4_FD_132985 | JGI IMG/M metagenome (GOLD analysis project Ga0187864, IMG submission 132985) | Peatland microbial communities from SPRUCE experiment site at the Marcell Experimental Forest, Minnesota, USA - June2016WEW_11_40 | ecosystem: Environmental > Terrestrial > Soil >... | reverse complement strand
CGGAGCAAAGCCAGGTCCCGCGACCACGCGAAATAGTCGTGCAGGCCGCGAATGAAGTTCGGGTTGTTGATCGAATGGCGGCTGTCGCAGGCGGTGTGGAAGGACTTGATGACGACCTTGGCCGGACCCGGGTTGTCGAAGCCGATGCGCAGGCCCGTGATGGTGCCCGTCCAGCCGGGCAGGCGGAAGACGGGGAGCATCGTGCGCGTCTCGAGGCGCTCCAAGTCGAGCCGCCCGCCGTTGCCGCCCATAGGCAGAGAACTGCGCCCCTGGCCTTCGAGCGTGGCGGGGGAGAAGTAAAATCTTCGCTCCGGGCCGAACTCACTTTTCTCCCGGGTCGTCCATTCGACATAGCAGTTGGCCCGTTCGAGACCCTCAGCCCACCAGTTCAGTCGCAGCCAGGGGCCGCTGCGCGCGGGCATGTCGAAGGCAGGGGTTTGCGCCAGGGCTTTAGGCTCCGTCAACTCGATGACCCAGCCTTTGTCGTTGACCTCGCCCGCCTTGGCGCCGGTGAGCACCCAACGCTCAGGCGTGGCGCGGGGCGCGTCGTAGCCCGCGACACCCGTCCCGCGGAAGTGCCACCCGACGCCCCCGGCCTGCGTCCAGAGGGGGAAAGGCCACCCCTCCGCGTGGGCCAGGCCATCGTGCTGTTGACTGCTGACGTAGCCCTCGGCGTTGATGGCCCGGCCCGCCAGCGCCCTGGCCCACCGCCCGCGCATTTCCCCCAACTCGGCCCCCGAGCCGCGCGCCGGCCAGAGGGTGGCCATGGGCATCCACTCATCCCATAGCGGGATCAACGGCCCGGCGGGCTGGTAGTGCAGCCAATAGAGCGCGCGCAGGGATTGCATCTGCGGCTCGTGCCCGGCTACGATGAACCGGGGGAAATCCTCCGGCACGCCGAGCCGTTGGCGGGCCGCATCCGGCTGCGCCAAAGCAGGGCAGAGGGCCAGGAGCATCAAGGTGAGAGAAGCCAGTGCGGCGTGGATGGGGATTTCGCGGTTCACAGCGAGCCGGAGGGTAAGCCGGACGGGTCCCCACGCGCAAGTGCAACCCGCCGGCAGGCCTGGGTTCGGGCAACGGAGGTTCGCGCTGTCCCACCACCGCTGCTTCTGGTAAAACGCCCATTGACATGAAGATGGCCGGGACAAAACCCGAACTGGTGGCGATACCGCTATCTGCGCGGCAACTACCACTTGCTCGGCACGGATATCAACTGGCTTGCGTTGGGCGACTGCGGCTCGGTTTATCCCGCCGGCCAGGACATGTCCCTGTGGGAGGCGCTCGAGAAAGGAAGCCTCGGCCAGTTGAGCGACGCGGACAAGCAGAGCGCCATCGAGCGTGGCTCGAGCTGTTTCCAGCCCTACGGGAAGCAGGCGGCCGAGGATTTTGTCCAGACGGCGAATTACAATTTCCAGTCCCACCGAAATGCGAAAGTATTGGGAAGACCGTCCCCAGCCGGTGGCCGCCGGCCAAGCCCAGGCGCCGACGATTGTCTATAGCGCGCCGCGCAGGGAGGCAGTCGTGGTGGTGGTCAATTATGCCCGGGAGGACCTGCCGGTGACGCTGAATGTGGATCTCAAGGCGCTTGGCCTCACGGAAGACTGCGCAGCCACCGATACCGAGCCGGGCACGAGGCCCGAATTGCACGGCGGCAAGCTCCAGTTCACGCTCAAAGGGCACGACCTGAAAGTCATCAGGCAGGAGGCAAAGAAATGAGGCTGGCCGCGTCTCAAGGCAGCGGAAGAATCTGCGGCAGATTGTTGAAGCCAACCACGTCAATTCTGTCGCCTAAGGAATAATCGATTTCGCCGGGGTAAATGACGTACAATTTCGTCAGCTCCAGGTCCTTGACGGCCGTAATCATTGAGTTCGTCAGCCTGGGGGCGTCAGAGGCTTTGCACTCGAATCCGAAGAGGCCATTCCTCGTGGTTAGAACCAAATCCACTTCGGGCCCGCTCTGCACCGACCAGGTGAAGCATTCCTGCTCTCGGGCGCCGGTGAGATTCACGATCTGCTCAATGCAGAACCCCTCCCAGGAAGGACCCAAAGCAGGATGTGCGGACAGCTTCGAGTGCTCTTGAATCAGCAACAATGCGTGCAGCAATCCGCTGTCGCGAAGGTAGAGCTTCGGGGCCTTGCGAAGGCGTTTCTGGAGGTTGGCATGGAAGGGCGGCAGCTCCCGCAGGATGTAGGCGCCCTTCAGTATCTCGATATGCCGCTGGATCGTTTTGTAACTCACGCTGATGATCTCGGCCGCCTCGGAATGGTTCCAGTATTGTCCATGCTTGTGGGCAATAAGCTGGAGCAACCGGCGCCGTTGTTCGTCCGTCATGTGCGTCTCGGCCAGCAGCGGCAAATCCCGCCTCAGAAACTGCTCGATGTAGTCCAGCCGCCAATTCAGCGACTCCTCCTCGATCTCATGCAAATAGGACCGCGGGAATCCGCCCCGCAGCCAGAGCTTCTGCCTGTTCTCCCAACTAACTTCGCCAACATTGAACCCGCTGAGGGGGAGCAGCCGAACACGGCCGGCAAGGCTCTCTGAAACCCCTTTGACCAGACCGGGCGAGGCACTGCCGGTGAGGAGGAAGCGAGTCTGGCTCTGCGGACGGTCCGCCAGGACGCGGAGTTTGAGGAACAGCTCCGGTTTGTCCTGGGCCTCGTCAATGACAACCACCCCTTCCAAGCCGTCGAGCACCCGGAAATTGCTGTCCTCCAGCCTGGCGCGATCCAGGAGTTTGTGGAGGTCGAAATGATTCTCCGGGCAACTGGCGAACGGGGTCGCCAGCCAGGTCTTTCCGCACTGCCGAGGTCCAAGCAAAGCGGTTATGGAGGAGTTGGCCAGCCCGTTTTTGATGCGGGCAACCATCGCCGCCCGAGGGATCTGCGACTGAAATTGCATTTGTCTTGCAGATTAGAGTCATCGGTTCTACATTGCAAGGAAATGGTGAGCGGAAAATGGAAATACTTGGATGAGCATCTGCGCCTGCGGTTGTCCGACCTCGAGCCTGAGCTGTTCGAGAAGTTCTTCTTGCACTTCTTGTGCGCGGACGTGCGGTTGACCATTGCGCGCAACGGCCAGGAGATAACCAAGCGCGTGATCTCCGCCGCAACTTATGCGAGTGGTCGTGGGCGAGGAGACAAGGGAATTGACTTGCGGGCAGTTGTGGAGGGCGGCGAAGAGTGGGTTTTTCAGTGCAAGCGGCACAAAAGCTGGAATCCAGGCCAGACGCGCAAGGCTATCCAGGAGGCGGCCTCGAAATACCAGGCCAACCACTATTTCCTGGTGGTCGCCTGCGACCCGCATGAAGAGGTCCAAGACGAGATGAAGAAGCATCCCAACTGGACCTTCTGGAATCTTGACAGGATATGCGCTGAATTCCACCTGCGGGTGCATCCTTCAAAGCACGCCCAGGTCCTTTTTTTCCTTCCGCCGGAGGAGTTGAAACGATTCGTGCCGTTTACGACCGCGGCCCTGATTCCGCCGGAGAAGTTCTTCGAGCCTTTTCTCGGGGCCGACAAACTGTTCCGCCACGACTGGAAACTCGTGGGGCGGGAAAAGGAACTGGAGGCATTGCGCGGCTTCGTTTCGGGCGCCCAAAAGGTCCAGGTCGTCACCGCAAAAGGGGGCGCTGGAAAGAGCCGGCTGCTCTGGGAGCTTTGCCGGAAGCTGGCCGTCGAATCGCCGGAAACCCAGATACTCTTTCTGAACCCGCACCGGTGCGGTGAACTGGTGTTTGACTTTCTAGGCGCCCCTGAGCGCCGCCTCATCTTCGTGGACGACGCCCATCGCACCGAACAGGTGCCGCTGCAACTCCTGACCCTGGCGCGCGAGGATGCAAGCGCCAAAATCCTGCTCGCTACGCGGCCGCAAGGCCTGGAATCGCTCGCGCACAAACTCTATGAGACCGGCCTGGCGAACAGTACTGCGCCACAACTCTCTCTTCCTGCTCTGAGGGGGTCTGACGTCAAAACGCTTGCCGCCGAGGCGCTCGGCCAGGAGGCGGCGGCAGACCAGGTCGCGGAGTTGGCGAGGTTGACCGCGGACTGTTCATTCCTCACCGTCATTGCCGGCGAGTTACTCCGCAAAGGCCGCCTCCAGTGGGGAAAATGGTCGAGTGACGAGGAATTTCGCGGGCACGTTTTCCGGGAGTTCGAGAAGAAGAACTTCGAGATCATTCCCGAAGGCGACCGCGATACCGTCCGTTGGCTCATCCGGCTCCTTGCTATGCTCGCCCCGGTCGCCGTCGGGCCACAATTCGCCGAGACCGCGGCCCGTGCTCTGGGATGCACGGCGGTTTGGGTGGAAAGCCACCTGAATTGGCTGCGGCAAAGTGAGCTGCTCGCTGGGCGCGACGATGGACTGCGCATTGTGCCCGACCTCTTTGCAGATTTTCTGGTCTATGACACCTGCTACGAGCCCAAGACGAGAATGCCGGCCTTCGCGCGGACGGTATCGCAGGAATTCGGCCAGTGCGGCCCAGCATTGTTGCGCAATCTCTCGGAGGCCACGTGGATTGCGCGGCTAAACGGCGTCTCCGATGACAACCTGCTCAAGACGCTCGTTGACCAGGAGCATGCCAGGTTCGAAGCGGCGCGTTTTCGTAAACGCGCTGAGATGCTTCAACACTGGAGCAGCTTCGGCGTTTATCTTCCCGCTGAGAGCTTGGACCTCGCGAGGCGAGCAGTCGCGTCGAAGACTGCTCCGGCGGACGCTTTACCGCCGTTGTTTGCCTTTCGCGAGCGCGATTCGTACGATCACGTGATCGATCAAGTGCCTGCCCTGCTAAAGCCGGTGGCCAAGTACTACCAGCAGCATCGCCATGCGGCACTTGATCTCCTGTGGGAACTTGGCTCTGCGAGAAAATGGGTGGACAGCGGCGGTTCAAATCGAAACCACCCGTGGGCCGTCATCGCAGAAGTCATCAAGTTCGAGCCGGAGAAGCACGTCAGTATTACGCTCGACGCTCTTGAATGGCTCAAGAAACGGTTGCAAGGGCAGGATGCGTTGAAGGTACTGGAGGCGAAAGTGCCTGTTCTTCGGGCGCTTGTTGGTCCCTGCTTTGAGCGCATCGTCCAGTTCACGCGGCGTGAGGGGCGAACGGTTCACTTCTGCCGCCAGGCTCTCCCAGTCAAGGATACGCGGCCCGTCCGTGAGCTGGCCCTTGGCGTCCTGGCCTCGGTGATCCAACGCGGATCCGGGCTCGCGGTGTTGGACGCATTATCGGCACTCGAGCTGGCTGTCTGGCCAGCGAACGAGGCATACGCGTGGTCTGGGGTGGCCCCGGCCGAGTTCCGTGAACGATGGCGTCCCGAACGGCTAAAGGCCTTGGCTCTGTTCGAGAAGTGCCTCGCAGGGCACCCTGGCGTTGCGATTCGATATCAAGTGCGACGAACTCTCAGGCAGGTTCTCATGTCTGAGGAGGACCCGGCTTTCGCGGAAGAGTGCCGCCGCGCTCTGGCTAGTATCCCCAATGACCTGCGCCTCCGTACGGCAGTGATTCTCTTATCGACAGCCACGGATGAATTCACGGAAGCGCTCGACCCAACCAAGGCCCCCGAAAAAGCGGAGAGAGCTGAGGGCCAGTGGAACGAGATGGCCCGCCAGGCTGCCCTTGAACTTGCTGCGTCCTACCCCACCCCGGCTGCATTGTGCGACTTTCTCTCGCAACTGACGGATGAGCTGGTCCGGGCAGACAACCAGCCTTCGGCCGAGTCGATCTTTTCCACACTGGCCGAGACCTCGCCTGTTCTGGCTAGAGGGCTGGCCGAAGGCATCGTTGAAATGAAAGCGGACACTCCGCTGTTGTGCGCCTGGCCAGCGCTCGTCGCCGGTAAGTTGCAAGTCGGGGATACCAAGAGGATCGAATTGTATCGGCGGGGTATCCAGAGCCCCGTGCCAAGCGTCAGTTCCTCGGTAATTAGAGCCTTGACCCTCCAGGCCCGGCAGAACGAACCCCTGAGCGAGAGTGAACAAAGCATGGTGCTGGAAAAGGCAGCGAACGCAAAGGCTTCTGTCGAAGACGCAACCTTTCTGATCCACTTTGTACAGTGCAGCGGAGAAGCACATTTTCCACTCGCGCTTCGAATTCTGGAGAGCCTGCCTCTGCAAGAGGTTGCACCTCGTATGCTTTGGCAAATACTCGATGTGCTTGTACCCAATCCGGGGCGGAAGCTCGTCATGCCACAACCAATCGTTCGGCGCGTCCTGTTGGACTTGGTGGATGTGCCGAAGCTCGATTTCGACCGTTACGGACTAAAATGGGATGCGCTGATCAAAACGTATCCGAGAGAGATCTATGAGCTCGTCTGCAGACGCATCGCCCAAGCGAACTCTCGCGAGGCTCCCGACGATTACCACCCGGTCCCGACCGATTTTCGAAGCAGATTCCGGATCCCCGGCCTCGCGAGCGAACAGGATTTTGCGCGCATCTGCGAGGACCTCTGGCACAAAGCTTCTTGTCGCCGTGAAGCAAACGTCCATTGGTGGGTGTGGTTGTTCCAGGCTGTTGCATTCGACGGCCCCCCGCTCTGGACGAGTTGGATGCAGCGGGACATTGAGGTCGCTTCATCGGAGGAGGATTTGCTTTGGTTAGCCTCGATCATCAGATTCGAAGGCTCTTTGGTCGTATTCCGGTTTCCCGCATTGACGCGGGCGCTACTGAGCCGCGCGCAGGCCTTCGGAGGAAAAACGGCCGAGAAAATGCGCTCAGCGCTTTACGCTGCGTCCGGGCCACAGGTCCGACTGTATAATCAAGGTGCATTGGATGGGAGGTTGGACTACGTCCAGGCTGAGGCCGTAAAGGCTGCCCAGGCACACGCTCAAGATGAAGTCCTCGGGCCGTTCTACCGTTGGGTTGCCGAGGCTGAGCAGAGCGATCGCCTGATGAACAAGCTGCGCGCCGAGGCGGCGATGGCTTCCCTGGACTAGCCTTAGTCTGCGTCTATAGTCCTTCGCGAAGCAAAAGTGAACAGCCGGGTCTCTCCTCCCGGCTCGCTGCGCTATCCCTCGCCAGGGAGGCGGCCCCGGTTCAGGGTTTTCCGGCCTTCGGCTTTGCGCCCTCGGGTTCGGCTCCCTGGGCCTGGCCTGTCATCGGCACAAAGCGAACCGGCAGGACCGCCCGCCGCTCGAGCCTCTCGCCGTTCTTGCGTAAGAGCACCAACTCCTGGCTCCATCTCGGCCCGACAGGAATAATCATCCGGCCACCGTCTTTGAGCTGCTCGATTAAGGGTTGGGGCACTTTCTCCGGGGCGCATGTGACTATGACCGCATCAAAGGGCGCAGCCTCGGGCCAGCCTTTGTAGCCGTCACCCGCGCGCACCTGCACATTGGTGTAACCCAGGCGCTTGAGGTCGCCGGCCGCCCGTCTGGCCAGGTCGTCAATGATCTCGACCGTATAGACCTTTGCCACCAGTTCGGCGAGGACGGCTGCCTGGTAGCCGGAGCCGGTGCCGATTTCCAGAACGCGATCGGTCGGCTTAGGCTCAAGTTGCTCGGTCATGAAGGCGACGATGTAGGGTTGGGAGATGGTCTGGCCGTCGCCGATGGGCAGTGGGCAATCCCGGTAGGCCAGGGAGCGCAAGGGCTCGGGCACAAACTCATGACGCGGCACTTTGCCCATCGCCCTCAGCACCCGGGCGTTGGTGATATTGCGCCCGGGGCCAGAAAGCTGTTCTGCCACCATCTGCCGGCGGGCGAGGGCAAAAGGTTCGTCTGCCGCGGCCGCCAACCGGGGTGAGGCAATATCGCCCACGGTCAGAGCCGTGGCCCACAGCCCCCCTAGCCAGGTCGTTTTCCTCATAGTTCAGAGCGGTCGGCGCGTGTCCAACCGCCATAACCCGGCCATGATAACACCCCACGCAAGCCCTGACACGGCCCTGAGCTCAGTTTCGAGGGCCGGGGCGATCACAATTCCGCTGGCCTTTTCCCTGAACCGGTGGCCAAATCGAGGCCGGCAAAGACCAGAAATGAACGTGATGCAGCTAACATGAATCCCTCACACCGATGGACCTGCCCGAGGACAAAGGCACCTACATCCTGATCGCCCAAGTGCTGCAGATGAAACGCCTGGAGGTCGGCAGCCTGGGACAATTCGACATCGTTCCCGGGTTCTACGCCTACGTGGGCAGTGGATTCGGTTCCGGGGGCCTTCGCGGCCGCATCCACCATCACCTGGCATCAACCGCCGAGCCGCACTGGCACATCGATTATCTGCTCCGGGTCGCCACCCCCGTCGAGGCTTGGTTTAGCACGGCCGACAGGAAACTGGAACACCACTGGGCGGAGTTGCTGGAGAATGCACCCGGTTTTTCTGTGCCGATTCCACGGTTTGGCTCATCGGATTATCATCGGAGCCGGGCCAGTCACCTGTTTTACTCCAAGCGCCGCCCCTCATTCCGGTGGTTTCGGGGGCAGATGATTGAAGCATTCGAAGGCGTGGAGGTGGAGCAGACCATTATTCCGCCACAATCACAATCCGCTCAATGAAGGAGGGCGAGTTTTGTGTAAATCGCCCTCCCGGTCTCATTCTCCGATAACCAGTTTCCATTCCGGGATTTGGTGCGGATTGCGAATGCCACTTGCCGGTCTGGCGGTCTCTGCTGGTTGGTTATTGTTCATAGGGGTATTGGAACTGCCTTGGGTCTTCTCAATGCCGCATCTTGAAGGAAAACGATTTCACTGGTGTTGGGCTGAGGGAGGCCGAGCGTCAGCCCCGTCTGCATCAAGCTCTGGCCACCCATTTGCCTGGGAGAAAAGGAGCCATCCGCACACCAGAGCCAATACCGGGCCTGCGGCTCCAGGCCCTTGAGCCGCATCGTGTGCGTGGCGGCGGGGCTGTCGGGGCGGAATACATAGACAGCTCCCTTCCGGGACACCGGGTCAAAATACTCGACGCCATCCCAAATCTTGCCGGTGGGACGGGGAAAGATGTGATAGAGGTTGGCGGTCCGCACCAGGGGCCGAATCATGGTCTTGTACGTATTGACCGCCTCCTTGATAAGCGCCTTTTGCGAAGCGGTCCATACCGGCCCGCCGTTGCGGCCATTGGGGGCGTCCGGGTGCCAGTAGGCGGCGCCCATGGAAGCGGAACGAAACTCATAGACGGAACCGGACGCTTGCCACTCCGCCCAGGAGCCGCACAAGGCGGCAATCTGCATGGGATGCAGGGCAAAGGACGAGTCATAAAACGACTGCCGGGCGTCCAGAGGATAGTACCGGTCCTGGTTCTGAATTTTCATGCAGCGTCTCAAGATGCCGTAGTCCTTGATGCGCCCGCCGCCGGAGCAATTCTCGTAGGAGAAATTCGTGAGGGAAGCATAGAGCGAATCGAGCACCTGGTAATAGCCCTTGGTCTGCCAGTAACCGGCATCCTCGGCATAATGAGCGCGGGTGCCCGGGCCATGGCCGCCCGTCTGCAGGACATTCCCATCCGTGCCATCCGAGCGAAAGAAATCGATGCGAAACTGGTCATACAGGTATCGGGCGTCTTCCTGGCGGTGCTTGATTCCCTCGAGGGTGGTCATGGGAGGATTGCAATTCCAATAGAGGCCAAAGCGCATCCCTTTGTCGTGCGCGTAATTCCTGGCCGCCAACATGCCGGAAGGCCAGTCCGCCCCGTCGCCGACCGGCGGATGGGGCTTATGGGTGGCGTCGCCCGGCCACCAGCCAATGTCCAGCACCACCTCCTCAAAGCCCAGCGGGGCGATTTCATCGATGAGCGGATAGTACTTGGTTTCGGTGGAACGCCAGCTTCCCTGGCCTTTGCCGGTGGCGGCGAAGGCGTTCCATTCCACCTTGGGATATGCCGGGTCGTCCCGAAGAATGGATGGCATGGAGTAGTTGAAGAGGTATTTGCGCAGGCTGTTGCCGGCATCATCCAGGTCTCCCTGGTAGGCGCCGATGAAACCGGGCGGCACCTCAAAAGTCTCGGCGGGATCGACGTCAGTCTTGAAATTGTCGCCGTTTCCGGCCTTGATGGCAGCGCCGCCTGGAGCAGGATGGGTAGCAATGGCGATGCGCCCAATGCTCCACTCCCAGCCGATATAGACGCCATGCCCGCCCTGGGCGTCAACAACCGCGAGCGGGATGAAGTCCTGGTCTTCGCTGAAGCGAAGCAGCTTCTGATAGCCTGCGGCGAGTGGGTCGTGGTAAACGCCGGTCTTGTCAGGAAGGCTCCCATCGTCATTGATGTACCAGACGCTGGTGTCCTCGCCAGGACCAACCACCCGGACATCCAGGCTTTCCTGTTCGTAAAGGGTGACCTTGCGGGCGGCGTGATTCTGGATAGACATCGTGTGGCGCACCGGGCCAGGCCCGCGGCGCGCCTGCCAGACCGAGGTCAATTCCAAGGCAGGGTCCGCATTGGTGAAGGCAATCGTCACCCTGGAGCCGTCGGCGTGGTCCTCTACTCCCTGCTTGAAGCCCCACTTCAACATACGCCGCTCGCCGTCAGTATCCGCCTGACTGACCAGCGGAAATGGAGATGGGACGGCCGTCCAGTTCCAACCGGCCGGACTGGCCAGCCTGCACAGATACAGCTTCTGATCGGAACCGACGCCAAGGGCTAGTGTTGTGTCCGCCGTGTTCAGGGTCCATTGCCCCAGCCACCGGCGAGAATCCTCTTTCGATGAATCCACAGGTTGCTCCGAGGCCGTGCCGGTGGACGCCGAGGCCGGAGTAAGCACGATGTTTCGGTAGGCGATGCCACCGTGGTCGCCTTGCAGGTAGATCGGTCCTGGCAGTTCCTCATGGCTGTCGAAAGCTCCCCCCGTGATGCCCGGGATTTCCTGGTGGTTGATGATGGTCTGGCCGTTCTGGATGACCGTGACGAACCGGCCGGCCAACGTGATGTCGAACGCCTGCCAGACGCCCGGGCGTCGCGGCTGCTCCGGAGCCGGCGCCAGGAAACCATACACCGCGCCTATATGATGATCGGGCGGCTCCTGGAGGGAATCATCTTCTATTTGCACCTCATACCGGCCCCGCAAGTAGATGCCGCTGTTGGCGTTGGTGGGGCAATTGACCTCGAGGTGCAGTTTGAAGTCCTGGAATGTCCCATCCGTGGCGATGTTCGAGCCGGCGGACTTGTTGACCAAACAGCCATCTTCCACCACCCAACTCGCCGCCTTGGCCGGATTGTCGAACCACCACCCGCTGAAATCCCGCCCATTGAACAGCGTGATCGGCTCAGCCCACTTGACATTGGCTGGCGGCTTGAGCGGGGGAGCGCGTCTGCCAGTCCAGGTCCAGTGAGTTCCATTGGGGCCCCGGGCCGAGCCCGCCAGGGTCTCGCCGGTCAGCTTCCCGTCGAACACCAGGTCATTCCGGCTGTCCTCTTCCTGCTGAGGGGAAACGAACTGAATCTGGTCTCCCTGGACGAGGACCTTGGGCAACGGGCGGGCGTTCCCCCAGCGGCCCACAAAATTGGCTTTCCAAACTCCCTGGTCCACCTTCAACTCCAACCAGGACGGAAGCGGTTTGCGGTTCGCATCTTGGATCGTGAGGTCCCAACGTCCGGCCAATGCATCGGCGGGAGCCGCTCCGATCATCCGGTCCGCGGCAATCGCGCTGCCCAAGGCCAACAGGAGCCGCAGGCAATGGGTCGGCGAGGGTGCGTGGAAGCGTCTGGTTGCAGATTTCATGAGTGGGAGCTTATCAAAGGCGGGCGTCTTGGCAATCTTCGGGCAGGTTGTCGGACTTCGGGTTGGTGGGGAAGAGGGCTGGCGGAGACTCCCGTAGGAATCTCGATAATATCCACAATCTTCGTCCCGGGTGGTGGCAGGCAGATCAGGTCCCGCCGCTTTTGCCAGGCCCGCACAAACAGGCGCTGGTACTCTTCGAGCGGTCCAGACAGGAGGCGCTCGAGCTCCGTTTTGGTTGCTTGCCTGGCGAACCTCGAGGGCTGCGGCATACCAAAACGGCCGGCCTCGTGACCTTCAAGGCGGTTGGCGAGGTGGAGCCGGACAAGGCGGCTGGCCGAGGAAGCGATGCTCGTTGACCGCCGCATAAAGCGAGAATCCGGCGCAGCTCTTCTAATGGCAGGTCGATAAGGAGGACCATTCTGCGCGCCGGGCAGGAAGGCAAGCATCTCACGGCGTGGGATTCTGCTATATTCCTGGGCGGAGATTTGGCAGAATCAACACAAGCGACCGCGAAACCGTCTCAGTCAACAAACGGTCTAAGGGCCGCCCCAGGCCCAAATCATGACACTTGTCAAAATGAAACTGCATTATCCCTCCCGCGCGACCCGGAAAGAAAACTCTGTGAAATCGGCCCTGCTTAGCCGCCGCGACTTCTTACGCGCGAGCGTCCGGGTCGCCGCCTTTTCACTGGTTCCCTTGGTCTCCTCCTGCGCCAGTACGGAGCCCGCCGGCAGAGCCGCATGGCGCCCTCGCCTGGCGCTCTCCTCCGTCATGTTTTCCGATCTCCCCCTCCCAGACTTCTGCGGACAAGCCGCGGCGCTCGGATTCAACGGCATCGATCTTTGGGGTCCCTTCGGCAAGTGCCGGCACCTGGTGGAGGCGCAGCAGCTTGGGGCGGAGGGGTTTCGCCAGCTTCTTGCGCGTCACCAGCTCCAGGTCGGTTGCTACACGACGTATCGCACTGCCGGCCATGCGGAGGGGTTCCCGGCCTATGCCCAGTTCATTGGCCAGTGCGGCGGAGGCGTGGTGGTGCGCGAATCGGATTACGGCAAGTTCCCGGCGGAGGGACTGGCGGAAGGGATGCGCGAGTTTTTTGCGAAGCTCCAGCCCGAGATTGACCTGGCCCGCAAGCACCGCGTTCGGCTGGCGGTGGAGAACCACGGCGACGCCTTGCTCAGCACACTGGATTCCATGCGACTCTTCCGGACGCTGAACCCCGCGCCAGATGCAGTCGGCATCGCCTTGGCCGGCTACCACTTGCAAGGCGCCGGCATTTCCGTCGAGGAGGCCGTGCGCGTTTGCGGGGACCAGTTGTTGTTCTTTTATGCCTGGCAAAAGGGGGACGGTTTCGACCAGTTGCCAGCCCACGGTCCCGCGGATTTCACACCCTGGCTGCAGGCCCTGGCGGCGATTGGTTATCACGGCTGGATGACCCCTTTCATGCATGGCGAGGAACCGGCCGAGAAAATGGCCCAGGCGGTCGCCAAGGCCCGCGCTTACCTCGAACACCTGTGAAGGTCTCGCGCGAAGAACGCCTCGCCAATCAAAGACTACGGGTCAAGGTAATAGAAGGAAGATTTTCAAACCAGGCCTGCTGCTTGTAGCAGGGGGTTGGCCCCACACGAAAGCACAGTCGGCACGGTCGGGAGCGGATAATGTCGTGGCAGCATTTGGAGATTACATGAAGGATTGGCAGGCGAGCGCTAAGGCGCTTAACCTGCCAATCCTTCATGTAATCTCCAAACGCTTGGCGGGTCAGGGCGTCGGCAGCCGACCCAACGTCTCCAGCAGGCCGCGCCCGCCGGCAAGAAAATCGGCATTTATTTTTGCATGGGCCCTAAGGGTTGACCGCCGCTTCGAGTTTGCGGGGTGATCGGCGGAAAAAGGTGTTCAGGTTATCGGCTTGGCTCGGCGGCAAAACCGATTTGCCACTGCACGGCCTCCGGACGCCCTGGAAACCGACCGATAGCAAGTTGCCGGTGTGTCGGCGATGGACAGGGACTTCCCCGGCACCTTTGGCTGTGGCTCGCACCTCTGACGGAGCCGCCTTTTCCGGCCCGTATTGACCTCGCCGTCAGCCTTGTGTAGGGTGCGGCAGGATGAAGAATTTGCGAGGAAATCGGGTCCGGTCAGCCGCGCAAGACTCGGCCCTGAGCGCCGCCCCGCTTTCACCTTCGAGAGCCCGCTGGCGGGGTGCGAATGCAGAGGCGCGCCCGAAAATGGCTCAAATCGTTACCTACTGCCGTTTGGTGGCCCGGGCTTTCCGTCCCCGGAAGATCATTCTGTTCGGGTCCTATGCCTATGGCCGGCCGACGCGGGACTCGGACGTAGATCTCCTCGTGATTATGCCGCACCGGAGCGGGCCGGTGCGCCAGTCGGTAGCCATCCGGCAGCGCTGTGCGGCGCCGTTTGCGTTGGACCTCCTGGTCTGGACACCTGTGTACGCTCGCAAGCGCCAGTCCTGGAACGACAGCTTCACCCGCGAGGTCTTTGAGCAGGGTAAGGTCATGTATGAAGCCGGCCACCCGTGAGTGGGTCAAGAAGGCGGAGAACGACTTCGAGACGGCGTTGGCCTTGATGCGTCGCAAGAAAGTGCTGGCTGAATCGGTCTGCTTTCACTGCCAGCAATGCGCGGAGAAGTACATCAAGGCCCGTCTGGAAGAGGCCGGCCGGCATGTGCCCCGAACCCATGACTGCGAGGCTCTGCTCAACGACCTCCTGCCGTTGGAGCCGCTCTGGGCGCCTTGGAAAAAAACACTCGCGCGGCTTTCAGATTACGCGGTCCGCTTGCGCTATCCGGGCATCAGTGCCACCAAGGCGGAAGCAAGGCGAGCGGTGAGGGACGCCAGAGCGGTGCGCAGGGAGGTTCGCCTCAGCCTCGGACTTCATTGAGATCTGGTTTGATTTGCGACTGCACTGCTGGCGGCCAGCGCCGGAAGAGCGTCAACAGCCGCGAAACTGCTTAGACTGCTTACCGTTGCCAGGAATGTTCTTCTATTCATTTATCGGGATCACCTCCTGGTCCATATTGGACTTGATTACGTGGCCTATCAGTGTTAATAACTTACATTCCGCAGTCGCAGGGTGCAGGTTTTCACTGCCGTTTTCTGGTCTGGCCTACTATCTGTAAACGGCGGCGTCGATGTCCAGCAAGCCCAAAACGGTTTG
>Ga0187864_10002794_pt1 | contig 14809 bp, 13 predicted proteins | sample June2016WEW_11_4_FD_132985 | JGI IMG/M metagenome (GOLD analysis project Ga0187864, IMG submission 132985) | Peatland microbial communities from SPRUCE experiment site at the Marcell Experimental Forest, Minnesota, USA - June2016WEW_11_40 | ecosystem: Environmental > Terrestrial > Soil >... | reverse complement strand
TGCCCGCGTGCCGCGAGAGGACGTGACGAATCTCGTCAGCGGCGCCGTGAAACTCTACGCGGCCGTGGTGGAAGAAGCGGAATCGGAAGTTCCGGCGATCGACTCCACGGTTTCTACGACGGAAGCAATGGTGATGGCGTGCGCCCTGCTGCGCGCGCATCACCTGAACCCTTTCGATCTCGCGCTGTGGTTTTCGCGCACGGCTCCAAACCCGCGCTGAGATTGGCTTGTTCGTTCGGGATGAGGATAGGGCCATGGGCACAACGAAATTCGTGAATAACACAACCAGCGCAACCGAACACAAGGTGCAGCAGATCACCACGCGCACCGACTCGCGCGAAATCCTCGCGAATGCGCGCCGCGATATCGCCCGCTATCATCTCGACGACTACTTCATCGTGGACGTGGACGCGCATCACGTCGAGTTCGACTCCTGGAGCGAGATTCTTGACCACCTCGAGAATCCCGTGCTGCGCCACAACGCCAAGTCCATGACGCAGAACTGGCCGAACGCGAAGCAATTGGCCTTCAGCAATCACCCGGTCGGCCTGACGTTTCAGGATGTGTTCGGGCGGATCCCGCATCAGTGCGAGCTGGGGGAGCATGTGGACAAGACGGACGAGCACCGCGATCTCACGCTCGTCCGGCGGGCCATGGATTCGATGGGGATCAAGATACAGGTCGTGTTTCCGCAGCCGATGCTCGAGATGGGCCTGCATCCGGACCCGGAGATCGTCACGGCGATGACGTTCGCATACAACCGCTGGTTCACCGAAACGATCCTGCCGCGTGAAAAGCGCGTGAAGACCCTGCTGTGCCTGCCGTTCCACGATCCCGAAGCGTGCATGAGGATGATCAAGGAGTTCGGCGAGACGCCCGGCGTCGTCGGCTTCATGATCACGAGCCAGCGCCACACGGGCGTTTACAAGAACATGTACATGCGCGTCTACAGAGAGCTCGAAGAGCGCGGCCTCCCGCTGGCGTTTCACGCCGGCCCCAGCTGGGGCGACACGATGACGACCACGATGAACCGGTTCCTCTCGGTGCACTCGATGTCGTTCGTCACCTGCAACATGACGCACATGACCAACTGGGTCGTGAACGGCCTGCCGGAGCGATTTCCGAAACTGAAGGTAATTTGGATCGAGAGCGGACTCGCGTGGGTGCCGTTCATGATGCAGCGGCTGGATCACGAGTATCTCATGCGCCAGTCCGACGCGCCGTTGCTGAAGCGGCTGCCGAGCGAATACATCGCGGAGATGTACTTCACATCGCAGCCGCTCGAAGTGACCATGCCGCACATGCTCGAAGCGACTCTCAAAGCCATCCGCGCCGAGACGCAGTTGCTGTACTCCTCCGATTGGCCGCACTGGGACTTCGACGTGCCCGCCCGCATCGCGGGGCTGCCGTTCTTGAGCGAGCAGGCCAAGCGCAATATCCTCGGCGAGACCGCGCGCAAGCTTTTCCGGCTCTAACCTTCCGCAGACGAATCGAACGTTGCCCCGCATACACGCGGTTTGTTATGCTCCGCCGCGTTCGGCCAGTTGTTGGCGTTGCAGGAGGCGCAATCATGAATCACTTCAAAAAGTCGATCATTGTTGGAGCCGCAGTGTGTCCGTTTCTCGTGGCGACGTCGGTTGCCCATGCGCAGGGCGGCGCAGCAAATGGAATCGCCCCAGTTCAGAAATGCGCGGACCTGGTGAATCTCAAGATCGCCAGCACGAACGTGCAGATCATCAAGACCGAGGCTGTCCCGACCACGCCACCGGGGACGTTGCGCATCCCTACGATTTCCCCAGAAACGATACCCGTCCCGATCCCCCCGTATTGCCGCGTCGATGGCGTGATGGACCCGCGCACCGGTTTCGACGGCAAGCATTACGGGATCGAATTCGCCATCGCGCTGCCGGATCAATGGAATGGACGATTCCTGTTCCAGGGCGGCGGCGGGCTGAACGGTTCCGTGGGCGCGCCGTTTGGCACTCAGGCGGCCGGCAAGGTGCCTGCGCTGGCGCGCGGCTTCGCGGTCGTTTCCACGGACACGGGGCACGAAGGCGCCGTGTTTGATTCTTCTTTCATGAAGGACCAGCTCGCCGCCCTCGACTTCGCCTACATCGCCGTCGGCCGCGTAGCCGTGCTGGCCAAGCAAGTGATCGCCAGCTACTACGGCCAGCCCGCCCAGCATTCGTACTTTGACGGCTGCTCCACCGGCGGGCGCGAGGCGATGCTGATGTCGCAGCGCTATCCGACCTATTTCGACGGGATTATTTCCGGCGATCCGGCCATGGAAACGGGCTATTCGAATATCGGGCTTTCCTGGGCGAGGCGCGCGTTCGATGAAATCGCGCCCAAAGGCCCGAACGGGAAGTCTGATCCGACGAAGGATTTCTCAAGCAGCGATAGGAAACTGATCGCGGACGCGATCCTGAAAGCATGCGACGACAAAGACGGCCTGAAGGACGGCATGATTTTCAATCGCGCCGCCTGCCACTTCGATCCCGCGGTTCTTCAGTGCAAAGGCGACAAAACCGACAGCTGCCTTTCTTCCGGCCAGGTGACCGCATTGCAGCAGGCTTTTGGCGGGCCCAAGGATTCCCGCCGCGACCAGGTCTATCCACGATTCCCCTTCGACGCGGACATGGTAGCCGAACCCAAAGGCCCTCGGTTCACGCTGGGTTTCTTGCCCATGCCGGGCCCCAACATTCTTGGAAACGTTCTGCCGCCCAACGAGTCCGTCGACCAGCAAGTCGCCGGCGTCCGCGCGGATGCCGAACAGACGCTCGCCGACACGGCTTCGTGGACCAATCTCAACATCTTTTCGGAACACGGCGGCAAGCTCATCTTCTATCATGGCACGAGCGACCCGTGGTTTTCGTTCCTCGATACGCTGGATTACTACAAGCGCCTCGGGCGGGACAACGGCGGCATGGACCAAGTGCAAACGTGGAGCCGCTTTTTCCTCGTGCCGGGGATGAGCCACTGCATGGGCGGCGCTGCGACGCTGGATGACTTCGACATGTTGACCGCGATTGTCGACTGGGTTGAGAAAGGGCAATCGCCCGAGTTTGTGATCGCGACGGGCAAGTCGCTTCCGGGCCGTTCGCGGCCGCTCTGTGCGTACCCGAAGTACGCGCGCTACAAGGGCCAGGGTGATCCCGAAGATGCCAAGAGCTTTGAGTGTGTTGTGGGAGGTCCGGCACAATGAAATCGAATAGCTCCGGCGCGCTTCGGCTGATCTCGCGTTTCATGCTGTTGCTGCTTTTTGCAGCCGCGACGGCCGGCATACTTCTCTCGCAAGCAGACAAGCCGTCGCCGCAACACGGCACCGTGGAGCGCATCAAGGTGCACGGCAAGTCGCTTGAAGGGAACCTCGAGGGTGACTCGCCGGATCGCGACGTTTCTGTGTATCTGCCGGCGAGCTACAAGTCTCAGCGTCATCGCCGCTACCCCGTCGTCTACCTGCTCCACGGCTACACGGACAACGACGACAACTGGTTCGGCGCAAAGCACGTCTTCGTCGACGCGCCTGCGGCCATGGACAAGGCGTTAGCGAGCGGGTCGCGCGAAATGATCGTGGTGATGCCCAACGCCTACACCGTCTACATGGGCAGCATGTACTCGAACTCGGTCACGACGGGCGACTGGGAAAGCTTCGTTGCGCACGATCTTGTGTCCTACATGGACGCGCACTACCGCACGATCCCTAACCGCATGAGCCGCGGCTTGGCCGGCCACTCGATGGGCGGATACGGCGCGGTTCGGATCGGGATGAAGCACCCGGAGATGTTTTCGAGCATTTACTGGCTGAGTGCCTGTTGCTTGGCGCCCAACCTGAATGCCGAAACTCCCGACCTGGTGAACGCGGAGTCCGTTCGCAGTGCAGCAGACCTTGCGAAAGCGAGTTTTGGGACGCGAGCGATGGTCGCTTCGGCGGCTGCATGGTCTCCGAATCCCCAAAATCCGCCGCTTTTCTTCGATCTTCCGTGGGTGGCCGGCAAGCTCCAGCCACGGGTGGCGGAAAAATGGGAAGCGAACGCACCGCTCGCGATGGTCGACCAGTATGTGCCGAATCTCAAGGAGTTCCACTCTATTGCCGGCGACGTCGGAACCAAGGATGGCCTGATGGCCTCGAATGAGGAACTCGACCGAGCACTCACTGCGTACGGAATCACCCACACCTTTGAGACGTACGACGGCACTCACATCAGCGGCATTCAGGACCGGCTGGAAAAGAAGGTGATGCCATTTTTCTCGAGCAACCTGTCGTTCGGCTCGACTCGGCACTAAGGAGACCTCGATGAACAGCAAACTTCGTGACTCGACGAAAGGTTTCGCAATCGGCCGCCGTTCCATGTTGAAAGGCTCCGTGGTGGGCGGAGGCCTGGCGCTCGCGGAAAGCCTCTTGGCAGGCGCGTTTCCGGGAGCGGTTGCTGTAGCCGACGGCCCGTCCGGCGGATCGCAAGAGACCAAGCCATCCCCGGCGGGAACGGCGACGCCATTGGGAGAGATCGAGCCGATCAAGCTGGAGTACGTATTTCAGATTCGCATCGATTTCAAGGAACGCGTCTCGTTCAAGACGCCGCATGGAACCCGCGCCTACGTACCCGCGATATCCGGCGTGATCGAGGGGCCGCGCCTGCAGGGGCGCGTGGTGCCACACAGCGGCGCGGACTACGCCGGCAACGGCCGGCTGAACGCGCACTACATGCTGCAGGCGTCCGACGGCGCGATGATCTACATCAACAACATGGGATACCTCTACCCGAAAGACGACAAGCCCATCGACCGGAACGACCCGAGCTGGGGCGGGGACCGCGATTATTACTTCCGGATCACGCCCGTCTTCGATACGCCCATCGGCCCGCATGATTGGCTCACGCGCACGGTTATCGTCGGCACGGGAAAGCGCCACGCGAATCCCGATTACACGATCTTCACGTACTACGCCGTGCTGTAGCGGCCGTCGCACGCTATATCGCTCGCGATTTGGCCGCCACTGTCGATTGGAGGCTGGGTCGAGCCCGAGCATACGTCCCTGAGGCACCCGCGTGATTCAAGGCATCCCGATTGCCCGCCGGAGCCATCTTTAGTAGTCTCTACGATTGCGCTTAAGCCTTCCGTCCGGTCTGAGGGGCGGTCTGCGGGATCAGGGGTGAAAAGCTTGCGGGGCCAATCTCGTGCCATTTTCTGGCTTTCGATCTGCTGCGCGGCGGTGTTGCTTACCTCCTGCCAGGAGCAGATCAATTATCCCGCGCCCACGCTCACATCGATCTTACCTGTGAGCATCGAGGCGGGTCAGCCGGCCTTCATCCTGAACGTCAAAGGCGGAAACTTCACACCTGCTTCCGCCGTTCTGTGGAATGGTTCGCAGCGGGTCACCCTTTTCACCAACACCGGCGCACTAACAGCGCAGATTCTCGCGAGTGATATACAGAATGCTGGCACCGCGTTGGTTACCGTGTCCACGCCTCAACCGGGCGGAGGCACAAGTCAACCGCAGCCATTTACGATCAATCCGGCCCCGAGCCCCGTGCCTCAGATCACGTCGCTATCGCCTTCGGGCGTCTCCGCCGGCAGCAGCGGTTTCACGCTCACCGTGACGGGGAAAAACTTTGTCTCGCAGTCGACCGTGACTGTGAATGGCAGTAATCGTTCGACCGGTTTCGTAGACCCGACTTCCCTGGAGGTGGCGATTTCCGCCTCCGACGTCGTTGCGGCCGGCACGTTGCAGATTGTCGTCGTCAATCCCCCGCCGAACGGCGGCGCCTCGAGCATCTTCCCGCTGAACGTCACGAATCCCGTGCCGAGCATCTCTTCGCTGAGTCCAACTTCCGCCACGGCGGGAGCCGCCAGCACGGCGCTTTCGCTTACGGGAACGGGCTACGTGCCGAATTCGGTGGTGACGATCAATGGCGCGCCGCGCTCGACGACCTTCGCAGGCTCGACCGCAATCCAGGCGACGCTGACAGCGGCTGATCTCGCCGCGGGGGGAATCAGTCAGGTACAGGTGGTGAATCCTCCGCCGGGTGGAGGCACGTCCAACACGCAGATATTTGCCGTGAACCCAACCGATGCCGCGGGGCTCCCCGTGCTCGTCGATATCGCTCCCTCCGGTGCGCAGGCGAATAACGGGATCTGCGGAACGTGCTCGGGGGGAACTCCGACGCTCGCAACCGCGGGACCTTCGGTGAGCACAACCGGCGAGTTCGTCGTCTTTGCGTCCAATTCGACGAACTTGCTCTCGACCTTGACCCAACCCAACCTGACGAACGGCGAGAGCAATATCTTCCTCCGCAATACATGCCTCGGCGCGACCAGCAGTAGTTGCAGCACGCCAACCACGAGCCTGGTCAGCACGGCGGCAAACGGGGGCGCCGCTGACGGGCCCAGCTCCGAGCCTTCCATTGACAGCGGGGGAACGAACGTCGCTTTCACTTCAACGGCCAGCAATCTCGTGAACTACGTGGCCGTTTCCGGAGGCACGCGCCAGGTCTATTGGCAGACGCCATGCACCGGCACCGCATCCTCCTGCACTGCAACGAATGCACCAGTGTTAGTTTCTCTCTCCGCCGACGAAACGAGCGCGGGCAACGGGGACAGCTACAATCCCATGATCAGCCCCGACGGACAATACGTCGCATTTGTTTCGCTCGCGACGAATCTTGTCTCGGGTCTCACGGTTGATGGAGTGACTCCGCAGGTCTATATCCGCACCATCTGCGCCGGCGTAACACCGTTGACGCAGAGCCCCGCGTGCGTACCCACGACGTTCCTGGTCTCTTCACCCGACGGTGTGACTCCCGCCAACGGTGCCAGTTCGCACCCGGCAATTGCGAACACCGGGCTCTTCGTTTCCTTCGTGTCCACGGCGACGAATCTCGGCGCGACCGCTCCCAACCCCAGCGCCGCGCAGGAGGTTTTCGAAACGTCCACGTGCGTCACCGGGGTTTCCGGTTGCACCGAGGTGACAACGCTTATTTCCAGTCCTGATGGCGTCACGGCGGCCAACGGCGCGAGCGTCGAGCCCGCCATATCAGCGGACGGCCGCTTTATCGCTTTTGCCTCCACCGCCACGAACCTGGTGATCGGTGTCGGCCCCACGCAACAGATATACGTCCGCGACACGTGCAACGAGGTATCGACCCTCATCACCAGCTGCACGCCTTCGACCAACCTGGTTTCCTCCCCGGACACGACAACGACCCCCGCAACACCGGCAAACTCCCTGAGCGAGAATCCCAGTCTCAGTGAGTGCGGTACGAGTACGTCAACGTCGACGTGCCAGGTGGGTCTGTTGATCGCTTTCGCCACGAAGGCGACGAACCTGTCGTCGAGTGTCCAGAATGGCGTCGAGAACATCTTTGTGCGCAGCACTTGCCAGGATCTCGCGACCACTACGACCGCCTGCACCCCTCGAACTGTCCTCGCGAGCCAGCCCGCGGGCACTTCGGCTACGGCCTCGAACGGAGACAACATCGTCCCCGCGATCAGCGGCGACGGCCACACGGTCGCCTTCATTTCCTCCGCGACCAACCTGGTCACGAACGATACCAATGGCTTCGCGGATGTCTTTCTGGGTGTTACTTCCTTCTAGGATTCCGAAACTACTTTGCAGCTTGCGTTGCGATGCGCTGAAGGACTGCCGCGCGCGTGGTGGCAAGCGTGAAGGTGAGCGATTCGCGCGGAACGCTGTTCACATACGGCCCGATCAGCCAGCTGAGACCCGTTGGAATCTCGCGGGTGAGCGAGATGGACTGGCATTCCACGTACGTTCCGCCATCCTTTTCCTCGAAGCGCCAGTAGGTGTTCATTCTCCAGAGAAGGCCGCGGTCATGGCCTTCGGGTTCGAAGCGCTCACCCGGCTCGCCGGCATTGTCCACTTCCTGAATCCGCGTAGTTCGCGAGCGGCTCCAGGCGTGGGTCGCGTCCACCGGCGCGTAGTGCACCTCGTGCTCCGTATCGAGAATCGTCGTGATCACTTTTTTCTTGTACAGGCGCAAGTCGATCACGTAGTCGTTTCCCTCGTGGCGCAGAATCTTCGAGCGCATCACATCCGGCCGGAAATACTCCTGGTGATGATCGTAGTCTTTTTCCAGTGCGAGCGCCTCCGCGAGTGTCGCGCCCGGAATGAACACGGTGCCGATCCAGTGGTGGATCATTCCGCCGGGAACGATGATCGGTTTAGAGAGATCGCCGTTCCGGCTGCGGCCGCCCCTGTTCCCTGAATCAGGATCGGGCGTTTCGAGGCGCTCGATCACGACCTCTCCCGCGCGCAACTGCGCCTCGGCCGCGGCGCGGCGATCGTCCGGCAGGCCCTCGACCCAAAGGTAAGGCTCGCGGCGCGCAAGTTCGGAGTCGATCTGCGCCTCCGTGAGCTGGACGTAGCGGTTGAAGGCCTCCACCGTCTTCGGCTCGAGGTCTGAGGCATTCACCGGGCTGGCGAAGCCGCACAGCCCTACTAGGATAATTGCGATCAGCCGTCGCACCAGCCTGTCCGCTTTTCCCATCACCTGTCGCAATGCCGCGCCTTTCGCAAGGCAGGGCTGCGCCTTGCATGACAGATTCTGAAGGGATTGTCAGCGATCAACGAACAACCCCGCTTACTTGAGACGCAAGGTATCTGCCAAATGGTGGTCGTCAGGGGTAGAGGCAGGGCAAGTGAGCAAGCCCGTCCTGCAAACGGGGGTCAGAAGGGTTACGTCGGCAGGAGGGCTTGGGCGGGTCGGGCAGCGTGCTACGACTCCTCTCGGAGCCGTCGTCCCCGCAACGCAGCTCCCAACCCGCAGATTCATGTTACGGACCGGCCCGGAGCGAACCAATGGTTCGCGAGGCATATTTTCCAGGTACTCGGGTATTAGTACCCTATACCCCGGGTACCGCAGATCGCGGTCCATATGCTCTTGGAAATTATGGCTTTACGACAACTGACTCACTTGGCGCAGGCGGCAAGCGCAGCGTGATGCTGGTCGTCTTGTTCGAATGGACCGAGATACGCTTGGCCCATTCGGAGAAATTGCCGTTCGATTGGGCGTGAAGGTCATATTGCCCTGTCTCGAAGCGTTTGAACTCGAATCGGCCCTTGGAATCAGTGCGCGTGGCGTGAGGCTGCCGGCCGTCGGACGTCTGGATCGTTACGACCGCGTCGGCCACGGGCTTACCCTGCGCGTCCAGGACCGTGCCCGCTAGCGTTCCGGTGGCGACTTTGGCGCTCGTCCCAGCAGCTACTCCGAGCGTCGCGAGGATCAGGACGAACAAGGTTTGCCGTATGTGCTTCATGGTTCCACCTCGCACTGCGGTCCACACGATTCTAGCGGCCGGGGCGCTATCCGACGCCGGTTTCCGGCTGCGGTTTTCTGTTCGGTCACCTGTCCGGTGGTTCAGGCTCGGCCGGCCACACGGTGAATTGCTTTTTCTTCGCAAGGGATGTATTCCCTGTGTCTGCCTTGCCGGCAATCATTCAAAGGGAACAGGAGACCCGATGGCTCGCTACATCTCGCAACATACCCTGGCCTGCCTGACGCGCCAAGGCGCCGAAGAGCTTTCGAAGCGGATGCAGGGAGGGTCGCAGGTGACCGCGCGGCGCGTCCTCGTCAACATGCAGGAGGGGAAGATGTTGGTCGAATTCGACGCGCCGGGGCGCGAAGAGCTGGAACAATGGCTCGCCTTGCAGAAGTTTCATTTCGATTGGCTGTTGCGGATCGAATTCGAGTCCATCGGCGCTGGTCCGCTCCAGCCTGTTTAGCGAGCTGCGGGGAGGGGTGAAGGCTGAATCCGGCCGCCATTGCCCACCGGGGAATTTGGGTGTAGGCTTGTTTCGATGAAAATCCGCCACCAGAGGCCGGCTCAGAACTGTTGTTGTACGTGTCGCACGTTTGTGTCCTCTGGCACGGACAGGCTGAGCACTTAGAAGACCGGTTTTAGCTCAGGATTTCTTGACCCACCGCCAGAGACGACCTGGCAGGTGGGCTTTTTGTTTTATGGGACTCACGTAAGACCTACAAATCGATATCCGAAGAAGGAGGAATTCACATGTCCGAGTATGCGCATCCGGAAGTGCTTGTTACGACGCAGTGGGTCGCGGACCATGCGAGCGATCCCAAGGTCCGCTTGGTGGAAGTGGACGTGGACACGACCGCATACGATCAGGGTCACATCGCGGGAGCCGTGGGATGGAACTGGCAGACCCAGCTCCAGGACAACGTCCGCCGCGACCTGATCGAAAAGGCTGCCCTCGAGAGGCTGCTCGGCCAGTCCGGCATCTCGAACGACACGACCGTCATCCTCTATGGCGACAACAACAATTGGTTCGCGGCGTACGCCCTCTGGCAGCTGAAGTACTACGGTCACAAAGACGTCCGCCTGATGAACGGCGGCCGCAAGAAATGGATCGAGGAAAAGCGCCCGGTGACAACCGACCCCGCGAAGGTCACACCCACCACTTACCGCGCGACTGGGCCCGACGAATCGATTCGCGCGTACAGGGAACAGGTTCTCGGTATCGTGCAGAAAAAAGTCTCCGGGAACCTCGTGGACGTGCGCTCCGTCGATGAATTCACCGGGAAGATCATTGCGCCGCCGGGCATGTCCGAAACCGCGCAGCGCGCCGGTCATATCCCGGGCGCCGCGAATATTCCCTGGGCCCAAGCGGCCAACGAGGATGGCACGTTCAAATCAGCCGATCAACTGAAGCAGCTCTATCAGGGAAAGGGCGTCACGGGCGCTGGGGAAACGATCGCCTATTGCCGCATCGGCGAACGCAGCTCGCACACGTGGTTTGTCCTGAAGTATCTACTGGGCTACGACAACGTGAAGAACTACGACGGCTCGTGGACCGAGTGGGGCAACCTGATCGGCGCCCCCATCGAGAAGCAAGCCGCTGCCGCTGCGCGGTAAACGGGTACGCTAAGGCAGCGCGTTCGGAGGGACGCCGTTGTGGCGCGCTTCGTCTTCGAGGGCGCTAATGTGCGCCTCGATGTCGCCGCGCTTCTTCTGGAGCTGGTCCAATTCTACCGGCCACTGGTCCGCCTTCACGCCATACGGTCGCGTCGACTCCTTTGAATTCCCGGTAGGTTTCCCTTCTATCGCCGCTTGGAGCTGCGCGATCTGGGTATCGAGGGGCCGGATTTGGACTTGGAGCTTGGTTATCTGATCCTGGTACCACTTCGCGTCACGCCCTTTGGACGCCGGTTTCGCGCCAGTCTTGGCCGGCTTGGCGTTCGGTTCCGTGAACGTGGAAATTGCGGAACCATCGCGCAAACCGCTCACGTCGTCATTCGTCCAGACTTTTTTCGAAGTCGGCTGTGCGGGGGCGGTCGAGGATGCCTGGGAAGAGGGCTCAGCAGCCGGCCCGGAAGTCCCCGAAGATCCCGCTGAGCTGCTTTGCGCGCGAGATGGCACTGCAACGGTCGCGCACAGAATCAGGGCCGAGAGAAAGGCAAGAGTCCGGTGCTTCATGAGACCTCCTCGGGAGAAAGTCCAGGACTCTTCTATTTAACACCCAGCGGGGCGGAAAGTTACGGATCTCCGAAGGCGGTTTTCCCATTCGCCAACTCGCTCTGGATAACCGGCAGGGCTTCTGCGGGCGGCCCGATGCGCCGGTAATGGCTTGCCTCGATGGTCTGGTGCTGTTCGAAGGGAAACAGGAATTTTCGGCCGCTGAAATCGTACTGTGTGCGCGTCGCCAGCCAGATGCCCGGAGCAACCTCCGCCTGGTCCATCGAAACAACGCCGCCGCGATAGAGTTTTCCGAGGATTCCGCCGCCGAACGATATGTCGCTCAACACGTGCGCCTCTCCGCGGACGATCTGATCGGCTTCGTGATCGACCCACACCTTGGCGGCCACGTGCGCGAGCGCGCTCTGAAACATCGACCGCGGATGAAAATCCGGGTTGGGATCGAGCTCAACGACGTCGCAGTCGCGGCCGTTATAAGTTTCGCGCCCGACCCACTTCGTCAGATAGGCCTCACTCGCCGCATCCACGAACTCCGCCCGTTCACGCTTGCGCCTTTCGTATTTCTCGCGAGCCGCCTTTCCCCTGGAATTGTTTGGCTGAGACATCATCTCGAGTATGCTTTCCAAGAGTTGCAACTGCTGGCGATACGCAGCAGGATCGGTGGGCTTGTCCCCGTCTTTCAGCAGAAGCTTCATCGTTCCGCCACCCGTGGGCACAACGCGGTACGTATCGTCTTCAACGGTGCGCGGGTTCGATCCGCCCGTGCGGTCCAGGTGACGCTCGATGCGCTCGTACTGCTCGAGTGCCTCGTCATTCTTGTGCTGGTTCTCGGTCACTCTCTTCGTGCGAGCCCGAATCTCGGCGTCCGTCGGAGGTGCGTCGGAATTAGCGCGCGTACTTGCCTGCTGCGCTGCCCGTAAGCTGGCTCGTGGTATTGCCGCCGCTTGAGCGAACGAGACTGTCACCAGGCCGGCCAAGGCCGTCGCCGAAACCAGCGTCGAAATAGTAATGCGCTCGAGCATGTTTCAGTGTCCCTAGGTGGGATTCTCTCCGCTGGATACCGGTTGCTAGCCTCTATTGTAACTGCCTTTCAGTCCGGCATGGTGACACGGCGTATCTTCATCTATTCAATGCATCACCGCTATTTCGACGGTCCGAATGGGCTTTTTGGCTCCGGCGTGATCACAACTGGGCTTTCCGGATCGAGATGAGATTTTCCATCGTGACCCAGGACGTAGGGATATCCTGCCGGATCGACCGGAATACCTGGAAGAAATCCTGCGTCGCGCAACTCGTTCATCGACGCCGGATAGCGTCCCAACCGTTTCTGATAGGCTTCGGCGAGTTCGTCGAGATGCTGCTCGTCCTCCTGGGCCTTCAATCCTTGCAACTGCTCGAGCGCCCGCTTCCGGATGCGTGGATCCTTGGTCGATTCGAAAATCTCGGACCAGATCATGCGGGACGTTTCAAACGACCCGCCCTTTTCCGCCACCCGCGCCGCCATTAACCGCATCCAAGGAGGCGCTTTCGGGTTCTTGCTGCCTTCGAAATAGGCGGCCGCAGCATCCGGGTAGTCCTTCATTCGGAAGTAGTACAGAAAGCCGAGATCGGCATTGAGACGCCACTCGTCAGGATTTGCCGCGATTCCGCGCTTCACCAGTTCGATGGCCAGATCGGTGCGCCCGGCGCCCGCGAGTCCCGGCTCGGAGAGAAAGATGGCGCCGAAACGATAGGCGACGATCAGCTTCGGATCGAGCGTCGTCGTGATATCGAGCAGTGGCCAGAGCAGGTCGAAAGTCGCATGTGGCGTCCCCACGCGCGAACCGTAGTACTGCACGGCGCGCGTCCAATAGATGTCGGCGAGCAGCGAGTCGTAGCCGAGGCTCAGTTTCCGCACCGCCGTCGGCGAACTCAGCACCAACTCTTCCTTTTCCTGCGCGGTGGTCCGCGTCTGCGCGTCGATCCGCATCTGCACCACGGCAATCGCCGCGTAGAGTAGCGGCACACCCACTAGGGTGGCCCACAGCGCGCGCGTTTGGCTCGGAGGGCTCACTTCAGGTTGCGCCTTGAAAACACGGCGGAAGCGGCCAGCAGGACCAGCAGCACGTAGAGGAGGGCGCACAGCGTGTTCTGCCAGATCAGCGAAAATGGAATCGGCTCTCCGTGCCCCGCCGCGGCGATGGCGTTAAAGTTGTGGAAGTTCGGGCTCAGATAATAGAGGACACTGGTCACGCTCTTGAGCATGGGATTGCGCGTGAGTTCACCGAAGTCGCGGATGTCCTTCGCGAACACTCCCGTCACGTAGATACCCAGCGTGAAGAGCGTCGAGAGCATCGGGCTCGAAAAGCAGGAGAAGAACAGGGCGAAAGCCGTCACCAGCGCAAGCTCGAGCAATATGAAATAGATGGCCACCAGGATCGACGCGTCCGACCGAACGAATGGCCTGCCCACGTAGAAGAGCGCTGCCGCCAAACCGAGCGTCATGAAGCCGGTATTCACAGCGAGTGTCAGCAGCAGCCCGGCGTATTTCCCCACGAGGAATTCCGACCGCCGAATCGGCTTCGCCAGCAGGCTGTAGAGCGTGCGCTTCTCCATCTCCTTGTAGACAAGGCCCACTCCGATGAAGATCGCCATGACCAGGCCGAAGATCGAAATCGCCGAAAGGCCCAGATTGATGATCACCAGCCGCTCGATCCCGATCGAAATCTGGCCGACCATGATTGCCGCGCCGATCATCATCAGAGCGAAAAAGATCAGATTGTAAAGGACGCGGTCGCGCACCGCTTCGCGGAACGTGTTGATCGCCACGACGCCCGCCATCACGCTCATCGCTTCATCCCCTCGACCGCGTGAGCCGCGGTTTGTTCGCGCCCCACGAGCCGGATAAAGTAGTCCTCGAGCGTCGGGCGCACGGGCGAGATGGATAGGATCCGCGCGTCGCAGCCCCGCAACTGCTCGAGAGTGCCGTAGAGCTCCGCTTCCGGGACCTCCATGCGGTTCCGCCCTCCGATGCGGGTGGCCCGCGCGGCGAGGCCCGGCGGCAGCGCGCGCCCGTCGCGCGCTTCGAACAGAATCTCCATCCCGTGTACTTCGATGGAAACGATCTCGCTCGGTGCGCCCACGCCTTGCAGCTTTCCCCCAACGAGTACGGCAACCCGGTCGCAGAGCATCTCGGCGTCCGACAGAATGTGCGTCGAGAAGAAAACCGTGCGGCCCTGCTTCTTCAACTCCTGGATGATGTCGCGCACCTCGCGCCGGCCGATCGGATCGAGCCCCGACATCGGCTCATCGAGGAATACGACCGGAGGATCGTGCAGGATCGCCTGCGCGATGCCTGCGCGCTGGAGCATGCCCT
>Ga0187864_10002793_pt1 | contig 14812 bp, 10 predicted proteins | sample June2016WEW_11_4_FD_132985 | JGI IMG/M metagenome (GOLD analysis project Ga0187864, IMG submission 132985) | Peatland microbial communities from SPRUCE experiment site at the Marcell Experimental Forest, Minnesota, USA - June2016WEW_11_40 | ecosystem: Environmental > Terrestrial > Soil >... | reverse complement strand
TGAATGTTACAAGATGCAGAAACGAACCCGAAACGAACGCGATTTACCTCCGCGTGTAGGTATGCAATTGCTCTGCAATCTGTGTCGTCAGAGGATACCCGCACCCGTGCGGGTTACTTCACAACGGCGAGCTCTGTTCGCCCCTCCGAGCGCCTTCCCGTCATCGACTTTCGTCTTTCATCTTCAGGCTCATCCAGTGGTAAACCACCGACTGCATCGAATTGGACAAATGGTTGTAGTCCGGAGGCGCGTAAAGCTCGAGACTTCGCAACTGAACCTGCCTCGCGTTTTCGGGTCTCCAGATGCCGCTCCAATTGTAGTCATAGGCTTGGGCAGATCGCTCTCGAGGATTCACGGATTCATAGACACGCCGCGCCTCTTCCACGGACTGCTTTACGTCTGCAAGTGTGGCATCCTGGTCGAATTGAGGGGCTACCACCATGACAGGCCGGGGCGCGACCAGAGCCAGAACATCGTCGAAATCCCAAGGCAGATGCTTCTCATTGCCCTTAAAGAAACCTAGTCGCGGGATCAAACCATTGATGAAGCCAAAACTGTCGATGTTGCCGGTCCCCTTCTCCACCGTCTCCGTCCTGAGAGGGGTGAAGCCGCAAAAGGAAACCGCACCTGCGATCCGATCATCGAGTGCTGTGGAGAGGAGTGCCACCGTCCCTCCCAGGGAGTAGCCCATGACATAAATGCGGTGCGCATCGATCCTGTCGTTGGTCGAAAGCATATCCACGGCTGTCTGGACATCGTCCACCATCTTCCCCATCAGGGACCAATGGGGGAATCGCTCGTAAAAACGTAGCGCTTCAGGAATTCTCGCTCCGAATCCGATCATGTCATAGGTGAAGACACTGTAGCCTTGCAGCACTAAGGGTTCTATCAAGAAATCCGTCCCCAGGTAACCCTCCTCTTGGAAGGGGTACGTGCCGAGCAGGTAAGCAGATTGTTCCTCCTGCGTTCCTCCGGAGGGAGTTCCCATGGGAAGAATAGGCAGACGGGAGTACCCTGTCGAGTAAGAGTACGGATGCAGCCAGATGACGACTGGCATCTTGGAATCGGCAGGCTCATGGCGGGGATAATACAGCTGACCGTTGAGGTTTCCGGTGTTATTGTATGGATCAGAACGTCCCATGAAAGTAGTCCGGTCAACTTCCTCAGTTGGTCGAGGCCGGTTGAGGATCTGATCGGCGTATCCCAGCCCTCCGACCCCGGAAGTGCCCGGAGAAGTTGAAGTCAAGTCCTTTGGCCCATAAGCCCTGACGTGAGGTGGGAATTCTCCCAAGCCCCAGAGAACTTTCTTGCGTAATTCTTCCCGCTTTCTGCTCCAATCCGCGTTTCCGGCCAGAAGATCTTCCGATGTTTTCTCGGGATAAGTTCTGGGGTCGATGTTTTCTCGACTGAGCGATTTCCACTTTTCAAATGAATAATCGTAAAGGAGCCGGTCCGGAATAGGATATTTCCGCCGGCCCAGGACGGTGTCGTACCAGTCCACGTATTCTTCGATATCGGAACCGTAAGTGGGATGTATGCCCGGCCGAAACCTCAGTGCAATTCGGTCCTGGGCCCCAAGAAATTCATAAACCCGCCGGGCGGCAAGGTACCCGCGCTCCTCACCCCAGGCATTCACTTCCCACTCATTCATCCCCAGAGTGATCATGAAGGCGCGAGGGGCCATCAGCGCCACCATTTCATGCATGTCAAAGGGCAGCTTGTTCTCCCGGCCGACGAAGAAACGTAATCTTGGGTGGTACCATTGGGGATAGTTTCGAGTACACATTTCCATGGTTTCGTTGAGGTAACGGTCCGCACAATAGCGCCAGGGAATGCACCCGCCAGAAACCGGACTGCTCCCCACTACCGCGGCCAGCCTGTCTTCGAAGGCTCCCGCCCAAACCGCCAGTTTCCCTCCCCGGGAGTGGTCGGTGAAGGTTATCTTCGCCTTGTCCACCACCGGGAGAGTAATCAGATAATCGATGGCTCGTGAGATTCCCCAGGCCCGCCGGGCCAAGCATGTAAAGTCGTAATCCGGATAAAGAGGGGCAAAGAACTCCGTGTCGTCGTTTCCATCGCAGGCAGCCACCATACAACCTATGTAGCCGCGCCGGACCGCTATTTCCACCCAGCGGCGTCCCACCGAAGTCGTTATAAAAACAGGGAAGGGACCCGTTTCCGGGGGTATCAACACCTGCATACGCAATTTGCCTTTGAGACCGGGTCCGAAGCTCAGCAGCACATCGCGTACGGTTATATTCTCCTCGGTCGTTTCCTTGATAATCTCCCCGCGCAGGTTGTCGGGAGGAGGGGGAAAACGGCCGGTCACGTAGTGCTGAAATATCTCCCTGAGTATCTCTCGCTTGCGCGCCCATTGCTCCTTAGTAGTAATTCGCACCTGCTTGCCGTGCTCATCCAGCAGGAGTGGATCCGGAAGCTCCACCATCGTGGGGAGAGCATCGAAGTCCGGTGGCAATTCGCCCGTGCGTTGCAGCCATTCATTCCAGGCCGGGTCAGGAGGAAGCATAGCCAGCAGCTGAGCGAGAAATGCCTTCCGTTTTTGAATATTGTCGGTGGTGCTAGCGGCGGCGTTCGCATTTGTAATCGCCTCGGTACTCTTGTGAGCTGAGGCACTTTGGAGCGCAGCCGGCACCCCTAAGAACATAGCCGTTTGGCACGCCACAACCGGCATTAAAGAACCAATCCGTAAGAGAACCCTTGGCTTCCCTGTCATCGCCCTCTCTCCCTCAAGCAAAGTCGCTGATTTCTTCTGGTTGAACTCTACACAGTTCGAGAACACCCATCGTCAGCTTAAGGTCCTAAACCGAATTAGATTGAGCTTTTCGCCATTTCGGTAGGGACATCGAGACAACCCTCTGGATTCGTCTGCTCAGGTAAGGAACACCTTGCGAGGCGGCAACCGCAGCACATTTGTGTCAATGGCTTTCCGCTGGGCCTTTTAGCATGTGCCGCGAAGTTCCGAGCAGTAAGAAGCCTCAGATTTTATTCGATCTTTTGACCGGGCCACAGTGCTGCTTCGCATGCCTTGGCGGCGGCCTCGCTGGGAGGCAGATTGGCGTGCCACCGGGAGGCATCAAGGCGTCTACCACTGACCTCGCCCGCGGCGTCCGAAACCAGCCAGAGCAGCGGCGCCACCATAATCTCCGGAGAGATCAACCTTTTCTGCAATTCCAGGGGCACTTCTTCGGGAATCATCCCCGTTTGGCTCGCGCCACCCGGCAGCAGGGCATTGACCGTCACTCCGGTTCCGGCAAGGTCCTGGGCCCAGATAATGGTTTCGGATTCAACCGCGGCCTTCGATGGACCATAGGGGGAGAAGCCCTGGTGACGCATCGTTTCGCGGTTCATTGAAATGTTGATGATCCTGCCCCACCCGCGGGCGATCATGCCGGGCGCAACGGCCCGCGCCATGAAGAACGGGCCGTTCACGTTCGTCTCAATGATCATTCGCCAAGTCTCCGGGTCCGTTTTCCAGAAAGGGTGAGGTGCGCTTAAGAACCGTTCCGAAACAAAACGCATCCCGCGGCCGGCATTGTTCACCAGCACATCGACCGGCCCGAACCGATCTTCGACCCGTTTGACAAGGGCAGCGCAAGCGGGCTCGGCGCTCACGTCCGCGAGCACGGGGAAAATGCGTCCCTCGGGCGCTTCCTTGGCGACGGCCTCAACCTCATCGCGCGTCCGGGCAGCCGTAATGGCCACGCGGAAGCCGGCTCGGCTCAGGCCAAGCGCCATGGCCCGGCCAAGCCCCCGGCCTCCGCCGGTGACAATTGCAACTCTTGCATGGCTTGCCATGGCTACAGGATACCTCACGTCTATTGCAGGTCATATATTGAAATCATGATGCGGACTATCACTCTTGAAGAATATTTCGTAAGCCCGGCATTTCATGCCTTGCAGGGAACGGGAGCGAGACGATTGCAGGGGCTTTCCTTGAGGAGTGGAGAATGAGGCATTGGCCATCCGGGGAGACTTGCGCTGGACACTGGGGCCAGATGGACTTCACCTCAGCGAGCCAGCGGCTGAGTTTGCGCCGGAAGAAACGGTCGGCAGAGTATTCCCTGGAGCCAAGCTGGTCGGCGAGCCCTCCTGAGGTGAACAAGGGAATGTGAACCGAATGCCCGTTCAGCGACCAGGTTTTCCACACGAGCCAGAGGTGAAGATCCAGCACCCCTGGTGCGTTAGCGAGGGCGGCTACCACCTCGCGCTCGACCGGAATGCGGTGCGCGTCGATTTCCTCGTAAAATGGCTCGCTGAGAACGACGACGTTCTCATCAGGGGAAGTCGGAGGTGGATCGGTTTCATCCATATGGAACCAAAGGTGAAGGCGATCGAAATAGTGGAATCTCGCCCAGTCCAGAACGAGCTTACCCTCGGGCCGGTCGCTGCATCCGAAAAAGATGGTGGACGCGAAGATGCGCTGAAAACCCTCCATGATCCGGTGGCACCTCTTGCCGTCTTTGAAGAGGCGGAAAAAGTCGAGCATCTCCGAGGCTCGGTGGAATCTCACAATCCGGCTGCGCTGACGGACCGCAAGCGTCGCCATCCAAATCGGAATGAGGCGGTCCTCGCCGAACGGTAATCGGAACTGGGGGTGACCGAGGACCTGAAGGAAGAACTTTCCATTGCTTCTCGAGTAAAGCAATTGGTCAGTAGGAGGCCGACGGAGCGGGAGACCGCAGAAGACAAAGGGTCGGGCGTGCAAGGCGAGTTGCTGCTGGCGGCGCTCGCGTTGTTCCCGAATGAGTTCGATGGATTCGACTTGTTTCAACCTGCGCTTGCTGATGCGGAAGGAAGACAGTGCTGGCGAGACGGCGTCGTCAGCCCGGTGTCCCACACCACACGTGGTCGGCAGTGGTTGAATTGTGGTGCGAAATTCCATGGGCCTCAAATCTGTTCCGGACAGAAGAAAACTCTGTCGCACCAATCTGATCAACCCAGCACGAGGCTGTATCCGATAGGTGAACCGCCTCGCGAAACCCGGCCGGTGCGGCACCCTGAGCCACGACTACACGCGCCACGGCACGACCACTCTGTTCGCCGCTCTGAGTACACTTGACGGCGCTGTCCTCGGCGACTGCATGCCGCAGCGTCGGCATCAAGAATTCATCCGCTTCCTCAAGCGCATCGACCAGGAGACGCCCAGCGATCTCGACTTGCACCTGATCGTGGACAACTATGCCACCCACAAGCACCCGCCGGTCGAACGCTGGCTGCATCGCCATCCGCGCTTCCACTTGCACTTCACTGCTACGTCTTGTTCATGGCTCAACTTGGTCGAACGCTGGTTCCGAAACTTAACCGAGCGGCGATTGCGTCGCGGCTCATTCTACAACCTCAACGAACTAACCCAGGCCATTGATGACTACATCGATGGCCATAACCAGAACCCACGCATCTTCGTTTGGAGTGCCTCGGTCGGACGCATTCTGACGAAAGTCGCCAAATGTAAAGAAGCGTTAGACGCACTACACTAGCCAAGAAGGCGATTTTTCGGGCTTGATCGGCTCCCAAGCGTTACGTGCGCGCGCACACACGCAATTGACCGCGCGACGAAGGTTAAGATGAATCGCGTAGAGTTAAGAGGGGAGGTTCTCGAGGCCATTCTCACGCACGACATAGTCGCATTCCAGACGCACGCCACCCTGCAGGGCCTCCGCGTAAAGTCAGCTTCGAATTTCAGGTTGTAACCGGCATGGCGTACGATTTCACCGTGCATTTCTTTGAAAACGTCAAGTTCCGTCGCGCCCGGGTGGATCGCCGGACGCGCCACCGCGTAGCCGGCCTCGATCGCCTTGACGCACCCGGCGATCAGTTGAAGAAGATTCAGCCAAAAATGCCGTTGAACCATATGCAGGCGTGATTACACATAGTGTCACCAGAAGAAAACCATCCTTCATTGGGTGCTCCCCCGCCGTCCGAATCATCCCTTCGCCAAATTGTCGAATTCTTTCCTTATACTATAGTCTGGCTCTGAGATTCTGAGTGGAAAATGGAGTGGATGAATGGGCAATCTCGGGAATGAAATTAAGCACTCGCTCCACATGTTCTTCAAGAACCCCGGCTTTACCATCGCCGCCCTTGCCGCTTTGGCGCTGGGTATCGGAGCCAACACCGCCATCTTCACGGTAGTCAACACGGTTCTGCTCAAGCCCCTCACCTATCCTGAGGCCGATCGTATGGTCGAGTTCTTTCACAACCCGGCCAGCGGCGGCAGCCTGCTTGCCAACAACCTTGCCTCGATTCCGATGTTTCATCTCTACGAGCGGCAGACCAGCGTCTTCCAGGACGTTGCGGCCTACGACTTCACCAGCCCCGGCTTCAACCTCACCGGTGACCGGCCCGAGCAGCTTCACGGCATTCACGTTAGTGAAGCCTACTTCCGTCTCTTCGGCGCGCGGGCCATGCTGGGCCGCACGTTTACGCCGCTGGAGGATTCGCCGAACGGCGGCAAGGTGGTGGTGGTCAGCTACGGATTTTGGCAGCGCCGCTTCGGTGGCGATCCGGCCATCGTCGGGAAATGGCTCTCGCTGGGCAATCAGCCTTATACGATCGTGGGCGTCATCGGGAAGGAGTTCTTTTCCGACCCGGATGCGGACATCTGGCTGCCCTTTCAGTTTGAACCCGAAAGCACGAACGGGAACCAGTACTTTCAAGCCGCTGCACGGCTCAAGCCCGGCATCACGCTCGCGGCCGCCAACGCGCAAATGAAGCTTGCGACCGAAGAGTTCTACCGCCTCTTCCCGCGGCGCAGCCGCAACGAATGGGAAATATTTGCCGCTGAGCCGCTGCGGGACTTGATCATCGGTGATGCGCGCAGGTCGCTGCTGGTCATGCTCGGAGCAGTGGGCTTGGTGCTGTTGATCGCATGCGCCAACGTCGCCAACCTGCTGCTCGTGCGCGCCTCCGGACGCAAACGGGAGTTGGCCATCCGCTCCGTGCTGGGCGCAAGTCGCGGGCGCATCATCCGCCAGTTGCTGGCGGAAAGTGTGCTGTTGGCGGTTGCGGGCGCCGCGCTTGGCCTGATTCTGGGGTTTGCCGGCGTGCGCGCACTGCTCGCGGTCAGCCCCGCGGGTCTACCCCGTCTCGGTGAAAACGGCTCCGCCGTGGCGATAGATTGGCATGTCCTCGCCTTCACCCTCGCCGTTGCGCTGCTCACGGGTGTTCTGTTCGGGCTCTTCCCCGCCTTCGCCGCCTCACGCACCGACCTGAACACTTCCTTGAAGGAGGGCAGCAATCGGTCCGGCACAGGGTTCCGTGCGGGCAAGACCCGCTCGTTGCTGGTCACCAGCGAGGTCTCCCTGGCCCTGGTGCTTCTGATCGGCGCTGCTCTGCTGATCCGCACCTTCATTTCCCTGCGCGCGGTGTCTCCGGGCTTCGATTCCCACAACGTCCTCACGGCCGAGATGTCCATGACCGGCGCCCGCCTGCATACGACGGCGGGCATCGCGCAGCTCTCGCGGGACGTTCGCAATCGGCTCGATGCCATCCCCGGAGTGGAGGCCTCAGCCTCGACGGTCTGGCTGCCCAACCAGGTCGATGACGCGGGGGGCTTCCATATTGCCGGCCATCCCGAAACGGGCTGGAAGGTCAGCCGATGGATGAGTATTTCGCCCGGCTATCTGAGCGTTTTCAAGATTCCCCTCCTGCGCGGCCGGGATTTCCGCGAAACCGATACGTTCGGCGCTCCCGGGGTGGCGCTCATCAACCAGTCTCTGGCCAGCAAATACTGGCCCAACGAAGAGCCCGTCGGGCAGCACCTCCAGGTCGGGCAGGGGGACAAGGAGCCGCTGCGCACCATCATTGGAGTGGTCGGCGACACCCATAACAACGGCCTCGGCAACCCTCCCGATCCCATGATGATGGTTCCAACGGCGCAGGTCGTGGACTGGTATGCTGCGGCTTATTCCGACACTTCCGCGATGATCTGGGTGGTGCGTACTCGGAGTGACCCCCATCGCTTCATCGGTGCCGTCACCGAGCAATTGCGCCTGGCGAGCGGAGGCAATCCGGTGGCTCATATCCGCACCATGGAGGAAGTGATGGGGCGTTCCACGGCCCGCCAGAGCTTCAACATGCTGCTGCTTACCATCTTCGGCGCCGTGGCGCTGGTTCTCGCCGCCATCGGCATCTATGGCCTGATCGCCTACTCCGTCGAGCAGCGCACCCAGGAGATGGGCATCCGCATGGCGCTGGGCGCAGACCCATCCGCCATCCGAAAGCTTGTAGTCTGGCAGGGCGTGAGGCTGTCTCTGGTGGGCGTGGCGGTGGGTATCGCCGCAGCCTTCGGCCTCACGAGGCTCATCGCCACTATCCTGTTCGGCGTCAAGCCGTGGGATCCGGCGGTGTTTATCTCTGCGCCGCTTATTCTCTCCGCTGTGGCGCTGCTCGCCGTCTGGTTGCCTGCCACGCGTGCTTCCAAGCTCGACCCCATGGCCGCGTTGCGCGTGGAGTGATTTGGAAGCTTTGCCTGCTGCCACTGGATAGCGGATTGACACTCCCGCTCTTCAGCAAACACGCCGCGCGAACCCTATTCAAGGTGAGTGTGGCTTTGGTAATCAGGCGGCGTCTCGAACAACTGGAGCTTGAACAGGTCCTTCACTCGAAGAGTTTCCGGCTGCCCTGGCGCCACTCAGAAACCTTCCACCATCCAAATGTCGAGGTTCCTGACTTCAGTGCCCGATATGGCAAGGTAGCGGCCGTCCGGTGAGGGTATGCCCCAAATTGCACCGCCCTGTCCCTTGTCCTGCCATAGCACCTTGGCGTTCCCCTCCAGGTCCACGTGCAGGAGGGTGCGGCCTTGGGGCGAGATAGACCCGCAGTAAAGCCCCTTTCCGTCAGGGGACCAGTCAAGACCTGCGAGGTTCGGCCAACCCTTCACGGTGATTTCGCGCTCGGAGCCACCCGAGAGCGAGAGCAAGCGAATGTGAATCTCTGCCTCGCCACCTCTTGAAGTCGCAAACGTGGCCCCATCCGGAGATATTTGGGTGTGGTAAGACGCCGTGGGATCTACGTCTAGGGTCCGGAGCACCTTGCCTCTGCCTTTCAAGGGATCGAATGCTGTGAGCATGAGCTGTTTTTGATCCTGGCTCGTCTCCTCGGTCACACATAGGCTTGCCGGGGCGCGGGCACAGTAAAAGTCCTGGTCATTCCGCGTCTCCAGCACAAACTGAGGCACTCCACCGCTCACTGGCATGCGCATCAGGCGGAGCGGAGTCGAGGGGCCAACGAGTGTTTTCGGGACCTCCAGGTAGAGTATCCAAGAGCCATCGGCGCTGAGGCGCGGGAAGCCGACGTCTTGAGGCCCTGTGACCACAGGCTGGGCTGTGTCCTCGGTGAGGCCCTGCTTGAAAATGCCCCATCGGCCGTCACGGTTTGATCGGAACAATACAGCTTTGCTGTCCGGCGTCCATGCCGTGGGATCATCGAAGGCTTCACCATTAGTCAGCGGCCGAAGGGGATTCATGCGCGTCCCCCCTGCCGCGAGTTGACCCACGTACACCTGACGCCGATTTGTCAACTTCTCGAGCACCAGCCGCCGCCCGTCCGCACTGGCGCTCAGATACCAAATACCAGTTCCAGTCCACTGGGTGATGCGTTTCGGTTTGCCGGTTGGCGCGCCCGTATTGTTGTCAATGCCAATTTGCCAGAGATTGTCGTCACTCCAGCCTGGCGTTTCTGACGCCGCATAGACGATCCGGCCGTCCGGAAACCACCAAAACTCTCCCAGCGACCCGTTAGGTTCCGAGAGAATCACCGTCCGGTTCGCGCCCTTCAGGTCGCAGGTTTCGATAGAGGTTTGGAATCTCCCGCCGGGAGTGTCGTCCTCTCTGCTGTACGCCAGGCGCTGTCCATCCGGCGACCAGCGGACGATCTCCGGCTTCTCATTTTCTCCCAGCGCGAGCACCTTTTGCGGGTTCTCTCCTTGGCTGCCCATGAGCCAGATTTCGCGACCGTGACCCGAGGCTCCGCGTGGGCTGAAAGCGATGCGTGTCCCGTCTGGCGAGACGGTATACCCCAATGCACCGTCGCGAAGCTCCTCGGCAGACTGGCCCACCACGGAGAGCCTCCACATGCTCTGTTGGCCGCCCACTTCGGATGCGTCAACGAGCAGTTGTGTGCTGTCGGGAAACCACGATTCGACCTCCCAATTGGCCTCGCCAGCTGGAACTCCGGCCGCCCTGGGGATGAGCCGCTCTTCCCCTGTTGAAAGCAGCTTAACGTGAATCCCGGCTGGGTTGGAATAGGCGAGGTCTTTGCCATCAGGAGAAATGGCAGAGCCACGGGGACCGTTTCCGCTGGAGCTGAAAGTCAGGCGTTTCTGCGTCAGCTCGGCTGAAGGGCCGGCTGGAAGCTTAGTAGGGCGGTGCAGCACGAACCACGCCAGGGCAACCAGCCCCGCCATTACTGCGACGGTCCCCATGGCGGCTGTCTTGTGCCGAGTGATGATGCTGGCGATGATGACGGAATCGGACGCTGGTTCTTGCCGCGGCGCGTGCGTCGCCCCTGCGGCCGACGCCGAGGACGCCAGCACTTCCAAGCGGCCCGAGGTCGTATCGCGCTTGAGACGCTTCAAATCAGCGCGCAATTCTGCGGCGCTCTGGTAGCGCAACTCGCGGTCCTTCTCCAGAGCCTTGTGGATAATTCGTTCGAGTTCGGGGGGACAATCAGGATTCAGCCGCACCGGAGATGCAGGTGTACGGTTCAGAATGGCCTCAAAGATGACGCCTGAGCTATCACCGCGAAAGGGCAACATCCCCGTCGCCATTTCGTACAACACCACGCCAAAGGAGAACAAATCACTGCGTGCATCCAGTTCCTTGGCCCGCACCTGCTCCGGCGACATGTAGGCCACCGTCCCCAGCGCTGTCCCGGGGCTGGTTAGATGCGGCTCGTCCACCGTGGCTGCGGTTAGACCATTCAAGTTTGCACCCTGACCGGAAGGGCTGTCCGCCGCTGTGGCCTTGGCCAGACCGAAGTCCAGCACTTTGGCATGTCCCCGTTTGGTTACGAAGATGTTCGCTGGTTTGATGTCGCGATGGATGATGCCCTGGCTGTGAGCCGCATCGAGGGCATCCGTGATCTCGATGGCGATCTCCAGCAGCCGTTCCAACTCCATGGGGCGGCCCTGAATCTGGTGCTTCAGCGTCACGCCATCCAGAAACTCCATGGCGATGAACGCCTGGCCTTCGTATTCGCCGATGTCGTGAATCGTGCAGATATTGGGATGATTCAGCGCTGAGGCAGATTGCGCTTCACGCTGGAAACGGGCCAACGCCTGGGGATCTTTGGCGACGGCTTCAGGCAGGAACTTTAATGCGACAAACCGGTGGAGGCGAGTATCTTCAGCCTTGTAAACCACACCCATCCCGCCGCCGCCGAGCTTCTCCACTATGCGGTAGTGCGAAACCGTCGCTCCAATCATGATTTGGGAGGTCCCCTGAATACCTTAAGAATCTTAGCACGACACGTCGAACACCATGTTAACAAATCGGAGGTTCTCGAAAGCTGCCTCCGCATCGCCGGCCGGAGGACTCCTGAACGTATTATCGTCCACATGGAAAATACTCGTGTACGGGCGCCGAAGAAGCTAATCGCCTTCGCAGCGCAAGTTACTGCCGGTCAGGGCGTTCGGCCAATATTATGGATTGAGAATGAAAAGTCACCTTCCCATCGACAATCCTGGCTTTTGGCTGGTTTCAGGCGTGGGAAGGCGCTTTTCCGGGTCAAGTAGTGGGTTAGGCCGTAATCAAAAGATATCCGTAACCGTTAGGCCAAAGCCCCGGCCGCCATTGAGCGAGTGTAGGATTCTGAGATTTCGACGTCAGGTGGGTGTGGCAGGGAGTCCACGCTCGCGTTAGGGCAGGGCGTCTGGGGTAATGTCTTATGGGTAGGGGATCTACCATCAGCCCCGATGCCGGGATGATTTTGTTGTCTCCATGGATTATTGTGATATGTAGCCCGAATGAAGTTCTTGACGAGGCCGGGAAGGGGTAAGTTTCATGGTTGGACAGAACCGGAGTGACGTGGCCCCTGGAGCAGACGTTTCAATTGTCCTCAAAGAGGACCAGCGCACAGGGAAACTGACCCGAGGCATCGTCCAGGACCTTCTCACGAAGTCCCAGTTTCACCCGCACGGGATCAAGGTAAGGCTGCAGGGCGGTAAAGTCGGCAGGGTTCAAGTCATCCATAGCGCCGGGCATTCTACTGAGGATCGCAGAATCAAGTGACAGCACCCCCTCACCCCCAGACCCCTCTCCCCCAAGCGGGGGAGGGGAGAAATAACCCGAGTTTACGCCCTCGCCCCCTTGGGGGAGAGGGTGTCCGTCAGCCGACGGACGGGTGAGGGGGGCGGTCCGTCCGGATATTACGTAATCCTCAGTAGAACCCTGGACCGTTTTTCAATTAGTCTGGCAGTTTCACGGTGACGGTCTTGACCTCTGTGTATTGCTGGAGGCCATACTCGCCCAGTTCTCGTCCGATGCCCGACTGCTTGAAGCCCCCGAAGGGCGCCGCGGCGTCGAAGACGTTGTAGCAATTCACCCAAACCGTTCCGGCCCGCACGCTGTTGGCGATGGCATGAGCCTTGCTAATATCGCGGGTCCAGACGGCGGCGGCCAAACCATACTCTGTGCGGTTCGAGCGTTCCACAACTTCCTCGACGTCTTTGAACTTCATAATACTCATGACGGGTCCGAAGATCTCTTCCTTGGCGATCTTCATGTCGTCCTTGACATCAGCAAAAACTGTGGGCTCGATAAAGAAGCCGCGATTGCCCACGCGGTTGCCACCCGCCACGAGCGATGCGCCCTCGGTCTTTCCCGCCACGATATAACTCATCACCTTCTCGAATTGGACGTCGTCCACTTGCGGACCCTGTTCGGAAGTGGGGTCGAAGGGGTCGCCCACCTTGCGCTTCTTGGCGCGCGCCACGCTCTTTTCCACGAACTCGTCATAAGCTTTGGCTTCTACAAAAAGTCGTGAGCCCGCGCAGCAGCACTGGCCTTGATTGAAGAAGAGGGCGAAGTGGGCGCCTTCAATGGCTTGATCCATATCCGCGTCCGCAAAGACGATGTTAGGGCTCTTGCCGCCCAGTTCGAGGGTCACGCGCTTCAGGTTGGTCTTGGCGGCTGCTTCCATAATGAGGTGTCCGACTTCTGTGGAGCCGGTAAAAGCCACCTTGTCGACTCCGTTGTGCCACGCGATCGCGGCGCCCGCGGTCGGACCGTATCCCGGCAGAATGTTGACCACGCCCGCCGGGAAGCCTGCTTCGACGATCAGTTCGCCCACGCGCAGAGCAGTGAGTGGAGTCTGCTCGGCAGGTTTCAGCACCACCGTGTTACCCGCTGCGAGCGCCGGCCCCAGTTTCCACGCCTGCATGAGGAGTGGGAAGTTCCAGGGAATGATTTGGCCTACCACCCCCACGGGCTCATGCCGGGTGTAACAGAAATAGTTCCCCGCGATGGGAATGGTTTTGCCTTGAATCTTGTCCGCCCAACCCGCGTAATAGCGGTAGCAGCCGATGACCAGTGGCAGGTCGGCCGTTCTGGCGACATGATAGGGCTTGCCGTTGTCGAGGGCTTCAAGGCGAGCCAACTCGTCAGCGTTTTTCTCGATCAGATCGGCGAGCTTGTAAAGCAGTTTTCCTCGCTCGGCGGCCGCCATTCTGCGCCAGGGACCTTTTTCAAAAGCCGCCCGCGCAGCGTGCACAGCCTTGTCCACATCCGCCGCATCGGCTTCCGCTACGCGGCAGATCTCCTCGCCGGTAGCCGGGTTGACGGTGGGAAATGTCTTGCCCGATGCGCTTTCCACCCATCGATTGTTAATAAGAAGTTTCGTTGCACCGACGGACACCTGCGGTTCCATTTGAGCAGTACTCGTTGCCATAGGTTCCTCCTCGAGTCTTGAATTGAAAAAGCCCGAAACTATAAGAAATTCGATTGTGACCTTATGCCCCGAAGGAATTATACGTCCGACTCCTTACGTATACAATGCAACGGGTCAGAGCACCCTATTCTGGGCGGCGATAACGGCGTCCGCCTTACGGTAACGGTCACGGCATCTCCTCTCCTGCTCTGCGGGCAGAGCTGGACTTGCGCCAATTGTGATAAGATACCTGGCAATGAGTGTCTTTCTCAGACAACGGCCTGTGAGGGCGGCTCTTATTTACTGCCTTTTGGTGTTCCAGGGCCACCTTTTTTGGCTGTCGATGCTTCATCAACACCCTTTAACGGCATTCGCCCGGAGAGCTTCAACTGCGGTCAGTCAAGGCGGTTCGCAGCCGCGTCCACCCGTGGCCACAGAGTTGACTTGCAACGTGTGTCAGATCCTCCGCCACAGTCTGGCGGTGCCGGTGACCGCATTTCAAGCGTTGCACACTGCGGCCTCGATATCCCGCCTGCTTCTTTTCTGCCCGGCTGACTATCATTTCTGCCAGTCGACCGTTGTGCTCTCGCGCGCGCCGCCTCTTTCCTAGTCTGCATGCCGGGCCGCGGTTTGTCACCGCCGAGCCTGGAATTGACGTCTTGATAACTCCTCAAGGCCAAACCAAATGTTTCTACGTGGTGTTGCCAGGATGCCGGATATGCAAATACCTCACGAATGGGCACGGTCTCGACTTTGGCTTGCGGCCAAGGCTTTTATCTTCTTCATCCTATGCTGTCGAACCGTTGCCGCGCAGCAATCGCCGCCGAGTGTGCGGATCGACCTCGAGCAGGCGATTCAGATGGCGGTGGCGCACAACCATTCCTTGAAGGCCGCGCGAACCCAGATTCAGCAAAGCGAGGCAGAG
>Ga0187864_10002791_pt1 | contig 14814 bp, 11 predicted proteins | sample June2016WEW_11_4_FD_132985 | JGI IMG/M metagenome (GOLD analysis project Ga0187864, IMG submission 132985) | Peatland microbial communities from SPRUCE experiment site at the Marcell Experimental Forest, Minnesota, USA - June2016WEW_11_40 | ecosystem: Environmental > Terrestrial > Soil >... | reverse complement strand
AGCGCGCCCAAGTCCTTCCAAAACGGCAAGCCGAAGCCGCCGTAGTTGTTCATGTTGTACTCGCCGGCCAAGGTCCAGATCACATTGTAGGCGCCCAGTCGCGCGATGACATAGCGCCACCAGCGGCGCATCTGTTCCTCGCTGACCCGTTCGTTGAGGCGTTCCCGGCTCCACCAGGGATGGATCCAGACGGTGATCCCCTTGCTGTTGGCATAAGCGATCATGGCTTCCACTTTGCGGATCTGCTCGAGGCTGGGCGAGTCGTAGGTCCGGTTGAGCAGTCCGTTGGGCGAAAAGAAAACCTGGCCGACCGTGAAACCCTTGGCGGCGCGGTCGTCGGCCAGCTTCTGAAAACTGCTGAACAGAATGCCCCGCTTGGTCCAGTTCCACCACGTGTCCCCGATCCACAGGAACGGGGTGCCATCGGCGTACTCGAAATAACGGCCGGCGCGCGGCGCTTTTTGGCTCACGCGGATAAAGCCTCGGCGCGAGGGGTTGGTCTGCTTTTCGGCTTCGGTCCACTCCGCCACCTTGATTTTGCCGGTAGCGGCGGCAAGCCCCGGGTCCTTGGAAGCGCTGGACCAAGACCACTCTCCTGGCGCGGGTGGGGCAAAGCGGGTTTTCCACGTTTTGCCGCCATCCCAGAACGCCGCCAGGGTGTAGCGCATGTCCCGGGCTGCACCGCTGGTGCCGGTGAAGGTGACCTGGGCCACGGGCGCGTTGCGATCCGGCAGGCCTTGCACATAGGCGTTCGTGTGTTCTCCGCTTGCCTCAAGCGTAATCTCAACCACCTCCCATGGGTGCGTGGGTTGGGCGCGCACCGCAAGCCCGAAGGCCAATGTTCCCACAACCAGCACCGCCATCCGATTTCCGTTCATTGCTCACCTTTCTGCTCACCCTTGTACATCCCGGTCAGCGCCGTCAAGGCCGCCTTGGGCCGTCGATCCACGGTCACGACACCGTAAGGCCCGAAGACTGCATACTGGACGAACGTCCGGCGATGGTAGTAGTCCGCCCAGGACCAAAGAACCCCGCCTGAGGCCTCCTCACAGTTCTGGATGGCTTTCCATGCCGCCTGGATACAGGCTGCCTGGAAGTCCTCAGAATAGACGACGTCTCCATGGATCCCCGGGACGCCTCGAGCCCCAAACTCCGTAATGAGCAGCGGCTTGTCGGGAAACGCCGCCAATTGGCGCCGGATAAACTCCTCGGAAGGCCCGGTAACCAGTTCGTCGATCTCGCCGAGGTGGTGGGCCAACTTGCCAGCCAGCGAGCCCTGGTAAACGTTGACCGCGACCAGGTCCGCGTCCTCGAAAGCCGTGTGGGGCTTCGCGTCCTCGGGGGCAATCACGAAGGTCGTGAGCCGGGTGTGGTCCAATTCTTTGGCGCGGCGAAGCAGCTTGCGCATGACGCTGATGCCGACGGCGTTTGCCGTTTGGGATTCGTTGCACATGCTCCAGATAATGACGCAAGGGTGGTTCTTGTCTCGCCGGATCATTCGTTCCAAGGCGGGCATCGCCTGGTCCAGAATGCTCTCACTCTGCACCTCCTCCCCGTTTCCAGAGAACCCGTTGCCCCACCAGTTGATCGGCACTTCTTCGCTCATGACGAATCCCAACTCATCATAGAGGGAGAGGATCTCGGGAGACTGCGGGTAATGAACGCGGACCATGTTCACTCCCGCCGCCTTCATTTGGCGCAGATCCGCCACCAGAAGCTCTCTGGGCGGCTTGGGACCGTATTTGCCAAACTCGTCGTAGCGGTTGACGCCCCTGGCACGGAACCGCTGCCCGTTGATGAGGATTTCCCGCCCGCGCGCCTCGACCTTCCGCACTCCGAACCGTGCTGTCGTCCGATCCAGAGAGTTCTCACTCTCCACGGCCGCGGACAGGGTGTAAAGGAATGGCTTCTCGGGCGACCACGGATCGGCCTTCCGGAGGGAGAGGGAGACGCTGTGAACCGACGTTGATCCGGGTTCGATTTTCAGGTTAGCCGTCCTGACCGATTCTGGAAGACCAGCCACTTCGACACGCAGCGCAACCTCCCTTTGAGCGGGGTCATGCGAGGCGATCTCAACGAGGCAAGCAATGGCGGCCCCAGCGCCCTCAGGCACCGCGTTGACCGTCAAGTCGGAGATATAGATCCTGGGGGAGGTCTCCAGGATCACGGGCTCGAGAATCCCGCCGTACTGGACCCACTCGATCTGCTTGGCGCCGGGCAACCACGAGAGCCTGGGGCGATTGTCCACGCGCAGCACCAGCAGATTGGCACTGTCCGGCCTGAGCTTGCCCGTCACGTCGAACTCAAACGGCAAATAGCCGTTGGCGTTTTCGCCCAGCAGCTCGCCGTTCAACCAGACCTTTGCGTGATAGTTCACCCGGCCGAATTTCAGGCGCTGTACTTTTGCGGGTCGCGCCGCGGTCCCGTCAATCGTGGAGGCATACCAACCGACCCCCTCGTAACCCCACAAGGCCTCATCGTAGAGATCCCAGGCCTTGGGCACGGAAACCGCAGCCCAGGCCGAACGGTCGAACTCACCTCCGTACCATTGCTCCTGCTCTCCCAGATCGACCGCATCCATCTGGAAGCGCCAGTTGGCCAGCGTTTCCGTTTCGCGATCAGATCGTTGGGCCGCGTTGGCGGGCGGTTTGTGGGCTTGGGCCAGAGGGATTGCGAACCGCAAGAGAACAACGAGAACGAGAATAAGAATGCGCATAAGGAGTCTTTCGGAGATTGACACTGCCCCGGGCGCTGGCGTGAGACCGCCATCCCCGCCAGGGGCACCAGGGCGTTTAGTCATGGGCCATGAGCGTCAACCGCAGTACCGTGATCGAGTAAGCATGGAAAGGGTACTTAAAGTTGCTGAGAGCGGGGAACGTGCTCGCGACGGGAATGATGCGGTTTGGGCTCGCCAACGAATTCTCCGCCTCCGGCGTGCCCGTCAAGGTGGTTGCGTGCCCGACCGGGGAGATTTTCCCGGCTCCCTGGAGAACGAGCCTGATGGTCTCGGCCGTCTCCGATTTGTTTACCGCTTTCACCAGCACATCATGCCTGCCGGCCGCGGTGTCGAGCGAGACCGACCAGAAACAGTGGGCGGTATTTTGCGTAAACGGCAAGACCCGGGTTCCCGGATTGTCGGCGAAGAGCATCTTCTCCATGTGGTAGGAGGGAGTGACGAAGTTCGTGACCGCATCATTCCAGACGATGCAGGGGCCAAAATTGCCGTGACCCAGCAAGCCGGAGTAATTGCCATACCCGGTCCACCACATCCTCTCTGAGTTCTTTTCACACCCGAGCATGAAGACGGCGTCGCCGAGCGCGTCGCCGTAATTTCCAATGACGTCGCCGCCGTTGCCGCGGGCCGAGGACGCATACTCCGCGACGCAGATCCGTTTGAGCGCCGGGTTGATGGTGTCGTATTTCCCGTACAGGTGAGCCAGGTCTTTCTCGTAAAAATGGTCGTCGGCGAAATCGAGGAAGTTCTCCGGCGTCGGCGAAGGAATGCCGGTGGCGTTGAACATGATCTTTAGCTCGGGGTAACGGGCCAGGATGGCGTCATGAATCAGGGTGTAGCGAGGCAGGTATTCCTTCACGGTCTGCCACCCGTTCTCGTTGCCGATTTCGATGTACTTGAGATTGTAGGGCGCGGGGTGACCGTTGGCCGCGCGTTTCGCTCCCCATTTCGTCGAGGCGGGGCCGTTGCAGTATTCGAGCAGGTCCAGGATATCGTCGATGATCGGCTGCATGCGCTCCAGCGGACACAGGCCACCCCACTCCTTGTCCCCGGGGTTTTCGCTGATCCCGGACGAGGTAACATACACCGGTTCGGCGCCCAGGTCTTCGCAGAGCCGCAGATACTCATCCAGCCCGAAGTACAGGTCGTTCTTATACCCCCAACGGTTTCGGGTGGACCCGGGCCGTTCTTCCAAGGGGCCGATGGAGTTCTTCCAGTTCCAGCAAACCTCCATGCCGGCCGACTCCGCGGTGCAGCCTCCCGGGAATTGAATGTACTTGAGCTGCAAAGCCGCCAATCTTCCACCCAGGTCCGGCCGCAAACCATTGGGCCGGTCCTTCCAGGTCGGCGGCATGAGCGTAACAACATCGAAGTAAACCGTGCCGGCCGAGGAGGCATAAAGAACGAAGCGGTTGGAGCCGGTAAGCTGGGTGATGCCCTGGGTTGTGAGGTCGCAAGTAAAATGCCGCCAACTCGTGGTCGGCTTGAAGGCCTGCGAACGCGCACAGACTTTGCCTTCATTGCTCTCCAGGGCTACCTCGACCGTCCCTTCGAAATCCGGCTCCCGTTTGGCCCAAAACGAGACCTTATACCTGGTCTGGTCTTTTAGTCCAATTCCCCAGTAGCCAGCGTTCGCCAGGCCCGCCCCGGTCCCCGAGGCGAGTTTGGCGCAGTGCTTTTGCCGATCGTTGAGCAGACCGGTGTCGGCGGCGGTTGCCGCCGACAAACTTCCCCGGGAAGACCCCGGCATCACCAAGGTCCACCCTGTGAGGGGATCGTTCAACTCCTCAAACGAAGGATTCCGGAGCAACTGGGCATACAGGCCGCCTTCGAACTGATAGTTGAATTCTTCGATTTGCTGGCCCCGGCAAATTGGTGCGACGGCCGCTCCCGGTCGGGAGACATCGATCGTGCAGGTTGGGTCAGCCGTTTGCGCGCGAAGGGCAACCGCCGCGGCAGACCAGGCACTAAGAACCAGAGCCGCACGACGGAGCGTTCGTTCTAGGGCCCGCTTGCTGGGAGTGTTCATGTGAGTTGGTGGTCAGGTTATTTTGGAAGGTGAACGAGCCGTGGGCGGCGTGGTTTTGCGAGCTTTGTGCCAGGAGGACAGATTCACGGCCCGGGTGAAGCGCTATTTGGACACGGGGAACACCTCGTTAATCAGTGTCACGGTGTGGTCCACCAGTATCTGGCCGCCTTCCGGTCCAACCTCATTGCTCTGTATCACGGCGCTGTAACCGCCGCCGCAAACAGCCTTTTCCGTCGGCAAATACGTGCCGCTGCCCACAAGCTGTACGACAAATGTCTGCAATGCTTTGCTCCGCGCCTGGATCCGGATGCCATAATCCGTAAAAAGCTCGAATTGACTGGTGCAGACGACCACATCCCCGAGCCGAAGCACATGCACTTCCACGTCCCGTTTGGGATGCGGGTCGCTTTCCTGTCGCTCAAACCGATCCAGGACATGTTGGTTCCAGGTCATGCGGGTCAGAACATCGTCAGCCGACTTTGGGTCAGCCGCCATCTGTGCTGCGTATTTGTCGCGCTCTGCCTTTGAGAACGCGTATTCCTCTTCCGTAACGAGCCGCATCGGCAAAGCCAGCGTGTCAACCTTGTGGATCAGCGGTACGTCCAGGTGCCGATCCTCGTTCACGGTTTCGTAGGCTTCCTCAACGGCGCCGACAATTCGCCGGGCGATCTCTTCCAGGCCGCTTAGATGCCGCAACTTGATCATTCGCTCCTCAGCCGCCTTGCGGTGCATGGGCCTGGGCGACTGGTCGCCCGCGGCGCCGATCCAGCCAAGCACGACGAGGTCAGGGCCAAAGCGCTGCCGCAACTTCTCGCGCACCGGGTGCCAGTAGTCCGCGTTCACGGATGATCGGGCCTCGACCAATTGCGCCGGGCAGGGAACGTCAATTGCCATCGCGATCAGTTTTCCGGGCCTGTCCCAGAAGAAGAGCACGTTGAGATCGTGGTCTTCCATACCCTCCAGGTTCCTGAATTCTGGCAGTTGCGTTTCTCCATACATCCTCGCGGTTCCATCACCGAACGCACCCGGAGTCGGCAGCTTTTGCGAGTAGACCGCTCTCCGGTTGTAGGCGACCGCGGCGTGGCTCAATCCCCAGGTGGCGCTCCCGGGCCGGCGGCTGTTCCATGCTTGAACGATCGTCTCAGCCACACGCTGCACAAAGAAACGGCCGTATTCCTCGACCTGCAGAACCCCGTCTTTGGGGATCGGGTAGCGGAATGAAGAGGTTAAGTCATTTTTCAGAACGGGAGCTGTATGCGTGTGGGTGGCGTTCAGGAAGAGTTTCCTGGCATCCAGTTCGGGTAATTGCTTAAGCACTTCCTGCCGGACCATTCCAAGCAATTCGTCGGGTATGCCGACCAGGTCGCAGGACACCATGATTGCCAGATCGAGCGAACGGCTTCCTTCCCTCGACTCCAGGGCCAAGACATTAGCTGTCAACGGTGTTTCCGCGGTCTTTGCTATCCGTAAATTAAATTGCCCGTCGAGGGCCACAGGCAGTGCCGGGGTGATATCAACCGAGGCAGCGCCGACGTGCAATTCGGCTGCGCATACATTCATGGCCAATGACACCGCTATCGCCAGGAGCCCGGGCGCCAGGCTCCTGAAGAGACGGGGACTGGCGCGTAATGGAACAACTTGTGAGAACGGTCCAGACCGGTGATTGGGGGGGGTCTGTTTCATGGTATTCGTGCGTTTGTCGCTGGCCTGCAGACGGAAATGAGATTCATGGCTGTTCCTCGTGGATGCCAATTGGGTTCGCGGTCCCGATGTCTTTGCGTGCCGCACCCGCGCCCAGCTCGTTTTCCATAATCGGGAGCCTAAGCTGGGGCCGGCTGCCGAGTCTAGTAGAAAATGGCCGATTTTGCGGGAGGGAACCTGGCTCCACAACGCGGGTGCCAACCAGAAATTCAGTGGTATGACCTGGCTGTTTCGTGACGCTCTCCGTGGTCACCCAGACGCTGGCCTGGTATTCATCGTTTGGCTGAAAATCCCCTGTGAAATCGTGGCGCAGTCGTTGGTATTTTAACTCTCCGGTGAACCGGCAACTTTAAGATGGCGATTCCGGCAACGGCCGGGCTATCCTCTCATCGCTATGACTTTCAGACCTATTCTTAGTCCAGCCGGATCAGCTCAAGTTTGTCGATCCTGAGGGCCTTGATTGCGGAGGCCGCGCCGCCCGCCTTGTCGAAGCGTCCGGGACCGATCCAGAAATAATGGTCGCGCTCGGGCACCCACTCGGCCACGTCGTACCACGCGTAGCCGTCGCCAACGTCGGACGTCTTGCGCTCGATGTCGCCGCAGCCCCGGCGGTTCTTGCCGTCATAGACGCCGGCCCAGAAGGCCTCGCCTTCCCTGCCGGGTTCCTTCTCCACGCACACTCGCGCGCGGAGTCGGTACCTCTTGCCGGGGTCGAAGGCCACACACGAGAAGGGCAGCGTCGTGCATCACTCGTAGTGCGTGTTATAGAGCTTCATGGCCGAGCCGTCCTCGCACAGCGGGTCGGCCACGGTGTCGCCATAGGTGCCGCGGTTGCTGAGCGAGAGCAGCTTGTCTTCAACGAAGGCGCGCGTCTGCGCAGCCGGCAGGGGTGTCGGGTTGGCCAGGGCCTTCCAGCGCGCCAGCACTTCGCGGTGGCGCCCGCCGTTCTCGGAGAGGCGGACGTTCCTCGCCTCGGCGATCTGGTTCACAAAGGCGATCATCGAGCCCGCGTGCGACTCTTGGGCATCGTCGAGCGCCTTGCAGGCCGGGCAGGTGCAGTAGTTGTACCAGTCGTTCTGGCTGACGCCGTAGAACGAGGCGCCGGGGTCGTTGCGAATTCGCGCCAACACGTTGGAGGTGACGATGCGGAGCACGTCCGGGTTGGAAAGGCAGAGCTGCGTGTGGTCCTTGAGGCGCTTGCCGTTGACCTCGCTGAAGTACTCCGGGTGCGTCGCGAAATAGGCGTCGGGCGAGCAGAGGGTGTTGAAAGTGTGGCAGCTCCCCAGCCCGCCGCCGAAGCGATACGAGTGGCCGCCGTGCTTTTCGGACAGGCGCATGCTGTTGCCATTGACCTTGTTTCGGGCCGCAAGATCGCCGTCGAACATGTCGAACCAGAAAGGCTTTCGCAAGGCGAAGGCGGGCTTCTGCGTCTCATCCAGCGCGGGCACGGCGAAGCTCTAGCGACGCGGGATCACGCTGTGCCAGGAGCTGTACCAGCGGCAGCCGCCGAAGCGCTCCAGCAGCTCGTACACGCCGTAGGGCGTGCCGCGCACGGGCCCACCCAACACCAGGAGCCGGTCGCCACGGCGCACGAGACGGAAGCCGTCTTCGCCCAGGCCCTTGACCTCGGCCGGGCCGCCAAGGACCTCGGAGGTGAACCGTGTGTCGCCAAGCACCACGGCGCGCGCCGGCAGCGGCGCCTCGTCGGTCGCGATCGGCAGCTTGACGCCGGTCATCTGTTCCGTAAAGCGCTGCAGCTCCTCCGCGGCGTACACCTGCGAGGGCGAGGCGACTGCGGGGCGCACGATAATGCAGGCGGCAGGCTGGCCGCGCGCGGCCAGAGTCAGTTCTTGGGCCGGCGCCCAGAGGGCAGCCGTCACGACAAGCGCGAGAAATAGAAGTGTTTTCATGGCACAGATTGTCTTGCACGGTGGGACATGTCACCGTCCACCACGCGCGGCATCCAATCAAAACATAGTCCCTGCGGTTTTGCCAGCTTTTGCCGGGAGGGCCGCTTTGCGGCCCGGGCGAAACGCTGGCCGTTGATTGCGAATGGATGCCTGGGAAAGCGGTTGAACAGGCAAACTGACCGACGTAGCATCCGGGTCATGAACTCAAACGCGGAAGGATGAGGAAACGAATGAACCGCCGGAGTTTCCTGAGACGCACCTCCCTGGCGACGGGCGCCGTGGCCCTGCTTCCGCCCCACGCGCGCGCCCTGGGCGCCAACGACGATTTGCGCGTGGCGGTGGTGGGATTCAACAGCCAAGGCCAAGTCCATCTCAGTATGAGCCAGGGCCGCTGGTCATTTTCGAGCTGCGCAACTTTCCCTCCGAGAAGGGGCCAAAGGTGCCGGCCACGGGTGTGGTTGGAGAACACGGCAGCGACCGGTTGCCGCGCTGGACGGGGTGGGTCGGCGACACGGGCGGTTTTGCCGCGCACAAAGGACACATCTATAACTTCGTCAAAGCCGTTCGCAGCCGCAATGCCGGCGACCTGCGCATGAACGTGCTCGAAGGGCACCTCTCGACAGCGATGGTTCACATGGCCAACATCTCCTATCGCCTGGGCCGCGCGGCGTCGGCGGAAGCGATTCGTGAACCGATCAAAGACCGCGGCAGCGAAGCGGTCGAGACCTTCGAGCGCTTCCGCGAGCACCTCGCGGTCAACGGCGTTGACTGGACGAAGACCGAGGCGGTGCTCGGGCCGTGGCTCGAAATCGATGCTGAAAGAGAGCAGTTCGTGGGCCGCGGCGAACTCGTGGCCAAGGCCAATACCCTGGTGACACGTGACTACCGCCCGCCATTTGTCGTGCCGGAGAACGTGTGAGTGCTGCTAGCAGACGGGCCTTGCCCACGTGGTCATTCCACAAAGGGTCCGCGCCGAATTCGATTATGAACTGCCCGCAAAGGGAGATGTCAGAGCCGGTCTCGGACAGAGTTCAGGCAATCATCGAGTTCCGCCAGCTCTGGGAGCAGATGGTGGCCAAGGCCGTGCGCGGGCTCTGATTTGTGACTGGTTCGCCAGCCAGCACGGGAGCCGATGCCGGCTCAACCATTGGGCATGCTCAGGGCGTGCCAGGCTGGACGCCCAAAATCACCCCCGGCACGGGGCCTTGCGGATAGACCTCCGCCAGTGGAGCCATCGCCGCGCGGCTGGTTCGATAATCCCGCGCCACGATGTCCAGGAAACCCGGATCGGTCACACAACCGCCGCTATCGATGGCAAGGTCGGCCTGGAAGCCGCTCAGGCTGGCATAACTCTTGTGGCGCCCCCAACGGACACCCCATTCAAACCATCCTTGCCCCGGCGCCGCAAAATAGACGTTGTTTTCGAAGCGCAGCCGAAGGTCTTCCAGCATCAGCGCCTTCTCCGGTTTCTTTTGTCCGTCGTTTCCGGGCGCGTTGTCCGCGTTCCCGATGCCGGGCCCGGTCCGCATGGCCGCAGGCCAATGGCGATTGTCTTTCACGTCGAACCAGCCCCAGACCTGGGCATCCCGGTTGAAAGCGATTAAGTTGTGCCGGATCAGCTCATCGTGGTTCCAGATCGGGACCTCGCCTCGCTGGCCGATGCGGCGGGTCGTGCGCGCCTGCTCGCGGAAGTTGAACCCTTCGCGGTTGCCGATGATCAGGTTCCGCTCGATGACGCAATCCGGGCTGCTGGAAAGGGCGATCCCGGCCTGCGCGCCCCATGCCCCGGGCGTCTCCGCAAAGCCGTTGCCCACAATCACGTTATCGTGCGCCTGCAAACCAAAGGAGATCTCATGGAAGATCCCGGCATCCTCATTGTCAGCTATCAGGCATTGGCGCACCGTGCAGTGTTCGTTGCCGATGTCGAACCAGATGCCATTGCCGCGGTTGCGGACGAACTGGCTGCGCTCGAGGATGGCGTCGCGGCACAAGACCAGTTTGTCCCCGCCGGCCTCCCAGCCGCGATCAAAACCTTTGGTGTTGTTGTTCTCGACCCGGCACTCGGTGAAAAGCAAGCGGTGGGCGCCATTGGCGCCAAAGCCCAACTGCCCGTTGTCCCGAAACACACAGCGGCGGACGATCTGATCCTGGCCGGCAAAGGTTGCCCCGCTGGCGTTCATTGCCTCGATGACGCAATCCTCCAGGAGATCATGAGCCCCGGCCAACACCACAGCCCCGTGCTGGGCCATGTTGGCGGCGAATCGGAAGCGCAACCCGCGTACCTGCACGTAACTGCCTTCCACACGGAGGATCTCCTGCCGCGCCGAGGCCTCCACAAACACCTTGCTCAGGTCGCGGTTTGCCGGGTCCCACGCCTGGAGGACTTGGTTGGAGAGGTCCACGCTGAAAGTGCCGGGAGCCAATTGGCTGGTCTCGAGCACCTGGTGCAGGAGATAGCCCTCGATGGCCACCTGTTCGCACCGGCCGATGAGACGATGGTGCAGGTCATCGGGGTGCGCATTATGCCTGGACCCGGTGATAAACCGGTAGGGCCAGTGGACTCGGTAAACCGGGCTGTCCCTCTCGACCCTCTGCCAACCGGTCAGCCGGTCGGCGCCGGTGAGCACGACGTGCGCCCCAGGAGCGGCTTGGAAACGGATGGGCTTTTCCGCCGTCCCACCCGTTTTGACCAAGACCCGTTCCCGGTAAAGACCGCCCCTGATTAAAATGATGTCCCCGGGCCCCGCAGTCTCAGCGGCTTTGGTGAGGCTCTTCCACGGTCGCTCGGCGGTGCCGGGCCCATCATCGCTGGCTTTCGGGTCGCGTTGGGCCACGTTGTAGGTTGCGGCTCGCAGCGAGATGCCCGCAGAGGTCAAGAGCACACTGGCACACGCCAGGCAACATGGAAGCATGGTCTGGCGAAAAGCCAAAACCAACCGCTCGGGGAGACTTTCTTGAGTCTGCATGACCCAACGGGTATAAAGCCGGGCGGGGCCGGGTTCAAGCTCTCGTATCTGGCAAGGTGTCCACATCGTGCGTTTTGGCTTGGCATGGGAGCCTCGGGGGACCCATTTTGGGGCCGCGCAATGAACCGTTTCCTCTTTGCCGCACTGCTCGGTCCTGTCGCCTGTTCGCTGGCCGCGTCCTCCCCACCCGAGCCAACGAAGCCGCCCGGCGCCCTGCTCCCGGCCGGCTTCCTAAGCGTGCGCGGCAGCGCCATTGTCGGCCCGGACGGTTCCCCCGTGCGCATCGCCTGCGTGGGGCTGACCGGGATGAACGTCGTTGGCGGGCGGCTCCAATTGGCGGGGCCGTTCAAGGGCATCGTCGGCCACGTCGCCGCGATGCGGGCCATCGGCTTCAACTGTGTCCGCGTGGATTGGATCGACAAGACACTCGACGATACCGGGGCGATGGCGCAACTCGACGAATTTGTCGCCGCCTGCAAGCAGGCCGGACTCAAGGTGATTTTTGACAACCACAATAATGAGGCCACACCCGCAGACTGGGAAAATGCCGCCCAGCAGAAGAACGGGTTGTGGTTCGACACTGGACCGGGAACCGACGGCACGGATGGCGCCGGCAACCGGGGCACGATCAGCGCGGCGAAGTTCCAGGAGGACTGGGCGGCTTTCGCCAGGCACTGGGCCGGCAATCCGACAGTCATCGGATTCGACCTCCGCAACGAGCCCTGCGCCCACACCAAGACCCCGGCACTTTGGGGAGGCAAGGGGCCGACCGACATCCATGCGATGTACGAGGCCGTCGGCAATGCCGTCCTCGCGGTGAACCCCGATGCGCTCATTATCTGCGAGGCGGTCATCAACTACAAGACCGGAGCTTTCGAGGGGGACCTTTCGGTGGTCCGCGGCCTCCCGGTCGTCCTGAGCAATCCCGCCAAGCTGGTCTATTCGGTGCATGAATATCCCAAGGAGATCGGCGAGTACAAGGGGCCGGAGTCGGGCGTCGGCTACATCGAGCGTATGAACAAGATGTGGGGCTGGCTTATTACTGAGGATGTCGCGCCGGTTTGGATCGGCGAGATGGGCGCCTCGATGACCTCCACCACCTCGAGGGAGTGGGGCCGGACGCTGCTGGACTACATGAATGGGAAGGCGCCTGGAGGGCCGAGGATCACAGTCGGCCGGCAGCCCATCAGCGGCGATTGGTGGGCCTGGGGCTGCCTGACCGGGCAGAATCCGAACGGCTGCGCCGGGGAGGACGGCAAGGTGCGCCCGGAGCAGGCGCCCTTCATCGACGAGATGCTCTTCTAACGTTTTTATGACGGTGAATTCGCCCGCGCCGGTGCAGATGGGCGCCGACGGGCTTTACCCCACAAATCCCAGCCAGGCCGGCTCAAGGATCGGGAGTGTTAGGACCCGCTCATGACAATCCCCTTCACCCCGGTCGTGTATGAGCACGCCGCCCGTTTCGTGGGGCGCACGCCGTGGGAAGTCTCGCGCGACGGGGAGCTCCTGTTCGAGGGCCACCGCCGCGCTTACCTCGAATACCATCAGCAGGTCATCGCCGTCGGCATAGACATCTACAACGTCGAAGCCGAAGCCTACGGCGCCAAAGTCGAAGCGTGCCAGGATAGCGCCGTCCCGGCCATCCACCAGCCGCTGTGGACCTCGCTTGACGAGGGTATGGCGGTCAAAGCCTTCGACCCGGCCCGCGACGGGCGGATGGCGATGCTGCTCGAGGTCGGCCGGCGATTGAAGCAGGAGTTCCCGGAGGCCGACGTGCGCATACCGGTTGCGGGGCCGTTTTCGATCGCCTTCAACCTGCGCGGGATCTCCCGGCTCTGCGAAGACACGATCACCAGAGCCGGGGACACGGCAAAGATGCTGATGCGCCTGGCGGAGAACCAGGCCGTGCTTTGCCGTGCGATAGCCAAGGCCGGCCTGAATGTGGCTTTTTTCGAATCCGCCGCCGCGCCGCCGATTCTCTCGCCGCGCCAGTTCCAGGAAGTCGAATTGCCAGCGTTAAAACACGTGCTGGCCCTGGCGGCCGGCTGCATCGGCCATCCCGTGCCCTGCATCATGGGCGGCAACACCTTCCCGATCCTCGACGCTATCCTGTCCACAGGCACGAGCTACCTCGTCTGCAACGTGGAGACGAACCAGGCAGCGTTCGTCGAACGCGTATCGCGGACGCATCCGCACGTCATGATCCGCGTCAACCTCGATCCCGGCGTGGTGGCCTGCTCCGAGCTCCAACCCCTCTACCGAGGCATCGACCGCATATTGGGAATTGCGGGTGGTCGCCCGAACTGCCTCATGGGCACCGGTGCCATGCCCTACGAAACGCCGCTGGGAAATATCCGTCTGATCAGGGAATACCTGGCGAATCATCCAGGTGGACAGGCTCAGGTGGATGGTTAAGATGCGGAATATGATTCGGCCTCGGTTAACGGTTACTGCCCTTTTCCAAGACCTTCTGGTCACACTCCCCCTCTTGCTGAACTGGCCTGCCGGCGCCCAGGACGCCGCGCTGGCGGACCGGAATGCCGTCAACACTCGTGCGCATCCCGCCAACATGATGGCGGATTCGCCCGTGACGTTCCCCAAGGAAGGCGCGTTGCCCTCAAAGTACCCGCCGGATGTCCACGTCCGAGACGAACCGGCCGAGAAGGACTATTACATCTTCAGTTCCCCTTGCCGTTCTCTGGCCCAGATTGCCGAGATTCAGGCCGCCATGCCCAAAGGTCAGTTCACGCCGCCGGCGCCGGACTGGCGGCCGCTCCGACGGACCCGCCAAATCCTCACCGAAGGGGGCGAATTGCGCTTGTTGGCGCTGGGCGACAGCATCGTCAACGACACCATGCGTTCCGGTTGGGTGGCCAGGCTGGCGCAGGCCTATCCCAAGGCCCGGATTCAAGCCACGGTGTATGTGCGCGGCGGAGGCGGTTGCCAGCATTTCAAGGAACTGGACCGCATCGCCACCAATGTCATCCCGCGCCGGCCGAACCTGGTTTTCATCGGCGGCATCAGCCAAAGGGATATCGAGAGCATCGGAGAGGTGATCCACCAATTGCGCGCCGGGTCGCCGGAGGTGGAGATCCTGCTGGCGACCGGGGCCTTTGGCACCGCCGACCCACGCGATCCAGAGGCCCTGGCGAAGGCGCCGCATTCGGGCACAGGCGCCTACGGCCAAGCCCTCAGGAAGCTCGCAGCGCAGGAAGGCTGCGCGTATCTGGACATGACCGCCCCGTGGGCGGAGTATATCCGCTCAGCCCAAGTGCATCCGCACCTGTTTTACCGCGATGTCGTCCATGCCAACGAATACGGAGAACAGACCCTTTCGAAGATCCTGATGGCCTTCTGGACGGCGCCTGAGCCCACTTTCAAACCGGACTGGCAGTCGCTCCACGCACACCGGGACCCGGAGTGGTTCCGCGATGCGAAGTTTGGCATCTACACCCACTGGGGGCCGGTCACGGT
>Ga0187864_10002789_pt1 | contig 14824 bp, 17 predicted proteins | sample June2016WEW_11_4_FD_132985 | JGI IMG/M metagenome (GOLD analysis project Ga0187864, IMG submission 132985) | Peatland microbial communities from SPRUCE experiment site at the Marcell Experimental Forest, Minnesota, USA - June2016WEW_11_40 | ecosystem: Environmental > Terrestrial > Soil >... | reverse complement strand
TCGAAGTCCGGGTCGTGGACGACCGCGTTGCCGTTCGAGTCGGTCACCTGCCGGGCGTAGGGGTCTATGCGCCAGAGCTTGCCCGCCGGCGTCGTCAGGAGGTAGCGGTACTCGTGCCCCTTGCCGGCCTCGGGGACCTCGGCATACCAGTGGCCGTTGCCCTCCCGCTCCATCTCGTGGCGGCTGGAATTCCAGGCGTTGAAGGTGCCGACCAAGGCGACTTTGCGGGCGTGCGGGGCCCAGAGGCGGAAGGCCACGCCATCGGACCTAGGAATGGGGCCCATGCCATTGATGGTGCCGTTGGTGGGGACCATGTGAGTGTCCTCGACGTCAAGAAACGTGGGTTGATCCTTTAATTGGAACTCCATTGCTTTCTCCAGGAGTCTGCCGACCGCCGGGAGGGCATCTGCCCCATTTGATAAGAACAACCCAAATGAATGGGAAAATGCTCTTACAAATGCTATTCTCCAGGTATGCAGGTACGTGATCTCTAGCCGTGTTTCTTCCGCCGTCCTGATCCAGCTTTCTTGCCCCCTCCGTCTTGTTTGTTGACGGTCGCCCAGGCCCGACGGGCCGCTTCGGACTCGGGAACACCCTGATTTTCGTATCCTTCCTCGATATGTTCCGCCTGCCGTTTTTGTTTGTCGGTGTACTTCGACTTGTCACCTCGCGGCATCACTCGACTCCTGAAATCGTGGAAGCAACCAGAAGGCGATTCCCCACAATGTCTCGATGGATTTGTGGGGAACCGCTCCCAATCCGATCAAAGGCTGCGCCGATGGGGATATTTGTCTGGAGGCGGGGAATCTTCACTCATGGTGGTGGTCAAGCCGATTGTTCGGCCATGAAGTTGACGTAGCTCTCGGCGAGTTTCGTCAGCTTCTTGTTGGTCTCACACTCTTCCGCGAGAGTCTCCCGGAGCAATTCCTCCGCCTTCGCGTCTCCCAGGTGCCTGGCATACGTGGCGGCGGTGCCGTAGGCGGCGATTTCGTAATGCTCCACGCGTTGTGCGATCGCGATGAGCCCCGCGTCCCTGACCGCGTCTTGGGCGTCTTCGTTCAAGAATTCCTCGCCTTCGGCGATCAAGCCCTCCATGGCCCTGCACCTCTTACGTCCCGGCGATTCCACGAGTTCATCAAAGATACTCTCGAGGCGCTGGACATGGCCCTTCGTCTGTTCAAGGTGGCCCTCGAACGCTTGTCGCAGCTCATCCGCCGTGGCGGCTTTCGCCATCTTCGGCAGAGCCTTGAGAAGTTGCTTCTCGGCGCTGTGAAGGTCGCTGAGTTGGTCAAGGAACAGGTCCGAGAGTGTTTGTAGCTTCATGGTGAGACTCCTTATCAAGTCAAAGAGGGACTGCCGGTTGGCGATTCCTCATCGGAGTGAGGAACTTCCTCGATGGTGCGAGATTGTGTGGTCTGGCCTTCTTCTCGAATCGTTTTGGCCAGTGCTTGAAAGCGATGAGAAAATCGATGCATAGCTTCATCATCCAGAGCTTCCGCATTGATCAACCGATTGCTAGCACCTTCCACCGCCGCGATGAGCTCGTTCAGCTTCAGATGGACGGCGCGGGTGTCGCGGTTCTGGGTCTTCTGGATCAAGAAAACCATCAGGAACGTGATAATCGATGTTCCCGTATTGATGGTGAGCTGCCACGTGTTGGAATAGCCGCAAACGGGCCCCAGGATCAACCAGATCACGATGGTCCCTAAGGCTGCCTGGAATGCCCGCGCACTGCCGGCCCAGACGGTGATCGCCTCCGCCGCCAGGGAAAAACGGTTGGTTTGCGGCAAGGGCTTCTCGATCAAGGGTCGATGCCTTCCGGTGTTCTCAGACGCTTCATGAGAACGAAGACGTCGTGAGCAGCCTGCAATGATAATTCTTGGTCGAGTCATTTCGTCTCAGGTCGGGACACGCCGCATGAGGAAAGAAGCAAACCCGATACCAAGGGAATCCTCTTTCTCGCGTTCACGGGCAAGCTATTCCAAAGAAGCGATTTTGCGCGTGGCGACCTGTTGAGATGCGGAATTCCTCCGGAGAAATCTCGGCAGTTGAGCAGTGATCGGTTTCTCATGAGGCAAGTCACTTCCTTCCCTGCTAAAGGGCCAACGGTTCGCCTTTTCATGGGAAAGAGGCGGTAAAGGGCCGAGTAGGTCGCACCACTCGCCCCGCGACCGGTAGGTATGACGTTTGCATCCCGGGAATCACAATCCGACGGTGCTTTGACTACCGACTCACACCGTGAACGCACCCGGGGGAGGATGAAGTTCTCAGTCTTCTGGGTGGAGACACCACCGCATCCTGAGCTGCGGACGGTCGCTTTCCCAGAACTCTTGCTGTATCACATGTCGAATCGGCGTCTCACATCCGATGTTCGGGCGCCTGTGGGCGAACTTCCCGGGCGCCCTTCCATCTCAGAACACCCATCCGCAAACCTGGAAAGTACGATGAACGACACCACTGAGATCCGTAAGCTCGCGTTGATCGGCAACGACCTTCCCCGCAAGTGCGGGATTGCGACCTTCACCCACGACATGTACGCCTCGCTCGCGGGGTTGTTTCCCGAGGTCGAATGTTCCGTCGCGGCGGTCAACGACCGGGCGGATTCTTACGAATACGGATCGGAGGTCCAGTTCGAGTTTGACGAGCAGGACATGGACAGCTACCTTCGGGCGGCGGAATTCCTCAATTACTCGAACCCCGACGTCGTCAGCCTGCAGCACGAGTACGGGATCTACGGTGGAGCGGCCGGAAGTCACATCAACGCCCTCGTCCGTGAGCTGCAGATGCCGGTCGTCACCACATTGCACACGGTTCTCCGCTCTCCGAACGCGGACCAGCGGCGAGCTCTGGATCGACTCTGCGACCTTTCCGCCAAGCTCGTTGTGATGACCGAGCGGGGCCGCCAGTTCCTTCGGGACGTGTACCGCGTGCCGGACCACAAGATCGAAGTCATCGCGCACGGCATCCCCGACATGCCGTTCACTGACCCGAGTTTCTACAAGGATCGCTTTGAAGTCGAGGGGAAGTACGTCGTCCTCACGTTCGGCCTGCTCGCGCCGAACAAGGGGATTGAACACATGCTTCAAGCCTTACCTCGGGTGCTTCGTGAGGTCCCCAACCTGGTGTATATCGTTCTTGGCGCCACCCACCCGAACCTGCTTCGAGAGAATGGCGAGAGTTATCGCCAGGGATTGGAGCAACTGGCCCGGGAGCTGGGGGTCGAGGAGAATGTCATCTTCTCCAATCGATTCGTGGAGCGCGACGAGCTGATGGAGTATATCGGGGCGTCCGACCTCTACGTCACTCCGTACCTGAACCCTGCGCAGATCACGTCGGGCACTCTCGCCTACTCCTTCGGGTGCGGGAAAGCCGTGATCTCCACGCCGTACTGGCATGCCGAGGAGCTCCTTGCCGACGGCCGCGGAGTGATCGTGCCGTTTGCCGACTCGGCGGCGCTGGCCACGGAGATGATCGCCCTCCTGAGAGACGAGCCGAGGAGACACTCGATCCGCAAGAAGGCGTATCTGATGGGCCGGGAGATGATCTGGTCGCAGTCTGCCCGCCGTTACATGGAGGTGTTTCTGCGGGCGAGGAGGGAGCGGTCCGAGACTCTCTCTCAGCCGCTTATAGGCCGGACACTCGCCGAGCTGCCCGCCGCTCTCCCCCCGTGGCGGCTCGATCATCTCACCCGATTGACCGACTCGACCGGGCTGCTCCAGCACGCGGTTTTCACCGTCCCGAATTATGCCGAGGGGTATTGCACGGACGATAATGCGGGGGCCCTCCTGCTCACTGTGTTGCTCGAGGATCTCGGGATCGGGGATGAAGTGGCCGATCTTGCCAGCAGGTATGCGGCGTTTCTTCAGCACGCGCTCGATCCGTCGCAGGGACGGTTTCGCAATTTTCTTGGATACGACCGACTCTGGCGGGAGGAGGTCTGGTCGGAGGACAGCCACGGTCGTGCGCTCTGGGCCCTCGGAACCTGTATCGGACGGTCTCATCGCCGCGATTTCCAGTTCTGGGTTGTTCCGACATTTGACCAGGTATTGACGCCGATTCTTGAAACGACCTCTCCCCGGGCGTGGGCCTTCGCCCTTCTCGGCATCCATGAATACCTTCGCCGGCTCCGCGGCGCCCGCCGGGCGTCGGTCGCCCGCGACACGCTGGCAACCCGGCTGATCGTCCTCTATGACCAGACGTCGACCTCTGACTGGCGTTGGTTCGAGCCGATCCTGACCTACGACAACGCCCGTCTTCCGCAGGCTCTGATCGTCAGTGGCCAGGAGAGCGGCAACTCCCGGGCCGTCGAGATCGGCCTGAGCGCTCTCCGCTGGCTGACCGGCTTGCAGAAGGCCCGGAAGGGTCACTTCCGGGGGATCGGGTCGAATGGTTTCTACGCTCGAGGTCAGAGACGGGCCCACTTCGATCAACAGCCGTCGGAGGCATCCGCCACGGTCTCAGCGTGTCTCTCGGCATACGAAGTTACCGACGACACGGCCTGGCTCATGAAAGCGCAGACGGCGTTCGAGTGGTTCCTCGGGCGCAACGACCTCGGTCAGTCCCTCTACGACCCGACCACAGGTGGATGTCGCGACGGGCTCCATCCCGATCGAACCAACCAGAACCAGGGCGCTGAGTCGACCGTGGCGTTCCTCCTGGCACTTGCCGAGATGAAGGCGATCGAACAACGATATGGCCCCTCCGGCCGGACAAGGCAAGTGCTGGCATATGTAGATCCCGGTAGACTGTCGATTGAATCCGAGCCAGCGCCGCCAGGAATCAAGGCATTGTGTCCTTCTGAACAGATCTTGCATTGATCCTCGATCCGTGATCCTGGCGCCGGAGCTTCTCCGGTGGAAAGGCTCGGAGGGTACGCCCCACGGGAGCGACGCGGTAATCCAGGAGTGAGGTTTTCCCCTCGCAGTTGAATGCTGTGATACCTCTGGTTACGATAGAATTCCCGGACCACGACAGTGAGCGTTCAAGGGGATTCGATCATGACTTCGGTATCGACGATGATCGCCCGCCCGGCAACGGTCTCGAAGGCCTCTACTCCGGCTGAGCCGTCAACGCGACATCAGCGCATCCTGATCGTGGAAGACCATCAGGACGTGGGTGAGGCGCTTCGCCTCATGCTAGAGCTTGCCTTGGGTGTTCCCGTCGACCTGGCGGCGGACGGCTCCCACGCGCTGGAGATGCTGAAAGAGCGTCGTTACAGCATCGCCATCACCGATCTGCGGATGCCGCATCTTGGTGGAATGGAACTGCTTCGTGAAATTCACGCCAACCAGCTCAACGTGACGGTGGTCGTGACGACCGGATACGGCAGCATCAACGAGGCGGTTGAGGCGATGCGGTTCGGGGCCTACGATTTTCTCACCAAGCCTGTCGACGATGATCACCTTTGCCTTCTCGTTCAGCGTGCCTTGCGGGAACGGATGCTCCAGGACGAATTGATCGCGTTGCGGGCCGAGCTCGAGAAGCGCCCGCCATTCCAGAACGTGGTGAGCAAGAATCCGCGCATGCTGGAGATCTTCGATCTTATCGGGTGCGTCGCGGAGACCACGACGACGGTCCTCATCGAGGGTGAGACCGGTACCGGCAAGGAACTGATCGCCCGGGCCATTCACCAGGCGTCGTCCGCTACTCGAAAAGGGCCGATCGTCGTCGTCAACTGTGCGGCGCTTCCTGAAAACTTGCTCGAGAGCGAACTCTTCGGCCATGAGAAAGGTTCGTTCACCGGCGCAGCGGGGCAGCGAAAGGGACGATTCGAGCTGGCCAACGGCGGCACGATTTTCCTCGATGAGGTCGGCGATATTCCGGCCCTCATGCAGGTCAAGCTTCTGCGAGTGATTCAGCAACGAGAATTCGAGCGTGTCGGGGCAAACGAGACGATCCAGGTGGACGTCCGCGTCATCGGCGCGACCAATCGGAACCTGGAAACGATGGTCAAGGAGGGGAAGTTCCGCGAAGACCTTTTCTATCGACTCAACGTATTCAAGATCGATTTGCCCCCATTGCGCGACCGCCCGGAGGACCTGCCGCTGCTAGCCGCTCACTTCGCCGAGAAATACGCACGACCCGGTCAGGCCCCCTGCCAGTTCACTCCGGAAGCGATGGAATTGATCCTCACCTATTCCTGGCCAGGGAACATCCGCCAACTCGAGAACGCCATTGAGCGAGCGGTGGTCACGGCGAAAGATGGCATGATCCTTCCCGAGAACCTCCCCGCCGACCTGGCGAAGGCCGTTCCCAGGGAGGCCTCGTTTCCGATGGATCTCACGCGGCCTCTCCTCGACCAGCTCAGCGAGCTGATCGCGGATTTCGAGAAGCGATACCTATTCCGCGCCCTCAAGAAGAGCCGCGGTCATGTCGGCCACTGCGCCCGGATCAGCGGTCTCTCGCGTCGGAGCATCACTTCCAAGATCGCTCAATACAAGATCGACACATCGGTTTTCAAGCAAGACTGACGACGACGACGCGGCGCGTCTTTGTCTGTTCCTGAGATACCTGGACGATCGTGACGGTTCACGCCGACGGTCGCCGCTGCGAGGCTATCTCCATCCTGCGTTCGCCCGGGGCGTACGACATGAGCGCCCGCGACGCCGTCAAGAGCGAGGCCTTCGGCTCCGCGCGACCGCATGCCACCCTCTCGTGGACGCGGTGCTCGAGCTCCGCAAGAGAAGGATCAACGTACGGGGGCGCTTCGGCGCCCCCGTTTCTGTCGATCCGCCAAAATTGCCGAGATATGAAGCGACGCAGGAACCATCACCAGGCCCGCCCGTCCGGCGCGACCGTTCACGCCGAACTGGCGGGCTTTTTCTGTTTCGTCTCGGCGAGATGGGCTTGCGGTTACCGGCGCGCGAGCGAATCGGGCAAGTGCTGGGCGATCATGGCAGGGATCCGACGAAGGCCGGAAGAGACATCGTGCAGCGATTCGGGGAGATTGTGGCGCTCCCACCACCCCCTGTCCTCGCGAGTGAAAACGGCGGTCGCGAGAACTCCCAGACCGAATCCGACGCTGAAACTCGCCACCAATGTTGTCAGCGGATAACGAGCAACAACCTGCGCATATCCAAGCAGGTCTCCGCCTGCGTGCTCCGAGCTGTCCTCGTGGCCAGACCGATGGGGGAGGCGAGAGGCGGGAGCATCATTCGGCTCGTTGGATTGGGTATCAGCCGGCGAAGGGTCATTCTCGAGACGATCCTCGCCGCTGCGCCAAGCTCGCACTTGATTCTTGCGACTCATCATCAGGAACTCCTAGTTTGAGCGCGCGCTCTTACATTGACCTCAATGAAAAGCAAGCATTCGCCAGGAGTTGGCCATCGCAAGATCAATGCCGCGAGACGTTTCCCCGGGAAACGGAGGGGATATCCGGCCCATGGCATGGAGCTTGCTTCTTTGTCTTCTGTACACTCCGGAGGTCCGGCACCGCGAGTTGGATCGTGGATAGTCGCTTGACGACCTCCGAAACAGCGTTCGACGAAGGAGCAACCTCATGCGAACTCTCAGAGCATTCACCCTTTCTCTGTGGGCGGCCCTGGTTCTTGGTGTTGCGGGCTGTACCGAGCAATCGGGCGTCCAGGACAAGACGAAGATCACTGGCCCCGAGGGGACGACGACGATCACCAGGGACACGAAGGTCGAGTCATCCGGCAAGAATCCGCCGATCGCCGTCGACCCCGTTTCACCGAGGACTACCACGTCCCCTACCCGGAATCCGTAAACCTGGGTTTGGATGGATTTCCGTCTCTCATTCAGGAGCGCATCGATGGTCAATACTCAAGAGCTTCAAGGATCGTGGAACCGACTCAAGGGTCAGGTCAAAGAGAAGTGGGGCACCCTCACGGACGACGATCTCCAGATCCACGGAGGCAACGTGGACCAGGTCGTCGGGAAGATCCAGCAAAAGACCGGCGAGACCCGCGAGGCGATCGAGGAGTTTCTCAACAACCTGACAACTCGCAGCACATCAGCTTTTTCCCAGGCAGCCGAGACGGCCGGCCAGTACGCGCAGCGGGCGGGTCATCAGATCGTAGACAAGTATCAGCGCGTCGCCGACCATGTTGGCGACGGTTACGAACAGGTCGAGCGCGCGTTCAGACACAACCCGACCCAGTCTGTGGCCGCGTCCTTCGGCGTCGGCCTGGCCCTCGGCATACTGGTGGGTCTCGCCCTGAGATCGCGCTGAAGCCGATGAGAAGTCCGCAACCGGGGATGGGCTCGAAAAGCGTGCCCGTCCCCGGTTCGTCAATTTAAAGTGGGCAATGAAAAAGGCTGACCGTCACTGATTTTGGGGATGTAGTTCAAAAAGCCCGGAAAAACACAGCTTCCCCCGCAATTGTCTGTGCCATTGACCAAGCGGATTGCCGTGATGGCGCCGAACTTTCGGCGCTATCAAGTGGTTGGAACAAAAGGCCTTCGGGCATTTCGGGCGATCAATTGACGAAAATCAAAAACAAGGCGCCCCCCCAAAATCAGTGACGGTCAGGAAAATCTCGCGCTACCAGTATGTCCTGACTTGAGATCGAAAAAGATCGAGATCAATGTGACCAAGGACCGGCCTGTTAATTCTCGGACAGCCTCCTAGACTGTCCCCGAGGTACCAGGTGGCGAGGCTCGGGACAATGCGCTTGACCACCTATCGCTAGTTCGTTCGTTTCCTGTTGGGGGCTTGCGGCAGAACCGTGGAGACCAGCTAGGAACATCCATCATGGCGTGCTTGCGGTCCAGAGTATGGCAACGCCATGTCGTCAGGGGATGACAACGGTGGTAAAATACTATGGGTTTGGTCAATTCGCGAGGAAGAAACCGCTTCTGCTCACTGATTGTCGGGTCCGGCCACCGCGTCCACCGGGCACGTCCGGGAGACAATTCTGATGCATTTCTTGGTTTCTCGGCCAGGGAACGGAACCGCATTCGCGTTGATCTGGCTCGCGATCGAAGATCTCTCCACCCGAAGTTCAACGGTGGCGGTGCTGGTGATCCTCGGCCTGATCGGCCTGGTCGCGATGGGTGTTCTCTACTACCGTAATCGCCAGCTTCGGGGCGCCGTCGACGAGCAGTTCCGGGGATTCCGTGAGAAGGCCGTGGCGCTCATGGACCAGATCGACGGCTTGCGGAAGAGGCACAAGACCTTGCCCAGCACCGACCCCGACTTCACGGCGCCGATGACCGGTGCGACGTTGGCGCTCTACAACCGGATCGAGCACGATCTGGACGGCCTCTGGAACCGCTGGCTGGAGATCATGGAAATCTGGAACCAGGCCGAGCGGCAGATCCGCGCCGGCTCGGGACTGACCGCGAAGCCGACAGAAGAGGCCCGGAAGCTGATCGAGCAGGGCGGTGTCGACACCTTGCTTCGCCAGTCCAGCGCTTGCCGCCAAGATCTCGACCGGCTGAACCAGGGCCATGAGCACGCGCGCGAAGCCCTGGCCGCGGGCCGCGCGGCGCTCGACGCCATTCGCGACGCGCACGAGCCGTGGGATCGGTACGATCGGGGCGGCGAGATCCGGGCGCAAGTCGAGAGGTCCGAGCGCATGTACGCCGAGGCCGAAAGGCAGCTCACGTCCGACCCGATCGGCGCCCAGGAACTGCTCCTGCGCGCTCGCCGGAGCCTGGAGTCGGCCACGTCTCGGCCCCAGGCCGCGCCTCGCCTGCCCTGGGAGGGCCACCGCGCCTATCACACGATCGACGACCTGGCCGCGGCCTTTCACCAGCTCCGATCCGCCGCGGCCAGGCTCCAGCTCTCGCGCCTCGTCGGCATGTTCGTCCGGGGCTGGATGCTCTTCTTGGTGTTCGCGCTCTTCCTCGTTTTGTTCATCCCGTTCCTGCCGCTGATCGTCTTCTTGCTGGGTTTTCTCATCGTCCTGGCGGGATTCTGGACCATCTGGCGCATCATCGGGTCGTGGTTCTGGTTCGGGATGTGGCAATTGTGGCGCTGAGTGGAGCAGATCGTCTTTGGGAAATTCAAAGGGGTCAGGAACCGAATTCGACCAAGAAAGAGAACTGGTAAGGAGCCTGTCTGTAATTGCTTGCTCCAGCCTCTACCCCACCAGCAGATTCCAGCGAATGACCCGAACGTCTGCCGCGATGCGGTGGGGGCGCGGGGTCAGGCCATGTTTTTAGTTTCTTCGGTGAAGAAACTAAAAACATGGCCTGACCCCCACAGTTCCTGAGTTCCTGTGATGGCCTTTCGTGACAGGCTTCGGCCGTTCGGATCCTTCCTGGTCGGGTAATAGACCTTGGTTGCGATTACCACCTCGTCGCGCCTGGCGAATTCGCGGGCGGCCCGGCCGAGCATCTCCCCACTCGTGCCATCGGAGTAGGAATTGGGGGTGTCGAGGAAGTTGATGCCGAGGTCCAGGGCACGCTTGATGAAAGGACGACTCTGCTCCTCGTCCAGGGATGCCCGCCCCGCTGCGGCACCCCGAAGCTCATGCAACCGAGGCAGAGGCGAGAGACCTTGAGGCCGGTTCTTCCCAGATTCGTGTAGTTCATGGCGTCTCCGCGCGGAATGAGGAATGGCCCTTCACGTCGGGGTGTCATTCATTGTCTCGTGGACGAATCTTAACTTCTCGACGGCCGGTGTCGAGAGGACGAACGGGTAACCGTCCGGCAAGCCCATTCCGCGGTTGAGGTTGTTAAGGACGTAGGTGAGGGGGAACCAGCCCTCGATGAGCCGGTCGAACGCCGCGAAGGGCCTGGTTCCGGGCGCGGGGGGAGGAGACTTGAGCGTTGGCTCGTCGGAACGCCTTGGCCGCAACGACAGCCCGCAGGCGGCCGCCATCTCCAGGGTGTCGGTCATGTGCAGGTAGTGCGCCCACGTCTCGGCCCAGTCTTCCCACGGATGGGAACTGGCGTACGCACTGACGAACCGCTGCGGCCAGTCGGCGGGCGGCCCCTGATCGTAGTGGCGCTGGAGGGCCTGGGCGTAGTCCTCACGCTCGTCGCCGAAGCGTTCGCGGAACTCGTCGATCCGCGGGCTGTCCTTGATCAGCCGGTCCCAGTAGTAATGGCCGACCTCGTGGCGAAAATGGCCCAGGAGCGTGCGGTACGGCTCGTGGAGCCGGATCCGCCGCCGCTCCCGTTCCACGTCGTCCGCCTCACCCACGTTCACAGTGATGACCCCGTCGGCATGCCCCGTGAGCACGGGGGAAGTGCCGGGAGCCTGGACGTCAGCCAGGAACTCATACGCCAGGCCGTGCTCAGGGTCGTCGATCCTGTTCTCGATGGGGCATCCCAGCCTCAGCAAGGTGTACACGAGGCGCCGCTTGGCCACCTCAAGCTTGTACCAGGCTTCCATCTGCCCCGGCCGGCTCAGGTTTCGGGATGATCCGTGTCAGACGACAGGATTGACAGAGAGGATGCGGGTCGAAGACGGGAACGGCCCAGTTGCAGACGTTCTCCCGCGTGTAGTTGTCGCAGAGGCGGTAGAGCCGTCCTTCCCGCCTGGGCAGCGGCGATCGCCATGCGCCATCTCCCGTGGGTTCCAGCGACCCCATGAGATCCAGATCCGGCAGGTACGCGAGCGTGTTGCCGCAACTCACGCACACCGTATTCTCGAAAAAGACGAGTTGCTGACAGTGATCGCAATGGAAGACTTTCATCGTGGTCGATGCTGTTGAGAAGAAGGTCCCTGGCCAGGGGTATGGGTGCCACAATCGGACGCCAAGAGAAACGCATACATATTTCATGCCTTTGGACGCAGATGCGGGGACAGACAAAGGGCAGACCGGGGCATGCGGCGCGCGAGGAAACCGGAATGGTCGGTTGCCTCGGTGCAGGTACAGGGCTGTATGAACTGCCAGCCCGTGCCACCAGCGAAGTGCGGAATGGGGACTTTCTCGCGAAGGCGAAATGGAGACGGAGAATCAGGCAACCGTTCCTGTTCGACATCCAGCTCGGGCATGTCCGAGGCACGGACAATTTCCCCCTTGGGGCGGAGGATGGCGACCAGCCCATCGAATCGCCACCGGCCGTTTCCCTCGACGAACTGGTAGGCTGGGCCGATGCGGTTGGTGGGGCAGGGCGAAAAGGGGGAAGTTCTTCTATCGCCCGCTGTGCATCAGGACGGTGCGGAGCCAGGCGATATTGCGTTCGAGTTCCTCGCGAGAGCGGCGAAAGCTTGCAAGGCTCGCGCGGAGACGCCGAATGACGAGGGCCGCCATGGAAGAACTGAGCAAGATCCCCCCGGCCGCGACAAGAAGCAAGCTTCGGCCCAGAGGGATGCCCAGATCGGCGGCCATCCAGTAGGCGAGGCCAAACAATCCGACGGTGCCACTCGCGAACCCTAGCGGGATCAGGACGGCCGCGGCGATCAAGGCCGGCTGAGCGCGGCTGGCGCTCTCGCGGAAATCCTCCACGGCGAGCCGGGCTTGCAGGGTTGTCAGGGTGACCACGTTACTGCCCAGGTCGCCGATCCCGTTGAGCATCCCGTTGAGGGAAGCGCCGGGATCGGTGTTCAATGTCGCTTGACGAGCCATCCCGTAAAGACTCCTAGCCCGAAGGCAATCCCCAAGGTGGTGAGAGGTCGATTTCCGATCGCTTCAGATTCGACCCATTGACGAGTGGCGCTAATGATCTGAAGTGGTCATGACCGTCCCTTTCGATCTCGACATGGGTTAACCGCGCGTCGCGAACCCTCGTCCCTCGGGACGTGAGGTTTGCCCCGGCGAAGCCGGCCGCGGGGCCGCTTCGGGCCGGGGACCGGCCTGCTGATTCGCCAGAAGGTTCTCAACATAATTCAGCGCATACAACTGCGCGGCTCGTACGGCGATCGGACCCACCGCGCCGAGGAACCAGCGCATCAGAGGCAAGCGACCCGGCTTCTCCGCTTGCACTGCCGCCTGGGAATTTCCCATGTCGACCGCTGACGGCTGGACGACAAGAGTTGTGGGCCGCGAACGACCGGGGACCAGGAGAAATCCGGAGGTGAAGGCGAGACCGATCGCCAGCCAGGGACGGCCTCGAACGTAAGACCGCCAGTCGGTGGCCGTCGCTGCCACGTTGACCACCCCGCGCATGTCTTGATGAAGCTGCGAACGGATCTCGGCCATCTGGCGCCGGATGTCGTCGGCTTCGATTCGCACGGTCGCCAAGGATCGTCGCCCCTTTCTAAATTCGCGTCGGGCTTTCGACGACGTCTGTCACGACGCGGCCGAACACCCGATCGGAGATCTCGCCACAGACATCCTTCCAGCCGATCACGCCGACGAGAAGGCCGCTAGAGTCGACCACCAGGAGCCGTCGGACTGCTTCTCGACCGAAGGTCTCGACCACCTCGGGAACGGGAGTTGAGGGTGAGACAGAGATGAGGGTCGTGGTCATGATCTCTTCGATCGGGTGCTCGACGAGGTCGTCGTAGGTGGCCAAGGCCAGAGCGACGTCCCGGTCGGTAACAACTCCGATCGGTTTGCCCTCCTCGACCACGGGAACCATTCCGCAGTCTTCGTTTTTGAAGATCAGGACGGCTTCAATGACCCGGCTGAACCGCGAACAGGTGCGCGGAGCAGGATTCATCACGTCAGCCGCGACCCCGGGGCTGGCGCCGTGGACCGCGGTGGTTCCGGGAGCTTTCGAGTTGATCATGGTGGTTTCTCCTGTTGGTCCTCGAAGATCTTGTCGATCTGAAACGCGACCAGCATAATCACGGCCGCGATCCAGAACCAGAATGACAAGAGCATGACCCCGGCGAGCGAGCCGTAAGTCTTGCCGTAGTTGCCGAAATACTGGACATAAACACGCAGGAGCAAGCCAGAGGCCAGGAACGCGAGCGTGCCAAGCGCGCTTCCCGGTGTGACCCATTTCCAGCGACGCCGGACGTTTGGTCCCACGTAGGAGGTCAGGGAGAAACTGATGACAATCCCGGCGGCGACGATCAGCCACTCGGCGGCCGTCTCTCCCGCAACCGCCCGGTCGGTCCAGCCGAGCCATCCGCGTAACAGGGGCCAGACGACGAGGACGACCATGGTTCCAAGTATGATCATGACTTCAATAACAGTGAGCCCAATCGCCATCAGGGCCAGGTGCCAGTAAGGCCGGGTTTCCCGAACGCCCTGAATTCGATTCAAGGTGTCAATGACCGTTCTGAAGAGGGAGGATGCGAGCCAGAGACTCACGGCAAGGCCCACGGATAACAGACCGACCGGCGGCTGTTTCTGGATCCGGGCGATCTCGTCGGCGACCACTTCATAGGCTTCGTCGGGCAGGAAGCGTGAGAGCGTGCCGCGGAACTCGTCAACGGTCATGCCGCCGATCGCCTCCCGGGCGCCCGACTCACCCGTGATGTCGGGCGCAAGATAGGCCGCAAGCGCCACAAGCACCGCGAGGAATGGAACGAAGGCCGTCAACGCGTAATAGGCGGCCGCCGAAGCACGGAGAAGGATTTCATTATCCACCAGCTTACTCCACGTCCGCTGCAAGAGCTCACGCGGAGGAATGCCGCGGACGGAAAGCCAGGCATGGACAGAGGCCCGATCGACCATACCGACTCGCTCCCGGCGTTGGCATCACCAGGGCTTGAGTTTCCAACCCAGGACGAAACCCACGCCGAACACCCAGGTCGCGAACGCCCAGGGCTCTCTCCGGGCGTAATCCTCGATTCCCTCCATGGTCCTCTCGATGTAAGCATACAGAGGGCGTTCCTCGTTCGAAGAGGCCGGCGAACCCGCCGTACCCGGGAAATAGAGACCTGTTGAAGCTGGACTTTAACAGTACAAACACAAGTCCTTGTAGGAACATGACTTACGTTGTTTTTCCTGATCGACGTAAGTCGCTTGCAACAAAGAACTTACGGCGCCTGGTGCCACGGATTGGGCGTAAC
>Ga0187864_10002787_pt1 | contig 14829 bp, 11 predicted proteins | sample June2016WEW_11_4_FD_132985 | JGI IMG/M metagenome (GOLD analysis project Ga0187864, IMG submission 132985) | Peatland microbial communities from SPRUCE experiment site at the Marcell Experimental Forest, Minnesota, USA - June2016WEW_11_40 | ecosystem: Environmental > Terrestrial > Soil >... | reverse complement strand
GATCAGGAAGCGCTGCGGCGGTTGGCTGTATTCCCAAGTCTCGTGCAACTGCAGGGCAACCCAAAGCGCGCTGGGATTGCGAGTCACGTTGCAGTGCAGGATCCGACGCCGGTCGTGGCCGATGACGAAGAAGCAGTACAGAATGCCGAAGGTCAGTGTCGGCACCGTGAAGAAGTCCATCGCTGCGATCGCCTCGCGATGATTACGAAGAGAAATCAGCCAGCGCCTGGCGGGATCGGGAGGTCTTGGGGCTCGCCGAACCCAGCGCGAAACCGTTGGTTCCGATAGATCGAAGCCGAGCTTGAGCAACTCGCCATGAATGCGGGGCGCTCCCCAAGTTGGATTCTCGGCAACCATTTGAAAAATTAAGCCTCGAATCTGTTTGCTCACCGGCTTGCGACCGCCCCTCGCCTGGGCTCTTGAAAGCCATTTCCAATACAGCCGAAAACCGGCACGATGCCAGCCGACAACGGTTCTGGGTGTCACCTGGATGAGAGGTTCCTTCCATTTATCCCAGAGCCTTCGCAATACGACCCAGAACAGCTTGTGTGACGCAGTGAGTCGCCGGCGAGGGCGCTGGGCGTGAAGAGCCAGCAACTGCTGACGCAGGGCAAGATTTTCGAGGATGATATCCTCGCGGGACCTGAATGCACCAACAACCCAGCCGAGGAAGTGCCGGAGCCATACGATCATGCTCAGAATCTTACCGGAACGTTGCCAATCGAGCTTGGTGCCAAGTCATTGATATTGCGGGTGTACGATGTTTTGATGAATGACAGGAGCGGAATCCGTCTATTGACTCACCGGGAGCAAAGGAAAACGCGCTGGGCGCCCCTTAGAGCGTTTCGCCGTGTCCTGCATCACCGAGCAGCCAATGCGCCAGCCGGCGCGCGGGGCTGTGCCGTTGACGCTACGACATAAGTCGATCGCGTAACCAGAAATATGTTCGGGAGTGCGGGTCGGCATCTTATGAATCGGCATTATTCTGACGGAGGAGGTTTCCTGAGCACCGGATCTAATCGATGCGCCTGAACGTGTACTTCGTCTGGCCGCCATCGAGAATCAAATCGGTGGAGTCACAGGAGGTCTGGAGCCGGAGACCGCCCTGCCACGGGGGAGAGGTAAGAACGATTTGTCGGCTCTCGCTGGACTGTTCTTCCGTGCCGAGGTCGCTCGACCAGGACTCGAACTCGACGCTGTAGCGCCCTTCGCGTTGGAATATCCGCGCCGGACCCAATTCCTCGGACCGATACGCTCCGATGTACTTCTCGATCCAGGACGTTTCGTCAGAGGTGGTTTTCACTCGTTGCCGGGTTCCTTCAATCGAGGATTCGAGCGACGCTGAAGCTGCCGCGATCATGGCGTCTGCCTTGACGGCCGCGCCGAAGAGGATTTCGAACAGGCGCTGATGAACGGCAAGAAGGAATGAATTGGCCGCGCGCATGTTGGTTAGAACCACCATTCCGATTCCGTGCTTCGGCAGGAGAAGCATGTCCGAAGTGAAGCCGAGGGTGTTCCCGCCGTGGGCGATTTCCTCGATGCCCTGCTGTTCGGTGAGCATCAGGCCGAGCCCGTAGCTGCTTTTGCCATCGATCTTGATCGCAGGCTGACGGCGCGCCATGAAGTTTTCCAGCGAGACGACTCGTTGGCCGTCATCGTTGACGCCGTTGCGAAGCTCAAATCGCACATAGCTCGCCATGTCGAGAACGGTGGACCAGACCGATCCCGCCGGGGCGACAGCGTCTGCAAACTGCTCCAGAACCGGGTCGATAGGAACTGAGTTCCCTTCGAGGTCCGCACCGTGGGGTGCTGCCTCGTCGGGCGAGTCGTTGCGGAGAACGGAAGTCTGTTTCATGTCAAGGGGGTCGAAGACAAGCTCCCGCATCGCGCGGTCGTAGGCCTCAGCCAAGGGAGAGCCTGGAGCGAAACTGTGAGCCGCGGCATATCCTCCGGCGGCCACCAGGTAGTTGGAGTACTGAAAGGTCTCGCCGAATCCGGTGGTGGGCCGCATCGCCCTCATCTCGAGTATGCGGTCTTCCGGCTGAATGCCCCGGAACCGAAAGATCAGATCGACATCGCGGCGCGGCATGCCGGTGCAAGCACCGACGGTATGCCGCATCTCGAGCTTGCTGGTGGCTTCAGCGTCGGCGAGCGAGAATCCGGGTAGGACTTGGGTGACCGGAGTCGTCCAGGCGAAGCGGCCCATGTCCACGAGCTTTGCCATCATCAGGGTTGTCAGTGGTTTGGTCGAGGAGCCGATCATGAAGCGGGTGTCCGGGGTGATTGGCTCGTTGCCGCCCGCCCTGCGCACGCCGAAGCCGTCCGCGTAAACAATCTCGCAGTTTTGAACGACGGCGACCGCAACACCGGGAATGCGGAGTTGGCGCATGGCAGAGCGGATAAAGTCGCCAATGGCCTGGCGCTCTGCATCGCCGATGTGCTTTGGCTCAGCCCCGGCTAGGCTGGGTTCGCGGAGACCGGCGGGCTTCCATGCGTTGGCGATCTCCGATACCTGGGCAAGGCGACGGCTGAAGGCGGCTTTGGTTCCGTCGATCAGATTGATATACGCTCGCTCGCCGAGCAGACGTACAAAGGCGACCGCGAGCCGGCTCTCGTTGGCGGGCGTATCGTAGACAATCTGGAGCGCCTTATCCCAGCCATCGGTCGATGGCATTTCGGCCTGTTGTCGGACGGGCGCATTGAATTCGGAGTCCAATTGACGCCATGCGGCGCGAACTAGATCGTCCACGTTTCCGGCCAGTGGCCCACCGACAAAAGCGATCTTCAAGTCGAGTTCCGGTCCGACGACGGTGAGCGGCTCTGACTGGCGGAAGACCGTCCAACCCTTCGGCAGAGCGCAGGGCAGGGGCGAATCGGGCATTTCTACGTACACTTCCGAAACATCCATGAGTTCTCCAGAACGAGACAGACGATCATACCTGCACGGAGTAGACGACGACTGGGTTCCACTGAGTGTGCTTGCGGCTCACGCGGGTACGGACCCTGAGTCCGCGAAGAAGTTTCTTAATGGTCTGTGTGATGTTGACCTGGCTAGCACCCGGACGGAACGTGGCAACTGGGAATACAAACTTTCGTAGAAAGTTCTGGGTCGCGCCATCTTGGTTGTCATCGGGGGGCATACCTTGTCCACGCCGCCGCCCCCGAACTGCCTATTCAATCCCACACCGGAAGACGCCACCAATATGGACAAGGACGACGACGGGCCCGCCGTCCCCAGCGATGTGGTGCAGTTTTCCACCTTCATGCGCTATCTCGACCAGCCCACGCCCGCCTGTGAAGGCTCGAGATGTTCCGCCTCGGTAGTTTCCTGTTTGCCGACGATCCGCCCAGTGAGTCGGATACCGACAACACCTGCCTGATCAAGAGCGGAAATCCGTTGACGGGGTGATCACCAGACGTGTGGCACCAACCGGTAACGCACCTTCTGGAGATATTCTTTGTAGCCCTCCAGATCGCGTGCCAACAGCTTCTCCTCGCCAAAGATGCGCAGAATGAGCAACCCGACCATGGCCAGACCTACGAGAAGGCCACAAAGGGAGCCGAGCAGCAACGCGCCACCAACGAACACTAGACTTGCCCCAAGATACATGGGGTGACGCACAAAGCCGTAGGCACCCGTGTCAATGACATGCTGGCCCCGCTCAGTCTGAATGCGCACCAACGGTGAGGCAAAGGTGTTATCGGCGAGCGCGCGGAACGCGAAGAAACTACCCCCGAGGAGCAAGATACATCCGCAGACCTCGCCCCACAGCGGCAGGCGCGGCAGCCAACCGAAACGCACGTCCAACGGCGATAGGAAGATCCAGGCGATGAAACCCGCCTTCACCCCGATGAGGATAGCCATATCGGCGTGCGATTCACCGCCGCTGCCGGGCATGCGCATGCGCTCGGCCAGCAGCGCAGGATCCTTGTAGTGAAGCCACAAGAGAATGGCGGCCATGAAGGACACCCACCAGACGCCGAAGATCCAGCCCTCCACCCAGCGCCAATCGCCCGACAGCCATAGCAGCAGGGCCGTTAACCCCAGAGCGTAAGCCCCGGCGGCCACGAACACCAGCCCGGTGATGATCCGCGTGGAACGCATCGGGAGCTGAGAACATCCTACTACCGAGACGCACTTGCCTCTACTGGTGGAGCGGATCGCCTCGTGAGGTTTGACGGGCGGCAAGATTCCTTCGGGGGGATCACGGGCAAGCGGGAAGTAATTCCAAGGTAAGGTTAGCCGACCTTCCGGGCGAAACCCTAATCCGACAGTTCCCACGAGCCCGTTTCTGGACCGCAATGCGAAGCGCTGAAAGGTCCCAAGATTACTTTTACATTGGACAATCCGGAGCCATCGCCTGCTGGAGCTCGACAAACGGTTCCTACGCGAACACGGCGCTCGAAGAGCAATCTGCACTACGTTTCACTAGCAATATAGTGATGTCATCTTCATTGCGTGTCGGTTCCACTAAGGATTTGAGGCTAGACATCGTTCGTGTTGAACCGTTAGCAAAAGCATCGCATAACCGGTTTGCGGGATCTGTTCCGGAAATTGAGTCAGTCAATCCATCAGTGAATAAAAGGAGAGCACCGCCCGGCTCGATAACCGCAGTACGAGCTTCGTAGTCCGCGTCGGCAAACAACCCAAGCGGCATGCCAGTGGCCTCCAGCAATGTTGTTGATCCCGAACCAAACACGATAGGGGCGTTGTGGCCTGCATTCACATAGGTCAATTCTCCCGAATCGCGGTTCAGCGCGACAAACACTGCCGTCGCGAAGCGATCAATCGGGGTGTATCGGCTCAGATGCTGGTTAATCTGCCGAGCCAGTGCCAGAGGGTCCGCTTCGACATTAGCGATGCTCCTAACCAGAGCCTGTATGTTTGCCGCCAGCAGTGCCGCCGGCATTCCCTTCCCGGACACGTCCGCTACCGTGAACAACGTTCGGTTGTCTTGGAGGGCGATAACGTCAAAGTAGTCGCCGCCCACGTCCCGGAAGGGCTTGTAGAATGTCTCCACTTGGTAGCCCGGCAAGGGGTCCAGCTTCTCCGGCTGGAGCGTCTGCTGGATCTGCCGGGCGGCAATCTGGTCGGCTTCAAGTTGGGTCTTGCGGAAAAATTCCGAGGTCAGCATTCCGTTCATCAGGCTGGCGCCCACGATGTAAAGAAGCCACGCACTCGCATACAAGGGGATCCCTTTCGGCCACATCACAGGCCACACTAAAGATCGAGCCCAAAAGGAATAAATGGCATATCCCTGCATCAAGATGCCAGCCCATGTGATCAGGCGTTTGGATCTCGGCATCTCGCGCGTCCAGTCGTAGTAGGCGTAGTACAAGGCAGAGGAGACGTAGTGGAGCGCGCAGCGAAAAGGGCCAGCAGATTTGTCGAGCTCCACCGGGTGGATGCGAAACGGCATTGCGCGAGTCTAGCAAGAGGCAGCTGTGCTGCAAAACGGTCGGACAAAAATCTGCTACTAAAAGCACTCGCCGGGGAGTAATATTCTCGCGTAGACAAGAATGGAGCGCTTTCGCCGTTGTAGAGCACGGACAAAACGGAGAGCAAGGTTCCGTGCGCTCCGGCTCCGACTGACCCCGATGATTGGCGGAGCCGACTTGCAATGCTCGGCGCGATTGTGAAAAGGGGCAAGCAGATCAGGCGCGAGGGGAAGGAGAGGAAGTGATTGCTCACAGGTCAGCCGGTCACTTTGCAACCGCACCGCTCCTGCCAATGTTCCGCCGCATGATCTGGTCATCCTCTGCAAGAGTCTGGGTCATCCACGCGATGAACGCTTGCGTGAATAGGCTCCTTGTAAAAAGGTCGCGCGCTTCGGAAGCGCCTGCTGCGCCAGCGCGAGACTGAAGTCGCATTGCAGGGAAACGTCGGCATGTCGATCTAGCTGGGAAAGCAATACTTGGGACAACGAAATGAGCCAGCACCGCCAGGACAAGCCGACAAGCTCGCCAAACTCACCGAAGCCATCGGTAAGCACTATGAGGATCTGGTTGCTACTTACGGCGGCGATCCTTATCTGGGCGATCCCGCGGCAAGCGACCCAACCGACAAAGACCCCGCCAAGAACGGCGGCGGCAATGGCGGAACTTAAAGAGTTCGGCGACAAGGGAGGCGGCTTCGCATATCGGCCCGCAGCAGAAGACGCCAAAATCAACATCCTTGGGATGCAGTACGCTTCGCTAAAACCTGGTCGATTTCTCTTCCGGCTCAACCAGCCTTGGGGACAATTTCCGGTTAACCGGAAAATTTGCGGACCCAGCCGCGCGCGGGGGGCTTGGGCGTCCCTTCCGTGAACTATCTGCTACCTACCCTCTTGCGGGCCTAACCAAGAGTCCTCTAGCATAGTTTGTGGACGGCTACTGCTGGTAGCGCAACCAGCGGAAAAGGGCGCGGGCTTCCCCTCGCGCCTGCTGATCCCCAATAAGCGGGAGTCACGGGAAGGTGACAAATGCCATCTCCGGTTGAGCACTACAAGGAATCGGCTGAATACAGAGAACTGTGCCGGCAATTGAAGAGATGCGGGGAAATTCTCGGGAGAATGTCTTTCCGATCCCTGGCCTCATTTGTAGAACACATTCGTTCTTTCACGGTACCATCCCAAGATCCAGATCATGATATCCTGTGGCGCTGGTTTGAAACCGCGCAGCGGTTTTTTCAGGCGAGATTGGAGTTGTACGAGGCTCAGCGCAGCACCGACCGCCCGGGGGCGTCCGACTCTGGGGAAGAACGTACTAGAAAAGTGACGAAGCTCGAAGAAACAATTGCTGAATTTAAGGCGAAACTGTGGAACGACGTGACCCTCGTTCAAAACATAATCAACGAAAGGCCCGACCTGGCGGGGTTTCAAGCAGATGTAACGATGATATGCTCCCACCTATCAAGCCGGTCCGTAGCTGCTCCGGTGGAGATCGAGAGTGTATTAGGGAACGGCAGTCAGGAGGACCATGCTTCACGAGTCAGCGACCAAGCCGCTTCGACGCACGGCGATTCGCAGGTCGGAAGCATGGCACCGCAGTCGCCAGCCGGCGAGATATCGCAGCAACAGGCAATTCAAAACACCGAACCCCACAAAACGACGGACGGAGGCACTGGCGGGGGAAAAGTCACAATCCCCCCCTCGGGTGCTCTTTTGGCGAGGTATCGCTCTGAAGTAAAGCGCGCCATCCTGATCCAAATAAGCCATGATCCCCGTGGAAACAATCTAGAAATCTGCCGCGGTTTGGATGCCGATGGATTGTTGGAGCTACCGAAGGCTTGGAGGGGCAAACCGACTGATCGTAGTTTCGCCGACGCTTATTCGGACCCTAGCCGAAGGCACAAAGTCGAGGCTGCCATAAGCAGAGTGAGGCGAGATTTGCGCGAGCAAGGATTGCTGCCTAAGCGGTAAGGACCTACTCACCACTTGCTCTCCACTCACCAGTTACTCACCACTTGAAGTGACCTTCGTGCCTCGGCGCAGCACCTGGTCGCCGCTCCGCAGCACCGCCCCTGAATTACTCGCTGATTCCAATCCTTTTGCCGGCGGCCGTGGGTGTTTCTTGCTAAAAGCAGAGTCAGGCCCGAAGACCTAACGCGGCTACGGATTTTTGGCTTTCCGATTCATTGCAGAGGAACAAATATGAACAATCAGTCCCTAGAACGGTACGCCAGTCCAGAGGAAGCTGCAGAGTTTCTGAAGACAAATCGCCTGAAGATAATCCGCATGGCGCGCTCAGGGGCTTTGCCTGCATATCCTCTCGGCACAGGTAGAAGACGTCAATGGCGGTTCAAACTCTCCGAACTGGACAAGCACATGCAACATGGTATAGATATTGCTCGCCCGCCTGTGCGCCAATGAAAGGAAGACCAATGGCGCAAAGGTATCAGCAGGGACATCTCAGGAGAGCGAAGCGCAAACGCGGTCCCGACGTGTGGGAGTTTCTCTGGCGAGAGCGCAGCCCGAACGGCAAGCGCAGACAGCGGACGCTCACAATCGGGAACGTAAAAGAGCTTCACACCGAGCGGGACGCCCTGAACCATATCCAGACCCTGAGAGCGAACATCAACCGGGATGTGGCACCCTCGGCACTGATGACGTTCGAGGTTCTGGTCGATCATTACCGCCAGACCGAACTGCTGGCGGAAAACAAAACTGAGAAGACCAGAGCGACGTACCTGGTCTATTTACGTAAGTGGATACTTCCCTGGTGGGGACGCGAGTACCTGCACAACATCAAGCCTGTTGTTGTCGAACAGTGGCTCCGTTCTCTCGGTGAGCTCAGCAACGGAAGCAAGGCCAAAATCAGGAACATTATGTCAGGGCTATTTAGTCATGCGATCCGGTATGAGATGGCAGACAGAAACCCTATTACCGCGGTGCGGCAGTCTAGTAGGCGCGAGACGGTTCCGGTGATCCTTGAGGTCGAGGAGCTGCATCGGCTATTTGAGGAGCTGGCGCTGCGGGAGCGGGCCATGATTGTCTGTGACGCTCTGACCGGGATGCGGCGAAGCGAATTGATGGGCCTACAGTGGCACGACCTGGACTTCATCGGGCGCCGGATCAACATCTTGCGCTCGGTGGTGGACCAGGCGATCGGCAAATGCAAAACAGAAGCCTCACGCAAACCTGTTGTCATGGATGACCACATTGCACAAGTCCTCATCGCGTGGCGACAGGAGAGCACTTACACGGCCCCGGCCGATTGGGTGTGGGCTTCAACGCAGATGGCAGGAAAGCAGCCGTTGTGGCTCTCGACCATCATGCGGTACTACATCCAGCCGGCGGCGCGTCGCGCCGGCATCAACAAGAAAATCGGCTGGCACACTTTCCGGCACACGTTCTCGACTCTTATCAAGTCACTGGGCGTGGACGCGAAGGTTGTGCAAGGACTCCTGCGACATGCTTCCTTCAGCACGACAATGGACGGCTACACGCAGGTACTGGAACAACCGCAGCGCCAGGCGCAGGAGCAACTGGCGGACCTGATCATGCGCACGGGCAAGGTAGGCCATGCATGATCGTTGTGGAATGTTGTGGGCAGAACGGCCCGGACGCCGCTAAGGCATTGAATTGTTGGCGTCCCCGACGGGATTTGAACCCGTGTTACCGCCGTGAAAGGGCGATGTCCTAGGCCGGGCTAGACGACGGGGACGCTTGCGTGGAGGGAACTTTGCGTCTGAACAGGTTGATACTAGCAGCCGCTTAGAAGCAGTGTCAAAACGAGAACGCCGGCTCTACCCGAACATCGCTGGTTCAGAGTTTCCCTAGAGCAAACTTCCTGCAATTCTTCGTGCGACCGCTTCCAGCACAGGATGAATTCCAGACGAATTCTTTTGCGGCTTTTACCTTTTCCCATCTGACTTCTCCATCAGCTTCATGAGCATCGACAGATCAGCGGCGTGGAGAACGTCTGGTGCGAATCGTTGTCCATCACATTTCGCTGCCAATTGCCATTGCGGGTAGACTGCGATAGGAGCCAGCATGCGCTCTGTGGTGAAATGGGCGAATTACTTGCCAGACAGTTGCGAAAATCCATTCGACTGCCGGCCTTCGCGGCGGCAGCCGTGTATGGCCTTTGGGAACATCGCAAACTGCGGCGCGATGCTTCTCGCGCGGAATGCGCCGAATGGCTGCACCAGAGTTGCGCGCGCGGGCTGTCGGCTATTAACGTCCATCTATCGAGCACCGGAGTCTTGCCGTCCCACGGACTGATCGTCAGCAACCATCTCAGCTATCTCGATATTCTCGTCGTGAGCGCGGCGGTACCCTGCGTCTTCGTGTCGAAAGCGGAGGTCGAGCAATGGCCCATCTTCGGCCGCTATGCCCGCTGGGCGGGGAGCGTATTCGTGCAGCGCCACGACCAGGCCGATGCGGCGCGCGCCAACGCCAGTGTCGCCGAGAGCCTGAAGATCGGAGTTCCGGTTGTGCTTTTTCCCGAGGGCGCCACGACCGACGGCCAAAGCGTCCTGCGCTTTCACTCCACCATGTTGCAGCCCGCCATTGATGCAGGTGCGCAGGTAACGCCCTGTTCCATCCGCTACGAACTGGATGATGGCACCGTCGAGCGGGAAGTCTGCTGGTGGGGCGATATGGCATTGCTTCCCCACGTTCTCAATCTGCTGGCCAAGAAGACTATTCGTGCAACCATCGCGTTTGGTGATCCCGTGCCAGCAACCGGCGATCGCAAGGAACTCAGCCAGACTCTGCATGGCCAGGTACTTCACTTGCACCAACAGCTTCGCTCCAGCGGGAAGGCCGGGTCGGTCGATTCCGCAGCAGATCCACTGCGTTCAGAATGAATTTAGGAATGCTGAAGGTTCACACCTTTGCGCTGTTCGCAGCCTCGTCGCTCGTAACCGGCAGCCCCGACTCTTCTTCCTCGCCTTCGTGCCAATCGGGCGATTGCAGTTCGAACGGAGTCTTGTCCAACTGATCGAGTTCCGGCAAAGCTGCCACCGCCAGCGATCGATCCAGGTCGGGGAATTTTCGCGCCAACGGGAAAACGCGGCGTTCCATCGAACGCAGCATCTCGTCGTAAGCGGTAACCGCACCGCCCAGCTTCTTGCCCATCTCGTGCATGTACCCGGTCATGGTGCAGAGCCGCTTGTAGAGGTCCTTCCCCGCTTCGCTAATTTTGCGCGCGCTCTCGGCCAGATTCTTCTGGTTCCACCCGTAGGCCACGGCTTTTAACAGCGCAATCAGTGTGGTTGGTGAAGCCACGATGACTTTCCTGCTGACGCCATACTCGATCAACTCGGCGTCCGAATCCATGGCCGCCCGGAAGAACACCTCGCCGGGCAGAAACAGGACGACGAACTCCGGCGTACAGGTCAGTTGCGCCCAGTAGGATTTGCCGCCCAGCGCATCGATATGCTGCCTTATCTGGCGCGCGTGGTCGGCAAGGCGGGCGGTGCGAGTGGCTTCGTCGGGTGCTTCGAGCGCCGCCAGGTAAGCCGCCAAAGGGGCCTTGGAATCGACTACGATTTGCTTGTCGCCCGGCAAGTTAACAATTACGTCAGGGCGGAACCGCCGCTCGTCATTGCTGATGGACTCCTGCTCCTTGAAGTCGCAATGTTCCAGCATGCCGGCCAATTCAAGAACGCGGTGCAGTTGCAACTCGCCCCAACGTCCACGCGCCTGCGGCTCGCGCAGCGCTTTCACCAGATTGCCAGTCTCCGCTTGCAGAGCTTTCTGGGTGTCGAGCAGAGACGCCACCTGAGTCGTGAGGGTGCCGTACGCCTGGCTGCGCGCCTGCTCCAGACCTTGTATCTGCTGACTCATCTCCGCCAGCGATTGCGCAATAGGATCGACCAGGTTCTTGACCGCCTGCTCCTTCTGGGCCAATTCGCCGGCGGCGTGGGTCTGGTAATTTTGCAGCGTCGTCTGCGCGAGCTGAAGGAAATTCGAGTTGTTGCTTTCCAAGGCCGCTGCCGCCAGCACCTTAAACTGCGTCTTCAACTCTTCGCTGGCTTCGGCGAGAAGGCGCAGTTTTTCTTCCGCGTTGCGGCGTTCACTCTCCAACGTAGCGTTCAAAGCCGCCCTGGCTTCGGAAAGTGACTTGATATCGGCTGTCTGCTGCTCGATGGTGTTCCTGGCGCCCGAAAGTTCTTGCTCAAGGCCGTTTCGCCGTTCGGCCAGAGCGGCGATCTTGGAGCGCGCCAGCAGCGCGGCGAACGTGCCACCCAACAATGCACCGGCGATTACGACCAGAATCACGGCAAGATTAGTCATAAACAGGTCCCAAAGAAGCGATGTCGTATTGTATGTTGGCGACGACAGGAACGGAAATCGGGGTTACCTATTCGTGTAACTGGATTGACAGCGAGGACGGATCGGGATAAGTTTCTCAGACCCAGGAAATCCAACTTCCGCTTACGATGCTCGCCGAGGAGGAAGCCGTGGCGATCACCATGCTACTGCTGCAAGGGTCTGATCTGATGCCAAAGGATTGGACCGGCATAATCCAAGCTGCCTCAAAGAGCCCTTTGGGCATTCTCGCGCTCATGATTCTGTTCCTTGGTGTTCTCGGATATGTCTTCTTCAAGGACGCCGATGCGAAGATCAAAGCTGTTATGTACCTTGCCATGCTGGGTGGCGTCATCGGCTATGGGGCGGCAATCTCGCGCGCCACGTCGAACGTCGGCAGCGAGTCGTACCGCGTCAGGGTCATCGTGGTGGACGGGCACCAGACGCCAGTGAGCGACGCCAGAGTGTGGTCCTCGATTGGCGGGGAGCCCATGAAGGTCGAAGGCGGCTGGCTGTTCGTCATCGCCAAGGACACCAAGCCTCTCGACGGCAAGGTGACGTTCTATGCCTCAAAGGATGCGGCATTTCTGAAGGGCCAGATGCCGCTTCAGTTGGGCGAAGACCACAATCCCAGTGTGACGGTGCCGTTGCAGAACGACCGTGCGGCCAAGGTCATCGGCATCATTGAAGATGACAAGCAGACCGCTATTGCGGGCGCTACGGTGAGCGTGATCGGCTACGATTCCGAGGCCCAGGTGACCAAGGCGTCTGGTAATTTTTCGCTGCCGGCGCATGCGACTGACGGACAGCAAGTGCAGTTGCATGCCGAAAAAGCCGGATACCACGCGGCCAATTCGTGGTGTCCGGCGGGAGACACGCCGTGCACCATTTTGTTGCAACACGACTAACTTCGTCTGGAAAGAATTAGGGCGAAAAAGAAAGAAGCCCCAATGCACGTCGACGGATTCGCCTATCGCTGGCGGGCTATCTTGCTGCTTATTGTTTTTTTGCTCGTGACCTGCACCATGCTGGCCGAAGAAGGTGTGCTGGTGCTGGTCGTGATGGACACCGAGCAACATCCTTTTGCCAATGTCCGAATCGGGGCGGCAGGAGATGGCGGGTCTCCACAGTTCACCGATCAGAACGGCAAAGCCAGGCTGAGGCTCGCGCCCAACACCAAGCCGGCCGTATGGGTCACGCTGCAGTTGATGGGCACGCCGAATGGCCTGGACCTGGCGTTCATCTCTCCTTACGACGGGCGCATCCGGGTCCCGCCCTTCGATAATGAGCAAGACAACTACGATCCCGTCGTGCTAGCGAAACACGGCGACAAGGCCATGCTGGAGAGTGGCTCCGGCATGCTGGCCATACACGCCAACGTCAATCATTCCGTGGCGGCCCAGAAAAAAAAGGCGTCTCCGCGCACATCCCGAAATCGCTGGGATTACCCTTCCCCTCTCGATTACAGAAGTCCGCGCCTGCTGACCGTTGCATGGAACATCGTTAGTCCGCAAGCGCATTCCCCCGCTGCTTCACCGACCAATGAGGAATTGCAAAAGGCCGCTTTAGCCGCTGCCGCGCAGAAGTTTGGATTATCCGTTGCGGAAATCAAGGCAGCCATTGCAAGCTGGGGAGGCGACCCTCTGGTATGGAAATTGATCCTGCTTACTGCCACCATCGAGACCGGAGGGACCGATCCATTTCCGGCCATTCATGCGACACCCCAAGACCTGTATTTTGGCGCCGGGAGTTGGAGTCTCAGCGAATGCAGCCTGCAGCCGCTCCTGTTGAAACTTCAAAAGCGCGACCAGAAACGTTTTGCCGAGATTTTCGGTACAGACACGCAGTGGCTGAGCAAGACCATCAGCGGACCGTGTGAGGCATCTTCCCAAGCCGTTCTGAAGCGCATACTTGACGACTCCGGACACCTGCAACCAACCTGGAGAGACCGCTTCCGGAAGCTGGGATACGAGCACTCGTTTCAGCGGGTGCAGGTCGACCAGATGATGCCATGGATGCGTTCGGCGCAAAACGCGGCAAATGCGCTTGGACTACAGTCAGAACAGGCGCTGGCATTTTGCTACGACGTGGCCGAAGCCCACGGAGCCAACACCATCATCCGCCAGCGGCAGAATTTCTCGAATGACGTTGCGGCCTTCCAACAGCGGATCGGACGCCAGCCTGACGAGCAGGAAAAATTGCTGATGCTGGCGAACCACCTTATTCACCAGGATATAGAGAGCGGCCGCAATCCGATGTTTACGGCTCCCTCCATCGCACGAGCTACCCTGCTTTCCCAGGGCCAGGGCGTGGTCTTTGGGACTCATTACGACCTTGAGGACTTCGGCATTGGAATGCAAGATGCTCAAACCGGCGCCGACTTGCCGCTCAATAACGATCCCACAGTTCTGCAGCAGCTTCAGGATGGATGGATTCCGAGCGCGGGAGCACCCCCACCTCCTCGTGCTTCTCAGGCGGGACCACCTTATACCTCCATTGAGGAACCCCCGGGGCCGTTTGATCCCGCCGGTGAGAAACAATTAGTGGAGCTGATCAATCAAGAACGCATCAAACAGAGGCTTCAGCCGCTGGCCGTGGATCCACGTCTGATACATGCCGCCCGCAAACATACCCAGCTACTGGTCGCACATAAGACTGTCTCGCATCAGTTTGAGGGAGAGCCTCCTCTGGACGTTCGCTTCGCCAATGAGAATCTGCCTTCCGACCAGTTAGGGGAAAACACTGCCGTCGACCGGGATCTGCCCTCAGCTCATAAAGGGCTCATGGATGATCCTGATCATCGTGACAACATCCTGAATCCCAATTACAACGCGGTCGGAGTGGCTGTTATCAGAAGCGGCCGCCAATTGTATGTGACCGAGGATTTCGCTCACCTGCCGAATTGAGTGATGGCTTCTTGCACGGGAGGTAGCTTCTTAGCAAGCGCGATTTGCACGGTAAAGTAGCTAGCAGCCTGTGGTGCAAGCAGCTGATTTTGGGCACGGCCAGCGGCGTACTCGGGTTCGTGGGCTCGCCAAGGATTTCACGCCGGACGTTGAGATTCGACTTCTGTAGAGCCAATTCCGAG
>Ga0187864_10002785_pt1 | contig 14840 bp, 16 predicted proteins | sample June2016WEW_11_4_FD_132985 | JGI IMG/M metagenome (GOLD analysis project Ga0187864, IMG submission 132985) | Peatland microbial communities from SPRUCE experiment site at the Marcell Experimental Forest, Minnesota, USA - June2016WEW_11_40 | ecosystem: Environmental > Terrestrial > Soil >... | reverse complement strand
GCCCCTGGGTCGAGACCTGTCTTTGAGTTCAGGGCATAGACCTTGAAGAAGTAGCGGTGCACGGTGCCCCGCGGCGGACAGGGGCCGTTGTAACCGATTTTTCCGAAGTCGTTGCGCCCCTGCTGTGCCCCACCCGGCAGCGAACGGTCTTTCGGCGTCCCTTCGGGCAACTCATGCGTCCCGGCGGGAAGATCATAGAGCACCCAGTGGACCCACGTGCCTGTGGGCGCGTCGGGATCATCTACGATCACGGCCAGACTTTTCGTTTCTGTGGGAGGATCCGGCCAGGAGAGTGCGGGAGAGACATCTTCTCCGTCGCAAGTGAATTTTTTCGGAATGGGGCCGCCACTTCGAAATGAGGTCGTGGTCAAATGAAATGCCATGGACAGTCCCTTGGTCGCGTCCGGTAGCTTTGATTCTAGCACGAGAGAACTTGGTCCCCAACGCAGGCAGATCAAGCCGACGGCGATCTGTCGTACTTAGCAGCAGCGGTCAACAGCGCCTCGACCTCGAAGTCCAGATCGCGGGCGACCTTCGAGGCTTCGGGACTTCCGTACGGAGCCAGGAAACTGGCCATTCTGTCGTAAGACAGGTGCGCTCCGTCCAGGCGCTCGTCGATGAGGATCGTTGGGCGCATACGAACCGGCATCCGGCACGGGCTTCACCATCTGCTTCGTGACGATGCATAGCTTGAAGCGCTCGGATTCGTGTTTTGAATGGACGGCATTGTGGGCCGCCCTCCCCCCAGTACCACCTGCCCAACCCTGGCCTTTCGTACAGGTGTTTCTCTCGCGTGGGCTAACTAAAATCCCGACCAAGCCGATTGTCTATGGGGGCCCGAATGGAGGATTGCGTTGGATCCTCGGGCCGATTCCGAGGAACTTCTCAACGGGAGGCGCGCTTGAGATTGAGGGCCGATGCACTCGTTTCCGTGCTGGCACTGCTGGGGTTGTCCGCCTGCGCGGGAGTTGTGAGCCCGGCGAATCGGGGCAGCGGCAGTCCGGGCACGAATACTGTCGCGCCGGGGATCGCGGCACAACCCTCGAATCAGACGATAACAGCCGGGCAGCCCGCCACGTTCACGGTGACGGCCACGGGCACGCCGCCGCTGAGCTACCAATGGCAGAACGCCGCCACCGGCGCGAACATCTCCGGCGCGACTTCCTCGACCTACAGCATCGCGAATACGCCGCTGGCCGACAACGGCTTGACGTTCCAGGTTGTGGTGACCAACCCAGCGGGCAGCATAACCAGCACGGCGGCGACTCTGACGGTGAGCGCGGCGCCGACAGCTCCGGCGATCACGCTGCAACCGGCAAATCAAACCGTGACGGCGGGCCAGAGCGCGACTTTCTCCGTGACGGCGACTGGAACGGCGCCACTCAGCTATCAGTGGCAGAACGCGGCCACGAGCACAAACATCGCGGGAGCAACATCCTCAAGCTATACGATTTCGTCGACGACGACGGCCGAGAGCGGGATGAGTTTTCAGGTTGTTGTCAGCAATACGGCCGGGCACATCACCAGCAGCGCCGCCACATTGACCATCAACCCCGTGGCTCCGCCTCCGCCGAGCGGCGTGAGCGTGCTGACCTATCACAACGACATCGGACGCACCGGGCTGAACCCGAATGAGATGCTTCTGACCACGGCGAACGTGAATTCGGCGACTTTTGGCCAGCTCGGTTCCGTCTCCGTTACCGGCTTGGTGGATGCGGAACCTCTCTACGTGCCCAACCTGACGATCAACGGCGCAAAGCACAACGTGCTCTTCGTCGCGACCGAACACGACATGCTCTACGCGTTCGACGCGGACACTCCCGGCGCGCCGCTCTGGCAGATTTCCGTGATCCCCAGCACCGAAATGCCGAGCGACGACCGAGGCTGCACTCAGGTGACGCCCGAAATCGGAATTACGTCCACGCCGGTGATCGATCCGGCCGCAGGGCCGAACGGGACGATCTTCGTCGTTTCGATGTCGAAGGATTCGAACAACGCATATCACCACCGGCTCCACGCCATCGACCTCGTCACCCATGCGGAGCTCAACGGCGGGCCGACGGAAATCGCTGCCACCTTCCCCGGGACCGGCACGGGCAATTCGAGCGGAACGCAGACATTCAACGCCGCCTCTTACGAAGAGCGTGCGGCGCTCCTGCTGCTCAACGGCACGATATACACTGCGTGGACTTCCCACTGCGACGCCCCGAACTATACGAGTTGGGTGATCGCCTACAGCGAATCGACGCTACAGCGCGTGAACGTGCTTAACCTGACGGCGAACGGCACGACGCAATTCGGGCAGGAGGGCGGCATCTGGATGGCCGGTTCCGGCCTGTCCGCTGACGCCTCCGGATTCATCTACTTTCTCGTCGGCAACGGAACGTTCGACACGACCCTCAGCGCCAGCGGATTCCCGAACCAGGGGGATTACGGCAACTCATTCATGAAGCTTTCCGCATCCGGCGGCAACTTGACCGTGGCGGACTATTTCGCGATGAACAACACCTCAGGCACCGCCGAATCGGAATCGAGCGGCGACACCGATCTCGGTTCGGGCGGCGCGATGGTGCTGCCCGATCTAGTCGACGGGCAGGGGCACACGCGCCACCTCGCCATCGGCGCCGGAAAAGACTCGAACGTGTACGTCGTGGACCGCGACAACATGGGGAAATTCACGAGCAATGACAGCGGAATCTATCAGGAGCTCGACGGCGCGCTGAACGGAGGCGTGTGGTCCGCGCCGGCGTACTGCAACAACATCGTCTACTACGGCCCCGAGAGCAATTACATGATGGCGTTTCCAATCGCGAGCGCCAAGCTTGCGACGTCGCCCTCGTCGTCCACCGCGCACCAATTCGGCTATCCCGGAGCGACGCCGAGCGTTTCGGCGAACGGTACCACAAACGGAATTGTGTGGACGATCGAGAGTACTAGCACGGGAGTGCTCCGCGCCTACGATGCGACGAATCTTGCAACGGAGCTATACGACAGCAACCAAAATGCGGCGCGCGATCAGTTCTCTGACAACTCGAGCGACAAGTTCGTCACGCCGATGATCGCGAATGGCAAGGTCTACGTGGGGACGCCCAACGCTGTGGTTTTCTTCGGTTTGCTTCCGTAGAAACGCGCGGACTAGCCGTACATCAGATAGCGGTGAACGGATGTCACTGCCATGGCGCCTTCCCCGACGGCTGCGGCGCAGGCTCAACTCAATCGAGATGCCGCTGGCGCTGCGCCGTGGAGACTCTTAGCGGAGCAGATTTTGGGTCGGCCGTGGCGCAAGGATTGGGCACAGCCTTTTGTCTCGGAAAAGACCGAGGAGGCTGACCTATTGAAAAGAAGTGGTGAGCCGCGCAGGACTCGAACCTGCAACCCGCTGATTAAGAGTCAGCTGCTCTACCATTGAGCTAGCGGCCCACAAAGGACTTACGGACGATGGTGACTAAAGCGGTGACTCAAATTTCGGAAATCCAATCTTCGATCTTCTGCAATGCTTCCCGAGATTCCTTGTCCGGCGTCTGCACGTAGAAGTCAAGAGTTGTGCCGATGTCGCTGTGCCTCAAGATCGCTTGAGTCACTTTCGGCGACACGCCGCACGAATAGAGATTCGATGCCAGCGACCGCCGAAAAGCGTGCCAGCCCCGCCATTCTAACAGTTCATCCTCTTCGTTTGCCAGCGCGGCCTTCGCTAGAGCGGGTTTGATGACCCGGTGGGCGACGTTTGCCAGGTTCGCCGGCGCACCGCGTCGCTCTCCTTTGAAGATGTAGTCTTCGTCCTTCCCTTTTACGCGGACGCGGTGTTCGCCAAGAATCTTCGCCAGAACAGGCAGCACCGGCACGGAACCCGCGCTCGCTTCCGTCTTCGTCGGCCCCACGTGCGTGCGCCAGACCGATCGGGAGACTGTAAGAGATTGCCCGTCGTAGTCAGACCAGCGAAGGCCGCGCAGTTCTGACAGGCGCAGACCGGCAAACGCAGCGACGCTGATCGCTGTGAACGCCGCCATATCGGCCTCGCCGACGTACCGAGCGATTCGCTCGATCTCGTCCATCGTGTAGACAGCGCCACGAAACTTCTGAGGTTTGCCGGGCACACTGACGTCGCGCATGGGGTTGGGACTGTCAAGGAATCCTTCGCGGCGGGCATGTTTGAACACGCTGGATAGGAATGCTTTGGCGCGTAGTAGAGTCGTTCGGCCCGACCCCTGCCTTTTCGTCGGCGGGGAAACTGAGCGAAGGATTCGCTGTCCATGCACTGTCCGAAAGTCGCGCAGGCGCACGTCGCTAAGCAGATCCTTTAGATGCTTCTCGTACAAATCTTTCTTGTAGTTCTTGTACGTCGCGGGACGCAGTTCCTTCAAGACGTAAGGCAGGAAAACGTTTTCGATGAAATCGACGACGCGCATAGCTGACTCCGGCTGCTGTGTTCCGGCGTTGATTGGTGCCAGCGTCTTTTCGGCCAACAACAAAACGCTGCGCTTCGTGGGATAGTCGGCAGATACGGGGGCAAGTCGTTTGAATGACTTTCTGCGGACACGTTGGCCGTCTTTAAGGAAGGTTTCGTAGTATCGGAGGACCCAGCTACCGTGGTGTTTGACGATTGTCCCTCGCTGCACGGTGAGAATTTTAGCACAGGAAGAAAACGAGGTCAGCGGGCCGACACAATTTCAAAATTGCCGAAAGGTGCAACGTCCGTGTTTCCGTTTCCTGAGAAGGCTGCTAATTCCTTCGCGTATGAGGGTGGATCTCGAGATGCCCGTTTCTCGTGAGATCCTTCGCAGAGCGACGGATTGTTGCTCAGTCAAATAGATCGTTTTGTGGACCATGTTTTTCCTTCTTGCGACGACTTTTTGAACGCTCATTTTGTCCCCTCTGAGATTACTTGAAGCTCAGACGCGGTCTCTGTTCACGATCTTCTCCCCACGTACCGACACAATCTCAAAATCGCCGAAAGGCACGAGCGCAGCCGACGGAAGAATCCGCTTTAAGACTTGCGCCCCGAAAGTGTTCAGCGAGTGGATGAAAATCTTTCCGCGGTAGTTCGTTGTGCTGAGATAGCGGGCGACGGGCTCGAAAGTTTCTCCGGGTTTCTCGCCATCGTAATCCAAGAAGACGACATCGATCAGGAATTGAGAAAGTGTCCGGTTTGCTTCAACGGCCGTGCTCGCCAACAACGCCCGCGGCACACGGTAACGAGAGACGAACCAGGCGCGCCGATCAATTTTATCCTCTACGACTAAGACGGTTGATGTCGCGGGAATCGAGATGATCTTCTTCGTTTCGGGTCGGTATGTGGATACTTCCATCACTGAATTTTCTCGACGATCGTACCGATCCGCACGGTCTTGAAGCCTTGCGCGCGAAGTCTCGCTGAGATTGCCGGATCGTGTGCGAGTTTGTCGGCAAGGGGTTGATCTTCCCAAGGGGCAACCGCTTCCAGTGTCGTGCCGAAAACTCCGCTCGCCTGGAACTGCATCCAATCAGCGCCGCGTGCCTCCGCGTACAGTTCGCGTTGATGCGCGCCCCATTCCGCCCACGCGAGGATACTTGCGGCCACAACGAGTGCGATTATGCCAATGTGTTTCCGGCCGCTAAGGTTCACGTCACGCATTGAGATCTCCCAAATCGACGGTACCTGATTCTTTATAGTGATATTGAGACTGGGAGACGCGCCACCACTCCCAGATGACCCGAATCGGTGACGCTGGGTGAACGTCGCGGAGTTTTATTTCCTCGATCAGACTATCCCGCGATTCTTTATCGGCGAAGAAAATCGGCGTTCTTGCGGACGCAAACGGTGTGTTGTCTGCGCGCAAAAGCAACTGTCGCTTTATCAGTTTAACTATCTGCATCTTGGCCTCCGTTACATTCCGAATCCTGGACGCCACTTGCCGCCCCTCTTGAGAACGCCGTTCGGGTCTAGCTCCGCGAGCGACCTTGTTCCCCACGTGCGAGCGCGGGCTACTTGCTCTTGTGGCTGCTCTGGTGTGGGCTCTTGTCGAGGGGATCGTCGGGGTGTGGAATGGAAAGCCGCGAGGCACGTCATCAACGCGGCGGTGAACAGCGCAGCCCCGATGAGGACTATTGCGACACGCCCGAAGGCGACAGCGATACTTAGAGGCAGAGCGATGAGAACCTTCGCAAACAACGGAGCTTCTTGGAGTGCTCTCTTGAGTGCCGTCTTGAGTTCCGCCGGGCGCATCGCGAACGAGCCTAGCACTGCCGCCAGCAAAAACCCATGGAACGAAAGTGCTATGCCCGTCATTCGTTCTCCGCATCTTCTAGCGCTTTCGCTGTTCCCGCCGACACCGTGCGAACAATTCTAGTGTCCCGCGGCTTGTCGTCCACCCAGAGCGGCGGCACAGTCGTGACGATGCGGGAAGTCTCGTCGTGGGTCGCGACGGTGTCGCGGTAGGGCGTTATCAGCGGTTGCGCCGAATCCTGAAAGATGAGCATGTGCGTGCCGTCGCTTTCAAAGTGCGTGACGAACGCGCCGCCGAGCCACTTGTAATCGTCCAGTCCCGTTGTCCGCCAGCCGCCTTTGTTGACCCATGACACCTGTCCGCCGCCCAGCGGAAGCGGGTTAGGCACGAACATTTCTTTCGCTACGGGTCGCAAGTCAAGAAGGAAAATGCGAACGAGCCGCGGCTTGTCTTTGCAGAGTCGGCGCGGCAATCTCCATTGCGTTTGTCGGAAACGATTAAATCCGCGAATGCCCACGATCGCGCGGGATACTGCGGAAGCTTTGCAGAAAGGGCACAGACCTTTGAGCCTGTCCCAGAGACGGCACGTCGGGCATTTGCGCCAGAGCCCGTCAATGCGACCCACGCGGCACAGCAGACAAGTCCCTTGCGAATAACCGAATAGGCGACGGTAGAAGCGAGGCAAATGTGCGGCGCCGTCAGTCCCGTTGACACAGTTCGCGCTCGCGCACGGTTTCGCCCGCTGCGTCTCTTCGGTGCGCTCATAAGTCCAGATTACAGGGGACGACTCTTGCTCAACCCACTTGCCCGCGGCAAAGTAGTTGGGCGGTTGTTTGAGTTCCGCTTGCGTTGCTTCGGATATAGACCATAACGTCGGCTCACCCCAACGGTTTGCTGGGTTCATCACCGACGCGCCAGACATATGCCGCGCCAGGAAGCGCGTCAGTTTGTTTGGTCGCGGCTTTTCTTTGTTCTTTACCGCGGCTTCAATCTTTGCGAGCGCGTCTTGCCAGTGACGATGAACAGTCGCGAGCGGCAGACCAACAAGTTTAGAGATTTCATCCCAAGAAAAACATTTATAGCGGTAGTAGGCGAGCCGCTGTTCTGTCGTTGTCAGAAATGAGAAGTGATCGGACATGTGCGCGACGGAGTAAGGACTCGTGTCCTGTGGCTGCTGAATGGGGATGTTCACCCAACCTTCAAGCATGTGAACAGCGAAGGTGCCTTTTATCAGGTCAACGGTGTAGTCGGGTTCGCACGGTAGGAAACGATCCCGCGAGCGCGCAAGATAACCCAAGGAGACGAGCGCCGTCTTAATTGCGTTCTGTATTGCGAGTGAAACGTATCCGAACGAAGCCTTTTCACCGTCTTTCTTGACGACGGCGGCGATGCGGTGCCGCTGCTGTATGAGAGTCGCCCACACCGCGGCGAATAGGTCATCCTGTTCGGCTGCTTTGTAGCTACTGCCCGCCGCCCAAGATACCCGCCGCCGGACGAGATCAGCGTAGATGGCTAGTTCGGGACACTCCCGAAGGATATCCGCCGTGTAGTAGTTCGCGGGCTGGCGTCCTGCCAAGGCTCGTTTGGCGGCCGTAACCATACCAAGCCAGTATACCAGATGAGAAAAACATCGTCAAGATGTGTTTTATTATTAGGAGAGAACAATGGAGACAACCAAGAGCCACAACGTCAGCGTCTCGGAAGCCTGTGAGAAAAACACTGCACCCTTGTGTTTTGTTATTCGCAGAGGGGAGTATCTCACAGATCAGACGCTATCCCGAGCCGCCGAAAGGCTGGTTGAGACGGTGGGGATAGGCATCTGGCAACACATTTTGATGGGTATGGCTGAGTTTCGAGGCGGTGAGCCTACAGCACACCGCCTAGACGATATCGCGGACACAGACCTTGCTTTCCTGCTGGGCGTCCATCTGATTGAACGTTGTTCGGGTGGGTTCCGCCTGCGGGTAGCAGTAGACCCGCGGTGTAAAAACAGCCGGCTAGTAAATTGGCGGTAACAGCAAACAGCATGACAGCGGAGATTCGGAACCCTGTGCCCGGCCACTACCGGGACGTAAAGGGGACCGTGCCGCAAATCATTACCTCGATCAGTGAAGTGGCCGCATTGGCTTCTCCACGCGGGCATTCAAACACAACGGAGAAGACCAATGAGCAAAGCACGCATAACGTTTCAAGACTTGCAGAAGAAGTACCGCAGACTCCCGAAGTTGGAAGAATCCACCAATGCGTCCGATGTGTTCCTTCGGGCTATGGGATACAGGATTCGCAGTGGAAAACTCACGGGGGCTCAAATCAGCGACGTGGCGAAGCTCATAGAAGACGCCACAACTATCTGGGATGACGGCGAGCCCGAAGGTGTGACGACTTTCAAGAATCTTAGAAGCCGTCTCGGGAAGATAGATCGGGACCTGAGCGTTCTTCATCGTGCGTATATCGACGCATTAAATGATGAAAGAGGATCCGCTGAGCGCTGGGGATTGTCGTTCTTGACGATGATGCGGTGCCAGACATGCGGCGCAGAACTTGTCTGGTATTCGGAATCAGAAGGTCACAGATGCCCACGCTGTCCCGCGGAAGTAGGCACGCGCAGATAGCAAACGAAGAACGAGGGAAAACAATGACACCACAACTTGACGCAGAAGTTCAGAAGATGATTCGCGATGCCCACACCGCTGAAGCGATTGCAGAGGGCTTGCCCTTGCGCGAAGACGTTACCATCATTCGCGATGAGGCCCGCCAGCCCCTCACGATCGTCGAGAAGGAAACGGGCCGGCGGTTGTGGACGGCCGATTCGGGCGTTCTAGCAGTTCCCACAGCCATCCTGGAAGAAGTCGCTGCCTCGCCGTTGGGGCAAGCTAAGGCACGGCACGACGAGGAAATGCGGCTGCGTCGCCAAGAAATAGAACGACAGCAGCAACCCGACGCGGCGGAACAAGCCCACATCAACGCCATTGCTGACGGCACAGCGGATAGGCGAGCCGACGCAAACAACTCCGATGCACGAATGATTGTCGAATGGGTCGGGACAACCAACCTACCGGGCAGCGGATACGCATCGGTAACGGGTATTTCCCACCACCCCAAACAGCGAACGCGAAACATCTTCCGCGAATACGTCCGCTCGCTGGACTTCCAAAATGGCGATCTCATCTGCCTGGGCTTCTCGCGAGGCAAAGACAACTGGATGAACAGATTCGTGCTGTTCGACAGACTGACAGAAACGAAAGTGATTGATCGGTTGATCGCGCGGAACGAAAGGGGCGAAAACATCTACATTAGCATGTCGCCGCTCCAGCCCGGAACGACGCACCGAACGAAGGATCACATCTCGCGCATCGCGCACATCTTCATCGAAAGAGATAAAGACGGGAGAGAGTTGTTACAGCGGATTCGCGATGAAGTGAGAGCGGGCACACAGCGTCCGCCTGCCGCTATCACAGAGAGTTCACCCAACCGATTGCAAGTGATTTGGACCGTTCCGAGGGGCATCAACTGGACGATCGAGAAACAAGAAGCGGCAAACAAGAGGTTACGCGACCGCTACGATTCAGACCCAAAGAGCGTAGATGCCGCGAGATTTCTAAGACCCGCGGGATTCCGAAACTGGAATCACAAAGGTGCGCCCTTCGCGCGCTTGCTGATTTTGTAATGACGAGTTTCAGCCGCTCTCGACAGGGAGCGTCTGAGAAACCCAGAGTCGCGCCTGGGGCAGTAACCCGAAAGGGTGGAGGGGCAGGGTTATCCTTTGACCTGCCCCTTCGGATTTCGCGACAGCAAAGGGGTAGTCAAATCGGAAGTGTGACGCGCGACGCCACAAAGGAAACTAAAATGTCCGAAACGAACACAGCAATCGTAGAAACCGAGGCGTCATTCCTTGCTTCGCTGGGGATTGATTCGCTTGAACTAGAACCAAAGAAACAATACAGTTCCGCCTCGCTTGACGTGGTGGAACGCGGGATGGCGTACATAGATGCCAATATTGCCCTGCTGCTGGAAGCAGGCTACGACATCCACGCCAGTTACGGAACAGATGCGCCGGCTTGGAAGCCCTGGGATACGGAGCCGGGCGCAAAACTTCTCGAGGTGGATTGCTTCAAGGGTGACGAACACAGCGACGGATCGCCGCGAGGAGCCTATTTCATCATCCACGCATCGGGACGATACGACTGGGGCTGCCAGCATCACCACGAAGCTGCGAAAGCGCGGGGCGAGAAACTGGACTGGTATGGCGCGAAGGAAGAGATTCACGACATCCTGGGTTACTGGCCGGAATGGGGTGACGTTGAAGACATCCCCGAAGACGAGCGATGGAAGGATGGAGAACTCTATGCCGGCGGGAAACTTCTGACGGCGCCGACCAGAGACGTTATGTCTGCCGCTGGCGGGGGTGAATCAATCCCACCCGCCATGCCTAGCGAAGAGCAGCCCGCTGCACCTTCCACGCCTAGCGCGGAAGAACCCGACACGTCGGAGGCGTTGCCCGACTACAAGTCCATGTCTGAGGAACAAGTCCAGGCAGAGCTTGAGAAGACGAAGAAAAAAGCCGCGACGCAAAAAGCAGAAAGTGGAGCGGACACGGCAACCAGCGAACCGATGGCGTGGGCGGGTCCCGTTCCTGTCGATGAGCCGCTGCTCCCAGTCCCACCGTTCAAACTGGAATATCTGCCGAAAGCATTCCGTCCATGGGCAAAAGATGTAGCGGAGAGAATGTGCGTCCCGCTGGACTTCGTAGGGATCTCCATGATTTGTTGCCTCGCTGGAGCAACCAATCGTCGGGTATTTGTGTACCCCAAGGCGAATGATGAAACATGGAAGGAAGCTCTAAACTTGGGCGGCTTTGTCGTCACGGAATCCGGTGGAATGAAAACTCCGACCTGGAAAGCAGTTATGAACACGCTCACGGGCGTAGAAATCAGAATGCGAGAGGAACACGCCCAGGAAATGAAGGTGTACAAGGATCGGATGGCTGCCTACAAACTAGCCGTAACGGAACGCAAGGCCCGCCTCAAGGGAAAGAAGACGGGTGATGTTGAGGAAGACTCCAATCGTGTTCCGAACGAGCCAACAGAACCTCCTCCCGGACGCCGTCTTATTATCAACGATGCCACACCCGAAAAAATGCACACGATGATGTTCCAGAACCCCGAAGGGCTTTTGCTGTATCGGGACGAAATCAGCGGGCTGATGGCTCAAATGGACAAGCCCGGACGAGAAGCCGAACGGGAAATGTTTCTCGTAGCGATGAACGGAAACGACCCGTACTCGCAGGACCGCATGGGGCGGGATGACGTGTTCGCCACCATGTGCCTCTCGGTGTTCGGGGGATTACAACCCAAGGTGGCGCGTGATCTCGTCAGTGATGAGCGCAACACGAGCGACGGAACGATCGCAAGGATAGGCCTGCTCATCTGGCCGGATGAAATTCCCGCGGAGAAATGCAAACCCATTGACCGGGCGGCGGATGAAAAAGCAAAGGCTACGTTTGAGCAGGCGATCGAGGCAATCGTGTGGAAGAAAGCAGAATCCATCAAGGCAAAGTTTACGCCCCAAGCACAACCTGCTTTTACGGCTTGGCTTGAGAATCAGTTCCAAATCGAGCGGGGCTTCAAAGGGCCCATCCGCTCTCACGTCAGCAAGTACAAGGGACTGCTACCGCGGCTTGCCGCCCTGTACCAATTGGCGGATGTGGCGGCGGAGTCGCCCAAGGGGCTCGGTGGGGTGGACCTCTCGGGCTTCCTGCCGGTTGACGATGAACACTTGAGGTGTGTAACCCGCTTCCTAGAGGACTACCTGAAGCCTCACGCGCGGCGGGCATATGCCTGCCTCCGGACGCCCTTCCAACGGTCACTGTCGTCCCTAGCGGAGCGCCTTGCGGCGGGAGACCTGGAGGATGGGTTCACGGCGCGGATCGTGTACGAGAAAGGCTGGGCCGGACTCACCAAACCAGACGAAGCGAAAGACACGATAACATCCCTGTGTGAGAAGCATTGGCTGCGCCCTATCTTCAAAGGCAACGCGGGGCGTGGGCGCCCGAGCGGCAAATACGAGATCAACCCGATCCTGAAGAGCGGGAACAAGACCGCGAGTCGAGCGGAACAGCCGGCCGCTCAATGAAACTAAAGCGTCAAATCGTGGCACCCGCAAAAATCCCAAAGGCATGTAGATTTGAAAGCCACGGAACCGACGTGAGGGTTGGCCGGCACCTGGGGATTATTGCGGGTGTGCGGGTGAGAACCGAGGGTGACTTTTGATGTCGCGCAGGGATGGAGGGGGTTTTTGCGGGTGAAAAGTATTTTTGCGGGTTCTGAAACCCCCCGGTTAGAGGGGGTAATTGACAGAAAACACAGTAGATATATATATTCAAACAAGCTTCTTCTCTATGGTACCCGCAAAAATCATCCCCCTACTCGTGAACACACTCAAAGGGGTGTGTAACCGGGGGGTCCCAACACCCGCAAAAATACACGGGGTCTTTAGGACGTCACTGGACAGGCTAAGGCAACCTGCTCGGGTATGTAGATTTCAGGTCACGTCGGCCGAGTCTAGGTTCGACTGTCTCGCGTGCGTTTTATTAAGTTCTGACGTTTTTTGTCCAGTCGTTCTCGTCGGTCATCACTACGTCGCCCATTTTGCCCAGCAGCTTGCCGCCGATCGGCTGGACCGTTCCGGCTGTCCGGTCGCTGCATTTTGGGCGCCCGAGCACGCCAGCTGGGTGACCGCGGCGCGCGTTCGGCGCGAGCCTATCGCGGGGTGGTCGCGGGGATCCGCTGGACGCCTCCAAACCCGCCCAGAATGCCTATAGCTATCACGCCAGGGCGCCTAGGACGAACGCTAGCAATGAGATAGCCTCCTAACCCCATCCTGAGACGCCAATCGCTGGAAAGGGTGTTTTCGTTACCACCGGCCCTCGCCGGGCGGGAGTCCAGGGTTAACACAATACGGAAGAGTTAAGGCGCACCCCGATTCCCAAGGACTTACAGTCTGGGAAAGCGGGGGTTTCGGGGTCAGTCCTGCGCGTAGTGTTAACTTCTGAAATTGATGGCCGCTCGCCTAGCATGGTTGGCGTCGGCGAACGAGATGTCGAAATAGCGACGGCTGGAATCAATCCGAGCGTGCCCAAGGATGGCGGCAACCACTTCAATACCCTGCCCGCTGTCGTGGGCATCCTGCCCGATCGTGTGCTTTAGGGCGTGAGGACTGGACTTGTGCGCCGGCAGCCCCGCAGTCGCGGCGTGCTTCTTGAAAATCTGGTAGACGCTGATTCGGGACAGCGGCCCGCCCTGTGGGTTGGGGAAAAGGTAACCGCTCTGCGGTCGCTGCTCGAGCCATTCGGCGACTGCCTTGCGCGCGTCCAGCAGCTTCACGCCGTTGGGAAAGATGGATTGCAGGGTTTTGTTTGAGCCCTTCAGCCGCCGCACGTTAAGAGTCCAGTCTCGCTCGTTCAGATCCGATCGGAGCAGCCCGCCGGCTTCAGATGCCCGGAGTCCGTGGTGGTACATGAGAACGAGCATGCACCAATCCCGCGTGCTGGATTCCCGAGCGGCTTTCAGCAGCGCCAGCAGCTCGTCACGGCTCAGCGGTTCCATGCGTTTCATCTTTCACCTCGGAGGTTCTATGTCAGAGCAAAAGCGATTCTGTTTGTTGAGTGTCACGGTTGAGGAACTTCAATCTCGTGAACCTCAAGCCCGTCAACATGTGCAGAGAATCTTTGACCACAATAAGCGCATCTTCGATCAGATAGCAGCCCTAGAGCGGGGGGACGCGGATCTTCCTCCCCTTCCAGACTCTTGCTACACGGGAATATTGGAGCCCATTTCTGGCAGTCCGTGTTCGGGCAGCGATGCACCCAATATCTAGCCTTCATCGCTTCGCCTCAGTTCGAGTTTCTTTCGCAGATAGTCGGTCAATGAGAGTTTGAGCCGCTTGGCAGCCGCTTCAAGTTCTTTGCGCTCGGCGGGTGTGACACGAACGGCGACCATTTTTGACTGCCGCTGATTCGGTGCTTTCGGCGGGCGCCCCATTCTCATACTTATTGTTTAGCATAAATAGGACTTTCTGTCAAGCGCAAAGTGTGGGATGGCCCGCAAGCAATCGCTCGTCATACAAAACGTCTAACAGCGCCGGGTCTTCTCATTGAGCCCGATCGCGATGTGCCCGCTGTGCCGTTGCCGGCGCGCTGCGCGATACGTGGTCGTCTCGTTTCTCTTCGTCGTGGGTGATAGGGGTGTCATCTAACTTCCCTAGGGCCTACCCAAGGGCTCCGCCCCAAAAGGAATTCGCGGCGGTGCTAATCACCTAGTGACGCTCGTTCGCGCTCGCAGAAAAATCCCAGAAAAAAAAATAGGGTAGAAAAAATTGGGAATCTGGAAATCAAAAAGTCAATTTCTAAAACGGCCACCCGGCCCCAAAAAGTTTTTACTGGTCAGTGTTCCAAGGATACCGCCATGAGAGACAAACGCGAGCCCTACGATTTTTCAATAGGCATCCTCAGATCCTTTGAAGTGCTCGAGCAGGATCTCCCGCCTCTGAAGAGATACACGATCGTGGACAGCGCAGGGGTGGGGAAAGCGCGCAGCAACTTCACGTCGATCATCACCGTGGGCTTGGGTGAGTCCTTGC
>Ga0187864_10002782_pt1 | contig 14844 bp, 16 predicted proteins | sample June2016WEW_11_4_FD_132985 | JGI IMG/M metagenome (GOLD analysis project Ga0187864, IMG submission 132985) | Peatland microbial communities from SPRUCE experiment site at the Marcell Experimental Forest, Minnesota, USA - June2016WEW_11_40 | ecosystem: Environmental > Terrestrial > Soil >... | reverse complement strand
GTTCCAGGTCGCCGGCAGTCTCACGGTGTCGGATTCGTCGGTCGTCAACACGATCGGCTCGACCTTCTGCAACGTCTTCTGGGCTGTGTCGGGCACCGCTTCGTTCGGCGCGTCGGCCGCTTTCATAGGAAACGTGCTGGCTTCCGGCAGCATCACGGTGGGAACCGGCGCTTCCCTGCTCGGACGCCTGTTCAGCGAGACCGGATCGATCTCCCTCGCCGATAGCATCGTCCAGGGGGTCGGATGCCGAGCTACGCTGCCGCCCGCCTACCCGGCCCAGACCCCGGCCGCGATATGGGTGCGCGGAGGGGCGCAGTACGTGCACCTCTTTGCGAATTCGATCAAGGACGTCGCGTGCGAGCAACCCGGGCTGATCCCCGGCGACGGCATCCTGGTCAACGGATACGAGATCCTCGCGAGCTGGGCTCCTCCGGGCTCGGGTCTCGTCGATTTCCAGGAGGCGTGGGGCAACAGCGTTCAGGCCAACCAAGTGTCCGGGGTCTGCAGCGGATGCGGCATCGCCATGCACGGAGACGAATCAAATTACTGGCACAACGAGGTGCACGCAAACAACTGCAGCTACGTCTCGGGCGCGGGCTGCAGCGGCATAGTGCTCTGCTACGGCCAGAGCGAAGTCGCGGGATGGGTATGTTTTTTTTCCTCTCGCAATCTTACGGCGCTCATTCTAGACAGAATCTCGATGGCGACTGTTCGTAGTCTCTTCGCATATAAAAGAGCGCACCTACCCTCGCGTCGCTCTCGATGTCGGATCGATACGGTCTCGTGTGGCAGGCGGTCGACGCGGTGAAGGCGGCGACCACCACGCCCGATTCGGAGGCAGGGCCGAACGCGCCCGTGTCGCTGAAGGAGGTCGTCTCCCGCAATAGATCCCTGCTCGCCAACGCAAAGTACGAGCTCGACTACGAGCAGAAAGAGTGCCTCAAGGAGAGCAAGCGGGCGCAGATGGAGGCGATGAGATATCTCAAGACCAACAACCGCGACCTCGCCCTCCTGCAGGCCGAACGAGCTGCATCCTACAAGGCCCAGATCCTGCGCATCGAGAGAGCCAAGAACACCATACTCGCCAACGCGCAGACGGTGTCCGAGTTTTCGACAATGACCGTCATCGCCCAGGTCATGACGAGCATATCCCTCACCATGAACGAGGTCAGCAAGAGGGGGATGAGCGGCGCGAACCTCAAGATGATCGCCGCGCAGCTCGAGCGCCAGACGGACTCGTTCGAGGTGCAGCGCGAGGTCATGGACGATGCGGTGCGCGGCAACGCCGCTCCGCCCTCCGAATCGGCCGAGAGCGTGCTGCGCGCGTGGGAGATGGACATGGTCGCCCGCGCCCCCGACGCTCCGCGCGGCGGCGGAGGCGGCGGACAGAACGAGTCACCGATTTCTGCGTTCAGCAGCGGAGTGGCCCTCGCGTCCGGAAAATAAATGACGTGTTATTGCGTCATCGCATCGCCTCGATGATGGAGCTTCTCTTTGGCTCGGGCCCGCTGCCTCGGCGCGCGGCCATCTCGTTCTATCCGACTTCTGACACACATGGAGCAAATGCTGCCTTCGTCATCACCAAGCGATTCGGAGAAGTCGTCAAGGCAATGAAGGCCAACGGGATAACGCTGGATCTCAATACCTATAGATACTGCACTGTCAAACTCTGCCATATATTGGAAGGAAATGTCACGGCCGAAGGTCGTGCCTTCTTGGCACATCAGACGGCATCATCTCTCATCTGCGACCTCGCCAACAACCTAGGCCCAGATATCATGAGCCCCGTGCTGGAATCCGAGATCGTCAATGGCCATTGGACGCGAGGCTGCTTCAGCGACGTCGGCATCGAGCTGCTCGATCGAACGGCAGAAGAGACGCTTCGCTCGCAACTGCTAGTCATGCAAACTCAGTTGGAGAAGCAGCAAGCTATCATGACCTCGCAGGACGTCCTGATCGCCCAGCAAGCAGTCCGCATCGCCGCGCAGGACATCCTGATCGCCCAGCAATCAGAGGAACTCAAAGAGTTGCGCGCGCAGCTCAAGGACCTGCGTTCGCTCGTCGCCGAGTTGCAGAAGAAGGTTTAATAGATCAAGACCGGGTGGTGCCCGCGTTCGTCTTCGCGAGCTTGAGCCTGCCGGCGTTGCTATTTCGCGAGGTATGATAGCCGGCGGGGGTGGGTCTCATCGGCTCACCTCTCTGCCAGAGAATAAGATCGATGGGAAGGACCGCGCTTCGTCCCATCGGAGAATCCACCAGGATCATTCGCATGGCGGCTCGAGACCATCGCGCCTGGCGCGCTAGAACCGAACGGATCGAAGGCGACAACGCATCTCTCGCGCGAGGCAACAGTGAACTCGAGAACCGCGTCTCGGTGCTGGAGCGCGAAAACGGCGGCCTCAAAGGACGCGTGACCGATCTAGAGCGTGAAAACGGCGAGCTCAAGCGAGAAAACCGAGACTTGAACGAAAAGGTCGGATTGCTGGAGAAGAAGGTCGAGGAGCTGGAGAATAAGATCGAGGCAATGATGGCAGAGTTCGCCAAGATGAACAAGAAGCTACACAGGAAGATCAAAACGCTCGAGGCAAAGGCGGCCGTTCAGGCCGCCACGGTCGCGGCCCAAGCCAAAGAGATCGAAACGCTGAAACAGAAGATGGTTTAATGAATGCGTCAAGACCGCGTAGCGCCCGCGTTCGCCTTGGCGAGCTTGAGCCTGCCATACTCGATCTTCCACTCGGTGGCCAGTACGACGATGACGGTGACGACGATGTGCAGGTTGAGCGCGAGGAAGATGACGGCCTCGGTGCCGAGGTCGGTGAGAACGCCGTACTTTTCCTGGCCCAGGATGAACAGGACGGGGTAGCCGGCCTGCACGAGCAGGTAGATCCACCAGAGCCGGTTGTAGGTCTTGGTGTTCGAGGCCCAGAAGGTGACGGCGACGCACACGCAGCCAAACAGGCCCGCCGCCATGAGCCACGTGCTCTGCCACGAGTCGCTGTCGAAGCCCATCGAGATGAACGCGGCCCAGGTCGCCGCGTAGAACAGCGTCGACATGAACGCGCCGTTGGTCCTCAGCTTGAGCAGGCGGCACACGAAAAAGTGCAGAACGGTGGCGGCGAACCCGACCGCGATGAGCTTGCCCTCGAACACCATCTGCCCGTCGAGGCGCGTGAACAGGCCCCCGTCCGCGGCCGAGACGAGGTAGGCCGCGGCCATCAGCAGCAGGAGGAACCAACTGAGCCTATAGAACACCTCGAAGACGGTATCATCGGGGCGCACGAGCTTGACCACCGCCTGGCGCGCGCGCTGGATCGAGGCAAACTTTGAGTAGTACACTAATCCGAGCACTATGGACACGACGGCAAAGGCGCCGCCGCCAATGTAGTGGACGATCGCATCGAAGCTCTCCGACGTCCCCTCCATGCGTCGTGGCCTTAGCCCGAGGGGCTACCCTCGGCTGGATATACAGCCATGTTTATAAGAAACGCACAGTCCCTCCGCTAGATGCACATCCCAGCGAACACCAGAGGAGTGCAACGATCACGAGCAGAGCGGCCGGCGCGTACAAGATCGATATGCTCTGCAGCGTAGCGCAGACATTCAGGCCCTCGTACACTGGCAGCCACAACCCCAGGAGCTCGAGCGATAGCGCCGCCCACGTGATCAGGAAAACGATGACGACGAAGGAGGTATACGATCCTCTCGAAGACGGAAAAGCAACGAAACGCGCCAGGATCCAAAGCACTATCGGCAGCAGCAGTCCGAGGAAGAGGATGAAAAGCACGAGCCCCGTCGTCCGCGTCGAATTGCAGATGCACGTGCTATTGTTCCCGTTGCAGATCGAGCAGACATCGATGGCGCAGAAATTTTGATACAGGTTATCCTGATAGAGGAACTGGCACGTCGCAGGATACGAGGTCACGTTGACTGGCATCCTTCCGGGGCGTCTTTCCGATCTGGCTATTTATTGTGTGTCATTCTTTCGCACGGCAGTGGCCTTCACTCGTCCGTGATGATCCCGAGGCGAGCGCACGCGTCGCGTCTCGCTTGCGTCGCGAGTTCCTTCGCCACCTCTTCTCCGTACGTCGCGACGTTCCAATATTTCATTTCCGTTTTTTTGGACTCGCCGGGCCAGTACGCCTCCCAGTAGCTATGACGCTTGCCGATGTGCTTGCGCACGCCCGTCAGGCCGCTGGTGTTTGCTGCGCTTTTTCTTCGATTGCGACCGTTGATCTTGTCGTCGGCATCTCGCAGGTTCCTCCGGCAATTGTCGAGGCCATCTCTGTCGATGTGGTCGGCACATCGAAATCCGGTATAGAGCGTGTGAAAATAAACGGTATTCCGAGTCGGGTTTTTGATATTCGTGGATGCGTAGAAAGTGTGACGCCGATTGCCTTTCAGTGCGCACCAGATGTGTGTTTCAACGAGCCACAGCACCGCCAGGTCGGTCCGCATCACTCTACCTTGCGAGAGTGTCACAGAGAGGACGTCTCCATCAATTTTCAGCCGGTTTTTCGTCAATCCGTTAGCGTTTGACATATCCTCTTGCCATTGCTTCGCAGCAACGAATGCTGCATCTCTACCGCCCCAGTCTGAGAATCCGAACCCGCGATATTGAGTGAACCTCTGGCTGTGGAATTGGACACACCACGTCTGTCCGCTTTCGCAGATGCTCCCAGCCGGCTTTCCGCCAAACCAGTCGTCCTCTGCATCCATGAAGGCGTCGCACAAAAAACGCGTTTCCATTTATAGGTATTTATTGTTGCACCGGCCCGACCAACGCCGCCTTCATCTGCTCGACCGTGATATTGGCGAGGTAGGCCTGGAACTCGAACACGCAGATGCGCTGGCTCGAGTTGTAGCCCTGCCGCACTCCGAGAGCCGAGAGGCGTGCGTCCGGGACCACGGTCTTGGCTCGCTCGAGCAGCGAGAGGATCGCCGTGACGTGCGCGCTCGCGTGAGGGACGACGGCCTCGGCAAACTGCGCGGCGCTGGCCTCCGAGACGAGCTTCAGCTCGAGGTGAAAGGCGCCGCGAAAGACGAAGCCGATGGCCTGTCCCGGCGGCTTGGCGATCCCCCGCGCGGCAAAGACGCCCTGCGCCACGGCCAGCACTTCGCGCGCGCGGTCCCGCGGCAGAGGATCCTCGAACGGGTGCAGGCCCATGAAACGATTTCCCGAAAAGGCGCGCTCGTTTTTGCTCCTCGCCGCCGCCGCCGCCGCATGGACCACGTCATCGCCGAGATATACCGCAGGACGTTCAACCGGACCTTCCTGTTCGAAGATGCGCACATCTGCGTCTCGCTGTTCGCCATGGAGGTGATCAAGCTCGAGGCCAAGCTCGCGGGTCGACCGCAGTCCCGCGCCGGACTCTCCGCAAAGTGCAAGGCGCTGTTCGACGGACTCGACGTCTCGGACCTGCGCGGCATCTTCGCCGACGGCACCTACTTTCTCAATTTCAACCACACGGACTCTGCCTACGAGCTCGTGAGCGACGACGGCGAGAAGCACTCGATTCCCAACTTTTCGCTCTTTGTCCATCACAAGGACGGCGCGGCCAAGATCTTTGCGCTCACCCCGTTCTTCAGGATGGCGGTCGATTTCCTGACCTTCGTTCGGTTCGTGGCGGTCTAACATGTCAATTTTGTCACAATCGCGCTCGGGGAGCTTTTGGGGGTCAATTGCCCAGCGGCTATGGCCCAGGCGCCGCCCCCTCTCGATTACGTCGCTAGCTGCGCCGTACAAGTGACGGTAGTGCTTCCTACCCCAACGAACAATGTCCCCGAGGCAGATCTGAGGAGAAAGCTCGCTCAACTCGACGTCGTGCTCGAGAACATGTCATCTGCGCCTTGGCAACGACAGGAGATCACAGATCTTCACAAGTACACTTATATCCTCGCGCTGTACGCGTCGGCAAGAGAGGAGGACGGGATCAAGGCAGCTCATCTCCGTCTGAGAAGCCTGATAACTGATGTACGTGGCTATATCCGATCGCGATAGAACCATCGCGCCCCAGATGCCTCAGACCACTTGGTTACAGGGATTCGGCTTCGGTGCGCGCGTGGAAGAATTGCATGAACTAGAAAGATGGGTCCCACAGGAACTGTTGGTTCGCATGGAAGGATACAGAGCACTCAAAAGAGCGCACAAGGAACTGGCAACGGACCTCGCTGCTCTGGAAGAGACCGTATCAGCCCAAGCCGCCACGCTCACATCACAAGCTTCCACGCTCGCATCCCAAGCTTCCACGCTCGCATCACAAGCTTCCACGCTCGCATCCCAAGCTTCCACGCTCGCATCACAAGCTTCCACGATAGCAGTCCAAGCCAAGGCGATCGAGACGCTGACGCGCAGGTGGACTCGCACTCTCTCGCTCTCTCCCCTCATCCATTCGCAGATCGAACAAAAAGCGGCCAGGCAGTGATGCCGAAATTACGGAGGAAAGCGTGAAGCTCCAGAAGCGCCAAGCGGAGAGTGAAAAAGCTTCAGAGAAGGAGGTAGCAGAGGGAAACAGCTCCAGCTCCGAGGTGTAGTCGCGTTTAATCTAGCAAAACAATGGTGAAGTTGGCAGAGGCCGAAGCCTGCGCGCTATAGCTCAAAAGTCCTGCGAGAGAGCCGCTGACGGTCGCCTTCGTGCTCACTGGCACGAGCGAGAGAGAGCCATTCGCGAATGCGAGGTCCACCCGGCCCGATAGGCTGACGTGCATGTCCGGAGCGATGAAAGCCTCCATCGGTTGAAGGAGCCACCCTTCCGAAGGACCGCCCTTCAAACAAGCGCTGATATTCTGAGCCACTGCTCCGGTGTTCTCGTCGATGACGCGTCCGTCCGTCCAGCACAGGTCGACGCTCGAGAGCGAGGGGATGAGGCGCACGAGCTCCGTGACATAGAGAGATCCGACCACAGGCCCTGCGAGTCTCTTCTGCTTGAGCCCGGCCAGCTTGCCTAGGACGTTTGCATCCTCGTTGATATCAATGTGGATCTTGTCCCCTCTCATCTCGAGGACGAAGGAAGGCCTTCCCGCGTCCGAAGAGAAGACTGAAGCGGCCACGCTGTAGACGTCGCGGGAAAAGTCAAAGGCGAGGTCGCTGGCGGTCTTGGTAAATAAGGGCACCCCGCGAGCTCGCAGGGCAAACGGCTGCACGGTGCACGCCAACACGCCCTCTCGCACCGTCTTGTCGACGTGCACGCTCACCACCCCGGAGAGCGAGGAGCCGGTCGACGTGGCCACCACGGTCCATCCCTGGGCAGCGGCCCTGCGCCCGGCCTCCAGCGAGAGAGAATCGATGGAGAGCGCGTCCTTGACCTCGACCTTGTCGATGCGGGCGGAGATCGAGCCGATCGGATCCGAGGGCAGCCCCGTGAGCGAGCCCGTCAGGTGAAAGTCGCGGGCCGTGAGACCCGGCTGCTCGATCGCGCGGTTTTCTATCGCAAACTCCACGCCGTACGAGCCGTCCGGGGCCGTGGCCAAGCGGAGCGCGCTGGCCAAATTGCCCTCCGGATCGCGAAACTCGCCCGACAGCTTCGAACCGATCTCGTAGGTGACGTTGCCGTCGAGTTCGAACAGGCCGGTGCGGATGGCGATGTTGCTGAGCTCGATGCTCTTCGAGTTCATCGAAAAGTTGCCTTTTGTCACCACGTCTCCCACGAGCGGTATGCCGCGTTTGCCGGCCGTCCAGTAGCCGCCCGGTGCTGTTGTAGAAGACGCTCCCATCCACGCTCTCCACGAAGGGCAGCTTCACCCCCACGCCCGGCGCGCTCGCGTTCAGCACCAGCCACCAGATGCTCGTTTCGTAGTACCGGGCCTCGGCTCTGAACGAACCGAGCGAATCGCGCAGGCGCACGATCATCTCGTCCACGGAGCGAACTCCGGTTTCCGAATCCACGGAGAAGCGCGCGTCCATCGAAGAGACAACTTTCGTCTTGTCGGTGGTGTTCCACTGCGCGCTACCCGAGATCGGCTGATCGACCCCCTTCTCGATGAGGCCGGTGAGGTTGAACCGCCTAGAGAATGCCATCTCCATCCACCGGTACCAGTTTGCGCTGCCCGAAATGCTGATGTTTCCATACGAGAGGATCGACGAGGGCGCGTCGCACCCGTCTCCGCAGAGCAGGCCTGTCTTGCTCATCTCGAGCGAGGTTCGCACGATCTGATCCAGTCCGCTGCCTTCCACGCTCAGCTGCAACACGGTCTCGTTCCGTGCGGCGTAGGCGATCGTGGCGTCGATCTCGACGTCGCCGCCCTCCTCTTCGATGCGGAGGCTGCCCGAGAAGAGGAACTGCGAGCCGAGGGCTTCGATCGTCAATCCGTTCGCAGTGAAATCCTCGATCTCGAGCTTGATTCCGAGCTGAGGCCACCACGGCGGCTGGGGCTCGGACGGAGGGCCGCCCGCTGGCGCTGCGGCGGCGCCAGCAGGCTGCGCGCTCGCTATCACCGCGCCCTCGAGTACGATGCTCTCTATGGTCACGGCGCCCGAGACGATGTCCCGCACGCGGATGGAAAACTGCGAACTGTTCGTCCGGATGACGAGCCCGGTTCCGTCCTCGAGCGTGAGGTTGTGCACGACGAAGCTCCAAGGAAAGAGCCCGGTGATCTGCGAATATTTGATTGGCAGGCCAGGTTCGCCCGGAGCAGTCTGCAGGACGCCGAGTGCCTTCAGGCTGAACTTTTGCACAGCCGGCGTCTGCAGCAGAGCGAGGAGTATGATGCCGCCGATGAGCACCACCGCAACGGGGATGATCACCCACCACATGCACGTGTAAGCCCGCGGATGCCGATGCTTGAGCTTATCGGCCCGATATGGACGCTTTCTGCGTTCCTCGTCCATCGCGCGCGCAGCTGTGGGCCAGCGACGCACGGGGCTATTTATCGAACGATACTTTCAGGCAGACCACGCGGAAGATGTCTTTCGCCAGCGGAGGGCGCGGCGCGTACTTGAGCCACGCTTTCATCGGATAGCGAGCCGCAACCACGGCCGCGTGCTCATCTTGTACGAGCCCGCTGTCGATGCTGATTGTTGCCCCCAGTTCCTTCCACGCGCGCCTATAGTCCAGTTGCGACGGAGTGGGCCCCTCCGAGGCCAAACCGAACGTGCTGGGGTCTGACTCTCCTTTGAGCGTGACGAACTCGAAGAATGGCCAGAAGAAGGCTTGCATCCACATTGCGTGGTCCCTGTAAAGTTCCTCCTTCTCCTCGGGGCATCCGGCTCGCATGTGTATGACAACGGGCGAGGTCAGCGCGCCGCCTTCGCCCGCGTGTATCATCACTGGGAGCATCAGCATCAGCGAATCTCCCTGGTCGTCGTCGCGCTCGAGCGCAAGCTTCATCTCGTCGCACACCATCTTGCAGAAAACGCGTCGGTTTCTGGCGCGGGCATCATATCGCAGGACGGGGATGTCCGGCTCGGATTTCGAGCGTTTGGAGGAGGAGGCAGGAGAAGAGGCCATCGAGCGAGGTAAATTGAAAAAACGCTTTCCGCTTCCGGCAATTGACATGGCCGCCCCGCCCCGCCCCATCCTCGTCGTAGGTCCCTCGGGCGTCGGAAAGAGCACGCTCGTCGACCGCCTCCTCGCGGAGCATCCCGAGAGGTTCGCGGCTCGCGTCGCTCACACCAGCCGCCCGCCTCGCCCGGGCGAAGTGGACGGAAAGCACTACCACTTTGTGTCGAGGGACGAGTTTGCGACCTCCGTCGGACGAGGAGAATTCATCGAGAACGTGGAATACGGGGGAAACCGCTACGGGACCTCCTTCGAATCAATGAAGACGCCCAACAAGACCTGCCTCCTCGTCATAGACGTCCAGGGCGTCGCGCTGCTCGGAGCGCGCGCCCACTTTCCCTTCCGAGCAGTCTTCGTGGTGCCCCCTTCGCTCGAGGAGCTAGAGAGGAGGATCCGCTTGCGAGGCTCGCTCGGCGAGGAGCAAGTCCGCGACCGCCTCGCTGCCGCGCGAAGGGAGCTCGAATTCCAATCTACATCCACTCTCTTCGAGGTCGTGGTTATTAACGATAACCCGGAGCTCGCCTACGCAGAATTCAAGCGCTTTTGTTTGCAATAAAATGGCCTCGAGCTCGAGGATTCGGCAGATCGCGCGCTCCAGGGTCTCGTTCTTGGTCTCGGACTTGTTTTCTATGGCCGGGAGGATGTCGCGCAGCCGCTTGAACGTCCGCTTCTGTATCAGGCGGCGCGCTCGCTCGCCCGCGTTGTGGTCCTTCCGCGAGATGACGCGCGGCCGTCCGCGACGCTTCGGCTCGTCGAACGCCGTCGGCAGCGGAGGCGGCGGCGCGACCCGAGTGGCCATGTGGTTTTCCTTTTCAGGGAATGGTTCATTTATTACGAAGCCAGGTTCCAGCCGCCGACGAGCGGCGCTCCGGGCGCTATGAACTGCGGAGTGGGAGAGGCCGCGCCGGCGTAGTTTCCGTTCGGGTTGTAGTAGAGGTGGTTGTATACGACGCTCGTGTGCGTCCCGTCGTTCTGGATGCCCTTTCCGCAGACGTTCGAGACGTCGTTCGTCGAAACGAACACCTGATCGGCCGGCGGGAAGCTCTTCGTCACGCCCGTGTCGCAGAACGACGCGCGGGTGATCGCGCCCGAGACGACGATGCCGTCGGCGGCGACGGTGGCCGCCCCGTTGGCGCAGCTGCCGTCCGAGATCGAGTTGCCGACGATCTGCACGCCGCTGGCGCCGGCGGTGACCCAGATGCCCGCGGCTACCTGGGCCGGATAGGGGCCGTCGGCGCACTGGCCGGTCACGTGCGGGTTCGCGGGCATCCCGGCGCCGATGCCTCCGATGGTGTTGCCCGAGATCAGGATGGAGCTGCTGCCGGCCTCGACCAAGATGCCTATGCCCATGCGGTCGTTGCTGGCGTCGCTGACGTTCGGCCTGCCCACGAGCACGCAGTCTTCGATGACGGCCCCCTGGACGCCCCAGGGGTCTATCTCGTCGTAGTCTATGCCGGACATGCCTATGCCGAGGTGGATGTGCGCCGAGACGATGTTGCCGTCGGACGGCGCGAATCCGTTGTTCCCGGCGATGATCGTGACGCGGGAGATGCGGAGGCCGGTCGCCATCTTCACGAGGATGCCATCGTAGGCCGGGTGCGCGTGCAGGTTTGTGATGGTGCAGTCTTCGATCGTCACGGCCGTGATGGGGACGACGCCAAGGTCCACTTGGTTCGTGCCGTTCCAGACGGTGTCCGTGTCGCCGATCTCGATCGCGCTCGGGTCGTACAGCGGATCCGTGATCTCGAACGTGCAGCCCGAGATGGTGATGTCGGAGATCTGCGCGGTGAAGCTGAAAGCGGTGTTGCGGATGCGCGTGTCGACGAACTGCGAGTCCTCCACTACGAGGCCGATCGACGGGAACCCGTCCACCGAGCTCGTCTGGATCCCGTGGCTGGCATACTGGCGGTAGTCTTGGGGCAGAACGCCGCGCACGTTGTTGTCGTAGAAGAACGAGCGCCGGATGGCCGTGGCGTTCGAGCCGAGGATGTACACGGCGCAGTTATTGAAGTCGTCCCAGTTGATCTGGTTGGCGCCGCTCACTTCGCAGTCTTCGATCGTCAGGCCGGACGAGTATACAAAGTTGACCGGGCGATAGAAATTCGCGATCGTTACCTTCTCCAGACGCACGTTGGTCGACGACGAGATATTGAACGCGATGCTCGTGACCGCGTTCGCCGGTCCGTCGGTGTAGACGAGGCCGTTGCTCACGATGAACGAGCTGGATCCCACCTCGAAGGCGGTGGTGTCGTTCGCGGTCACGTGCAATGACTGTCCCCGCAGGTCGAGCCAGACCGAGTCGTCCACCGTGAAGCACACGCCGCCCGCCACGGTGCACGTGATCGATTGAGCAAAGTAGTAGCACCCGTGGGCGAGCGTCGCACCGGGACCGTACAGCGGGATGCACTCGTCTGCATCCTCTCGGTCCACATTCACGAGCGATACTATGAAAGCCCCCACCGCGAAGAGCGCCGCGATCACCAATAGGATCCAAAAGATGACGATCGCCGCCGTCGACGCGCGCCCGCTGGGCCCGCGGCGCCCGGCCGGCACCGGCGAGTACATCGTTCGTATACATGGTAGCCCGTCGGTCGCATAATAGAACGGTGTTTTTAATATCCAATCGCCGCCAGAATTTGCAATACAATCGTTATAACAGCTTCTTCGGCGACAGTGTTCTCAACGGATCGATGTACTCTCCGCCGGGCAGGAGAACAGGGGCGGGACGGGCTCCTCCGCCCGCCTACTCGTGGGTCCCGGTGCTCGTGGTGGCGGCGGTCGCGCTCGGACTGATCGTGTGGCTGCTCGTGATCGGCATGCAGACCAAGACCATCGACGATGGCCTCTCCGACTGCGCTCCCGTGTACTCTATCCCGTCCGGCGGCCTCCTCCTCTCGCAACCCGGATGCTGGACTTTCCAGAACGATGTCCCGTGCGACGAAGAGGTGTGTATCTACGTCCTGTCGCACGGCGTCGCCATCAACGGCGGAGGGTTCGATTTGCTGCTGGGCCAGAACACGACGGGCATCTTGGTAGCGGGAGCACCGGACATCCTCCTGCCGCCCGGGCCGCCGAGTCCGCCCTACGTCACCCCGCCCGCGAACTTTCGGCTATCGGATCTGCGCGTCATGACAGATCCGCCTTCGTTCGCATCCTTTTCCATCGGCTTGCTGGCCTTCTCCGCGCCGAGCCTGACGATCGAGCGCTGCATCTTCAACGGAACTGCGATCGGCGCATTCCTATTCGACGCCGACGACGCCCACGTAGTCGCCAGCCATTTCACGGAGATCAAGCACCGCGCCGGCGTCCCGCTCGACGAACAGCCGGCCTATTTTTTCGCGTTGGCCATCGCCGGCGGATATGGAATCGCGGTGTCGGGCTGCGACTTTCTTCACGTCGACGGATTGCCCGCGGTCGCGCCAGAGTCCTATCCTTATCAGGAAGATTTCGCGCTGGTCGTCGAGTCTTCGTTCACCACTGGCTTGCCCGCTCGCGGAGTCACGATCGAGGATTGCAGCGTCGTCGACGGAGCCAGCGTGTACTTTTACCAAGTAGAGGGGTTGACCATCGACAAAGTCGAAATCATCACGTTGAATCCCGACGATCCGTGGTCGGCGCTCTCTCTGAACGGCGTCAATTCGGGCAGCGTCAAGCATTCCGCCATCTGGAACCCCGACGCGAATCGATTCTTCGACGGCGGCACCTGCTCGCCTTGTCAAAACGTGATCTGGGAAGACGTGGATATCTTCTGCAATGCGGCCGGCGGATACGGCCATTTGGCAGAGCTGGGCGGGCAGCTGGGCCCGTACGGACCGGCTCTGCTTCACATCGGCAGCGGATATTATAGCTACGCTCGGTGGCGCCCGCAAAATCTGACGCTCGAGGGCACCGGCGGCGGCGTCACGGTCAAAAACTGCCACCTCAGCGGAGGCTATCTCCCAGATTCCTATCCGCAGCAGAACATGGGCGTTTTCGTCGACGGGCCTACGACGCGCGTGACCATACGCGACACGATCGTCGAGAACTGCGGCGGCTATATCCCGGTGAACGCGAGCATCGATGCGCCGGAACTTCCGGGAGGCGCGATCGTCGTCTCGCCCGGCTCGTCTTTCGTAACGGTGAGCGGATGCGAGCTGTACACCTCGGCGAACGGATCGCCGCGGGGAGGCAACGGCATCCTCTTCATGGGCGCGGAGATCGTTTCCTCTGACCCAAACCTCGGGGCGATCGGGCTCACCTTCTTTCCGCCCTCGTCGAATTGCACCGCCTTCGACAACAAGATCTTCTTCAACGCGGGCTGCGCCATCTGGAACGACGGCCTCTACAATTACATCTACGGCAACGCGCAGGGCGGCAACTGGGCCGGCACATACTGCGGCGGAGGTACTTTCGCGCCAGTGGTCGTGGCGCCCGGGAGCCCGGCCCTGGCGGGGCAAAATATTTAATGAACGCTCTGCCGCGCTTGCTCCGCGAGCCCCTTGAAGCGCTCGAGCATGGCGGTCGCCTGATCGGCGTGCGCCTGCTGCATCTCGGGCGTTGTGTGCATGGCGAGCGATGCCTGCGCGGAGAACGTGCAGAGGATGACGAGCGCGAGCAGGAACTTCCAGACGGCAGAGTGCATCGCACGAGAGAGAATCGCTTCGCAGTTATAAGCGACCTCGCTATTTATCACCCGAGGAGCAGGCGCTGCTCGCGCTCTAGCTCCCCGATCTTCTTGCGGATGGCGGCGAGGCGCTCGATGGGCGCGCCGTACTCTTCGCGCGGCCGCTTCCGGTCCGCGGCTTCGAGGGCGGATTCCACGCTCTTGCACATCGCGATGTAGGCGTCGAGGACGGGGTACAGGTGCCCCTCCAGGTATTTCACCGCCTCCTCGTACGCCACCTTCGCCTCGGGAGTCGCGAGCCCGTCCCCGGGGCGGTGGTCGGATCGGCGAAGGAGTTCATCCGCTTCGTGATATTCCACCTCCCCGGGTACGCCCTTGAAGACGGGGTCGCGGAACACGGGCTTCATGCGACCCGAATCGCACAGGTCCCGCATGTAGCCAATGCGCTCCAAGTCCTTGGCGCTCAGGTGAGGGAGGAGGTCGCGGTCGCCCGTAAAGTCAAAGAAGTTGGCGCCAGATCCGCCGCCGTTCGCCATGGAAAACAACGGACCCATTTCCGGAAATACCCGGCTATTTTCCGGCTCGACGTTTTGTCGTCGAGCGTCGACGTTTTGGCGTCGAGCGTCGACGATTCGTCGTCGAGGTGTCCTTCGGGATAGTGTCGGGAGGGTGAGAAAGTTTAAGGGACCGGATACGCTGTGAGTGACGAGTTCATCTCCCATACGGCGCCCTATGAGCGAAGTTTCG
>Ga0187864_10002780_pt1 | contig 14848 bp, 11 predicted proteins | sample June2016WEW_11_4_FD_132985 | JGI IMG/M metagenome (GOLD analysis project Ga0187864, IMG submission 132985) | Peatland microbial communities from SPRUCE experiment site at the Marcell Experimental Forest, Minnesota, USA - June2016WEW_11_40 | ecosystem: Environmental > Terrestrial > Soil >... | reverse complement strand
CGCTTCTTTGCTGCTTCCCGTTCTCGCATCTTCGCCAACGTGGTATCAAGGTAGCGGACGTAGCCCTCTGGGCTCATCCATCCCTTCGTACAGACGACACGCTCCAGATTATCGCCGATGAACTTGAGGAACTGGTGCGTCTCGCTGGTCGTGCGTCGAACCCGCACCCTGCAATGCGGTCCCATTACCTCTCGCACCCGCCCGATCCGTCCGTCTGGGATGCGGACGCAATCACCGACCTTGAATCGTTCACCCTTTACAATGTTCTCAACTCACGGTTCACGGCCTTGAGGTCGAACTTTTCCGGGTCGAACTTGCCGCCGATCCATTCCTTCATCTCCCGGTGTTCCGGGTGCTTCGGGTCCGCTATCGCTTCCAGGAAATCGGCGTAGCCCGAGACCCCGCCCACGTCCTCCGGTGGACACGCTCTTGCCCCTTCGACGCAGCGGGGATACTTGACCTTCAGCTCGGGTTCCAGGGTCTTTTCCAGAACGATCTCATGCTCCCAGGAATCGCCGAAGTCGTATTCGTAGGTGAACCTGACCTTCCGTCCCATCTTGGCGATCTTGCTGATCAGGATGTCCTCCTCGTCCTCCGTCTCCATGTCCCAGTCCATATCGTCTGGATCTTGGGGTCCGTAGTATGCGCCCCGGATGATGAACTGGTGCGGATGGCTATCCTCCCAGTCCATGACGACCTGGAGAACGTCGTGAAGCTCCCCGAGCGTGAGGTCAGGCACCTGTATCCGCCGCCAGATCGGCGGGTCGCTTCCCTTGAGCGTCAGCTTGAACTGGTAGATCGTGCCGGTCCTCTCGGGAAGATGCCGTTCTGGTTCGTCCGATTCGTCCAGATCGAGAGCGTCCAGGAGGACTTCCAGCTTGTCGAAGACGGCAGCGAGCCGCTTCTTGTGCGGGGTCCGAGCGTCAAACACGGCGAGATCGACCTCGCTGGCGAGTTCGTCGAGATCGTCCCTGGTGAACTCGAGGGTCTGAGCCCCTCCGGCAGCCCCCCGGATTTTGTCGCTGAGCCCCTTCGATAGCTCGGTGCAGTGGAGGAGCGATTCCCGCTGCTTGTCCGTGAGCTTGACGCCGTACTGGTCCTCGCCCTCTTCGGACTTGGTGGGAAGCGGCTCGACCAGGGGTCTCGGGCCAACCAGAGACTCAACGAACCGATCGACGAAGCCGATCGTAACGGGGCTTTCGGTCACTTCCGGCTCGTCGTCGTGGCGGTCGAGGTGCATCTGGATCTTCTCCGAGATGGCGTCGAGCCGCTGCCGGAGCTTCTTGCCCTTCGTGTGGTTCGCTTCGGCGGTGACATGCCCTTCGAGGTCGTCCAGGTCATCGAGCGTGAGCATGACCGGCTGGGCGGTCGGCGTGGCACGCATGACATCCCGAATCTCTTCAGTCAGACCGTTCACCACATTGAGGAGGAGCATACGTTCCGCCTGCGTCAGCGTGAGCCCGACCTTTTCGCCCGGCTTCATTTGCTTCTTCCTGGTCATGACTTGCCTTCCTGCGAGTAGGTCATTCCCATCCCCACGGGGTCAGGGCTTCTCCTGCCCCGTGTTCATTGTGCGTTGAAGAGGATTCGTACGTCCACGACGTGCCTCACGCCAACTCACTCCAATCAAGCGGTGCGGACTTTGCCTCGGCGACACACCGCCTCAGCACCCCCAGGAGTTCATCGATCACCCTCTCGTCCCACCTCATATAGCGGATGGAACTGCCGTCGTGTAGCACGATACGAAGCTCCGTATCAGTGACCCATCCGGCGTCCCTCACTTCGACCAAGGCGATCTCGCCGAAGCGAAAAGCCCGGTTCCCCCATCCTATCAGGAAGGGATAGATGACCTGGACCTCATCACCCTCGATGCGGAGGCGCATCGAACTCGCCCAGAGCAAGGCTAGATAAAAAAGGAGGAGGATTGCAGACGCAACAAGAACGGGGCCAACCGCAGCCCAAGCCCCCTTCGTCCCGTAGGTAGTGGTGACGATCAGCAATATAATGACGAAGACAATGCCCAGCGCAGTTCGACCAAAGGGGTCTTCCCGGAACTCCAAAACGGTGTGGTCCGCAGTCTTCGACGGCCCCTTTGGCAGCTTGCCGCTGGCGACCTCGGTCACGATACCGGAGCGTCTCTTGACCTGCTCATTGAGAAAGAAGAGCACGCCTAACAAACAGGCAATGATCACAACGAGCCCGATCCACGAGACCACTCCTTGTATGAACAGGAGGACAGCCAAGAGTGGGATCACTGCGCCCCAGCACCAACTGAAAAAGGTAGTCCACGAGGGATCGGATTTGTATTCGATGAAATTTGCCATTCTTTTGGTCCTTGCTCAGAAAGCAGCAGCCAGGGAGCACGGAGGAGATGAACTCTCGGGGCGTCCAGGGATCGGCGTCCCAAACCCTCCTCGGGAACATCGCACCCACAATCTCGCCTATTGGGAGCATCGTTAATTCCAGTTAATTTGTTGCATTTTCGGCTGTTTATGGGAAAATGGATGATTCGTCACCTAAATCCAGTGAAGCGTCTTTTCCAGTTGTTGGCAAGCAAGCAGGGATGCCACTGAACGGAGTATGATTCCTATGGCCCAGAATCTCCATGTCGCCCGTCGCCAAGTCGGGGTTAGTAACTCCCTGGGACTCCATCTGAGAGTCGCTGGCAGGTTCGTGAGAATGGCGAATGCATTCCAGTCTGATGTCAGGGTTTGCTGCGAGGGTATCATAGCGAATGGTAAAAGCATCCTCGACCTGCTAAGCCTTGCCGCCGAGTGCGGGACGATGCTGGCTCTCGAAGCCGAGGGCTGTGATGCCGAGGACGCCGTTGCCGCTCTAGCGAACCTGATCTCGGCTCAGTCTCATGGGTCCGAGGATCAAAGCGGGTAAGCGGGGTGCTAGAGCCCGAGATCACGCCCGACACAGGGTCCGCAAAGGGAAGGTCGTTCGGCTGAATCGCCGGTGAGCCAGAGGAGCGGTCGCTCCTAAAAATCCGGTCCCAGGTGGGATTCATGGAGACAGGGGTCCACGGCTGGACCGGGTATTGATCGTCGTACTGCAACCAGAGGGCGGTGGATTCGGGGAGAAAGCCATAGTGGAGGTTGATCAACCAGGAGACTTGGCTTTAATCAAAGGCAGACTACACTCGGATCGCCGAGCGGACCTTTGGCTGATCGGTGGCAGTCACGATCCCAACTGGTCTTTCCCTTTTGCTCCCATTGTGAGTCAGGATAATCGCATCGAGCACCTTACCAACATGCATGTGGTCGTCGAACTCGGAAAGTGCGTCATCGACAGTCGCACTCCGACTCATCACCACATACGAGTGCATCCCCTCCCGTGCCTCATGACCTCCTGGACGGGTCTCTCCTCCAGGATTCCCTGCCCATCGGCAAGCTGAGCAGCAAGCCAACGAGCCACCGTCTCAGAGGACAGCAGTCCCATCAGGGTGTTGCCCTAGTAAACCGGTACTTGGGAGAACGAGCCATCGAGCATCTCCTTTGTGGCAACACCTATACCGATCCGATCATCGACAACGATCAAGGTTGTGTCGAGATTACCCCAGGTTCCGCCCTCTTCCCCCCAGCCGTCCCAGAAAGCCATATGACGGTCCTGAGAGAAGATTGGAAGAAGTTCCCCCAGGGACGACCAGGAGACGCCTTTTGTCCTTGCATCAGAAATCGATGTTCATTAACATAAAGGCGAGGCTCTGAACGAAGACATGGATGTATCTAGAGGAGAGACTTCGATGGATAGCCTTCAACAACAAGTCCTGAGTCTTCTCAGTGAAGATTGGAAAAGCCGTATAGAGATGGTCAGAGAAACTGGTGCATCGGAACATGAAGTGCAAGTCGCACTGAACGGGCTACAGGATCACATCGAGACTAGCTATGGTCCTGTAGCAGGATTGAAAAAGGCTCGAATGTACAGGCTTAAGAGCTGCTCACAATCATCCTCTCCCCCATCTTCAACGCTGCAATTCCCCCTGGACGAAAGTCCCATTCGTCCGACCCGCCTGCCTGAACTGATTTGCCTTGGTCTTCAAATCCTGGCGCTGTCGTTTCGCCTGCTGGTAACGACTCATTGGCTTCTGCTGTACAGCTTGAGTTTGCCCAGCAGGAAGGAATGACCCCCCATTTGGACTCGTATAGTCAACTCCACCACCGTCAGGAAGAAACGACCCCGCATCAGGACTCGTGTAAGAAGAACTCGGGATGCTGTTGTTGGGCTTAAGGAGTAGGACAACTCCCACCAGAACAACCCGTCAAACCCCAGCCCACAGTCCTCGTCTTTCTGCCCTGGCTTCTCGCTCAAGCTCTGCCAGTCGGGGCGACTTTGAGTACTTGACGAAGTTCCAAGCCCAGCCTTCACGGACCAAGACCTCGTTCACCAGTTTACCACCGACGTTGACATCCCCTATCACCCTCCCGTAGCGGTCTTTCCCGTGGGTCACGATTTTGACCTCTTTGCCGAAGACAAGATCCGCCAACGCCTGTCGGCTCCGCTGTGAGAAGTCCTGTCCCCTCTCAGGATCGTCGATGGCGCTGAGTCGGACTTTGACCTGTTTCCGATCGACCAGGACCGTGATCGTATCCCCGTCTGCGATGCGGACCACCTTGCCTTCGAGGTTGCCGGGATAGCTCAGGAGGACGCAGGTGAGGAGGAGGGAGAACATCAGGGGTCATCCTCCGTAATCCACATCGCACCAAAATCCGAGGCAGGGTGCTCACTCAACGGGCATGGGAACCGCTTGCTGAGCCCGCTGGCGTGCCAGGGCTTCACGGGCAACTGCCTTCGCCTCGTCCGAGAAGTCCTTCTTCTTGAGCATCCAATCTAAGAAACCTGGATCGGCCCGAGCCACGTCGTCCACCGTCTTGCCGCTGTGGTCGCTAAAGTTGAAGACGATCACGCCATCCTCACGACGCACGAACTTCCCGTCCGGGTCCACGATGTCGGGATACTCCATAGCGTCGTGGAGTTCCGGGATCGTCCGGGGAAGGTCTTCGTAACGCTCGACCTGGCTGTCCAGGACCAGCAGAGCTGCCAGAACGTCAGCCTCAGCCCCGTGGGCACCCTCGTGTTCCATGCGGCAATAGAACTTCAACGCCGCCGTGAGGTCTCGGGGCTCTCGTCTATGGAAGATCCGGCACGGGTCGATGATGTGCCGCCCCTCCACCGAGAATGGCACCTCCGCACGTTTGAACTCATTGACCAGCATCCTGAGATCGAAGTTCCAGATGTTGTAGCCGCAGAAGTCACAGCCCTCCAAGTAGGCAACCAGGCTGCGAGCGATCTGACGGAAAGAGTTCTCGTTCGCCACGTCGGCGTCAGTAATGCCGTGGATGGCAGTGGCGTCGGCAGGGATCGGGATGCCGGGGTTCAGGCGGCGGGTCTTGATCTGGTTGGTCCCGTCCGGGAGCAGTTTCAGAAGGCTGATTTCGACGATTCGGTCGGTCTGAACCTTCTTGCCCGTTGTCTCCAGATCAAGGACCACGAGCGGACGCTCCAAGCGGATGTTCTTCAACATGGTTGCACCTCGGGTGGCTCATCAGCGAGCTACTTACAAATCCAACACCCATTAACACCGCTTTTGATAATGAAGCGCCCTCTGCGAGCAAAAGCTTGTGGTCTCCATTGTTCGTCTGACCTCGGTCTATTGCATAGGATGCACTTTCGTGCCTCGGTTCTGGGCGTATCTCCGTAATGCTGGGATCAGACCCGGTTGAGCCGGGCTGCGAACCTGTGGATCATGTGTCCTGACTGAACGCCGAAGTCAAATCGCTTGTGCATCTCCTCTATGCAGCAAAGGTAGATAGTTGCTGCTCTGTGAAGAACGTCTCTAACCGAATCAGGAGACGTGAACCATCTTGGTTGAAAGGCTGCGTCCTCCTCGGCAAGATCAAGATAATCGAGCATATCTGACTGGTGTACGCTCTTCGAGTCTCCTGCATAGACTGAACGGTGCCAGGTGCGAAACGCCCTTCCGAGACTGGCAGCAAAATCTGCAATGCTCAGACCAACGCATGTGTTCTTGCCTCTAATCCACTTCTCCCATGCCGGGCCAATTTGGTCTACGTATGGATTGTCTATGCTCATAAGCTTCTTGGAGACCCGCTTTCCTGCCCTTCTCAGGCCCGGAGTTCGCTTCCAACTTTCAGCGTCCTTTTCATCCCACAGGACGCACCAAGCATTGTAGAGGGCGGTACGAAAACTGGGCGTGAGCGTCTTTCCATGCAACTGCAAGGGTGTCTTCGGACTGGACTTGCTGTCATTGAAATGAAACAGCGACACCCTGTGGCGAACCAGAAAGACCAAGTTCAAGCACGATTCGTACAGGGAACGGCTCAGTGGCAAGGCGCTGCGATCTAATCCTGACTCACAGAGATGCATAATTGCCCGAAATGTCACGGTTGCCTTGACATAAAGCCCTACGACGGTGACGACCGAATCGTGTGACAATGACGAATTGTCTAGGCTCGCAGTTTTCAGAGCCATAACACCGAACGAGAGAAGGTCTCTTGCCAGTTCAAGCTCCTGGGCGAGATGGCTTGACAAGCAGGCTTTGACCCTGGATTCCTCTGGGAGCAGATCGCCAATGCTCATCTAACGGTCGTCCTTCAAGCGAATGCGCCAAGAAGATCACTTCGTCCCATCGCCTGAGCGATGTTCTTCAAGTGCTGCCGAACCGCCTGGGCATCATCTAGGTCACGGGACTGAACGACTATCACCGTGTAGCCGTCAAGTTCGAGCATCCCTCGGATCAACTGGTCCCGCTGGGCTGTCTTCGGGTCGCCGTGCAGACCTCGGCTCATTCCGTCGAGGTAAACTGCCACCTTCGTCTCTTCGTGGACCCAATCGGGTTCGGTGGGTAACCCTGCTGTCGTGATGATCCGCTTGCGACAGATGCCGCTGGGGAAATGATGGTCGGCAAGCAGCCGCAGGAGTCGTGCTTCAGGTGTGTTCGACGGGCTGCCGTCCCCGGGCTTCTCTTCGTCGTAGATGGGCTGGATGGTGCGATAGAACTCCAACTGGGCGTTCAGTTTCTCGACGAGTTCGAGCGCATGATGCCGGTTCAGAAGTTCGTGATAGGACTGGTTGCGGAAGGTCTTGAGGCAGGCATAGCAAGCCGCCTCGCACTTCTGGGAACAACCCGCCAGTAACTCCTTCGCCGTGTCGATCAATTCCTGCCACCGATCGAGAATCTGCTCCAAGAGCCCAGAGCCACCAGGCATGGGGTCATAAATGAGCAGATCGAGCTTGTCGTCGGCTTTGCGGACAAGGAGAAGTTGCAGGTCGTCCGGTCCCATGTCGAGGAGTCGGGTGGCTGCCGTTCGCAAAGCCTCACCGATGTTAAAGCCATCCGCCTCGCAGGCAACGGCATGGAACTGGAGCATGTCCACGTCGGCGTGAACCGACAACGCCAGTCGGGTCACGTCCTTTCCACACCGCTCCTTATGAATCTTGAGGAACTGGTTGGTCTCGGTGGGAACGGCATAGGGCGACTTGGCGGCACCACAGACTGCACAGATCCAATGCCCCAATTCCTGATTCTTGACCCGCCCCGCTTCACCCAGATTGACCAGCTCGATGCCCTGACCACGCAGGTAGCTCACGTCCTGATCACCGATCTTGATCCCCTTGCCGCCTCGGTTGTGCTTGCGAAGCCGCCCTAAGACTGAAACGGGCATGGAAAACCGCAGGTTTTCATCCTCGGTGATGCGGCTCTCGTGAGCGAGGTCCAGGTCGACGAGAGGCAGGGCATCGATGGGTACGCCACCGGTCTGCCCGTATGACGCATCACCCGCATGATCCGTCACATACCCTTTCAGCGGATCGACTCGGAGGGTACGGATGCGAGCCGTCTCGTCAGCTCCCAGGTGATAGCGGGCGACGTAGAACGTTCCTCTGTTGGCATAAAGCCGGTTGCCGGGAACAAACTCTCGCAGGGCGACGACGTTGCTGCGGGACAGATCGAACGCCTTCGGACCCGAGGTGCGAGCAACACCACGCCGGGCTGAGGCGACGATGCCCCCCTCATACACTCCGTAACCGGGGAGAAAGCCCTCCACCGCCAGCACTGTCAGCGTGTAGGTCTGCCGGTCGCAAGTGACGATGGAGTTGATGAAATCGTCGCATCGTCTCAGCAATTGCTCTTCCTCCCTGTCAATCAGCCCTGAGTCCTTCTTCTTGTGGAGATCGGCACGGGTCGATCTGGCCCATATCAGGCGGCGATGCAGCCGCTTGATTACGGTGTCCAGCTCGGCTGCCGTACCGTCGATGATTTGTTCGATCGCAATCCGGCTAGTGAGTTCGGCGGCTTCTTCTGGCCAATGCTGGGCGAACAGCGTCACCAGGCGATCGGTCAGCCCTTGCTTCATCGTTGAGATCAGCGAGTGAAGGGGAGCCGTGCTGGTCGGGGTCTGCCGGAACTGATTCTCTTGGTCAAGCAAGTAGGAGCGAATGAATGTGGGAAACAGGATGTCCAGGAGATCCTTGACCTGGCTGCCCGCCTCTCCTTCTTCTGTTGACCGCAGCAGCAACTCCGACAAGATCGCTGAACGAACGTGCTTGGCGACCATCAGTGGGTTACGCAGGTTAAATGCCGGGGCTTCGATAGAGCCACCCAAGAGTCGCAGAGGGTCGTCAAAGAAATAGCGGTCGTGGTTGGAGCGGCGACAATACGTGACGACCACCGCCATTCGCTCTTCACGCCCGGCACGCCCGGCACGCTGCCAGTAGTTCGATGCCTTTGGCGGGACGTTCCGCATCAAAGCCATATCCAGGGCACCGATGTTGACGCCCATCTCCAGGGTTGGTGTGGCGACCAGGCAGTTAGTTCTGCCGTGCCGGGACTTGAACTCCTGCTCGATCTTGTTGCGAATCTCGCCGGGCACCTGGGCAGTGTGCTCCTCCGCAGTGACCATGATGAAGGGTCGTTGCATCAGCCAAACGTCGTAGTTCGCCTGGTCGGGCTGCTCGCTGACGGTGGTCCCGTGGCAGTTATATCGGGTGCATGCTGAGTTGGGAGCCTTCTGGGTCGTGATCCGCTGACAGGTAGTGCAGCGCTCTTTGACCTGGCTGGGCTTGACGACGAACTTCTCAAGGTCCACTTGCCACACGTCGGCTAGCGGAGTCTCCCGTTGCGACCGGAGAGTCACCTTACGGAGCACTTTGGCATCGTTGGTCAGGAACTCCCAGAGAATCGTCACCGCCGCATTCACATCAAGTCTGTTGGGGTGTGCTGCCCATTTCTTGACGAGTGCCTGGACCGCCGAAGCACCCCGCCTGGCGAGGAGTCCTCTGGCATACTTGTCGGTGTCCCCCGCCGAAAGTAGCAATCCTTGGGGATGGAAATCTCGCAGGTTGAGTAACCCTGCCTGGATGTAGGGATCGTCCTTCGGATGGTAGCGGGAGAAGATCGGGTCGTTGGCGACGAAGAGGTAGCGGCTCCGTCGCCAGTTGTCTAACAGCAGGTTGATGGCTTCGACTGCCTCATCGGGCGACAACTCCATGACCTCTGCCCATTGCCGCAGTCCCTTGCTCTGTGCTTCAACTCCGTCGTAGACGACCCGTGCCAGCCCCATCGACTCCAGGCAATCGGTACGCCTCACGCCGGTGGTGAACTCCCTGAGTACCATGAACCGCAGAGATTTATAGACCGGCACCCACTTATTGTGCCCGAAGACGGCAGGGGCTTCCTCGCCGGTCAGTTCGGGCAGGAGGATGTCGATGAGGTTCTGGTCTTTGCGGAACCGCTCCATGAGCTTGTCAGTGATCGCATCCAGCGGCAGCGGCGAGCCGTTCTCGGCGATCACCTGATGCATCATGTGCCGCAGCCGGATACGACGGGCGTGATCCTGCATCCAGCCCGCCTGGAAAGCGGCATCCTGACGGCTGTCGGCGAATATGATGAGTTTCTTGTGGTCCTCCGGGGCAGCGTTAATCATCGCCTGGGCGAGAATGTGAACGTCGGAGACCGTGACCGCCTGGACCTTCCTCGCCGGTTCGATCTCTCGCCCGCCGATACGGAATGACGGGGTGCTGCACGAGGGACAGGCAGACAGCCCCGAGCCAAAGGCGATCATCGGCAGGAGCACCTCTTGGTGCCCACAGCCGTCTGCCAGGCAGCGAGGGGAGGATTCCCGATGCATCGCCCCGCACTGGCGACAGAACCACGCCCTCGGATAGCGTGACGTGCGTGAGGATGGTCCCCCGTCCGCCTCCTCCAGGAGCCGATTGGTCAGCACCATCCGTGTGCCAGTTCCTTCGGGCGACGTAGACCAAAAAGCGTTTTCTTGCCCGTCCTCGTTCGGTGACGCTTTGCCGTTCTCGAAACCCTTTAGTTGATTCTTGGCACCCCTGGCGAATTCGAGGTCCAGGCAGTATTTCTCAAAGAAGTGCTGCCCGCAGCTTCGGCACGTAAGGACCGGGAAGAAGGCGTCGTCGTGACGACCGGGGTAGTGTTCCTTAGCATCATGGATCGACAGGAAAAGGTGAAGCTTGGGGTCGGCATCGGTCCCGTCCAGTGCGACCACCATCTCGTCAAGTCCCCGTAGGAAGAAGTGGACTTTCGGTCGCAGCAGCGATTCACCGGCTTTCTGGGCGGCGGCTCCCAGTATGAGGTAAGCCAGCAGTTCGGCGTTCGCTTGATCCCCTTCCGGCAGCCGACTCATGGCGATCCGCTGAGAGGTTTGCCACGCCGCTTCGTTGAGCCGATTGGGGTTCTTCAAGACCTGGGTGGTCTGGAAGACGTACTCGTTCGTGACCAAGTGGTCGAAGAGCGACTCCCGCCAGTCCTGACCGGGCTCGAAGACTTGCCCAGTCAGTTCCTCCACAACCCCCTTGATCGCAGCGAGATCGACCGGTTCGGTGGTCGCCGCCAAGATGCGGCTTAGCCGTCCCACACCGTCGCCGTGAGGAGCGACTGGGCGATACCGTTGTCGGGGCCATTCCCGAGTGACAAAGGACTCACCAACGAGCCTGACCTTGGTGGGATCGACCCCGAAGAACCGGGAGGCGAACCGCCGTGCCGTCTCCTCGTTGTCAGCGTCCTTCTTGCTGGGATCAGAGAGGGTCGCCGATGTACCAATGCAGATGATTTCGTCGGGGGACTTTCCCGCCAGGGCACGGACCCGGCGAATCAGGCAGGCAACCTCCGCTCCCGTGGCACCGCCGTAGGTATGGGCTTCGTCGAACACGAGATACCTGATGGGTGCCTGAGCGAAGAGCGCCACATCGGGTAGCCGGGTGGTGAGGATTTCCAACTGGCGGAAGTTTGTCAGCAAGATGCGGGGTTTCCGCTTTCGGATGTCTTCCTCGGAACAGCACTCCTCGGGTGGTGCCAGTGGACGCACCGCCCTATCTTCCGCCTGGGCTTCGTCACGCCGTTGCTGGCGGGCGGCAAGATAAGCGGCACGCCCGGAGCCGGGGAACCGGTCTATGCCCACTTCACCCTCGGTCGAAGGGGTAGTTCCTACCCACTGGGCAAAGGTGATGCCCGTGCCACCCAGCATGTCCCGAAGACGATCCAACTGGTCGTTGGCGAGGGCGTTCATCGGGTAGACGAGGATAGCCGTCAGCCCCTCATAAACGCCCTTGTCACGTTCTCGCAGTAGGTCGTCGATGATGGGGTAAAGGAATGACTCCGTTTTTCCTGACCCCGTTCCCGTGGCAACCAGGACGTGTTGCCCCGCCTTGACCGACTCCAACACCTGTTCTTGATGGAGCCACATCGACGGATAGCCGATCAGACCTGGCATGATCGGATGGAGCGTTCCTCGATCAGCCATCCCCTGAACCGACTCGCCCTTGGCGAAAGCTTCCGAGAGGGAAACGAACGGTCCCTTGACCAAGGGGATGTCGAGCGATGTGTGCCCCTTGAGGTTCTCGTGAGCCTGACTGGCAAGATCTGGGTCGGTGATCGGGAATGCGGAGAAGATGTACCGCAGGAACTCGTCACAGACGCTATGGGCGAAATGGACCGGGTTGATAGGCATGACGGACCGCCCTTTATTTCTCAGTCCATCCACTGTCAGGCAAGAGATCCCGCAGACCTTGCTCCAACTGGGGACGAAGTTCACGAGCAACAAGTTCAATCCCTAAAGAAACCATCTCGAAGGGAACCCCGATGAAGTCCCAGAGCCGTTCGCTGGTCCAGTAAGTCAGCGGCGAGAAATAGTCGGGGTATCCACCCGTTTCCTTGGCGTCACTTGCCCGAGGAAATAGTTCAGCAACGCACGGTCGTATTGTGATCGGATCTCGAAACGGCTTCTCTTGGACGAGGAACGCAAAGAGACGAAGAAGATCCGCCCTGACGCCCTTCCGTCTCTCTGCCCCCGTAAATGTCTTGGGATTGATGAAACGGACGGCATACGCATGGATCGTGTTGTCTCGTTTATCGGGCTCAACGACGAGGAGATTGCAGTGCAAACGGAGATTCTTCCACGGTGGACCTTTGATTGCAGCCGCAACCACTTCGAGTTCTTCTCGATCCAGTAGGTCAAACGTCGATGCGATCTCCTGACTCCATTCCCGAACCCGTGCCGACTTGCGTGAGAGAACGAATGATTCTTCGTAACGATCAACACAATGGTTAACCGCATTCAGGGCAGACCGTTGAATTGGGGCATTCCATGGTCGATTGTCGGCAAGATGTTCCCTTTCCTTCTCTCCAACGTCAGCGACGGTCTTACCCATCTTGAGCCAGCCATCGGCGAGCATCGCCTGCGTATAAAGATGCGAGACAGGGCGTCCGTGGCGGTACTTCTGTTCCAGGATCATTTCGGCGACGGCACCATCGAGCCAGAAGCGACTTTGGGTTGTGAGTGTCTGGAAGAGTTTGGCATAGCTGACGAAGGCTCTCGCAAGCGGTTCATCGCCAAGCCCTTTGACGAACGGGAAGGTGATGGGGTCTTGCTCTTCGAGAAACGAAGCATATCGTTCTTGCGAAAACCTTGGCTGGAAGAGGTCGCTGATGCCTCTCTCAAATAAACGACGGACTATATCAATAGCCCAGCCGTACTCTTGAAGCATCGCTTCCGTTCTGTGGTCGGGGAAGAGTTGGTCCACGGGTTTTCTCCCAAGAGTGTAAGCTCAACACATCGCTACTGCATGACTCCTCAGAACAGCTCTCGTTGAACCGGCCCTTGTTGAGGGAAAACAAGCTTGAACGATTCAGACTGCTCGGCACTGAGAGTCGCCCTGCTGTCCGCCAGGGGTTTGAGGTATTCAACTACCCCAGCCTCGCTCCCGAGGAGGGCGACGGCATCGTTCCAGCAGTCGTCCCAGGTCCAGCCGTGGCGGGGGTCATCCTCGGAAAAGTTTTCGGGCTTCCATACATGGCATCCGTCCCGCTTGGCGATCAGGGGACCGGGCAGCCCCTTGGCGTGGGCAGCCTGGGCATTGGTGAGTTCGGGGATGCCGACGATCTCGAAAAACTCATCGTTGGAGAGCAAGGCGGCACTCTCAGCCGACCACTTTGCCTCCTTCAATGCACGGAATGCAGAGGCAGCCAGCCCCGTTAGACGCTCTCGAAACGGCAGTTTGCGGTCCACCCGATAGAAGCCCTTGGGGTCGGTCGGGTCGTCTCGCACGATCCAGTCAAAGTCGTCTGGGTCCAAGCCGTAGAGGTCAGAGCAGAAAGCGTCGATCTCAACCCGTAGCCGCAGACGATCGGCTTCCGTCACCGCCCACCAGTGCTTCCATTGCTTGGAGGCGAGTTCGGGGTAAAGCTGCTTGAGCTTCAGCCATTGGGGGGCGAAACGCCTGTGAAGGAGTGACAATCGTGCGGCAGCGATTGTTAGCGCATCAGTGATCTTCTTATTCTGATCCCAAGGAGTGACGGGTATGGGCAGTTCCTCAAGGATGAACCAACCAAGAGACGTACTGGCAAACCGATTCCGCAGCATGAAGTCGAAGCAAAGAGAATTACAGACAGTCAGTAGCCCCAGAGTTTTGTCGAGCTGTTCTGAGGGCAACGAGAGCATCGGAACCTTATGATTGCCGGGAAACGGCGGTACGAATGCTCCGACAAACGTTCTAGTATTTGTCGATGAAGTAACGTCCATGAAAGCGAGTTTTGGTCGCCGTGAGTGTTCCACTCCATTCTCATAAGCCGCCTGTGCCATCAAGAACTGGGGCTCGTGACACTTGTAATCGAATTCGATCTCCCTCCAGACAGCGGTGCGACCCTTGCCTTCAACCCAACCCTTCTGAGAGAAGTCGTATAGCCCGATCATCCTTCCCTCAAGCAATGGCAAAGCTGACTCTCCTTGCGGTCCTATCCACCGCCCGAACACATCGGGCTTGTACCCCTTCACCTCCCACTGTTTCAGCGGCGGGAACAGCTTGGAGTCGTTGGTCATGTCAAACTCACGGACATAAGTGATCTGCCAACCGGGAGCGTTATCGCCGACCCGGATCGAGAGATCGTAAATCTTGCGAAATATGTCCAGGTCACGCTGGGTCCGCAGTTCGACCAAGCTCAGTGACTTGGGGCTGTTCTTTCGCACGTCCTCGGGCGTGAAGACCATCGCCGCCGAATCGTTCCGTATTAGGTCGTTTGGCAGTTCGTGAGCGTCGGGAGAATCGCCAACGCCTAAGCGAAACCGAGATCGGAAAAAGCCAGTCTTGCCCCCCTTCCCAGCAAAGATCACCACCTGTTTGCAGCGATGATCTGCCGCCGCAAAGATCTTCTTCTCGTTCTGAAACGCAAACAGAAGGTCAATCTGACCTTGCGCCAAGAAGCTCGGGAAAGGAGAATCATCTCAAAATGTGAAACCTTTCATCGAAACCCTGCGGGTAACCAACCCGTCCGGCAAAGCCGGGCCAGCAGCCGGAAGCGAGTCTT
>Ga0187864_10002778_pt1 | contig 14859 bp, 8 predicted proteins | sample June2016WEW_11_4_FD_132985 | JGI IMG/M metagenome (GOLD analysis project Ga0187864, IMG submission 132985) | Peatland microbial communities from SPRUCE experiment site at the Marcell Experimental Forest, Minnesota, USA - June2016WEW_11_40 | ecosystem: Environmental > Terrestrial > Soil >... | reverse complement strand
CGGTCCCTGGGAGTACTCGCCCTACAACCCCATCGTCCACACCGCCAGCCGCGACTCGCGCTGGCTCTCGGTCGGCCACGGCCGTCTGGTCGATACGCCCGAAGGACGCTGGTTCATGACCGTCCACTCTTACGAAAACGGCTATCGCGCCCTGGGCCGCCAAACCCTCCTGCTGCCCATCGAGTGGACCGCCGACGGCTGGTTTCGCGTCCCCGCCGGCGTAACTGCCGAGTCGGCCATTCCCATGCCGATTCCCGGCACCCGCCAACTACCTCTACCCGATCCCTCGGACGGCTTCACCAGCGCCGAACTCGGTCTGCAATGGGCGTTCTGGCACGAGTTCGACCCGGCGCGCTTCTCGACCGGTCACGGCGTGATGAATCTTAAGGCGCGCGGCAGTTCGCTGGCCGACAGTCCCGCTCTCACCACGCCGGTCGGCGGCCACTCCTATACCGTCGAAGTTGACGCCGAGATCGCCCCTGGCTGCTCCACCGGGCTGCTGCTCTTCTACGATCCCGAGCACTCGACCGGCATCCTGCTGGACGGCGAGGGCATCGGCGTGCGCATAGCCAACGGCTACGTTCCCAGCCGCCAACAGAAGGGCGCAACACGCGCGATTCTGCGCATCGTCAATGACAATCAGGAAGTCGATTTCTACTTCCGCCTCCCCGGCCAAAGCTGGCAAAAGACCCGCGAATCGGCCGAGGTCAGCGGCATGCATCACAACGTCCTCGGCGGATTCCTCGACCTCCGCCCCGCCGTCTTCGCCGCCGGCTCAGGCAGCACCAGCTTCCGCGACTTCCGCTACTGGCCTGAAGCGAAGGCGCCGGCATAAAGCGAACCTGCATTCAGGTTAGGAGAGCTTGGGAGCCGAGCCCTTTGATCGGGACACATTGCAGGCAACTGCGCCCTCCGACGTCGCCCAGCCCACTAGACACCACTTGGTCGGCCTGGCGCCATGACCGGGCTCGTGCTGGGTGTGGTCATCGCTGAAGTCGGGTATGGGAAGAAACGAGGGAGCAGCGCGCATACAGCCATCGGCGCAGACCCAATCCTCCCGCTTCAGAGAGGCCCTGTGGGGGCCGGCCAAATGGATCCGACGCCGACGGCACACTGTCTCCCGGTTGTCCTGCGTCTCCGCCGCGGCCTGCAATACTCATCATCGCGGCGTTCCGGCTGAACGTCAGCGCAAAGTCCGGCTCACTGGATTCGGATCGGGTCGGCCCAGGTTCCGCGGAAAAGAAACTTCTGCGCGTAGATGGTCTTTGTGAACTTGCCGTAGCGGATATCCGCGCCGGCATAGAGTCCCAGCACAAAACAATCGTCGGGCAGCGGGAACGTATCCGAGACACTCTGCTGTTTCCGCTTGGGGTCGATCGTTCGCTGATGGGTTTCTCCCGGCTCCCAACCCTTGTGCGGAGCAAAGACGTAGCGTAACTCGCTGCCGAGCGAGAAAACGGTGTTGTTGCTGAGTGCATATTCCACCGGAACTTCTTTGGCTTTGTCCAGGTCCGTCACCGGGGTGCGCAACTCAAGCGTGGGCCACACGATCGGCTCCTTGCCCGTGAGCACCACGACCGACTCGTACTTGAGCAGCCGGCCTTGGGCGCTGTAGCTTTCGAACACCAATTCGCGATCCTTGAGATCTTCGCCCGCGAACGAGAGCTTCCCGCTGACATATCCATGGGCGTCGGGCGCCGCTTCCCAAACCACTGCGTCCTGGTAGATGACCTTGAACCGCTTGACCTCCGGTCCCAAAAAGGCTTCCACCGGAACCTCATTCCGGTAGAACTGCTGATTCCTGGGCGAGGCTACCAGCGACTGGTTATACTCCGCAAGCGCATTCCACGCTGGCCGCGGATAGCCGGTCCTGTCGTTCAAATTCTTGTAGCCCCAGAACCCGAACCACTCTTCGGCCACGTCGTTATGCACGGCAGGCTCGCCGCCCTTCCACCATCCATCGGCGTAAATGAAGGGGCATACGCCGGCGACGCCCGAATCGAGCAGGTCGCGATAGGCGCGGGTCATGGCCCGTGCTTGGGTCTCCAACGTGTTGCCTCCGTACTGGCCGGCACCCGCGCCCTGGCGCGAGACCGAGCGGCCAAACTCGGTGACCAGCACCGGCTTCGCGCCGCCGTTGAGTTCCGCTACGAAACGATTCGTGTTGGCATAGCCGTGCGTATAGTTGGACCCTTCGGTGGTGTAGTCGTAGGTGTTATGGGCGTACACGTCGAAGGCGTTGAGGTTCAGCCAGCCGGTAATGGCCGTGTTTCCCGAGATCGCGACGGGGACTCCCGGATGTTCGCGATGGATCAGATCGCGGAGCTTGGTCCACAGATCCAAGGCCGCCTGCGCTCCGACCTTGCGAATGTGCGCCGGCATCGGCTCATTCATGATCAGGTAGGTGATCACGCAGTCATACTTCTTGGTGTAGGCGAGAACGCGCTTCGCCGACTCCAGGTCCCGCTCCACGACCTTGGGATCGCCAAAATCGTCGTCAGGCTTAATCCAGATCCCGAAGATGATCTTCAGGCCGGATGCCTCGACCAGTTTGAGCTCGTCTTCGGTCATTTCCGACCATGTGCGTATCCCATTGAACCCCGCAGCCTTGATGTTGTCGAGATCTTGCCGGGTCACCACAAGGTCGGTGACGCGATGCTCGTAGGGATGTTCGCCGGGACGCGCGCCGGGCTCGTAGCCAACGGCATTGACGAAGAACTTGTGCCCATCGATGTAGTACCAGCCGTCCTTGATTTCGATTTTGGCTCCGGGCGCCGGCGCGGCCAGAGCCGTGACGCAGCAAACAAGGAGCGCCAGTAGGGTGCAACGACGTAGAAACGATTTCATGACGAGTCCTCCAGCGTCCCCTTCGGGACGCGACGGAAATGACCAACCAGAGCGGCTCCCGGATCATCGACCTCGGAACTAACCGGAACTTGCGTCACGCAGGCGGTCCGCGCGGAGGTGGAGTGCTTCTCACAGATCATCCGATCGCCGTTTCAGTTTATTAACGAAGCCGCCAGTATCACAAGAGGCCATCCTTGTGTCAAGGGCATCGCTGACGCTCAGACCGTCAATTGGCGCTGTCCTGTTTACGGATGGGAGCCCTCACGGATTCGAAGTCGCCAAACCGTCGAGCCGCCTCGTGCAGCCAAGACCGGCGCCCAAACGCGCGAGCGTTGACACCTCATAACGCCCGGTTCGAAAAATTGGGCGGCAGCGGAGTCACGAATTGTACACTTGCCCGATCTCCTCCCTGCATCTGCCCGTCGCGGGTGCGTCATCCTAAGTACTCGAACGGCGCATCGCACCGGCGGCTGAGCCTGTGATCGTTGAGGTTATGTGCGTTTCACCGGATGGAACCGAAGCAGTGGAAGGCAGGGTTGAGATGCCGACGTCCACTGGCCCTGCCTGGCTGCGGAGGCTGCGCGGACAGCGAGTGAGTGAAGCGTCGTGGGGTCTGAAGCAATGAAAACGATCGCCAGGAGGCTTCAGAAGCTGGAGCGGCGATTCCCGCCGAGCCCGCCACGGCCTCCTGGCCCGTCGGCCGCCGAGAGGATTTCGGAATGGCTCGCGCAAAGAGGGAATCGAGGCAAAAACCATCCGCCTCGCTGATTGAGCGGCGTTGCGAAGGTGTTATCCACGCCGAGGATCGCTCCCGGTTTGCGCGGCGCTGCGCAGATGAGGTCCAGGTCGGCCACGGCCAGTAGTGGGTTCGAGGGCGACTCCAGCCAGATCAGGTCGGCCACGCCGCACATCTCGACCCAGCGCGCGGTGTCGGCCACATCGATGCGATCGACCCTCCAGCGGCCACGGGCTTGCCCGGCGGCAGCGAGACCCGCGACACCCTGGTAGCAGTCGTCCGGCAGGGCCACCACCGATCCGGTGGGGAGTTGATCGAAAATCGCCGCGATCCCCGCCATGCCGGAGGCGAAGGAGACCGCAGAGCCACCTTCGAGGCCGCCGACGATCTCTTCCAGCGCCTCCCAGCCCGGCGTGCCGTCGTCGCGAGAGTACGCACGGCGCTCGCCCAGCACGAAGTTCGACGCCGGGCATGGCGGCACGTTTAGCGGCGAGCCCGGGCGCCGGTCCCGTCCCGCCGAGACCAGCCACGATTCGACCGAACCTGGATCACCCGCGCTGCGCCCTGATATATCGCTCGATGTCATGGCTCGATTTTAGCGAATGGCCGTGGGCATCTTCACCACGCGCGGTCCGAACGCCGTGGCGCAGGGCGCCGGGAACACGGCCAGCATCCGAGTAGCGTCATCCACGCACAGCCGGGATTCTCCGCGGCGCGGCCGCGCCTTATTCGTGGCGCAACGCCTGGTTGGGATCTACCGCTGCGGCGCGCAGCGCAGGGATATAACTCGCCATCAACGCCACCAGTCCGATTGCCAGCGCTACGCCGGCAAACGTCGTCGGGTCGGCTGCTTTGACGCCGTAGAGGAGGCTCGCGAGGAGTCGCGTCAATCCAAAGGCGGCCGCCAGTCCCGCGGCTACTCCGAGGGCCGCCAGCTTCGCGCCCTGCATCACGATCATGCGCAGCACGTCGCCGCGCGCGGCGCCGAGCGCGACCCGGATACCGATCTCCTGCATGCGCTGCTCCACAGCGTAGGAGATCAGCCCGTAGATGCCGATAGCCGCGAGCAGCAACGCAATCGCGGCGAACAGCGTCAGCAGCAGCGTGTTGAAGTTTTGCCGCGCCAGGGATTGGGAAATCATCTCGTCCACGGTGCGCAGGTGTCCCACCGGGATGGAGGCATCGACGGCGCGCATCTCCCGCGCCACAGCGGTGCGGAGCGCCAGCGGATCGCCTTCCGTGCGCACGACCCACGCCAGCGGAAGAATGCCGCCGGCAAGTTCCGTGAGGCCATTGGTGATCTGGGACTGCGGCACGTACATGACGCACTCTCCGTGGTGGGCGAGTCCGGTTTCGGTCACGTTGCCGGCGACGCCGACAATCTCCCGCGGCCCTTCCTCAAACTGCGGACCGAGGCCCCCGCCGATGACGATGACCTTGCCCAAGGCCTCTTCCTTGGGCCAGTACTTCTTCGCCATGGCCTCGTTGATCACCACCACCAGCGGCGAACTGCCCGTGTCGCGCTCCGTGACACAGCGGCCGCGCAGCAACGGTACCTGCAGGGTGCGGAAGTAGTCGGGCGACACCGGGCGCCACTGCTCGTCGCCGCTGTAGTCGCCCTTGGCGGGAGGGCGGCCTTGGATGTTGAACGGCAGGTCGGTATTCATCCCGCTCATCGGCAGGACGTACGTGGACCCGGCGGACTTGACGCCGGGCACAGCCTCCAGACGCCCAGCGGCACGGCGGATGAGTTCGGCCACCTGGGCCGTCTTGGAATAGTCACCGCCGGCGAGCGAGGTTTCGAAGGCCAGCAGGTGGTGGGTATTGAAGCCGGGATCGACCGAACGCAATCCGGCGAAGCTGCGCAGCAGCAGCGCCGCGCCCGCTAGCAGCACCAAGGCCAGCGCCGTCTCTGCAATCACCAGAAGCGAACGCGCGCGGTTGTGAGAGTGGCCCGTACCCCCCCTTCCGCCGCCTTCCTTGAGCGCTGTCGCCAGGTCGGGATTCGAAGCCCGCAGGGCCGGGAAGAGCCCGAACAGGATCACCGTGAGAACCGCCACCGCCATGGTGAAGGCGGCCACCCTCAGGTCGAGCACCGGAATGGCGGCGTGCAGGCTGTTGGTGTCGGTCAGTCGCGGAATATTGCCGGGCGCCACCACCAGCAGCAGCCGCACACCCCAGGCTCCCAGCGCGAAACCGAGCCCGGTGCCCGCCGCGGCTAAGATGGCGCTTTCCGTCAGCAGTTGCCGCACCACGTGCCACCGGCCGGCGCCGATGGCGGCGCGCACCGCCATCTCTTTCTGCCGGGAGGCGGCGCGGGCCAGCAGTAGATTGGCCACGTTAGCGCAGGCGATCAACAACACCAGTCCGACCGCGCCCAGCAGGATCAACAGCGCCGGACGGACGTCTTCCACCATGATGTCGCTCATAGGAATCACCGCCACGCTTTCGCCATCACTCATCCACTTGGGATCGGCCTTGCGATACTGTTCGGCGATCACCCTCATCGCTGCGCGCGCCTGGCTGAGGTCCACCCCTGGCTTTAGGCGCGCGGCCGCGTAGAGGTAATTCCCGTGGTTGGTGCTGTTGGGGTCGGCTTGCAGCGCCAGCCACGCATCGGCTTGCGGATCGGATTCGAACGCCCTCTCCATAACGCCGGCCACGGTGAAGGACCGTTTGTTCAGCAGGATGGTTCGACCCACAATGCGCGGATCCCCGCCGAAGCGGCTCTGCCAAACGCGGTAGCTGAGAATCGCGGCGCTCGGCCCGCCGGGTAGATCCTCGATGCGGTCGAAAACCCTGCCCAGCGCGGGCACTGCGCCAAACACCTTGAAGAACTCCTGGGAGACATGCAGGGTCTTGAGTTGAATGGGTGGATCTCCACTGCCGAGGGTCTGGTTGAGCGCCCCCTGGTCGTATAGCGCGGTTCCCGCGAACACTTCGTTGTCGCGCCACGCCATGTACTTCGGGATAGCGACCGCGCCGTTGTGGCCGCCGTTTGGATAGGATTCGTCCAGGCTCACCATCCGGTCCGGCTCCCGAAACGGTAGCGGCTGAAGGATCACTCCGTTGACCACGGAGAAAATAGCCGTATTGGCCCCGATCCCCAGCGCGAGTGCGGTGATGGCAACCGCGGTAAATCCCGGATTGCGGCGCATGGAGCGGACCGCATAACGGACGTCGGACACAAGTGTCGCCATGCCAGTATCTACGCTGGGCGGAGCGCGAAGTTCCGGAGCGCCAGGCGCACGGCGGCCCGCGTCGCGGCTCCGATCGGCTGCACTGTGTGACCAGTTCGACCGGGCAGGCGGTCCGCTTGCAACGGGAATGGGCGGAGTGGCGTCTATCAACTGGGATCGGCAGGCGCGCCGGGCGCGCCGGTGGGGCCTGGTGGCTGGCGCCCGGATAGCGGTGGCCGCTCCGGGAGGCGGTTATGGTCGCCGTAAGATCTGTTCCCCGGCGTGCGTCGAACGCGCGCTGCCTGACTCTGGGCTTGATCCCGGTCGGCAGAGCCACCCGTACCCACCCGGCAATTCCCCGCGGCCCCAATGACAGTTATTGCCCTCCATTTCCGCTTTTTAGAACGAGGCCACCCGCGGAGGTGACCTGAAGACCAACGTAAAGGAGGCTCAGTCATGAAATCGACGCGTTTCACATTCTTGGGCTTTCTGATGCTCACGCTGCCAGGGTCCTGCTTCACGGCAGGACTGGCAGACGCACAGGGCGGCGCCGGTGCATCCACGCCGCCATTCGAGGCTCGCTGGAGCTCGGCGCTGGGGCCGGCCTTCACGGTTGATGGTCAGGAGGCGGTTGAGAGTGCATCGCCGGGACCCGCGTCAGACCTCTCACTGGAGGAGCGCGCGGACATATACATGGCGCGCAAGATGTTCCGCGAGGCGATCGAGACTTACAGCAGGATCGAGCCGATGACACCGCTAACGCTGAACATGATCGGGATAGCCTATCAACAGCAGTTCGATCACGCGGCAGCGCGGCAGTACTACGAACGCGCGATCAGGGCCAGACCGAATTATGCCGAGGCAATCAACAACCTGGGCACACTGTATTACGTGCAAGGAAACTACCGCCGCGCCACCGCGCTGTACAAGCGCGCGCTCGCACTGCAGCCGCGGTCGGCTTCGATCCACATCAATCTGGGCATGGCATGGCTGGCGCGGCATAACGACGCCCAATGGCAGCGCAATCTGCAGAGGGCGCTGGAGTTGGATCCCGACATCTTCGAGCGGCGCGGCAGCCGCGGCGTACTGATCGAGGAGCGAAGCACCACCGCTCGGGCCAAGTTCGACTTCTACCTGGCGCGGCTCTACGCCAGAAGCGGAAACAACGAGTTGGCACTGCAGTACATTCGCAAGGCCCTGGAGTGCGGCTTCAAGGAGCGCAGGAGACTTCTGGAAGACGAGGACTTCGCCGCGGTCCGCGCGCTGCCCGAATTCGACGAGCTGATGAAACAGCCACCCAAGGCGCTGTAAGCCTCCACCGGGCGGATGCGCTGCGGCGGGAGGCGGGCCTGGGCGGAAGATAAAGGGCGGCTACGGGGCAGGAACGCCCTGCACCGGGGAGGTTCGCATGCAAGTTCCGGCGATGATTTGCACCATGCTTTTCGCGATGCCGCTGTTTGCCGGCGAACGGATGACCGTCTCCGTCTGCACCCGTGGACGCCTGGACCAGAGGGTCGCATGGGGAGCCGAAGCCGCTGCGGCAGCTCTGTTCCACTCCATGAACATCGAAATCGTGTGGGCGAAGTGTGAGGCCGGCCTGGAGGGGGACGACGCGGTTCAGCGGCACTGGTTCACCCTGCGGCTCCGTGACGGCCGGCCGTTCATCAAGCCGGCCTCGGCGGCGTTAGACACTCTGGGTGAGGCTTTTTTGCCGGTCGACAACGGAGGCTATATCGTGGACGTGTACTATCAGGCGGTGCAGGCACTGGCCAGTGCCAAAGAGGCGGAACTCACGACACTGCTGGGCTGCGTGATCGCGCACGAGTTGGGCCATTTGCTGCTCGGCCCCGGGCACGCTGCCAGCGGGGTCATGCGTCCGGCGTGGGATCGCAGAGATCTGGAGGCTATTCGCCGAGGATGTCTAAAATTCAGCCCTGTGGAGGCCGCCAGCATGCGCCGGGTGTTGCAAGGCACTGTGCAGGGCCCGGCCACCACCCCCTGATGTCGCCGCGGCGTCTGTGGAGAACAATCTCCCGCACGCCGTTTTCAGGCCATCTGCGCCGCGAACGATCTCCCGAAACTGCGGCTCTATGATCTGCGGCACACGCACGCCTCACTCTCGATCCATGAAGGCGTCCATCCGAAAAAGATATCCGAGCGCCTGGGACGCTCCTCGATCAAGCTCCCGATGGATACGTACGGGCATCTCTTCGAAGGCAGTGATCGCGACTCGGCCGAAGAGATGGAGCGGCTGTTCGGTGCAGAGCCGGCGAGGCCCGCGTCCTCACCATGCCCGGACCAAGCCGGGTTGCTGACAAAACTGCCGACAAAAACGCAAAAGCTTGCGTGACGCGGGCCTCTAGGCGATTGATTTATTGTGGAGCCACCCTCCGGGCTTGAACCGGAGACCTGCTGATTACGAAGAACCATCGCCGGCTCCAATCGTTCCATTAGCTCTGTACGGAAGTGCCTGTTATCAACAACTTGGGGAAGCTGCTCTCGCTCAAACAGCAACTCCCAACGCCCCAAACAGATGGGGTTTTGACACAGTTCTGGCACAGCCAGAGACAACCAGATGGGTAAGTGGCGTTTCGCTTGGCCGTGTGCCCCTGCTTCTTACCCGCGCGCCTGGTCTTCTTCCAGGATCTGGTCGATGGCTCTGACCCAGGCGTCCAGCTTGGGCCGACGCGCCGGTTGCTGCCTCCGGTAGCTCCGTGGGCGCCGGATGCGGCCGAGCAGATTCTGCACTGACATTCTGGTTCAGACGCAGGGATTGCTGCTTCCCTGCAATGCCGTTGTTTACGAGCGGGACGGGCAGGTCTCGGTCGGAGCGGTGGACGCCGCCAGGATGCTATCGGTCGTCGGCAATCCAACCATGGAACCGATGGCTCGCGACGTCAACGAGAGACTCCGTCGCGCGGTGGACGGTGTCGAGGGTACCTCCTCAGCGTGACCGTCTTGGGGAGTCAAGGGACGGCCGTTTCAACAATGTAGGTCGAGCTCTAGTTCCCTCCTTTTTGACTGCCGCGATGATCGGCGTCCCATTCTGCATCGTTCTCATTGCGTCGAGACTCGACGCTGCATGATCTGGACATTCAAGTCTGGACCCCAAACCGCGGCAGTATCCAACGCTGCAGAATTGCTAATCCCAGTTGCGCCGAGGCCCAACTTCCGGAGGATGGTCATCATGGGACACCAATTGGTAAACGCCGATTGGAACAGGTTCAAGCCGACGAACGCCGTAAACAGGAACCATCCTGGATGGACCCAATAACCCAGGGCCGCACTCAGCATCACAAGGAAGCCAGCAATCAAGCGTAAGTAACGTTCGATAGTCATGCAGTTCTTCTCCCTCGATTCACAACAAAGTAGACGATCGGCACCGTCATGCGCGATAGCGCCAGAGACGCGACTTCTCCAGCCATCAGCGCGATGGCGAGGCCCTGGAAAATCGGATCGAAAAGGATCACTCCGGCGCCCACCACGACGGCCGCCGCGGTTAACATCATGGGACGGAAGCGTATCGCTCCTGCGTCGATCACCGCTTCGTCCAGCGGCATCCCTTCCTGCAGGCGAAGCTCAATGAAGTCGACCAGGATGATCGAATTGCGCACCACGATGCCCGCCCCGGCAATGAACCCGATCATCGACGTGGCGGTGAAGAACGCATTCATCAGACCGTGCGCAGGCAGGATGCCCACGAGCGAAAACGGAATCGCCGCCATGATGACCAGCGGCGTGATGAACGATTGGAACCATCCCACCACCAGGGCATAGATCAGGATCAACACCACCGCGAAGGCAAGTCCCAAATCGCGGAACACTTGATAGGTGATGTGCCATTCCCCATCCCATTTCATGGAATAGTGCTCGGCATCGGTCGGGAGCGCCGCCATATGTTGCTCGATCGCATATCCGCCGGGCGCCCGGAACTTATCCATCTCCGGCCCGAGTTTGAGAATGGCGTACACCGGGCTTTCCATGGCGCCCGCCACGTCGCCCGTGACATAAGTGACCGGGAGCAGATTCTTGTGGTAGATGCTCTTACCCTCGACGACTTCCTGGCTATGTACCAGTTCGCTTAACGCCACCAGCCGGCCGGATCGTCCGGCTACCTTGAGGTTCTGGATTTTCTCAAGGTCCGAACGGGTGGCGCGGTCGAGGCGCAACGTAAGCGGCACGTCTTCCTTGGCGGAATCCGAGTGCAGGAGCCCCGCCTGGAATCCGGAGGAGGCCAACGCCACGGTTTGCGCAATGTCGTCTTCGGAAATACCGCTCAACGCGGCCTTCTCTTTATCGACCAGCAGCCGGTACTTCGGCTGGTCGGCTTCCACGTACCAATCGACGTCCACCACGCCATTCGTAGCTTTCCACAAACCGCGGATGCGCCGCGCGATGGCGGTGCGCTGTGCCAATTCCGGCCCGTAGACTTCGGCCACCAGGGTTTCCAGCACGGGCGGTCCGGGAGGCACCTCCGCAACCTTGATGCGGGCTCCATACTGCTCGGCCACCGGAAGCAGCCGCTGCCGGACCTGTTTGGCGATTTCATGACTCTGTAGATTGCGGTCGGCCTTAGGCAGCAGGTTCACCTGAATGTCGGCGACGTTCGACCCCTGGCGCAGGTAGTAATGCCGCACCAGCCCGTTGAAGTTGAATGGCGACGCGGTGCCTACGTACGTTTGGAGATTCACCACCTGCGGCTGATCGAGCGTGGCTCGCGCCAGAGCGCTGGCGGCGCGAGCCGTCTCTTCGAGAGTGGTTCCATTCGGCATATCCACGATCACCTGGAACTCGCTCTTGTTGTCGAACGGCAGCATTTTCACTTTGACGAATTGAAAATAGAACAGAGAGACGGAGCCGAGCAGCAGGGCTACCACGCCCAGCAGAAAGCCCCACCGCATCGCCGGAACATGCAGGAGCTTTCCCATCACGACGCGATAGCCTCGCGTTACGAGGTCTTCCCGTTCATGGCCTGCCGAATGCCCCGACTTGAGAATCCGCACCGCCGCCCACGGCGTCACGATGAAGGCCACCAGCAGCGAGAACACCATGGCCGCGCTGGCGCCGATTGGAATCGGCCGCATATACGGCCCCATCAGCCCGCCCACAAAAGCCATCGGCAGGATGGCCGCGACGACGGTCAAGGTGGCCAGAATGGTGGGGTTCCCCACTTCATCCACGGCCTCGATGGCGACGTCGAAGGGCGGCCGCTCGCGGTTCGCGGGCATACGCCAGTGGCGCACGATATTCTCCACCACCACGATGGCGTCGTCCACCAGGATGCCGATCGAGAAAATCAGCGCAAATAGTGTGATGCGATTCAGCGTGTACCCATAAAGATAAAACACCGCCAGCGTCAGGGCGAGAGTCACCGGAATGGCGATGAACACTATGAGAGACTCGCGGAAACCTAGTGTGATCGCAATCAGGAGGCTGACCGAAACCACCGCGATCAACATATGGAACAGCAGTTCGTTCGATTTCTCGGCCGCGGTTTCGCCATAATCGCGTGTGATATCCACCTGGACATCGGATGGAATTACGCGGCCCTTCAGCGGCTCGATCCGCTGGAGTACGTTGTCCGCCACGATGACCGCATTGGTGCCCTTTCTTTTGGCGATCGCGATGGTCACGGCGGGTAAGAATTCGCTGGACCCGGCATGCGCCATGCGAACATATTCGGAAGGCTCTTCTCCTCCGTCGGTCACTGCGGCGACGTCGCGGACGAAAACCGGCTTGTCGTTCGCCACGCCCGCCACTACGTTGCGGACGTCTTCGACGGTGCGCAGAAACTCGCCAGTTTCGAGAAGGTATTCTCTGTTCCCCGTGTCGAACTGCCCGGAAGCCAGGCGCCGGTTTGACAGCCCTAGTGCGCCTGCCACCTGAAGCGGCGCCAGGTTGTAGGCCGCCAGCTTTCCTTCATCCAGAACAATTCGGATCTCCCGGCGCTGGCCGCCGATCAAGGTGACCGCGGAAACATCCGGCACCTGCTTGATGGTGTCGTCCACCTGGGCTGCGATCCGGCGCAGATCGAGATCTCCGTATCGCTTGCTCGAAAGCGTCAGCGCCAGTATCGGTACATCGTCAATCGATCGCGGCTTCACCAGCGGTCGCGACCCACCCGGCGGGATGATGTCGAAATTGGCGGCGAGCTTCTGGTTTAGGCGGACGACGCTCTTCTCTTCATCCTGGCCCACGTAGAAACGCACGATTGCCAGCGACATGCCCGGGCTGGAAGTTGAGTAGATATACTCGACGCCGGGGATCTCCCACAACAGCTTCTCCATCGGCTTGGTGACGCGTTCTTCGACTTCGTGCGCCGAGGCGCCGGGCATTTGTACGAAGACGTCGATCATCGGCACGATGATTTGCGGCTCTTCTTCGCGCGGCAGTTTCCATACGGCGAAGCCGCCGAGCAGCAGCGCGCTGACGATGATCAACGGGGTCAGCTTGGACGCAATCCATGCCTCGGCAAATCGCCCGGCCGGCCCGAGACGGCGCGCCCCGGAGGGTACCCCGCTCATTGCCGGACCTCCACGCGGGCGCCGTCCGCCAGGCCCGAAGGCACCGGGCTTACCAGTTTCTCTCCCTCGCTCAACCCCGAGAGCACCTCGATGGCGGCCTGCCCGCGCTCGCCGGCGGTCACCAGTCGCGTGCGTGCGAAGCCGTCTTCAATCGCGAAAACCGATTGCAGTTGCCCGCGTTCCACCATGGCCTGTGGCGGAATCGTCACCACCTTGCGAGCACCCATGGAGAACCAGGCGCGTCCGAACATGCCGGACCGCAGATTCGGCACGACAGGCAGATCGATCTTCACGATGTAAGCGCGAGAAGCCGCATCCACGGCAGGCACAATCTCCGACACGTGGGCACTGAGCCGGCGGTCCAACGATTCCAGTGCGACGTCGACGGTCTGCCCGGTCTTCACGAACGGAAGCCGGGATTCGTCCACCGATGCCTCCAGGCGATAGGCGCCTTCGCGCTCGATCGTGAGAAGAGGAGCGCCGGGAGCGGCCAGATTTCCCGGTTCCACGGATTTCGCTGTTACCACGCCCGAAAATGGCGCCGAGATCCGCGCATAGTCGCGCACGATACTGGCGGCGCGGATTTCCTGCTGCACCTCGGCCCGTTTGGAATCGAGTTGGGCGCGCTTCGACCGGGCCATCTCGTATGCGGCCTGGGCCGATTTGAGGCGCGCCGAAGATTCATCGAACTCCTGGTTCGAGATCGACTTCTTGGCGGCGAGTTCTTCCATGCGCTTAAATGTACTCTGCGCCAGGTCCAGGTTGGCTTTGGCGCCCGCCACACCGTTGTCGGCTTCAGGGATGGCGCTCACAACCTCTGCGTCAGCAGCCTCGGCGCGGCGCACATTGGTGTCCAGATCCTGCGAATCCAGCGTGACCAGAAGTTGGCCCTCGCGAACGCGATCACCCACCTGAACGGTGACCTGTCGCACGTACGCCACGAGCTTGCTCGAAAGCACCGCGGTCGTGCGGGCACGAACGGTTCCGGTGGCCTCGTACACATTGGGCCACTGTTGGATGCTGACCGTTGCCGTCTGGACCGGAATTGCCGGAGCGTTAGCAGCCTTGGGGTGAGGCTCGCTGCCGCCGCAACCGCTCAACATGGCAGCCGAAGCAAGAATCGGGACAAAAATGAATCGCATTAGTTCAATACCTCCGAGTCGGCCGAGAGCCGCCCTGCGGCCAGATCCAACAGAGTGGCGGCGATGCGTTGGTCATGCACCGCTGCCAGGTAGCGGGTTCGGCTTTCCAGTACCGCGGTTTCGTTTCGCAAAAGGTCCGTGACGTTGCTCATGCCGGATTCGTAACGATTCTGCGTGATCCGCAGACTCTCCTCGGCTTCGGCCACCGCCGCTTTTGCCACGTCGATCCGTTCCCGCGCCGCCCGTAGATCGGCCCAGGCGCGGCGCATCTCCAGGCGCACCGCGGAATCCATGCGCTGCTCGTCGGCGTGGGCACGTTCCAACCAATCGGTCGATTCTTCGATACGGTTCTTGTCGGCCATGCCGTTGAACAGATTCCAGTGCAATCCAACGGAGGCCAGCCAGTTGGCGCCTCCCTTATTGTTGAACTG
>Ga0187864_10002777_pt1 | contig 14863 bp, 18 predicted proteins | sample June2016WEW_11_4_FD_132985 | JGI IMG/M metagenome (GOLD analysis project Ga0187864, IMG submission 132985) | Peatland microbial communities from SPRUCE experiment site at the Marcell Experimental Forest, Minnesota, USA - June2016WEW_11_40 | ecosystem: Environmental > Terrestrial > Soil >... | reverse complement strand
GGCCCTGAAGATCATACTGGCCCACCTGGGAGGCGGTATCTGTTTCTACGAGCTGATGCCCGAGGTCCGGAAGGCCTTTTCCCTGGTCTACTACGACCTCGCCGCCTCCCCTTTCCTTTACTCGGATGACCTGTATCGTTTTGCCGCGGCGTTTCTGCCGGACAAAGTGCTCTTCGGCTCCGATTACCCCCTCCTCACCCTGAGCCGCTACAAGCCCCGGATCGACGGGCTCGGAGACGAGGTGAAGGAGAAGTTCCTGTGGGGTAACGGGAGGCGCCTTTTTGGTGGTTGACTGGGACAAACGGTACCGGGAGGGCTTCTATGTCGAGCCATACGGGGCGCACGGCCTCGTCGAACGGTTTTCCCCCTTGATACCCCGCGGCAAGCCGGTAATCGACATTGCCATGGGCCAGGGCCGGGACCTCCTTTTCCTGGCTCGGAAAGGATTCCCTGTCTACGGTCTCGAAAGGTCCACCGAGGCGATCAAGCTCGCCGCTCAGGCCGCGCAGGAGGAGCACAGGGAACTCACGATGGTTCAGGGCGATGCACACTCCCTTCCTTTTAAGCCCGCCGCCGCGGGATGCGTGCTTGTCTTCTACTTTCTCGTGAAAGAAATCATGGCCGACCTGACCGGGCTCCTCATACCCGGCGGCCTGCTCCTGTACGAGACGTTTCTGAAACGCCAGAACGTCATCGACAGGCCAAGGAACCCCGACTACCTGCTGGACGACGGCGAGTTGCCGGGCTATTTCCGCGACCTGGACCTCTTGTTTTATGAAGAGGGGGTTTTCACCGTCAGGGGGAAGCAGCGCGCTCTGGCGCGGTATGCGGGGAGGAAGCGATGATTGTCGAATGGAACCCGGCAAGGCCCAAAAAGAAGACAACCGCCCTCATCAAGGAGAGTCTGGAAAACGGCGCTATCATCAGCTACCCGACCGACACCTTCTACGGCCTGGGATGCGACCTGTTCAATATCAAAGCCATAAAGACCCTCTATGCCATGCGGGGGCTCAGCGAAAAAAGACCGCTGAGCATCATTTTCAAAGACATCAAGGACATAAGCGACTACGCCGTCCTTACCGATTTCGCCTTCCATATCCTGAAGAGCACGCTGCCCGGCGCCTATACGTTTATCTTGAAGGCAAAAAGGATAGTGCCGAGGCTCCTCATGACGCCAAAGAAGGAGCTTGGGGTCAGGATGCCCGACCACGAGATTCCCCGGGGGCTCGTCAATTTGCTGGGAAGGCCCATACTCAATACCACGGCAAAATCGGCCCGGCAGGAATACATATCCGACCCGAGGGAGATCGAGCGGTATTTCAAGACCCGGGTATCGTTCGTGATCGACGGCGGGCTCATCAGGGGCGAGCCGTCTACCGTCATAAGCCTCGTCGACGACAGGGTGCAGCTCCTGAGGGAAGGCAAAGGGCCGCTTACAAATCTTCTTCGGGGCTAGTCTCGTCGCCCGCGAGGGCCTCTTCCATCTCCCCTTCGAACCCTTCGCCCAGCTCGTCACGGAACTCGCTGCCCATTCTCTTCATCAGCTTTTCCATGGACCGCGGGTCGTTCTCATCGAGGTCGCCCAGCGTGCCGGGGTCGAGAAGGCTCTCCATCCTTTTCTCTTCGCTCCTCAGAACGGCAACCCGGGAGAGCACCCTTTTCACGGCCGGCGACTTGCAGTGCTTGCAGTAAGGCTCGACTGCCTCGTTCACCCGGAGGAGCAGAAAGGACGATCTTTTTTTACAGGCATCACAATAGTATTCGTAAATGGGCATGCTAGAAGTTTATTTTTTTCGGTGTGATTTGTAAAGGCTTTACGCTATATTCTAATAAATCACGGAGAGCATTCGGCAACGGCGGAGATTTCTTTCCGGAGCAGCCCTACAACGCCGATCACGTCGAATTTGACGGCGATATGGCCAAAATAGCCCATTGGGTTTATATTAGTAGCAAAATGTGGGACGACGGCAGTATGGTTATCGCGAAAGGGATGGGGAACTACGAGACTATTTCCGAATTCGACCACGAGCGGCCGGTCGTCTACGTGCTGAAGGTCAAGTGCAGGACCGTAGCCGAGACGCTGGGACGAGAGGTCGGCACGTATATCGCTATTGCAGGTGGTGATCATGGCTAAGAAAGACTATTACGAAATCCTCGGTGTACAGAAAACAGCGTCGGAAGAGGACGTGAAAAAAGCCTACCGAAAGCTGGCCCTTAAGTATCACCCGGACAGGAACCCCGGGAACAAGCAGGCAGAAGAGCAGTTCAAGGGAATAAATGAGGCCTACGCGGTCCTGAGCGACAAGGAAAAACGGAAGGAATACGATACGTACGGCATGGGCGGGTTCCAGCAGAGATACACGCAGGAAGACATTTACCGGGGTTTCAACATAGGCGACCTCTACAAGGACCTCGGCTTCGGCACGGGCGACATTTTCAGCATGATCTTCGGCAGACAGCCCACGGAAGCAGGCGCCGGAAGGGAAACCGGAAGGGCGGGCAGACGCGTGCACGACTACGGTGATTTCGTCACCAGAGAACGGACGGCGGCCGGCGAGCTCGACCTGAATTACGAGCTGGAAATACCCTTTATGGATGCCATGAGGGGAGCGGAAAAGGTCCTTTCCTTCACCAGCGCGCGGGGCTCGGAAGAGATCAAGGTGAAGATCCCGAAAGGTATCGATACCGGCCAGAAATTGAGACTCCACGGCAAGGGGAGCAAGGACCCGTACACGGGCAGGACCGGCGACCTGTACGTGACCGTAAAGGTCGCGGAACATCCCGTATTCAGGAGGGTGGGGAATGACCTCTCTGTGAAAGTGGAGGTGAAACCGACCGACGCCTTTCTCGGGGGGAGTGTGGAGGTGCCGACCATAGACGGGCCGAAGCAGATCAAAATCCCCGCCGGTATGCGAAGCAATTCCAGGGTACGTCTCAAAGGCCTCGGCGTGCCGCACATGGGCAGGCAGGCGAGCGGCGACGAGTATGTCGAGGTGGCCATAGAGGTACCACGCAAGCTCACGGACAGACAGAAATCGCTCCTCGAAGAGCTGAGACAAGAAGGTCTTTAGTGCGCAGTTTATTTTGTCTCCCTCGATGACTATATTACCGGTATCAGGTAGGCGCAACTCCAAGGGGGTATCAATGCCGCATGCGCGCCTCGGCCTCGCTGCAATTCTCGTCCTGCTCGCGTTCGTGTGCTGTGCGGAGGCGGTCGGCCTGTCCGCCGATATGATCACGAGAGACGGGGAGCACGCACAGACGGGGAAACTCTACGTGAAAGGAAACAAGTACCGCATAGAGTCGAAGGACGGCTCGGACTACGCGATCATCAGACACGACAAGAACAAGTCATGGATCGCTATGCCGCCGAATGGAGGGGAAGTGAGCAATACCCGATAGAAGGACGTGCAGATAGGTGGAAGGGCAGGCCGCTTTTGGACCTGCCCTTTTTCTTTAGAGCTTGACCACGTTTGCAGCTTTCGGGCCTTTGGGGCTGTCGACTATATCAAAACTGACCGCCTGACCCTCGGACAAGGATTTGAACCCCTCGTCCTGGATGGCACTATAATGACAAAAGACATCTCCGCCGTCCTCTTTCTCGATGAATCCAAAACCCTTCGATGCGTTGAACCACTTCACCGTTCCTTTTGCCATATCTAAAAAACCTCCTCATGAAAAATGGAAAGCCCGGACCATGCCAAAAAAGCCGTAATGCCGTTTCACGCATTGCGGCACCCGGTCCAACACGTCCGAAACTTCAGATAGTATGATGTCACAGAATAGAATAAAGATCAAATAATTTTCAACACACCCTCACAGGCTCTTGATGAAGCGAAGAATTGTCTTGACAAAACCCATATTACAGAGTATAACACACATAGGCATAGGCACATAGGCACTGAAAAAGCCAAACTATCCGCAAGGATAGGACGGAAAGCGCCGGGTCTTGCATCGTAGATACTGCCTCCTGTTGCGAGATCGCCGGGGCCGCCAGACAGCCCAAGAAAACCGGAAGGGGTTTCTTGCATGGACGCGTTGGCGGTCGGGACAACCGGTATTGTTATTCGTGGGGAAAGGCGTTCGCCTCTCAGGCCCCTTAACGCCATCCCCGCCATATGGACAAGACTTGAGGTAGTTGAGGTACCGGCTGCGTCGATGACGAGCATCGCCCGGCGCCCACGAGTCACTGAAGCCCTGAAACCGGATGCCGGCCTGAATGAACCCCTCAGGACCATGGCGATAGCAGCGTACCGGCGCACCATGACCGCGCCGACTCCAGGGGCAAAAGGCGCTCTCCTCATCGACACATATCTCTAGAAACATACCTCGTGTTTGCATCCTTTCTCCCCTCTCATCCCTCGGGTGCACGGGGGCATGTTCTTTCTTTTTATTGCCCAACGCTGTCCGCACCCGGGAGCCTTGACAGAAGAAGACTCTATCCGTCAGGAATTGGCGACGAACTAGTGTACTGTCTCAATAACGGCTTTACAATTGTCTGCCCGCCGTCATTCACGGGAACAAACGTCACAACATGTAAAGACTTCTTTGAGACACTACATTAGTATACCTCATTTTATCGGCATGCCCTGGTGATTTCCCGGTCGGCTTCTCCCCGGAATCCCGGTCCGAACTGCCGGCAACTTCAGTAATGATTACAGCCGCAAATAATGTTGTGGGAATTCATGTCCTGTGATATACATGTGATAGTCACCATGAAGACCGGAAAAGTCATAATTTAATGGGATCTCCCTCAAGTGTACTAATTCCCCCGGGCACGCCCGGGAGCGCAGTCTTGATTCGAATCTTTACCGGAGGCGCACATGCTTAAGAGGATAAGAATCGATGGATATAAGTCGTTGATGGGAGTTGACGTGAGCCTGAAGCCGCTTACCGTTCTTTTCGGCCCAAACGCTGCCGGCAAGAGCAACTTTCTGGACGCGCTGCAGTTGCTCTCAAGAATTGCCACCAGCCGGACCCTGAAAGATGCCTTTGACCCACCTTACCGGGGCAAACCCCTGGAGTCTTTCACTTTCCCCGAAACGGGCATCAAGGGATTACTCGCCATGGAGACCGCATCATTCACTATGGAGGCCGATATAGAGCTGTCGACGACGGTGATGAACGCCGTGAATAAGCAAATACGGGAGATGAAGAACACCAGGGTATCCGACGACTCCCCGGAGCCCGCAGAAAAGCCGCAGTCCTTTGTGCGGGAGAGATACCTTCGATACCGCATAGAGATCGAGATTATGCCCAAGTCGGGTTTTCTCCGCGTAGCCGATGAGTATCTGACGGCCCTCAACAAGCAGGGAGAGACCAGCGTACAGCGAGGCCCCTTCCTCGAGAAGGTGCAAAACCGGCTTCACCTGAGGATGGAAGGTCAGGCTCACCCGACCTACTATGACCGTTACCTCGATCACAGTGTACTCTCCATGCCACTCTACCCGCCTCACTATCCTCACCTGGTCGCACTCCATCAGGAATTATCCAGTTGGTTCTTTTTCTACTTTGAGCCGAGGGAGCACATGCGGGCGCCCAATCCCGTGAAAGAAGTGCGCCACATCGGTCTCATGGGTGAAGAGCTGGCAGCTTTTCTCAACACTCTCCGCGCCCTGGACGACCCCCAATTCAAGGCCGTCGAGAAGGCCCTCCACACAATCATGCCGAACGTTACCGGTATCGATGTGGGAGTCAACGAGTTGGGGGAGGTTGAGCTCAAACTCCTGGAAGGCAGGACCCCGATTCCTGCGCGCGTTCTATCGGAAGGGGCGTTGCGTGTGCTCGGTCTGCTGGCTTTAGGGGGTGCAAAGGACCCGCCTGCCCTGCTCGGTTTTGAAGAGCCGGAGAACGGGATTCACCCGCGACGGATCCGGATGGTGTCGGATATTCTTAAGACCAGGACTTCGACAGGTGACACCCAATTCATTGTAACTACCCATTCGCCCATCTTGCCCGACATGATACCCGACATCGATCTGTACGTCTGCCGTAAGGATAGGGGTCATACGGTAATAGAACCCTTTTCCGCGTGGGGGCCTCTCGGTAAGCGGAGGGCTGTAGAAGAAGCGCTTGATGCCGAAGAGATAACGCCTGTGTCTGAACGTATTATGCGCGGTGATTTCGATGCGTAGGGTTGTCCTGTTTGCCGAAGATTACGGACACGAAGAGTTTATCCGCTCTCTGGTTACAAGGCTTGCCCGAGAGAGCGGCATCGAAATCGAATTCGTGAGCCGCAGCGTGCGGGGAGGGCACGCGACGACAATCGCCGAATTCAAGAAGTTCCTCGATGACCTGGAACGCGACAAGGAGGCGCCTCAGGACCTTCTTATCGTGGCCACAGATGCCAACTGCAGCCGCTACGCGAAACGAAAGAAGGAGGTAGACGGGGCGAGCAGCAACTATCAGGGGTTCATACTCAGCGCCATCCCTGACCCGCATATCGAGCGGTGGCTTCTCATCGATTCTTCGGCATTCAAGGCAGTGCTCGGCAAAGGATGCCATGCGCCCGATCAAAAGTGTGACCGCGACCGTTATAAGGACCTCCTGAGACAAGCCATGAAAAATGCGGGGATTATTCCGCCTCTTGGTGGCCTGGAATATACCGAGGATTTAGTAAACGCCATGGATCTGGAGCACGTAGAACAAGCCGATCCGTCTTTGGGCAGATTTCTCAAGGAGTTGAGGAACAAAATGAAGCAATGGGCTTCCGAATGACGTACGCCAAGGGGCTTATCGAGGCAGATCTGCCGAGTCTATGATGAGCGTAGTCTATAAGGCGTACGGCGCAATCGCCGTCCAGATCAGCGCCAGCACCCGACTCTGATGACGATCCTGCGGCAGCTATCCCACACTGCTTTGGAGGCTGTTCGGCATAAGTTGTTTGCGGCTGTCCCTGATGCTCCCCGGCTGCGAACATGGAGTGACGTCGCAGCCGGGGAGCTGCTCCTCGTCCTGTCCCCTTCTACTGTTGCGGAGGGGGGGGCGGCGGCCCATAAGCGGGGGGCGGCGGGCCATACGCGGAAGGCGGTGGGCCATAAGCGGGAGGTGGCGGCCCATAGCCGGGCGGAGGCCCATAGGCTCGCACCGGCCGGGCACCGGGGATCTGGTTTCCCTTCGCATACATGCATTGCTGATAGGCCATGTCGTAGCGCCTCTGGAGCTGATACCCGGAAGAAGCGGCCGGACCGCTCGCCATAGCGGTTCCGGTGAGGAGGCCGGCCCCCGCACCGATTGCGGCGCCGGCGCCCGCGTGGCCCGAGGCAGAGCCGATCAGCGCACCCAGCCCGGCGCCTGCCAGCGTTCCCACTGCGGCGCCGGTGGCGAGGTTCTGATTGGCGCTTTGGCTTGGCGACGCTCCTCCTATCTGCTGCTCGGCCCATTGCCTGCACGCATAGTCATCAGCCTGGAATACCTCAAAAGGCTTTCCAGGGCCGGGCATGGCAGCGACGGTCGGGCCGGTGGGCATCGTTGCGCATCCCCCGAGCAGGGCCAGAGCTAAAAATATGAGAACACCTCGTGTCAGGTTCATTGTACCGCTCCCCCTTCTTTTCCCTGCGGTGCCGGCGGCGTCGGAAGCACTTTCATCCACCCGCTCGGGCAGCTTGCGACGTACGGATAATAACCTTGCGGCTCCTTGCAGTAGTACCAGTACTCCTGTTGCGGCTCGGCGTAGACCTGAGACTGGGGAGGCTGGGCATAGGCATCGGGGTAAGGAGATGCATAGGGGTAAGGATAACCGTAAGGGTGACCATAGCGGTAAGGGTAGGCATAGTAGGGGTAGGCAAGGGCGGCGCCGAAGGCGGCCCCTCCCCAAAAAGCGCCGGGGCCCCAGCCGCCTCTCCAGCCGCCCCCCCAGCCCCAGCCGCCCCTCGTATGGCCGGGCGTGGGTACGGCGAGGCATAAGACCACCACCGCGAGTATAACAAAGACGATCCATTTTTTCATGCGGTCCTCCTTCGGCGGCTTCGTAAACGCGGCACCAGGGACGGGACGCGTACGTTCCGCGCCTCCCGCCATACCCGCCTTCCGCCTGTTGTAAGCCAAGAGCGCGTGTATCCCATCGCGTTTAGTGTTTCATGGGTGCCGGCGGCTCGGGCGGGAGCCCTTTGCCCATCGGTCCCCAGAGGTGATTGGGGCCGCGGTGATGCCCCCAGTGGTGATGGTGACCGTGGTGATATCCATGGCCGCGGTCGAGCATCTCGATCTGCGCCGGTGTGAGGACTTTTCTCCATTCGACCTTCATCTCGGCCTTCCTGTCCATGAGCTTGAGCTTCAGGTTGTTCAGCTCCTTCTCCTTCGCGAGAAGGGTTGCGTCATCCGTCTTGGGATTGGTGAAGAGCTTCTGTACCTCGATCCTCTTGATGCGGATGTCATACTTGAGGTCGTGGACATCAGCCCAGAAACTCTTCCTGATCTGCATCATCTTTTCCCTCTGTTCCTGGGTAAGGTTGAGGAAGGACCCACACCGGTGCTGCGGATGGACCCACTGATGGGGTGCACAGGGGCCGGGGGGAGCCGAACCCGGGTCGGGCGGCGCTGCGACTGCAACTACCGCCCAACCGACCAGAACCAACGCGAGAGCGATTACATAGAGCTTTTTCATGGTACCTCCTTTTTTTTGTGGCCCGTACAGGCCCTCGATGCCACTCATGCTTATACGGGATAAGTCGCTGGAACCTGTCAAAAGGTTACATAAGGGTGGACAACTTTTATTTCGGGCCGTGGAAAAGCCGAATTGATTACGACATGATGAAAATCGTCGATATACAGGAAAGGGCAGAAAATGGGGGTCCCGCCGCAAGCAGCGGGGAATGTACCCGAAGGGATTCAGCGTGCCATGGGCCTGCAGATACTGAAAAGCCGGGAAGGGACGTCCTGTGAAAGTATTGACTATCAGACCTCATCACGGCATACTTGTCGCCGTGAGTGACGATGGGCACATTCGTGGCTTGAACCATTTATGGAGGGTTTATGAAAAAGACGTTGGCTTTGGTGTTTCTTTGCGTGATTATAGGCGGCGCCCTTTGGGCTAACCCCTGCGCTTCCCGGGACTACGATACCCGGAACGGGGCCGTGCTCGGGGCTATCGGCGGCGACACGGCGGGCACATTACCGGGAGCTGCAGGTGGTGCGCTTGTAGGCGCTACAGCGGCAAATGTGGTGGAGCAGACGGACACGGCCGTGAGGCTCGCCCAGGCCCAGCCTCCCGGTGCTCAGGGATATGGCCCACCGCCTCCCGGTGCTCAGGGATATGGCCCACCGCCTCCCGGTGCTCAGGGATATGGCCCACCGCCTCCGGAAGAGGCCCCGCCGCCATATGCATTCGCCGCTCCCCCTGATGTGGTTCCCATACCGGGAACGTATGCCTACTTCGTTCCTGGTATGGGTGCCGACATCCTCTTTTACGGAGGCTACTGGTACCGACCCTTCAGAGGTCGCTGGTACGGGGCCCCATCTTACAATGGGCCATGGATGTACGTGCCCGGTCCAAGAGTTCCCCGCGTCTTACTCTCACTGCCGCCGGGCTGGCGCAGGGTTCCGCCCGGTTACCGCCCCATACCCCACGCGGAGCTGAACAGGAACTGGCAGAGGTGGCAGCGGGAAAAGCACTGGGAGGGACACCGGTAGGAAAAGTGGCTTGGAGCTGTATGACCTCGATCTGCACCCGCGCAAGCCCCTTATGATAGAATCCCAGCAGTCTTGCTGCCCTTGCGCTGACGTCAAGGATACGCTCGCCCGATGACGGATTGCGGTCGCTCGGGAAAGGACCCCGGTCGTTTACCCTGAGGATGACGGAATGGCCGTTCTCGAGATTAGTGACTTTCACGTGGGTCGGAAGGGGCAGGTACTTATGGGCGGCCGTCAAGCCTTCTGGATCAAAAGCCTCCCCGTTGGCCGTCATATGGCCGTACTTATTCCGGGAAGTCTCGTATCCGTACCAGGAAGCAGTGCCTGTTGCACGATAGGTCTTTGCCTCCTCGATCGACATGGGATAGTACGTCTTCCCCTTGACCGTGTAAGGCGAGGTCTTCACGCGCCCCTGCCTGATGGCCTCCTTCGGGGGAAGCCCATCGATCGTCGAAATGCCGCTGGTGAGGGGCCACTCAAGGGGGGCTTTTACCGCCTTGAAAGTGAATTTCCCGATACGGTACATCACTTTCGTCGTGCCGGCGGTGAGCTCATAGCTTCCCTCTACCACATAGGCTGCGGTCTTCACCGCACCCTTGGTTATGTGGTAAGGGAACTCGACGATGGTACACGCCGCGATAGAGAGGCACGCGGCTGTAAGGAAGCAGCCCTTAACCAGGCCGGCCCGGAGAAAGAGTCCCATCATCACAATAGAAGGAGTCTACTTCTCATCGGTCCATTTGGGCAATAGACAAATTGGCCCCACCCTTCACCGCACCGATACTCCGGCCAGTGCTGCACCTTCGTCTTCTCGCCCTCGTTTTTTTCGTACCGGTTCCGTGGAACCGACCGAACACGCCGAACGAATCGCATCGATGCCGACCTTGTCGGGCGTCATGTAAAGTTTCCACTATTCTCGTCTCCCTGTCAAAGCGACAACCAAGGGTGACAAGGAGAAGTGATAACCAGGCATGACAACCAAGGGTGACAAAAGACATAAGCTCTTCACTTCTTGAAAAACATATGCTCGATGCTCCGCCGGCATGCCCCGGTGATTTGAGGAACGGGGGTATGATCTCCTGGAGAAATTGCAAAGGGCAAGTTATTTACTCGTCCCCTTCTCCCGACCTGATGTCGCTCCCTAAGCTGTTTGTACCGTAACAGACATATGGCCATATTGCCCCTTGCTGCGCTCTGAAGCCGGCTTGACGGTCAACTCCGCATCTTGCCCGAGTACCGTCAGGAACTCCATCAAACGACCTACCGATACCGAGACAGGGCGGCAACGCATAAGCGTAGATATTTGTGCCTGTGATGTGCCTAACACTTTCGCAGCCTCAGCCTGGGTCACCTCAACTCTTCTCCGACGTTGAAGAAACGGCCGACGCCGTTCATATAGAGCTTACCACCTTGAGATCGCTAAAATAGGTTTTGTACACTCCCAGGTCGCGCGAAATAATGCAGTCTGCGTGCGTCAAGGCGTGGGCGCCTATGAGGAAATCGGCCAGAACGTGGAGACGTCTGGTAAAGGCAGTACCGCACGTAGGGCACGTCGCTTCAAAGGTTTTACCACATCCGGCACAGGATACACGGTTCTTGCCACCCTTGGCTGTATACGTCGCCCATCTCGCACCCGCAATATAGAGTGATTTTTCGTTTGAATGGACCAGGCGCATCCCGGTCTCGGAGAGGAAAGCCTTCAATTCCTTTTCCGATGGAAAAAGCCCCGCAAGCTCGGCAAGCACTACCTCGCAGAGTATGAGCTGCCCGCGTGAGAGGTGCCGCTCCAGAAGGGTCTTCGAAGAATTGGCGAATGGCTCGTCCGGTATGAGAATATCCAGGATAATGTTCGTGTCAACGGCTGTTATCATGACCCCGCGCCTCTTTCACAAGGTCGTCGCTCCGTTTACCCTTGAGGTGTGTGAGCGTGCCCATCCATTTGTCAAAGGGCGATGTGGTCAGAACTTTTGTCATGACAAGCAGGCCGTCCTTCTCTTCGAACCCTACAGCTTCACCCGGCCGGACCCCCAGCTTCTCCCTCACTTTCTTGGGGATTGTTACCTGGCCCTTCGACGTGACCTTTGCAGTTATCATGATGCACCTCTTGGTAAGGGATTATCATCCTTACATCCAGTGTAAGGAATTACTGCATCCTTGTCAAGATTTATGAAGGTCCGGAAGCCCGGCGTAGCAGCTCTTCGAAACTGTAGTTCACGCTAGTCACCCCGAAATCGGGCTCACGGTGAAAGGGCTGCACATAAAATTACCACAAAGCAAGGAGTCTCACATTCGTGAACTCGCGCCCTTGAAAGCCGGCAACAATTCAGAGGACATGCATGCGGCCGGCCGTTCTGACTTTTGTTCGCTCATAATTCTATTGACATGATCTATTCTTTTCTGAATCAGAGCCGACCTTCCTATGTCTTCTCTATGGCGTACAGGACCTTCCACCTTGCTCGCCGCATCTTCAGCAATCCGCTCTGCCTCTGGAATATTGTCTCCAATGCCAACAAATGCTAAGGCTCGTGATCCTGTTAAACGAAGAATTCCATCCTTCTCATCAACCGCAGCATAATACACCTTCAGCTTGTCGCTTGACACTGGGACATTATCTACATAAATACGCTCCCCTTTCTCAGGATTGCTCGGATAGCCTTTCGGCACAATATACTTGCAGACGGTAGCCTTCTTCTCGAATGAGATTGTAAGGCGATCAAGTGTACCATTGATTATGGCCAAGCATACGTCAATAAAATCAGTTTTCAACAAGGGGAGGACATTCATTACTTCGGGGTCTCCGAAACGGGCATTATACTCTACGAGCTTTAATCCCTTCTTGGTGACCATGAACCCACCATACAAAATCCCTTTAAATCCCTGTTCAAATTCGGCCAAGAGGGCTTGTGCAACAGCATCGTTTATCCTGCTCGCCTGCTGTATGTAATCCTTTGACAAAAACGGCAGGCTGTGATCTTCGCACGAATAAGACCCCATACCGCCCGTATTTGGTCCTTCGTCTCCATCGTAAGCTCGCTTGTGATCTTGAACGGCCGGGGTATCCACAACGTGCTGGCCGTCACAAAACGATTGAAGACTGAACTCCTCTCCGTCAAGCCTTTCCTCGATTATCACCGGTCCCTGGCTGCGACTGAAAAGGGAAGTGCAATAGTCCATGGCTTCATCCAGAGAATGAAGGTGTTCGCCATAAACCATTACGCCCTTTCCTCCGGTCAAACCATCAGGTTTAACCACAAATTGATCCAGTTCACGCATATAGGCCCTGATACCTTCGGGGTCAGGGCTTCGGAAGATTTTGTGCTCAGGGTTGCCGGGAATGCCATATTCCGAGAGAAGCTCACGGGCGAACGATTTGCTCCACTCGATTTGAGCAAGTTGCTGCAGGGGGCCTACGCACGGGATACCTTCTTGTATCAACCTATCCACGACACCCTTTGCCAAGGGTTCCTCGGGACTTATCACCACAAAGTCTGGCTTGATTTCACGGGCATGTTTCAGCACTTCCTCGACGTTACTTGTGTCGCACGGCCGCACCTCCGATTTTTTCAAAAACCCGGGATTGTTAACTTCAGAGAGAGCGTACAACTCGTTTGCGTGTGAGCTTTTGTCCAAGGCTTCAAGAATGCAATCGAGTCTCGCTTCCTTTCCCATGGTAAGGATTCTCATGGGCTCCTCCTTAAGGATGATTTTTTGCCGGCAGGGTACAGCATGTTCCCGCGTGTCATGTTTCCATCAATTGCATTATGGGAAAACTGCAATGAATACCATGAGTTAGCAGTTTTCCTCAAATCCGTTAGAAACAGACAGTATTTTACCTAACTTTTTTCAAGGAATAAAGGCAATTTGCTCTCCCGTGAGTCTTTTCGATCCTGCTGCTTGCGCCGCCGATATTCTGTCAGTTCTGCCTTGGCTCTTTCCATGTAGTCAAGAGGGAAATAGGCTATGGTACGCGCGCCGTGATCGATCTGCGGAGGTTCCGAAATAATGCGTTTATCAATCCATCCCCGCACCGTCTTCTCAGATACCTTGAAGATCGATGCCGCTTCGGCAATAGTGGGGAAATCCTTTCCGTCTATCCTGATCATCCTTTCCACTCCTACCGTTAGTATAATCACTAACGGTTGTCCCTGTCATTACCTTCCGTACCCTACCTACTATCACAGAAGTAGGAACCATGTCAACAAAAACTTTTCGTGAAACGGAATTCTGAACCGAATCAAAAACCCCTTGAGCAGTACGAGCACAAAGACAAGGAGAGGCTCAACAACCCGCCTGTCGGTCTTGTAGACGCCCATACCGATAACGGCGGGCAGAGAAAGCAGACCTATGCCTATGACCCGCACCTCGACCCGGAGTTACAGTGGGCAGGCAAGGCCGAGCACACAAGCTTCGATGTGCCGACCGTGAGCCTCCACGTCCATGAACGTATCGACCCGCGCCGGATCATCGAGGTCGTGAGGAAAGAAGCTGAAACGGGCGGGTAAATGTCGCTTTTCGAGGTAGATAAGAAACCGCTCCGCGAGGCTATAGAGTTTTACAAGCACAAGGAGAACTGGACGAACCGGCTCATCGCCGGTGACAGCCTTCTCGTGATGAACAGCCTGCTTGAGAAAGAAGGCATGGGCGGCAAGGTGCAGATGGTCTATATCGACCCGCCCTACGGCATCAAATACGGCTCTAATTTTCAGCCCTTTGTGAACAAGCGGGACGTGAAGGACGGGAAAGACGAAGACCTTACCGCCGAACCGGAGATGATCAAGGCCTTCCGGGACACCTGGGAACTCGGTATCCACAGCTATCTTGCTTATCTGAGGGACCGGCTGCCGAGTAAAGTTGGTTATTTAGTTATGGATGTCCCCGTGGGACGGCCCCATATATGAAAAAAGGGCAGCTTAGAGAGTATAGTGCCGGCTTTAAATAATACGTGAAGCCGTGAAGGACAGGAAGCAGTGAGGGAAACGGAATGAACGGAACTACGTCCCGGTAGCCCGGTAGCCCCCCCGGAAGGTTTGAATCCGGGGGTAAAAACCGGGGTCCAGAACCCTTAAATTCCCTCGAAAAGGTCCTTTTCCGGCGTTTTTTGCTGCTGTTTACCCCCTTTTTACCCTTTTCAGCACGGATTGTTCACTCAGCGTCTCACCACCCCTTTGCTGATTCCCTTCTCTCGCAAGCCTTTCCGAAGAGGGGTTTACGATTGTGTACGAAAGTTTACGGT
>Ga0187864_10002762_pt1 | contig 14915 bp, 11 predicted proteins | sample June2016WEW_11_4_FD_132985 | JGI IMG/M metagenome (GOLD analysis project Ga0187864, IMG submission 132985) | Peatland microbial communities from SPRUCE experiment site at the Marcell Experimental Forest, Minnesota, USA - June2016WEW_11_40 | ecosystem: Environmental > Terrestrial > Soil >... | reverse complement strand
TGGCCGACGAACAGCACGTAAAGGTCGGAGAAATTGTATTCCTTGATGACAAAATAGTTCTTGGTGGCGAGGAAGGCCGGCCCATAAAGCCCCGCCGGCTGCAGCAATGACGCCGGCTCGGCGCGCTCCGCCGGCGACAGCGTGCCGCCGGTGTAGGCACCACGGCGACCGACCGCGCTCGGAAGGGCAGGAAACAATTGTCGGGACAAACGCGCGCCGGGTTTAGCTATCGTGTTGGGAACAGTGACTGTATCTTCGCTTTCATTGCAGGGCTCAAGCTCTTCACCAGCTCCGCATTGTACGAACCGTTAGGCATTGGCTTTATGGTTGGATCATTCGTTGGATTGAAATCATATATATTGGCATTGACCAACTGCTGTGCCGCGACGGCATATTTACGCGATGTCGCAGCAGGCGTTCCATCTTTGACTGCCGGATCGACGTCGGTCGTAACGATTGAAATCGTATAGTCACTGTTGAGGTAAATCTCAAAAGTGCGGAACTGCTGGGGAAAATCCCTTAACGATGAAGTTTCAACGTGCCAGAAACCGTTTTCAGGAGCGTTGACCGGATCGGGCGATATGAATGCTTTAACGGCATTCAAATGACGATGCCCCGAGAGCCACATAATCAAATTTGGGTGGCTCTGAAGTTCAGCAATCAGATCCGGCAGCGTTACGGCATTTTGAGGGTCGGTCCACCAGCCCATTTCGGATCTGGGCGCAGTCACTTCGACGCCTATCGGTACATGGGCCGCGATGATCATGAGCTGACCGGCAGCATCGCCATCCGCAAGTTCTTTTTTCAGCCAGGCCCAACGTGCCCGGTCAAGAAATCCATGTCCGTGGATGTCGGCAGAGTTATCGTCTTCCCCTTGGGTATCGTCGAGCACGATAACCTTGGTTGGTATGGCTGATTTCGGCAGAAAGCTGTAACAGGCAAAGCCATTATTGGCGTCGGCCAAGTTGAAACCGTGACCGGCCGGATTTGAAGATGTTGTAAAAAATTCTTTCATCCACTCCGTTCTCAATAGTGAACGGCGGTCCGGATCGGCTGCAACCGTTGGTGGGCTCTTAAAGTCTGTGACAGGCCCTGCGTATTTGATGTCACCATAAGGAGTCGAGCCATCGAGCACGCCCATATAGTAAGTTTGGCCGTTTATTTGTTGAGGGTCGGCGAGGACGTCTCCTGCGACGAAGACTTGGTCGGTGATGTAGGACTGCCGAAGGTCGGCTCGAAGGTTATGGTCCACAGGGATTGAACCGATCCAGAAATGATCGTGGTTGCCAAGGGCCTGATACCAAGGAATCGTCTTATCAAGACCTGCTGCCTTGTAAGGTTTCTGATAATCGACGGTATCGGCTCCGAGGTGAGCACCGGAACTTGGCGTGATGATCCTGCCGTCAAGCACATCAATGTACCATCTCAGCTCGTTGTACTGTGTGCTGTTGCAGACATCTCCCAGAGAGATACCGAAATCAAACGGACCTTTCTTGTGAAGTGCGTTTATCGTCTGGACGGCTGCATCGAGAACATGCATCGTATACAGCATCATCCCTGAATATAGCGCCGCGCTAACTGGCAACGCCTTGTGCAAGCGTTGAAGATAGATCGCCTGATTAGGAGATTCTTTGTCGGTTATATGGACGTCGGTGATGGTAAAACACTTCAACAGCTTTTCTTTTTTTGTGACTGCTGAGCCGTCATAAAGGGCCGGCATGATATCGGCCCGCGTCACGGATTTGAGGGGGCCGCCAAACGTCCAGTTGCCGAATCCGTATTGCTGGTATTTTGCAATCTCATAAAGTTCAATCTTCACCGAAGGCGTTGGACCAGGCACGACCGTTCTCTGCAGCGTCGTGAAAACATCGGAGGCAATCGGGTATCCTCCTGGCTGACTTTGAAATGTCGCGCTGACCTTGCCGATAGCGAAGGTGGAAACAGCCAGTGCGCCGACACTCATCCCAAAACTGCGCCGTGAAATTTTGGTCATGGCCTAGCCTTCCAATTTTGCCCGATCTGCGATCGTGGCCGTCCCTATATTGGTCCCTATATTGCCATTGACGATATGAGTCGGCATTACTCGGATGATTGCCGATTTTAGGTGAATGGTAGCTATTTTCTCGATTGTTCGGGGCGATTACGGCGACCGGCGCCGCCGCATCCGGGTGTTACCCTGTTCCTCGTGCCGGCTTTAGGCCCTGCACGACGTGAATTCCAGCGCCGCAAAGGCGCTATTTTTTTGACCTGCACCACTAAGAAGCGCTCAGCGCGGTTCTTCGGCGCTTGAAACAGGTGAACGTTCACTGGCATGAAGCGCTTTCCGTTTACTTCGAGCCGGAAGGCTTCCGGATCGCGATGCAGAATTGCATCACGACTGCCCGCTCAGTCACCTTCGTCCTTCAGCACCATAAGAGTGTGATCCCCCGCTTCGATGAATGGTACGCGCCGTGGCAATCCCGCTTCGCAGGCAACCCGATCATGAGATGGGCGGTGCAGGCGCGAAACAAGATCGAGAAGCAGGGTGATCTCGAAACCCTGAGCCAGATGCGGGCCGAACTCATCGCTGCCTATGACGGCGAAGAAGGTCGTCGAGGCCGGGGGCAGCTTGCGCGACGTTCAAGAGCTGGCCGGGTTTCACCGGCTCTATCAAGACCTCGGCTTTACCGGCGCCAGCTCGCATTCAGGCCGCCGCAATTGTAGAAGGCCATAAAGAAATCTCCATGGCGCCCGTTCTCGAGGTCTGGGGCTAGCTCGATGTCTTGCGGCTTCACGAGGAGACCGAATGGGATGACTGGCTGAAAGATCACTACGGTCATACCCGCAAACGGGATGAGGCAATTTGAAACTTCCGGTTTGGGTCATTCGCGACCGGGCAGAGCCAGCAACAAGTCCGGCCATCTCGGTTACGCCCCAAAAGCGGAAGTAATTCAGAGCATTGGCATCATCATCGAAGCACTAGCCGCGGCCCAGTTGCAACGATTTCCAGACGCGAAATTAATCATCGATCGTTCGCCTCCATCCGCGCCAGCAGGGCGGCGGTCGGCCAGCAGTCGACCTTAAGACCATTGCGCCTCTGATAATCGCCGAGCGCGGCGCGCGTCTTCATCCCCGCTTTGCCGTCGATCTTGTCATGGTAATAACCGCGCGCGGTGAGGATTTGCTGCATGCGGTCGAGATCGCGGGTGGGGAGCTGGGCGACCTTGCCCCACGGCGTTTCGAACGGCCGCGGATCGGTCATGAGATCGCTGAGATGGCCGACGAAAAGAACGTAAAGGTCGGAGAAATTGTATTCCTTGATGACGAAATAGTTTTTGGTGGCGAGGAAGGCCGGGCCGTAAAGGCCGGCCGGCTGCAGCAGCGAAGCCGGCTCCCTGCGCTCGGCGGGCGACAGCGAGCGGCCATAAGCGGGCACAAAGCCTCGCGCAAGCCATTCGCCCAACGGCTGCGTGTTTTCGGGGACGCCGGTCGTGCAGTCGACGTTTTTCGGCGCGCGCACTTCGTAGGCCCAGTGCAGATCGCGCTGCCAGCCTTTGTCGAGCAATTGCTTGGCCGCCGAGGCGAGCGCGTCCGGCACCGAATTCCAGATGTCGGCGCGGCCGTCGCCGTCGAAATCGACGGCGTATTTCAGATAATCCGACGGCAGGAATTGCGTGAGCCCCATGGCACCGGCCCAGGAACTCTTCATGTCGGCGAGCTTGACGTATCCCTGGTCCAGGATTTTGAGAGCGAGCAAGAATTCCTCACGGAACTTATCCTTGCGCTTGCCGAGATAAGCTTGCGTCGCCAAGACGCGGATGGCGTTGTGCGAGTCGCGAGCGCGGCCGTAATCGGTCTCGCGTCCGAAGATCGCGAGCACGATGGTCGGCGCGACGCCGAACTGGCGCGCGATCGCGGCAAGCGTCGCGCGGTACTGATCGTTGAGTTTGCGGCCCTGCGCGGCTAGGCGATCGAACGTCGATTCCTTGAGATAATCCGCGGGCGTCTCGACGAATTCCGGCTGGCTGGGCGGCGGCTTTTCCGGCCGTCCCGGCAGGACGAGATCCGGCAGCGACAATTCGGGCTCGAGGCCGCGCGTCGCCATGTCGAACGTGGCGCGCGACACCCCGAGCTCTTGCGCCTGCGGCCACAGCGACTGCAGCCAGGCCTGGAACGCCGCATCGGCCGCCAATGCGCCGCCAGTGCAAATGACGCTGCTCAACAAGGCGGCATAAAAAAAGTCCGGGGCGATTCTCATCGCCCCGGACTGTCGCCGCTGCGACGACGGAATGCAATCGATTACGACACTTTGGCCTGCGCTCGCTGTGGCGGTATCGTCTTCTGAAAGCTCGGCCGCGCGGCAAGGCGGTCGTAATAGGCCGAAAGAGACTTCGCTGCCGCTATGGCGCTTCCGGCCTCCGGAAAATTCTTTAGATAGGCCAGGATCGGCATCACGTTGATGTCGGCGAAGGTGAAGCTATCGCCGGCGAGAAAGCCGCCTTTGGCGACGGCGCGATCGAGGAGCTCGATCTCCTGCTTGACTGCCGGCACCACGGCGTCGATCACCTTGCGATCAGGCGAACCGTCGCTGGTTTTCGGGAAGATATAGTTGAGCAGGTAGGTGCGGACCAAGGTCCCGTCTATTTTGGTATTGACCAACGACACCCATTGCTCGGTGAGTGCGGCGTGGCGCGGGTCGGTTGGGATCAGTTTCAGGCCGGGAAAGCTCAGATCCAAATAGGTGGCGATCGCCTTCGACTCGCATAATTCGAAGTCGCCGTGGCGCATCACCGGTACCTTGCCGAAGGGATGGATTGCATCCACGTCCGGTGAGTGCGGGGGCGACTGCTTGAGCTCGTACGGAATTGCCTTTTCCTCACAAACCATGCGGACGACCCGCGTGTAGGTCGACTGCGCCGGACCGATGATTTCAACATTTGGCATGTTCGCCTCTCCCATTGATCCTGAACCGCCCGCAACGATTTTGCGCCAGCACTGCACATGGTCGGGGCGGCCGTTTAATAGTTTACCAATGGGTTGACTTTAGCGACGTGGCAAAAATCTGTCAAGCATCGACCTGCGCGCAGGCAGCGGCGGACCGGAATTCGGGCGAGGCCGGCTCGCTGTCTATCGTACCGCCACGATGAACAGGCGCGGGAATTTCAACAGCACCTTGCCATCGAAGCGCGGCTGGTAGCTGCCGACGATCTTTTCCGTATAGGCGGCGAGAAATTGTTCGCGCGCGGCGGGGTCGAGCGGCGACAGGAACGGCTGCAGCGAGGAACCCATAAACCATTCAACGATGGCCTGCGGCGTTGCCATGACGTGATTGTAGACAGTGTGCCAAATATCGAGGTGCGCGCAACCGGGCTTGAGCAGATCGTAATAGGCCTCGGGCGGCGGCAGGTCGTCGCGCGCGGCGGCCTTGAGCTGCGGGTCGTTCGCCCACGGTCCGCTCGCAGCCACCTCGCGCTGCAGCAGGTTCGCGGGCTCGCGCGTGTTGTCGGGCATCTGCACCGCGAGCACGCCGCCCGCCGGCAGGGCTTCGAGCAGCCGACGCAGCACCCGCGGATGATCCGGGACCCATTGGAATGCGGCATTGGCGAACAGGAGATCGGCGCGCGGGTCCGGCGTCCAGGTGGCGATATCGGCGGCGATGAACGTGCACTTGGGCAACCGCTCGCGCGCCTTGCGCAGCATGTCGGGGGAAGAGTCGAGCCCGATGACCTCGGATTGCGGAAAGCGCTCGACCAGAAGCGCGGTCGAGTTTCCCGGCCCGCAGCCCAGATCGACCACGAGCCGCGGACGCTGCAGCGGCACCTGCGCCAACAGATCACGCGGCGGCCGCGTGCGTTCATCCTCGAATTTGAGATATTGCCGTGCGCTCCAGTCTGCCATCGCGCTAACTGCTCCGGCTCATTGAGCGATCCGCCCCGAGCAGCATGTACACCGCGGGAACCACGAACAGCGTGAACAGCGTCCCAATGGAAAGGCCGGCGGCGATCACAAGACCCATTTGAAAGCGAGACACGGCGCCGGCGCCGGCGGCCGTGATCAACGGCACCACGCCGAGCACCATGGCGGCGGTCGTCATCAGGATCGGGCGAAGCCTGATGGCCGCCGCCGCTTCAATGGCTGCGCGCTTCGAGCGGCCTTCGGCCTGCAGATCGTTGGCGAACTGCACGATCAGAATGCCGTGCTTGCTGATCAGGCCCATCAGCGTCACCAGTCCTACCTCGGTGTAGATGTTGAGCGAGGCGCCGGCGACCCCGACGCTGACGAAAATCAGCGCGCCGGCAATCGACATCGGCACCGAAACCAGGATGATGACGGGATCGCGGAAGCTTTCAAACAACGCGGCCAGCGCGAGAAAGATGATGATCAGCGCGAAACCGAACGTCGTGACGAAACCGCTGGTCTCCTGGACGTACTGCCGGCTCAGGCCGCCGTAATCCACCGAGTAATCCCGGGGCAGCGTGCGCACCGCCAAGTCTTGGAGATACCCGATTGCATCGCCTTGCGCGACGCCGGGCATGGCGACGCCCTGGATCGTCGCGCTGTTGAGCTGCTGGAAATGATTGAGCGATTCCGGGACGGTCTCGGTCGAGACGGTCGCGATCGTGGACAGCGGAACCAGCGTCCCATCGGCGGTACGGATGTGATAGTCGAGCAATTGCCGCGGATTCAATCGGAAGCGCTGTTGCACCTGCGGGATGACCTTGTACGAGCGCCCGCTCATGCTGAAGTAGTTGACGTAGCCGCCGCCGAGCATCGCGGCGAGCGCGCCGCCCACGTCGCTCATCTTCAACCCGAGCTGCGCGGTCTTGTCGCGATCGATGGATATATTGGATTGCGGATTGTCGATCTTCAGATCGCAATCCAGAAAGATGAACATTCCGCTTTGCTGCGCCCGATGCAGAAAGTCCTGCGCGATATTGTACAGGCGCTCGAAGGGCTCGGTGGTGCCGATCACGAACTGAACGGGCAACCCGATGCTTCCCGGCAGCGGCGGCGGCTGAAAGGCGACGACGCGCACGCCCGCCACCTTGTTCAGCTGCTGCTGCACCACCGGCTGCAGGCTATTGCTGGTCTTCGCGCGAAAGTCCCAGGGCTTGAGCACCATGCCCGAGATCGACTGGCCCGGCACGTCGATCTGGAAGACGTGCTCGGTCTCCGGGTATTTTATGAACGTCCCATACACCGCGTGCGAATAGAGCTGACGTTGCTTGAGCGTGGCATTCGGCGCGGCGACCGATTGGGTGATGATGACGCCCTCATCCTCCTGCGGTGCAAGTTCGGTGTGGGCGGTGATGAACAAAAAGTAGATGCTCGACAGCACGATTAGCGCGAATACGACGGTGACCGGCAGATAGTTCAAGCTCCGGTGCAAACGCCGCTCGTAGGCGCCTTGCAGCCAATTGAAGCCGCGGTCGATGTAGTAGGTGAGCTTCTCTTCCCAGCCGCGGTGCTGCGGATCGTGCGCTTTGAGGAGGCGCGAGCACAGCATCGGCGACAACGTCAGCGCGACGATGCCGGAAACGGTCACGGCGCCGACCAGCGCGAAGGCGAATTCCGCAAATAACGCGCCCGTCAGGCCGCCTTGGAAGCCGATCGGCACGTAAACCGCGCCTAACACGACTGTCATCGCGATGATCGGCCAGCCGAGTTCGCGCGCCGCCGCGATGGCGGCCGCCACCGGCGCGATACCTTCCTCAAGATGACGGCTGACGTTTTCGACCACGATGATGGCGTCGTCGACGACAAGGCCGATGGCGAGCACCAACGCCAGCAAGGTGAGTAGATTGATCGAATAGCCGAGCGCCAGCAGGATGATCAGCGTACCGACCAGCGACAGCGGAATGGCGACGGTCGGTATCAGGGACGAACGCACCGAGCCCAGGAACATGAACACGACGAGCGTGACGATGACCAATGCCTCGACCAGGCTGAGCACGACCTCATAGATGGCGGCGTTCACGAATTCGGTGGAATCGTAGACGATCTCGCCGTTGAGCCCGCGCGGCAGCTGCGCCTGGATGTCGGGCCAGATTTTGTGCACGCCGCGCACCACCTCCAGCAAATTGGCGGCGGGTGCCACCTGAACGCCGATATAGACCGCTTGCTTGCCGTCGAAGCCGACCTCGGATTCATAGTCCTCGGAGCCCAGCGTGACGTTGGCGACGTCTTGCAAGCGCACCACCGCGCCGTTGGTCTGCTTGATGACGAGGTTGCGGAACTCGGCGGCGGAATGCAGGCCGGTCGAGGCGGTGAGGTTGACCTGCACCATCTGGCCTTTGGTGGTGCCGATGCCGGAGATGAAGTCATTGGCGGCGAGCGCCGCACTGACGTCCGTCGCAGTCAGCCCGAAGGCGGCGAGCTTTTGCGGATCGAGCCAGGCGCGCAGCGCGAATACTTTCTGGCCGAGCAGCTCGGCGGTCTGCACGCCCGGTATCGTCTGCAGCCTGGGCTGCACGACGCGGGTGAGATAATCGGTGATCTGGTTCGGCGCCAGCGTATCGCTGTTGAAGCCGAGATACATCGCGTCGATGGTCTGGCCGATCTTGACGGTCAGCACCGGCTGCTGCGTTCCGGTCGGCAGCTGATTGAGGACCGAATTGATCTTGGTGTTGATTTCGGTCAGCGCCTTGTCGGCATCGTAATTGAGCCGCAGATAGGTGGTGATCGTTGAGGTGCTGCTCTGGCTCGTCGACGACATGTAGTCGATGCCGTAGGCCTGAGCGATGGCGATTTCGAGCGGCGTCGTAATGAAGCCGGCCACCACGTCGGGATCGGCGCCGTAATAGGTCGTGGTGACGGTTACGACCGCGTTCTCGGTGCGCGGATATTGCAGCACCGGCAGCGCGTAGTAGGCGCGCACGCCGAGCACCAGGATCAACAGGCTGATGACCGAGGCGAGCACCGGCCGGCGAATGAAGATATCCGTGAAGTTCATGGCGGCGGCCCGCTATCGATCGACCGGAACCGGCGCCGCGTCGGCCGTCGGCGTGACCGTGTTGTCGATCAGAACTACCGACCCGTTGTGCAGCTTGATCTGGCCGGCAGTGACGATCATGTCGCCGTCCTCGACGCCCTTGAGCACGGCGACCTGATCGCCGCGCGTCGGTCCGATGGTGACGAAGGTCTGGCGCGCGATCAGTTGCGGCTTGCTGTCGGCGTCGACGCCTTTGCTGTCGACGACGTAGACCGTATCTCCGTAGGGATTATAGGTAATCGCCGTCTGCGGCAGCGTCACGTAGTTCTTCGGCGATCCGGTCGTGATATCGACAGTTGCGTACATTCCCGGCAGCAGCTTGTGGTCCGGATTTTTCAGCGTCGCGCGGACCTGCACGTTGCGGCTGCCGGTATCGACCTTCGGATTGATCGCCGATATCTCGCCGACAAAAGTCCGATCCTTGAAGGCGTCGACCTTCACCGCAACCGATTGCTCGATCCGCATCTGATCGACGGATTGTTGCGGCACGAAAAAATCGACAAAGATCGGATCGAGCGCCTGCAGCGTCACGATGACAGTGCCAGGTCCGAGATATTGTCCGAGATCCACGGCGCGAATGCCGAGATGGCCGGCAAAGGGCGCGCGCAGAAATTTCTTGTCGAGGATGGCTTGCTGCTGCGCCACCTGGGCTTGGGCGTTCTTCAGATTTGCGGCGTCGGTGTCCAAGGTCGCCTGGCTGACCGCCTGCATCTTGAACTGCTTCTGGTCGCGCTCATAGGTGAGGTCGCTCAATTCCGCCATCGCCTGCAGCGATCGTAGCCTGGCGACATCATCCGCCGTACGCAGCTTAATGAGCGGCGCGCCTTCCTCGATATCGTCGCCGGAATTGAACGAGATCGATTCGACGACGCCGGAGACTTCCAGCGACAAATCGGCGCCCTTCACGGCGCGAAGTGACCCGATCGCCTCGATCCTCGGCTGCCATTCGCTGGTTGCGGCCTTGGCAGCCGAGATGGTCTGCGGCGGGTTACTCGCGGCGGTGATGAATTTCCTGATCATGACGGCCTTGAACGCCTGGAATCCGAAGATTCCACCGAACACGATGGCGACCGCTATGAGCATGATCACCATGCGTCTGGTCATTATTGCGCTCCGTTCTTGCGGACGGCGAGGGTATCGCTCGCGGCTTGGACGATTTGCGGCTCGGGGCTCAGCGGATCGGGCACGACATCGACGCGATTCCACCAGCCGCCGCCCAGCGCCTGGAACAGGGCGGCGGTGTCGGCATAGCGGGCGGCCTGCGCCTGCACCAAAGCGAGCCGAGCCTGCTGGTAGCTGCGTTCCGCATTGAGCAGGATCACATAGGTGATCGCGCCGAGGCGGTACTGGCCGCGCGACAGATCGAATGTATCCGATGCCGCGCGCACCGCGCGCTGCTGCGCCTTGAGCGTGGCGGCGTCCAATTGCAGCGCCCGCAGCACGTCGGCGACGTTCTGGAAGGCCACAAGGACGGTGTTGCGATATTGCGCTTCGGCCATGTCATAGGCGGCTCTGGCCGCGCGTTCCTGGTGCAGGAGTGTAAAGCCGTGGAAGATGGGTTGCGTGCCGGCTGCCGCGATGCTCCAGATCGCGGTGCCCGGCGTGAACATCGACGCAGTCGTCAAGGCGGCGGTGCCGTAATCCGCGGTGAGACTGAATTGCGGCAGTCTGTTGGCGACGGCGACGCCGATCTGGGCGCTGGCCTGATGCAATTGCGCCTCGGCGGCGCGCACGTCGGGGCGCTGCTCGACGAGTTGCGTGGGCAGACTCACCGGCAGATTCGTGGGTAGCCGCAGCGCCGCGAGCTGCAGGTGATCGCCACGGTCCTGGCTCGGAAAACGGCCGATCAACGCCAGCAGCACATGGCGTTGCTGCTCCAGTTGCTTCTGCAGCGGCGGCAACGTTGCTTGCGTCGTCGCCACTTCCGATTCCTGCGTCAGCACGTCGGCGCGGTTGGCGCCGCCGACTTCGAATTGATTGCGCACCACGCCGAGTTGGTCGCTTTCCGCCTTGATGATGTCTTGGGTCGCCTCGATCTGCCCGCGCAACGAGGCTTCCTGGACCGCCGCCGTCACCACGTTCGCGGTGAGTGTCAGATATGTCGCCTCGAGTTCGAAGCGTTGATACTCGGCAAGCGCCGCGTTCGCCTCGATCTGACGTCGCTGCCCGCCGAAGACATCGGGCGTGTAAGAGACGTTCACGGTGGCCTGGTAGAGATTGAAAATCTCCGGGCCGCCGGGCAAGCCGAATTCCGCCGGCGAAAATTGCTGACGCGTGGCGGAAGCATTGGCGTCGACACTTGGCAGGAGTTTGCCGGCCGCGGCGTAAAGGTTCTCTTTTGCCTGCCACAAGGCCGCTTGCGCCGCCTGGAGGTTCGGATTGGCGCGTAGCGCTTCGGCGATCAGGGCGTCGATCTCCCGCGAATGAAACACCTTCCACCACTCGGCCGGAATGTCGCGGCCCATGACGAACTTTTGCGCCGCGCCACCGGCGACGTCGGCCGCAGTCGTTGTCGCCGGAGGCGTGTCGGGCGTATAGCCGCCGACCGGCGGTGCCGGCGGCGGCGCAAAGTCGGGACCGACCGCGCAGGCCGCGAACGTCAAGAATGACAGCGCAACGGCGGCGGCCCTCGGCCAAAACCAGCCGAAACCAACCAAATGCTTTACATGACGCGCGCCCACCGGCCGGCTACGGCGCCACCTGAACTGCCCCAACCAGATCCGCACTTGTCCACCCTTAACAAAGGCAGACTAGTTATTTACTATCCGGTTAGTCAATAACTTGACTTTTCCTGCTTGCGGAGCCTAGCTCACCCCATGACCGAGGTGATGGAAGCGCGCACGGAAACCCGGCGCCGCCGCAAGGCCGAGCGCCCGCAGGAAATCCTCGAAGCCGCGTTCCTCGAGTTCTCGCGCAACGGCTACGCGATGACCACGCTCGATCAGATCGCCGAGCGCGCCGGCGTGACCAAGGGCACGATCTACGTCTACTTCGAGAACAAGGAGCACTTGTTCATTTCGATGGTGCGCGAGCTCATGAAGGCGACGCTCGACACCGTGCACGACATGTTCGAACGCCACGAGGGCTCGACCGCCGATCTCTTGCGCGCGCAGTTCAGCTTCATCTACCAGCACATCGTGGAAGACCGGCGTCGGCGCGAGGTGGTGCGCATGCTGATTTCCGAGGCGTCGCGTTTTCCGGCGCTCGCCGACCGCTATCACGAGGACATCCACCGCCCATGCCTGGAAATGCTCAAGCAGGCGATTCAACGCGGCATGGATCGCGGCGAGATTCGCCGCTCGGCGGTCACCGATTGTCCGCTGGTCATCATCGCGCCGATCGCACTGGTCGACCTCTGGATGATGATGTTCGATGACCGCCACCCGCTCGACTTGAAGTCCTATTTCAACGCCCACCTCGAACTGGTGCTCAACGGGCTGTTGGCCAAGCAGGCGTAAAGGTCGTGGCCCGGATGGCGCCGCACGAAAAAGAAAACCGCCCGTTTGGGGCGGTTTTCAGTCCTCGCTCCGCAAGGAGCCGTCAGCAAATTCATGCCGTCTGGATGTTGCCGACCGCGATCTTGCCGGTGCGGCGGTCTTCCTGCGTATCGAAGGCGACTTTCTGGCCTTCGACCAGTCCACGCATCCCAGCGCGCTCGAGCGCGGTAGCGTGAACGAAGACGTCCTTGCCGCCGTCATCCGGCTTGATGAAGCCGAAGCCTTTCTGGTCGTTGTAGAACTTCACGACGCCCGTAGTCATGGTGCCCGTAGTCATGGAGAGATCCTTTCGCTGATGCGGTGCACATGAGCCAAGACGCGACTGCGCGGCTCGAGGCTCGATTTGTCGATGTTTGGAGGGTCTGAACGTGCGCCTGGCATTCAGCGAAGGCGAAACGGCCCGATTGTCCGGCCAAATGTCGATTGCCGAGCGATAGAGCATACCGGCGGTTTTGGCAAGACGCCAACCACGCCAGCCGCAACAAGCGCCATGCACGCGCCTGTCAAACCAATCCGATCGGCTTATTGAGAGAGTGCGGATGCGCGCGCGCTAGCTGCCGGGCCGCCGCCAAGCAGCGTTCGGAGTTTGCGAAAGGAAATGAGTTGACGCGCCGTTTCATCCCAGAGCACCAGGCGCACGCATGAAAAACTCTGAGCCAGCGTGAGCCGGCCGATATTCGCGAGCTCGGGGTGGCGGCGAAGGATCAGCGGCAACCGATAAAACGGTACCCGGCTGCAGAGATGGTGGACGTGGTGAACGCCGATGTTCGCCGTGAACCAGCGCAGGATGATCGGAAGGTCGTAATGCGAACTGCCGTAAAGGGCGGCCTCGTGCACGTTCCAGGTCCCGTCGTGGGCCCAAAACGTGTCCTCAAACTGGTGCTGGACATAGAACAGCCAGACCCCAAGCGAAGCGGCGATCAACATGACCGGCACCTGCACCAGCAGGAATGCGCCAATACCTACGGCCTGCATCGTGATCGCCGCAAAGAACGCAATGCCGAGGTTCGTTGCCATCGTACTCAGCCAAGGCTGCCAGCCTGCGCGCATCAATCCGATCGGCAAACGATGCCGCAGGAAGAAGAGATAAGCGGGGCCGAAGCCGAACATCACCAGCGGGTGCCGGTAGAGGCGATAGCGAAGCCTTCCCCAGCGCGACCGCGACAGATATTCGTTGACCGTCAGAGTATCGACGGCGCCGATGCCCCGCCGGTCCAGATTGCCCGAGCTCGCATGGTGGACGGCATGGCTGCGTCGCCAGAAACCATACGGCGTCAATGTCAGCACGCCGATGACGCGTCCGACCCAATCATTGGCGCCCCGGTGCCGAAAAAACGCGCCATGACCGCAATCATGCTGGATCATGAACAGACGAACAAGAAAACCTGCGGCAGGAACGGCCAGCAAGAGATAAAGCCCGTATCCGATGCCGAGCGCGAGCCACATCGACAGCCAAAGGAGAATGAACGGTATCGCCGTAATCACAATCTCGAAGATGCTACGCCCATGATTCGGTTGGCGATAGCGAGCGAGATCCTGTGTCAGAGCGCGCATGTCGGTCATAGCAGCGCCGGCGTCGAGCTTCGGTGCGTCGTTCAAAATTCTCTCCGTAGCTAAAGTCCTGCTCTTGAACGATGCCGCTCCGGCAGTCGCAAGATTCGGAAAAATCGCGACGCTTCCTGCGCCGTTAATGAAGAACACTTTTTCATTTCCGGCGGCTGAACAGCGCCGCTGTCTGTGGGAGCGCGGCCACAGCAGGATCTTTCAACAGGAAAGCCCAGATTTTGCGCCGCGCGTCAGGCGGACAACCGGCGAAAGCAAACGCCCGTTTCAGCCACCAAAGCCGCATCCTTCATGTCGCTGATTTTCACTCTACACACTGCGGCCCTGCACGTCCACAATCCGATAGTCGCCGAATCTCCCGATTTCGCGATATATCTCGCGGCTGACCTAGTATTTTTGCGTTTTGAACTTATATTTACCAGGCGTTTACGTGCGACGTTTTTGCGGGACAGCGTGGAGGCCGAACCCATGAGCGAATTCGACTACAAGGCCGCGGCTGAGTTGTTTCCGACGCGAAGGCGGATACCCAGGCGTCAGCCGCTCGGGTATAAACGGTTCGCGCAAGCGGCGCAGGCCATTCGTTTCGCCATGGAAGACGTTGCGCCGGAACTTCTCGTCGGCGCTTGCCTCGAAGTCGACGAGCAAAGGTACGGTAGCGCCGACATCCGTCGCTTGTACGAAAGCGCCGAATATCCCCTGGCGCGGCGCGGCGCACGATCATGACGGACAAGACCATCGACCTCGATCAGCGTCGCGGGATGGCAGCCCAGAAGGCGACGGATCTTCGTCGGCTCTTGGCGAACGTGGAAGCCAACGAAAGGGAATTACGACTCCGGCAGGATGAATTGGAATCGCACCTCGTCGCGGCGCCGGCGGCGAATTGG